>Ga0315273_10012141_pt1 | contig 11028 bp, 10 predicted proteins | sample YL17G02_0_MG_FD_205753 | JGI IMG/M metagenome (GOLD analysis project Ga0315273, IMG submission 205753) | Sediment microbial communities from Yellowstone Lake, YNP, Wyoming, USA - YL17G02_0 | ecosystem: Environmental > Aquatic > Freshwater > Lake > Sediment | place: USA: Wyoming | collected...
GAACTCGGCTTCGGTCCGATCGCAGTAGGCAGCCACGCCGCGTTGACACAACCCGCGGCCACGTTCGTGACGCTGAAGCACTCGGGCGAACTGCGCGGCTGCATCGGTTCGCTCAAGCCTCGGCGTCCGCTCGGCGTCGACGTGCGCGAGAACGCCATTGCCGCAGCGTTCCGCGACCCGCGCTTTCCGCCGCTCGCCGTCGTCGAATTCGAGGCCACGTCGGTCGAGGTGTCGCTGCTGTCGACAGATGAGCGCCTCGACGTCCGCGACGAAGAGGACCTTCTTGCGCGGCTTCGGCCAGGCGTCGACGGCCTTATCCTCGAATACGGTCGCCATCGCGCGACCTTTCTGCCGCAGGTCTGGGAATCGCTTGCGGAGCCGCGCGAATTCCTGGCGGCGCTCAAGGGCAAGGCGGGCCTGTCGGCGGATTTCTGGAGCCCGCACATGAACGTTTCCCGCTATGGCGTGACCAAGTGGGCAGAGCGCGATTTTCTGTTGAGCGAAGAAGAGCGATGAGCAATTTCCCGGGCCGTTGGTGGCACCGTCTCGATGACGGTCGCATCCAGTGCGACCTGTGCCCGCGCGACTGCCGGCTGCACGAGGGCCAGCGCGGCGCCTGCTTCGTGCGCCAGCGTGAAGGCGATGGCATCGTGCTGACGACCTACGGCCGCTCGTCGGGCTTCTGCATCGACCCGATCGAGAAGAAGCCGCTCAACCATTTCTATCCCGGCTCGTCCGTGTTCTCGTTCGGGACCGCCGGCTGCAACCTCGCGTGCAAATTCTGCCAGAACTGGGACATCTCGAAGTCGCGCGAGATGGATACGCTGATGGACGCCGCGTCGCCGGTGACCATCGCCGAAACGGCCCGCGAGATGGGCTGCAGGAGCGTCGCCTTCACCTACAACGACCCGGTCATCTTCGCCGAGTATGCGATGGACACGGCCGATGCGTGCCACGCGCTGGGGATCAAGACGGTGGCGGTGACGGCCGGTTACATCGGCGTGGAGGCGCGGCGCGAGTTCTACGCCAAGATGGATGCCGCCAACGTCGACCTGAAGGGCTTCGCCGACGAGTTCTACGTGAAGCTCTGCGGCGCGCATCTGCAGCCCGTGCTCGACACGCTCGTGTATCTGAAGCGCGAGACCGACGTCTGGTTCGAGATCACGACGCTGCTGATCCCGGGCAAGAACGACTCCGACGCGGAACTCGATGCGATGAGCCGCTGGATCGCACGCGAACTCGGCACCGACGTGCCGCTGCATTTCACCGCGTTCCATCCGGACTACAAGATGACGGACCTCGAGCGCACGCCGGGCGCGACGCTCACGCGGGCGCGCGACATCGCGCTCAAGGCAGGCCTTCGCTACGTCTATACCGGCAACGTGCACGACCGCACCGGCGGGACGACGTTCTGCCCGGGGTGCGCCAAGCCCGTCATTGTCCGCGACTGGCACGACATCCTCGACTACGAGCTCACGCCCGAAGGCCGTTGCCGCCATTGCGACGCGCAAGTTCCGGGGCGCTTCGACGCCTCCGCCGGTCAGTGGGGCCGGCGGCGCGTGCCGGTTCGCGTCAACGTGAGCCCCGCGAGCCGAGGCCCGAGAGCGGGCGTCGCCGTTCTGCCCAGGCGCGCCTAACTCCAGACGACCAGCCGCGGCAGCACTTCGCCTGCCGCTCCCGCCAGCACGATCGTCGCCTGCGCCGAAAGCGGCGTGCGCGTCGGGTTCACCTCGATCACCGCGGCGCCGGCCTCGAGCGCCGCGAACGGCAGCGACGCCGCGGGCTCCACGACGGTGGACGTGCCGACGGAAAGAAACACGTCGCAGTCTCGCGCTTCGGCATAAGCGTCTTCGAGCGCCTGCGGCGGCAGTGCTTCGCCGAACCACACGACGCCCGGACGCACCGGCGCGCCGCACCGCGCGCAGCGGGGCGGCATTCCGGGAACCTCTTCCGCAGCCGCCAAAACGCGCCCCTCCGCGAAGCATCGGTCGACCATGATGTTGCCGTGAAGCTCGATCACGTTGCGGCTTCCCGCCCGCGCATGCAGTCCGTCGACGTTCTGCGTGATGAGCACGAAGTGGGGGGTACGTCGCTCCAGGGCGGCGAGCGCCGCGTGTCCCGCGTTGGGCGCGGCCTCCGCAACCAGTTCGCGACGCCCTGCGTACCACTCCCATACGACCTTCGGGTTCGCCGCGAACGCTTCGGGAGTTGCGAGATCCTCGGGCCGGAATTGCGACCACAGCCCGGTCATCGCGTCGCGGAACGTCGGAATCCCCGATTCGGCGGAGATGCCCGCACCGGTCAGGACAGCGACGCGCGTGGCAGCCGACAGCAGCGCGCGGGCCTGGTCGAATCCTTCATCCATCGGGTTGATGAAAGTAATGCACGTGGACGTCCCCGAGGCGGTGCAGATTCGCGCTCACCTCAAGGCAGCGCGTGCGGAATATCGGCGACACGCGGCGGCTGGGAAAGGCCGCAACGCACTGAGCAATCGATCCGACCCATTGTCAGCGCTTGAGGCGATAGAGCATTTCGCCGGCGCGCGGGACCACCAGAACGCCCTCGCGGCTGTTACAGCACCCTTGGCGCTGCGCGCCGTCCCGCCGAGCGGGAGCGAGCCCTCCTTCGGGCGGCCGGGCGGAGGGCTCGTTACCGCACCCTTGGCGCTGCGCGCCGTCCCGCCGAGCGGGAGCGAGCCCTCCTTCGGGCGGCCGGGCGGAGGGCTCGTGTGCGCTCCATGCGGCGACGTCGATGGACGCCGGGTCGCGATAGCCGAGATTGATCCGCCGGCAGCGCTCGGGTGAAATCCCGGTGGCGAGCGTCACCGTCACGCGCGGCGTCTCGATGCCCGTCGTGGCGTCGTAGCTGCCCTGTCCCTTCACGTGCGTCGAATGCGCCAGCACACCGCCGGGGTAACGGGCGAAGCGTTCGGGCTGGGCGAGAAAATAGTCGCGGCAGTGGTAACCGACTTCCTCGATCAGGTGGCCATGCGTGAAGCTCACCTCGCGAATGTGCGGCGCGTAGATGATCACCTCGCCGCCATCGGCGACAACCGGTTCGATCTTGTACATGCCTTTGCCCGCCGTCCAGAGGTCGGCGTACATCTCGGGCATCACCGACAGCACCTGGTGCACCGGCGCGTCGAGCCAGACGATGTGCCGCTGCGCCGACAGCGCCGACGCGCGCTCCCACGCCTCGCGCGCCGAGCCGAAATAAAGGCCGGCCATTCCCGCGGGCGTGACGACGAGCGCAAAGCATGCGGTCGGCACCGTCACCATCGACGCCGCGCGGTCGATGACGGCGCGCACCGGCGTGTAGCCGGACCCGATGATCTCGAAGTTGGTGATGAGCGCGCCGAGCCAGTGCGTGAAATTGATCACATCGGCGCCGGCGATGCCGGGGAAATAGTACTTGTTGCCACCCGAGAAGCCGACGACCTCGTGCGGGAAGACCGGGCCGCAGATGACGATCTGGTCGTAGTCGAAGATGCGACGATTGAGGGATACGGCGACGGACTGGGCGAGCCGGCCGCCGGAGAGCTCGGCGATCTCGGCGGCAGGGATCTCGCCGATCGTCACGAACGTCGCGGGGTCGGCCCATTCGTGGTTGAAGATGCGCGAATCGCCGGCGCGGCCGGCGACGACCGGCGTGCCCACGAGCCGCGAGAGCTGCCCGTCGTCCATCGGCGGGTGCGTGCCGAGCGCCACCAGGAAATCCAGCGCGGCGACCTTGCCTCCCAGCATTTCGCGGAACAGGGCGAAGAGCTGCGGCATCGGCATCGTACGCGTGCCGTCGGGGATGATGAACAGCACGCGCTTGCCCGCGAGCGACATCGACGCGAGACCGGCGCGGACGATCTCGCGCGTCTCGTCCGCGGTAAGGTAACGGTCGGTGAATCCGGAACCCGGCATGGCGCCTATCCTACCGCCCGCGAGCCCGAAGCGGTACGCTACCCGGCCGGCCGATGCGCAATGGCCGGACGAGGCGGGGTAAACTCGTCCCGATCGGCCGGAATGGCCGCCGCGCCGACGCGGACCCGGGCTGCACGCGAGCGTCGCCCGCGCGCGACGCACGACGGACCAAGTGGAGAATCGATGGGCGAAGCTTCAGCCGCGGAAACGGTCCACATCCTGTACGGCAAGTCGGGATTGCAGATCCGGCTGCCGCGCGGCGCGCGGGCGACCGTGATCGGCAAGCGCCCGATGGGGAAATTGCCCGATCCGCAGGCGGCCGTGCGCGATGCGCTCGCGCACCCGGTCGGAGCGGCGGCGTACGAGACGCTGGTGCGCGGCCGGAAGAGCGCCTGCATCCTGATCTGCGACATCACGCGGCCCGTGCCGAATCACCTGTTCCTGCGTCCGTTGATCGAGGGCATGCTGGCAGCGGGGATGCCCCGCGAAGGCATCACCGTCCTGGTGGCGACCGGCCTGCATCGGCCGAACGAGGGCGCGGAGCTGGCCGAAGTCGTCGGCGACCCTTGGGTGCAGGACACGGTGCGCGTCGAGAATCATTTTGCGCGGGACGAGGCGGCGCACGTCGATCTCGGCGTGACGTCCGGGCGGCGCACGCCGGTGAAGCTCGACCGCCGCTTCGTCGACGCGGAGCTCCGCATCGCCACCGGTCTCGTCGAGCCGCACTTCATGGCCGGCTACTCGGGCGGGAGGAAGGTCATCGCGCCGGGCGTCGCGCATGCCGACACCATTCGCACGTTTCACAGCGCGCGCTTCATGGAGGACCCGGCAGCGATCCAATGCAACCTCGCGGGCAACCCGCTGCACGAGGAGCAGCTCGAGATCGTGCGGATGCTGGGGGATGTCTACGCCGTCAACACGGTCATCGACGAGGACCGCGACCTCGTCCACGTCAATTTCGGCGAGGTCATCGCCAGCCATCTCGTGGCGGTCGCCTTCGTGGCCGAGAGCACGCGCGTGCCGGTTGGCCGGCGCTTTTCCACGATCGTGACGTCGGCGGCCGGGCATCCCCTCGACAATACCTACTATCAGACCGTGAAGGGCATGGTGACGCCGCTCGACATCCTGGAGCCGGGCGGGACGTTGATCGTCGCCTCCGCATGCTCCGAAGGCTTCGGCTCGCCCGAGTTCCGCGCCGCGCAGGGGCGCCTGCGATCGCTCGGTCCGGACGCATTCCTGCAGACGCTGCTCGCGAAGGGCCTCGCCGATGTCGACGAGTGGCAGACCGAGATGCAGCTGAAATCGTTGCGCGCCGGGCATGTGCAGCTCTACACGACGGGTCTCGACGATGAGGAGCGGAGCCTCACCGGGGTCGAAACGATCGCCTCGATCGATGTCGCGCTCGCCGCCGCGGTCGCGCGTGGCGGCGATCCGGCGATCGCGGTCGTCCCCGAAGGACCGTATGTCGTGCCCGTCGTCGGCTGACGACACGGTGTTGCCGCCGCCGGCATCGCTCGCGATCCACCTCGATCTCGTGGGCGGCGTCAGCGGCGACATGTTCGTCGCGGCGATGGTCGACGCGCTGCCCGCGCTCAAAGGCCCGGTGCTGGCCGAACTCGCGGCGGTGCAGCCTGCCGGCGCGGCGGGACCTCGCTTCCGCGAAGTGTCGAGCGGCGGTTTGCGCGCGCAACGGTTCGGCCTTGCAGAAGCATCGAAGCAGGATGCCTGCGGCACACGCGCGAAGGCGGAAGCGGCGCACGCGCATGAACATGCCGGCACTGCGTACACACTGCTGCGCCGCCGGCTGGCCGCGGCGCCGTTGACCGCGCCGACGCGCGAGCACGCATTGGCGCTGCTCTCGCTCCTCGCCGACGCCGAGGCGCGGGTGCACGGCATTGCGGTCGACGCCGTGCATTTCCACGAGCTCGCGGATTGGGACTCGCTCATGGACGTGGTCGCGGCCGGGTGCATCGCGGCGCAGCTCGACGGCGCGCGCTGGACCGCTTCGGCGCTTCCGCTGGGCGGTGGCAACGTGCGCACCGCGCATGGGCTGTTGCCCGTGCCGGCCCCCGCGACGAGCCTGTTGTTGACCGGCTACCCGTGGCACGACGACGGCATCGGCGGCGAGCGCGTGACGCCGACGGGCGCCGCGATCCTGCGGCACGTCGTGCCCGCGTCGAATTGCGGTGCGCGCCGCGACGCGGGCCGCCTCCTGAGTGTTGGCTGTGGCGCGGGCACGCGCACGGTGCCGGGGTTGCCGAACATCGTGCGGGCGCTGGTGCTGGAACGCGCCGAGTCTTCCGATGCCGACGTGGTGGCGGTGCTCGAGTTCGACGTCGACGACATGACGGGCGAGGAGATCGCCGTGGCGGCGGACCGCCTGCGCCTGGAGCCGGGCGTGATCGACGTGTCGGTCGGCACGCGATACGGCAAGAAGGGGCGGCCGCTCGCGGAATTTCGGCTGTTGGCAAAACCGCACACGGCGGAAGCGGTCGCGCAGGCCTGTTTCACCGAAACGTCGACGCTGGGACTGCGTTTGCGCGAGGACCGGCGGCGCGTTCTGCGGCGAACCGAGGTCACGGCGACGGTCGACGGTGCCAAGATGAGCGTCAAGGTCGCCGAGCGTCCCGGCGGCAAGCGCAGCGCGAAAGCCGCGCAGGATGACGTTGCCGCGACGCGTGGTCTTGCCGAGCGCCGCCGGAGGCGCTCGGCCGCAGTCGAGCGCTCGGCCGAGGGCCGCGAGGAATGAACGCCGCGCTGCCCGGAAACGACGTCCTCGCGCGGCTCGTCGCGAGCCTGGACCGCCACGACCGGCTCGCGATCGCCGTGAGCGGCGGAGTCGACTCGATGACGCTCGCGCACTTCGCGTGGCGATTCGCGCGCGCGCCGACTACCATGTATCACGCGATCGGGCCGGCGGTGCCGGTGGTGGCACGCGGGCGAGTGGAGGCGCATGCAGCAAGGCACGGGTGGCCGCTGGTGCTCCTCGATGCCGGCGAACAGGCTGACGCCCGCTATCGCGCCAACCCGGTCGATCGCTGCTACTACTGCAAGACGAATCTGTATGCGCGCATCCGCGAAGCGACGGCGGACCCGATCGCCTCCGGCACCAACCGCGACGATCTCGACGACTTCCGGCCCGGGTTGCGCGCCGCGGCCGAACGCGGTGTCGTGCATCCGTACGTCGAGGCGGCCGTCGACAAGGCGGACGTGTACGCAATTGCCGCAATCCTCGGGCTCGACGATCTCGAGCGGCTGCCCGCGCAGCCGTGCCTCGCGAGCCGCGTGGAAACCGGGATCGCCATCGCGCCGGAAGATCTCGCGTTCATCGATGCCATGGAGACCCGCCTCGCCGCGCACCTCGGGCGCGAAGCGGTGCTGCGCTGCCGGGTGACCCACGCGGGCATCGTGCTCGAACTCGCCGCGGCGAACGACGCGGCGGCGGCCGGCATCGCCCGCGACGTCGGCATCGAACTCTGCGGGCGGGAGGGTCGCGTCTTTGCGGGCGTGCGACCTTACGCGCGCGGGGCAGCGTTCCTGCGCAAAATCGCCGATGACTGAGTTTCGTCTCGACTGGACGCGTGCCGGGCGCACCGGGACGAGCGAGGCGGTGCTGTGCGACCCGAAGTCCGCGGCGCAGATCGACGCGATCGTCGTGCATGCGACCGAGCTCGGAGGACGGTTGCTGCTCACCCGCCTCGGCCCCCGCAAATTCAGTCGGCTCTCGGCGCCCGCGCGAGACGCGCTCGACTACGACGCCGTCACGCGCACGGCGATCCTCGGCGGACTGCCGGCGGCGCGCGGCACCGGCCGGGTGGCGATCGTGTGCGGCGGCACTTCGGACCTGCCGGTCGCGCGCGAAGCGGCCCGCACGCTGGCGTTCGAGGGTGAAACGGCGACGCTTCTCGCCGACGTCGGCGTCGCGGGGTTATGGCGGCTCATGGAGCGGCTGGACGACATCCGCCGCCACCGCGTGGTCATCGCTGTGGCGGGCATGGAGGGCGCGCTGTTCAGCGTGCTCGCCGGCCTCGTGCCGTGCGCGGTGATCGCGGTGCCGACGTCCGTTGGCTATGGCGTTGCCGAGGGTGGCCGGACGGCCCTGCACGCCGCTCTGGCAAGCTGCGCATCGGGGCTCGCGGTCGTGAACATCGACAACGGATTCGGCGCGGCGCACGCCGCGCTGCGTATCCTCGGAGCGGCGTCGCCCGCCGCCACCGAACGCGCCTGACGGTGTCCCGCGTCGGCCGCCGCCCGGCCGGATTCGGCGAAGGCTATTTCTGCAGTGTTGCTTCGTCGACCAGTACCTTGTAGAAGTAGCCCGACCCGAGATCCACGTCGATGCGCACGGTACCCCGGGCAATCACGACATCGCCGATCTTCGTCTGGTCCTTGGTCGTGACGAGCACGTCGTTCGTGTTGTCCGCGGACGAACCCGACCCGTCGCGCAGATGGACCCAGTTCTTTCCCATCACGTCCGGCGTGTATTTCACGACCTTGCCGCGAACAATGACGGGCTTGTTGTTGAGAGCTGTTTTTTTCTCGACGATTTCCGCAACCGTCCGCGCATCCGGCCCTGTCGCCTTGGGTACCTTCACGTTCCCTGCGTCGACCGCCTTGGCAACGCCCGCGTGCATCTGGGCCATGTCGACCTTTGGGGGAGTCGCGCCAGCGCCGGGGCCGGCAAGGGTGCCGAACACGATCCGGTCGAACGTCTTCTTGAGCGTCTTGCTCTCGAAGTTGGTCATGACCGTCGCGTTTTCAATCGTCACTTCCGCGCCCTTGCTGATCGGCGCCTTGTTCACCGCGGCCCACGTTTCGCCGTCCTTGGTCTTGAGGCGCAGGTAGGTGTAGGCGTCGACGTCCTGGACCTCGAGCACCTCGCCTTTGAGGGACCCCGGTTGAGGGGAAGGCGGAGTTTCCGCCGCCCAGCCGATGCTCGCCAGGAGCGCCAGAATGACAGCCACGAATAATTTCATTGCAGAACTCTCCCTTCGGCGCGTCGTTGCGCAAATGCAGGTCCGCCCAGCGCGGACGAGGCGGACTTTGCCACGAAAATCCGACAAGAACTTTGATCTGGATCGTTACTCGGCACCCACTCCCGCGAGGCCGCCGCCCGGTGGATCGAATCGGGTCGACGGGCAGTCAATCGAGATCGACGTACTTCGTGGCACGCCCCTTCGCCTTCTCGACCGGGTATTTTTCGCGATTGAGCACGAGCTTGTCCCGCGCGGCGGCGATGATGTCGATGTCCAGCGCGCGTCCGAGCCTCAGCAGGTAGATCAGCACGTCGCCGATCTCGTTCGCGACTTGCGCGCGCTTTTCCTGCGTGAGCGCATAGGATTCCTCGCCGGAGCACCATTGGAAGTGCTCCATGATTTCCGCCGCCTCGATGGCAACGCTCATCGCCAGATTCTTCGGCGCGTGAAACTGCGCCCAATTGCGCTCTTCGACGAACGTATCGAGAGCACCCTGCAGTTCGGCAAGACTGTCGGCCATTTTCAATGCCTCCAAGAGCGACGTGCGGCGATGCGACGATCCGGAAATCGTCTCGGCCGGAGCGCTCGATCGGGTTCCGGGAGCCTTGCGCGGGCGTCAGAATTTTTCGTCGGAACGGAGATAGCGCCACTGTCCAGCCGGCAGCTTGCCCAGCACGACGCTGCCGGTGCGGACGCGCTTCAGCCCGGTGACCTCGAGCCCGACCAGCTCGCACATGCGGCGGATCTGGCGCTTCCGGCCTTCGCGCAGCACGAACCGCAACTGATGCTCGTTCTGCCACGACACGCGCGCCGGCTTCAGTTTCACCCCGTCGAGCTCGAGACCGTGCTGGAGCTGTTTCATTCCGGCCGGCGAAAGCGTGCCTTCGACGCGCACCAAATATTCCTTTTCGACTTCGGAGTCGCGCCCGACCAACCGGCGCGCGACGCGGCCGTCCTGCGTGAACACGATGAGGCCGGTGGAATCGATGTCGAGCCTGCCGGCAGGGGCGAGTCCGCGCAGCTGGCTGGGCTTGAAGGTGAGTGGCGCGCGGTCCTCGGGCCAGCGGTTCTCCAGGCGAATCAGCACGCTCGCCGGCCGGTAGCCATCTTCGGCCTGGCCCGAAACGTATCCGATCGGCTTGTTGAGCAGGATCGTGACCTGTTCGCTCTGATGCCTGTGGGCGGCGCCGTCGATTTCGATCCGCGCGGCGGGCGGGACGCGCGTGCCGAGCGTGTTCATCACCGTGCCATCGACTTTGACCCAGCCGTTCTCGATCCACTCGTCGGCTTCGCGCCGCGAGCAAAGGCCGAGCTCGCTCATGCGCTTGGACAGCCGGGGATTCTCCGCGCCGGGTGGCGTCGCCGACGCGCGGGGCGCGGCGCGTGCAGCGGGCGGGGTTGGCGCAGCCGGCCTGCGCGAGGCCGGTCCCGGTCCGGTCGTTCCGCGTGGCGTGGCGGCCCGCTTCGGGTGCCGTGGCGGTGCGTCCAGTGGCGCGCGCGGCGAAATGGGTGCGGTGGTTCCCAACGACGGCGCGACCGTTGGCGCGCGTCCGTGCTGCGCGCGGCGTTGGCGCGACGTCGGCGGCCTCGCGGGTTGTGCGGGGTCGCTGCGTGGCGGGAGCTTGAGCGTGGACCGGGTCATGAATGGAAGGGCAGGCGGCGTGCGCGGAATGGCGGGAACGAGGGAGCATTGTCGCCGATTTTGCGATAGCCTCGGGGAATCCGCGCGACACTCCAAGCGAGGTCCCTGCCGCATTCGCCGGCTCAGCGTGGCTCGCCTGCGCTATAGTGCCACGGCCCTGACGTTCGCTTGCTTGTTGGCCGCCGACAATGCCCCTTTCCTGGAACGAGATCAAGGATCGCGCCCTCCGGTTCTCCCGCGAGTGGAAGGGCGAGGGTTCGGAGCGCGCGGAGGCGCAAAGCTTCTGGAACGGCTTCTTCGACGTCTTCGGCATCGACCGGCGACGGGTCGCGATCTTCGAAAAACAGGTCGAAATCACGCGCGCCGGCCGCAAGCTCAAGCGTGGCCGCATCGACGCGTTCTGGAAGGGCGTGCTGCTGATCGAGCACAAGAGCGCCGGCGAAGACCTGGAGCGCGCGTTCGCGCAGGCCTCGGACTATTTCGATGGACTGCTCGAGCG
>Ga0315273_10012142_pt1 | contig 11028 bp, 5 predicted proteins | sample YL17G02_0_MG_FD_205753 | JGI IMG/M metagenome (GOLD analysis project Ga0315273, IMG submission 205753) | Sediment microbial communities from Yellowstone Lake, YNP, Wyoming, USA - YL17G02_0 | ecosystem: Environmental > Aquatic > Freshwater > Lake > Sediment | place: USA: Wyoming | collected...
GTTCGGTGGGTGGCGGGTCGCCTGCCAGCCCACGTCGGGCAGGATCTTGTGGAAGACGTCCACCGTGGCTTTGTCGGGCTGCTGGTCGGCGCAGAACCCGAGGAGCAGGGCGTCCGCGAGGCCGCGTGCGGCGAGGATCTCGCGCACCTTCGTGAGGACTGGCCGCCAGAATTCCAGGCTCTCGGGCGACCCGTGCGCGGGGCCATTCGCGGTCGCGACTTCGCCGGTCTTGGGGTCGAGGACGGAGAAGCGGGGGAATCTTCGCTTTAGCGCCTGGGGCGCGGAGACGTGGGAGCAGGAATCCCACACCCCCGCCACGACGAACCGCGGCTTCCCCATGTGCTCGAGCGCCAGATCGAGGTACTTCTCCACGCGGCTGAAATCGTGGGTGTACTTTCCGTCCGCCCCCTGGGTCCAGAGAACCATCGACTGCGCGTTGCCGTACTGGCTCTCCGCCCCGAGCGGGATATAGAGCACCTTGCTGCCGAGCCTGCCGATCCAGTCCAGGCTCTTGCCGACCAGATCGCAGTGCGGGTCGGACCAAAGCGGGACGCCGTAGGTCATGGCCAGCGCTTCCGGCGACTGGATCATCCCCATCCAGTACGGGTAGTCGATGGGCTCGGGGAGCGTCCAGTCGATCACGTTCAGTTGGATCGGCACCTCCACGGGCTTCTCGCCTTCGACCGTGATCGCGAGCGTACCTCGGTACTCTCCTGAGGGGGCGTCCTTGGGGATGTCCACGACCACCCAGATCGGCTGGACCGCTCCGTCGACAAGCCCGGTGACCGACGCGCTGGGCGGGAGGGCTTTCCGGCTCACGGGCACTTCGGCGGGCGCCGACTCGAGCAGGGCGTCGTCGCGCAGGCGCGGCAGCGTGCCCCACTGGAGCATGCTCCAATCCGGGCTGCCGCCCCAGCGGGAGCCACGCGGGGAGTCGAACTTGCCATACCCGACGCGAACAGCCTCGGGAGGCAGCTTCGCGCCCCCGGGGCCGGCCAGGTCGCTCGCCTTGGCCATCAGGCCCTTCATCGGCTGATCGCGGCTGACGACGACGCGGCCGGACGCACAGCCATTCCGCGGCCCTGCCATCGAAATGGGCAGAAGGCGCTCGTGCGGGTCGGCCCAGCTCACATCGAAGACCTGCTCGGCGACGTTCGTGTTCCAGACCTGGAGTCCCTTCGGCCGAACCACGTTCGGCAGAACCCCCATGCTGCTCGTCCCGACGCTCCCGCGTGGGGACGAGGGATCGGACGCTCTCGCGTCCACCTCGTTCCTCTGGAGATGCAGCTCGACGAGGCCGCAGGTGCTCCAGGCCGGCGCGGCCTTCATCAGGGCCTCAGGATAGGTTGCGGCATGGATCTCGATGGCCAGGACGTTGGTGCCCGCGCGGAGCAGGTTCGCAGGGACGGCCAGTTTCTCGATCCGGCGGACGCGGAGAGGATAGGCTTCCTTCAGGACTGCCGTGCGGTCGTCGTACCAGTGCCAGGGCTTGCCGTCGTCCCTGAGGTAGGCTTTGATGGGGTACAGCTCGGCGGGCGAGCCGGGCTCGATCGGGCCTGCGGCGCTCCCGGTTGTGCCACGGCTGGCTTGTCCAGCCGTGCCGCCCGCCTCCACGGTCGGACGAGCCGACCGTGGCACAGAAGAGTCCGCGGCGAGATGGGCACGGCCCAGCTCCTTGCCATTGACGTAGATCGCCGCGCCGCCGCGGAACGCCATCGTCAGCCAGAGCTGGCCGGCCTTCGCGGGGTCGGCCACGGTGAACTTCCCGCGGAGGCAGAGCTGCCGGAGATAGGGCGAGCCCGAGCCGCCGCCGGCTCGGTCGTCCGATTCGCCGTTGCTGTACTTCGCGAAGAAGTGCCGCCGCGCCCAGCCCGAATCGTCGAAGTCCGCCTCCGTCCAGCCTGCGGGCGGATAGAGCGTCATGAAATGGAAATCCGGGCGGTCAGGTGCCTCCGATCGGCTGCCCTTGCTCCGGCGTTCCTTCACGCCGTCCGCGGTCTGGATGAGCGACGCATTCCAGGAGTGCAGCGCCCGCCAGGTCCCGCTGCCGTCGAGGATCGGGATTGCCCCGCCTGAAGCCGGAGCCTTCTCCTCGGCGAATAGCGCGGCGACGGACAGGAGGGCGGCCAGGAAGAATGGCAGACGCAATGGCGCCGCTCGCAACATGCTTTGCCCCCGGCTCATTTCTGGGTCTTTGCACTCGGCGTGGTATCGGCGTCCAGATCGCCCAGGGCGAACTGAATCCCGTCGAGGTAGAACCGCAGGAGCGCGGGGTTGGTGAGGTTCTCCTCGTAGTGGGTCAGGGCGGTGTAGAAGACGCGGCCCTTGCCGTAGGCTTTGACCCAGGCGAGCGGGTAGTCGCGGTCTTTCCGCGCCCCCTTGCTCAGGTCCACGCAGGTCGGATCGAGTTGGAGCAGGACGCGGACCTTCTCCCGCGAGTAGGGGTCGAGGATCTGATAGGTCTCCTCCTGGATCTCGAAGTTCTTGCCGCCGAAGGCCGCGCAGAGGGGATGAGCCGGGTCGTCGAGCAGGACGTGGATCTTCTGGTTCCAGGGATGGCTGGGGACGAGGCCGCCGATCAGCTCGGCGCCCTCGGGCCAGTCGGCATAGTCGGGCGTGTAGAGGCAGGAATGGATCCCGACGTATCCGCCGCCGTCTTTGACGAAGTCTTCGAGGCTCTTGCGGAGCCGGGCCTCGCGCGCTTTCGCCTCGTTGCGTTGATCCCCGGACAGCTTGGCGAAGCCCGGCGGGAGGAAGAAGGGGCCGCAGTTGTTGTCCATGACGACCGCGTCGAACTGCCGGAGGCTGTCCGGCTCGAAGGCGGAGCTGTCGGCGGTGACCGTGGTTTCGTAGGCGCCGGTTTGCTTGCCCATGAGGGTGATGGCCGCGGCGATGAACGGCGTATCGGAGTGGCGGTAGCCGGGCTGGTAGGTGAAGACGAGGAGGCGCCGCGCCTTCTTGGGCGCCGCAGTCGCCTTGGCGGGCGCGGCTGCGGCGATGCGATCGGGGAGGGCGCTCTTGGCCGTCTCGCCCGATTCGACGGAGAGGCCCACGGTGGCGAGAAGGAGGGCCGCGAGAGCAAAGCTCAGGTGCGTCATGTCGGTGGCTCCAAAGCGAAGACCGGGAATCGAAAACCGAAAACCGAAAACCGAAAACCAGGACCGCCTAAAGGCGGAACTACGAACGCCGCCTGAAGGCGGAACTACATACGCAATCAAAGATGCCAGGGCTCGCGCAGGGTGCGAGAGAGCAGGCGGTTGGCCTCGTCGTCGTTGGTGAAGGCTTCGCGCTGGGGGTCCCATCGGAGCTTCCGCCCGCGGAGCAGGGTGATGGCGCTCAGGAGGCCGATGGTGGTCGAGCGGTGCGCGATCTCGATGGGGGCGACGGTCGGCTGCCGCGTGCGGATGCATTCGAGGAAGTTCGCCGCGTGGTTGTCCGAGCGATAGAGGTGCACTTCGTCGGGGCCGATGGGGGATTTCAGGAGCGACGCGGGATTGGCGTCCATCGAGCCGCGGGTGACGAAGACCCAGCCGGCGTCGCCCTCGAACCGGACGCCATTGGGATGCTCGTTCTCGCTGGTGAAGACGAGGCGCACGCCGTTGGGGTACGTGGCCTCGACGTGCCAGGTCTGGACGGCGTCGTCGTAGCCGTCGCGGGGGAAGACGCCGCGGCCTTCGAACTCGACGGGGCCGCTCAACTCCGTGTCGTTGCCCCACTGGGCGATGTCGAGGTGGTGGACGCCCCAGGTGAGGATGAAGCCCGGGGTGTAGTCGCTGCGGAAGCACCAGCCGGGGTGGCCGATGCCGGCCTGGCCGCAGTACGGGATCCAGGGCGACGGGCCGAGCCACATCTCGTAGTCCAACTCCTTCGGCACGGGGACGGGCCTGCGATGCCCCGCGGCGTCGCTGGCGGGCACGGCGGCCCGGATCGTGTGCAGCTTGCCGATCCGCCCGTTGCGGACCAGCTCGCAGGCGAAGCGGAAGCGCGCGTCGGAGCGCTGCTGTGTGCCGTGCTGGAAGACGCGGCCGTAGCGCTGGACTGCCCCGCACATGGCCCGGCCCTCCGCGACCGTGACGCTCAGAGCCTTCTCGCAGAAGACGTCCTTGCCGGCCTTGCAGGCGGCGATCGTGGTGAGGGCGTGCCAGTATTCCGGGGTGGCGATGACGACTGCGTCCACGCCCGGATGCGCGAGGAGTTCGCGGAAATCGCTGTAGGCGGCGGGGGTCCCGCCGAGGCGGCGCCGGGCCGCCTCGCGCCGGTTTTCCCAGGGATCGCAGACGGCCAGGGCCTGCGTGCCGCTGCCGAGGAACCCGCCCATGATGTCGTTGCCCCGCCCGCCGAGGCCGATGAAGCCGAGGCCGATCCGGTCGCTGGCCGGCGCCCACCCGCCACCGCCCAGAGCGGTCGCGCAAACGAGATAGGGCGCGGCCAATGCAGACCCAGCCGCGGTCTGGAGGAACTGACGACGCGAGAATGGTCTGGCGCGCATGCGGGCGATCCTTGTTTTCGATTCTGGATTCTCGATTCTCGAGGGCGTGTTGCCCAAACCGCGATGGCCAGGATTCCGCGTTTGGAGTCCCGCCTTTAGGCGGTCTTGTCGCTTTCAGGGGCCGCTGCCGCGGCCAAAGACCCCCTAAAGGGGGGACTCCAAACGAAGAACTCCGTGAATCGCGGTTTGGGCAACACGCCCTCGAGAATCGAAAATCCCTTTGGGGACTGATTGTAACGCGACACGGGCTGTCGCACAACTTGACGAGCGTGGGCGCGGTGGTAGAATGAGGACGCCCCCCAGAACGTCCCCGAGTTCGTTGAGGTGCGGCATGGCTCGTCCCCGTCGCCTGGCGCTGGTGCTGGTGGCCGCCGCGGCGCTGATCCTGGCGGCAGTCTGGGCCACGCGCCAGCCGCGCGGAGGGGAGTCTCACACCGAATCGGGCAACCAACTCGCCAAGGCCGGCAAATACTCGGATGCCTGCGAACAGTACGCGAGGGCGATCGAGGCCAGCCCGCGCTCCGCGGAAACCTACTATGCCTGGGGCGTCGCCCTGGGCAAGCTGGGCCGTCGCGCCGAGGAATGTGAGAAGTACGCGAAAGCCGTCGAGATCGACCCGCGGTACGCGGATGCCTACTATCGCTGGGGTCTCGCCCTGGCGGGAGAACCGGGCCAACGCCCCGAGGCGTGCGAGAAGTTCGCCAAGGCCGCCGAGCTGGCCCCGGGGTCTGCGGAGACCCACTTCCGGTGGGGCGCCGCGCTGAGCCAGATGGGCCGGCACGCGGAAGCGTGCCCGAAGTTCGCGAAGGCGGTTGCCCTCGATCCGCTCAATGCCGAGGCCTACTCGAGCTGGGGGACCGCTCTCGCCAACGCAGGCAGGCCCGCAGAGGCCCGCGAAAAGTACGCCAGGGCGATCGATCTCAACCCGCGATTCGCGGAGGCCTACTCGAACTGGGGCATCGCGCTGGCCAGCCTGGGCCAACACGCCGAGGCGTGCGAGAAGTATGCCCAGGCGGCCGAGATCAACCCGCGGCACTCGGAAACCTTTTATAACTGGGGCGTCGCGCTCGGGCGAGACCTGGGCAAGCCTCTCGAGGCCTACGAGAAGTACGCCAAGGCAGTCGAGCTCAATCCGCGTTTCCCAGAGGCCCACGCGAACTGGGGCGTGACGCTGGGCCAGCTCGGCCGGTACGCCGAGGCCTGCGAGAAATTCGCCACGGCGGCCGAACTCAAGCCGCGCTACACCGAAGCCTACCTGAACTGGGGTCTCTCATTGGGCCGATTGGGCCGGCACACCGAGGCCTGCGCCAAGTACGCGAAGGCGGCCGAGATCGACCCCCGGTCCGCGCAGATCTACTCGTTCTGGGGGCTCGCGCTGGGGAAAGACCTGGGCCGGTTCTCTGAAGCCTGCGAGAAGTTCGCCAAGTCCATCGAACTCGATCCGAAGGACGTCAATACCTACTGCAACTGGGCCATCGCGCTGGCCCTCCTGGGCAAGCGCGCCGAGGCCGTCGAGAAGCTGAACAAAGCCGTCGAGCTGAAACCGGAGTCGAAACCGCAAATCGAGCGGGTCCGCAAGCAATTCGTGGACAAGCAGTAGGGGCCGGCTCGGAGTCACAGGATGACCGTGTCCTCCGAAGAGCAGGGGTTCTCGCGCAGGTGGCTCGGTCGGGCTCGCCTGCCGCTTCTCTTCGGGCTTGCCTGTCTCTACGTTCGTTTCTGCATTGGGCCGAGGCTGATGTACATTGATCTCTGGCAGGACCCGGCCTTCTTTCTGACGTGGCCGTTCTTCACGGAGACCGTGCAGCGCCCGGGCGGCCTGGCGCAGTACGCGGCTCTGTTCCTGTCCCGTTTCTACTTTCATCCCTGGGCGGGCGCGCTGATCCTCACGGCGGTGGCGGCCGGGGTCAGCCTGGCGACGCGGTCGTTCCTGGCGGCGGCGGGGGGCGTTCAGCCGCGCGCCGTCCACTTCATCCCGGCCGTGGTCCTCCTGATGATCTTCGGGCGGTACAACTATTCGCTTGCGAGCGTGCTGGGAATGCTCGCCGCCGTGGGGCTGGCGGCCGCCTATGCGGCCCTGCCGTTCCAGCGCTCGATTTTGCGTGCGGCGACCTTCGTGCTGCTCTGCACGGCCCTCTACGGCGCCGCCGCCGGCCCGGCGCTCCTCTTCGTCTTCCTGGGGGGCCTGTTCGAGATCGCCGGGCGGCGCCGCACCGTCCTGGGTCTGGTTTGCCTTCTCGGGGGGCTGGCCGTGCCCTCCGCCATGGGCGTGGGCCTCTTCCAGATGGATTGGTCCTCCGCGTGCAGGTGGCAACTGCCCTTCTACCGCCGCGATGAGCCGCTCGCGGACATCTTTTCGCTTTGCCTCTTCGCCTTCCTCCCTGTGGCGTCTCTCGGCGCCGTGCTCGCGAGGAAGGTGCGAGGCCGGAGGTGCGAGGCCGGAGGAGCGAGGCCGGAGGGACGAGGCCGGAGGGACGAGGGCGGAGGGCTTCGTCTCTTCGGCTTTCCCCTCGCCCCTCTGGCCTCCGCCCTCTTCCCCTCGACGGTGCTTCTGCTGGCGGCGGGCGCCGTGGCGGTCGGCGTCTCGCTGGATCGGCACAAGCGATCCCGCCTTGAAATGGAACTTTGCGCCGAGGAGGGGCGCTGGCCCGACCTGGTGGCACGGGCGTCTGCCGCGAGCGATTGGGACCCGGAAACCCGCTTCCTCCTCCACCGGGCGCTCGGCCACACCGGCCAGCTCCTCGAGAACATGCTGGCCTACCCGCAGTCGGCCCGGACCCTGCTCTTGGGCTGGTGGATGCCCTCACGCGACCTGTCGAGGGCGTCGCTGACGTGCAATCGGCTCGCCGACTTCGCCTTCGAGCTGGGGCGCGCCAACGCCTGCGTGCACCTGGCGAGCGAGGCCCTGGAGACCCAGGGGGATCGCCCACGCATCCTTCAGCGTCTCGCGCTCGCCTATGCAGCCAAGGGCGGCCCCGAGGCCGCGCGGGTCTACCTGAATGTGCTCCGCTCCGACCTGATCCAGGGCGGGTGGGCCAGGGACATCCTGCGCCAGCTCGATGAGGACCCGTCGCTCCCGCTCCAACCCGACGTGGCCAGAGTCCGTCGGTCGGCGCGGGGCGAGGACCACGCGCCAGAGCACGGCATCCTCACCCGACCCGAGGAAGCCGAAGCGAACCTCCTGGCGCTTCTGAAAAACGACCCCGGCAACCGGATGGCTTTCGACTACCTCATCGCCCACTGGCTGCTGACGGCCCGGGTGGACAAGGTCGTGGGCCGCCTCTCCTCTTTCCGGAGGCTGGGCTACGCGCGCCTCCCGAGACACGTGCAGGAGTGCGTCCTCTTCTGCTCGCGGCGGTTTCCCGCCCAGGCCATCGACACGGATGGCCTGACGATCGACCCCGCCATCCGAGCCCGGTTCGCGAGCTTCCTGTCCGCGGTGGGTCCCGGCCACAGCCCCGACCTGGCGTCGCTCCAGGGGCCGCTGGCGGCGGATTTCGGCGACACGCTCTACTACTACCTGATGTACCACGAAACGGGCTCGGCCACGAGGCTCGGCGGGGCCACTCCGCAGGGGGAGGAGAAAAAATGAGGAAGCGACTCGTCCTCCTCGTGACGTTCGGCCTCCTGGCGGCGGCTGCGCTGGCCTGGTACGCGACGCGGCGAGGCCCTATGGACATCGGCGAATTCGTCCGGGCCGCTCGGCCGCCTCGGATCCGCCCGGACTACCGCGACGTCGTCATCCCGCCGAACCTCGCGCCGCTGAACTTCGTCGTCGAGGAGCCGGGCCGCGAGTTCTGCGTGACGATCTCCGCCGCGGACGGCAGCCGCATCCGGGTTGACAGCACGACGCCGAGCCTCGTCATCCCCGCCGAGCCGTGGCGCAAGCTGCTCGAGTCGCACCGCGGCCAGCCGCTCGACTTCGATGTCTACGTCCGCTGCTGCGACTGCGAGGCCCGGACCCGCTTCCAGACCTTCCGCGTTACGGTGGCCGACGCCGAGATCGACCGCTACGTCGTCTATCGCCTCATTCGGCCCGTCTACAACCTCTACGTCCACATGGGCATCTACCAGCGCGATCTGGAGAGCTACGAGGAGACGCGGATCCTCGGCAACGCGTCGTTCAAGAACGGCTGCGTGAACTGCCACGCCTTCGCCCAGCGGTCGCCCGATCGCATGCTCCTCCAGGTCCGTGGCGAAGGGGTCACCAGCATGGTGCTCGTCCGCGACGGCGCCGTCGAGAAGGTGAACACCAAGGCATTCGGCGGCAACCCCGCCGCCTACAGCGCCTGGCATCCCAACGGCCGAGCGATCGCCTTCTCGATCAACACCCTGCAGCAGTTCTTCCACTCCCTCGGCGAGGTGCGGGACGTCTACGACTGGGGCTCCGACATCGGCGTCTACCTCGCGGACTCGAATGCCGTGATCACGAGCCCGAAGCTCGCCGATCCGCTGCGCCTGGAGACGTTCCCCGCTTGGTCGCCGGACGGGCGGTGGCTCTACTTCTGTAGCGCGCCCCCGCTGCCGCTCGAGCGCTTCCGCGAGATCCGCTACGACCTCCAGCGCATCCGCTACGATCCCGAACGGGAATCCTTCGGCGAGCTGGAGACCGTGCTGACCGCGAAGGAGGCCGGCGGCAGCCTCCTCGAGCCGGCCGTGTCGCCCGACGGCCGCTTCCTGCTCGTCACCATCTGCGATTGCGGGAGCTTCCCCGTCTACCAGCGGAGCGCGGACATGGCCCTGCTCGACCTTCGCAGTCTCCCAACCCCACGCCTCCAGCGGCTCGCGTGCAACAGCCCCGAATCCGACTCCTGGCACGCCTGGTCGAGCAACAGCCGGTGGATTGTCTTCGCGAGCAAGCGCCGCGACGGCGTGTTCGGCAGGATCTATCTCAGCTACATCAGCGAGACCGGAGCCGCGTCGAACCCTGTCCTCATGCCGCAGAGCGATCCGACCTTCTACGATTCGTGCCTCAACAACTACAACCGGCCCGAGTTGATCTGCGCGCCCATACGCATCCGAGAGCGGGACATCGCCCGTGCGATTCTGGCGGCGAGCAAGACGAAGGATGCCATCTCCCGCGGGGGTCCCGCAGCCTCCGCCGAGCCGGAGAGCCAACAGTACCAGCCTGCCGACGAGAAGGGGCCTCAATGACGAATGACGAATGACGGAATGACGGATGAGAAGCCAAGGGAACCCTGCGTGTCCTGTCCTCGCGGGGGTTCGTCATTGGGTCATTCGGCATTGATTCGTCATTCGACATTCGTCGTTTCCCCCGCCGCCCTTACTTCGGCCTCGTCGCCTCCTTCATGGGCAGCCCGGTATCGTAGTCGAGCTGGCGCGGCTCGTCGTCCTCGTTCTCGCGTTGGCGGGTCATGGCGGTGTAGCGCCAGGTCGCCGGCCGGGCATCGGTTCGCCACGGGCGGCGCTCCCAGTAGTAGCCGCGGAACGGGTCTCGCGTGCGGTTCATCCAGTCGAGCAGGCGGTCGTGGAGCGCATCGCGGATTGCGGCGTGAGCGGCCGATTCGATCAGGTTGTTCATCTCCGGCGGGTCGGACTGGAGGTCGTACAGCTCGTCGCTGGTGAGCAGGTTGATCACCAGCTTGTGGCGGCCATCGAAGACGGCGCGGATCGGCTGGAACCCGCCGAAGCCGTCGTGATCGACCTCGTAGCGCCCAAACTCGATGAAGATAGCCTCGTTCGGACGGACGCTGGGGTCGCGGAACGCGGTGAGCATGCTCCCGCCTTCGAGCGTCCTGGGGATCGGCAGCCGGAGGGCGTCGAGGATCGTGGGAACCAGGTCGATGTGGGAAACGGGATGCGGGCAAACGGTCCCCGGCGCCGAGACGCCCGGCCAGCGGACGAGGAACGGGACGCGGGCGATCTCGTCGTACATCGCCGGCCCCTTGTTCGTGATGCCGTGCGACCACATGGCGTCGCCGTGGTCGGACGTGTAGATCACCAGGGCATCCGGCGCGTGGCGGTCGATCGCCTCGAGAACGCGCCCGATCTCGTGGTCGACGAACGAATTGCACCCGAGAAAGTCGGCCGGCCGGACCTTCAGCGCGCCCTTGTCCTGCTGGAGCGTAGCCCCGGCCCAAACCCGCTGGTGCTCGGGTTTCCCCTCCAGCCTGTCCCAGACGTTGCGACTCTTCGGAAACTCGTAGTCCCGGTACATCTCGGAGTAGGGCGGGGGACACAGCCACGGGTGGTGCGGCTCGTCGTACGAGACGACCAGGAAGAAGTCCTCCGCGCAATGCTTACCGAGGAAGTCGATCGCTCGGTTCGAGCAGCGATGGCCGAACGTGAAGTCCTCGGTCACCGTCCCTTCGCGGTTGGTTTCCGCCTTGCGCGAGCGCAGGCGATCGGCCTCGGGCAACTCCTCCAGGTAATTCCGCATGTCGTACCAGTAGGCGGCGTCCCATCCTTCGGGGCAGCGGCCGGTGCCGAAATAGTCGCCGCCGTCCAGATGCCACTTGCCGATGTACGCGGCGTGGAGGCCGTGGTCGCGGAGGCGCTGGCCGATCGTTCGGACGGTG
>Ga0315273_10012143_pt1 | contig 11028 bp, 10 predicted proteins | sample YL17G02_0_MG_FD_205753 | JGI IMG/M metagenome (GOLD analysis project Ga0315273, IMG submission 205753) | Sediment microbial communities from Yellowstone Lake, YNP, Wyoming, USA - YL17G02_0 | ecosystem: Environmental > Aquatic > Freshwater > Lake > Sediment | place: USA: Wyoming | collected...
TCACGATGGTGACCGGGTGGCGATGCGCCAGCAGCACTTCGAGCAGCTCGCGCGTGGTGCGGTGCTCGCGCTCCGCGGGCTGGTACGGATCGGTATTGGCGCCGAGATTGATCGGCTTGCAGACGTATCCGGGCGCGCCGAGCTCACGGTCCAGCAGCCGCGCGAGTCCCGGCTTATGAAAAATGCGCGTCTCGAAATCGAGCCCGGGGCCCAGGTTCCAGTAGGAATGGGAAGGCCGCGCGAAGCAGTAGATGCAGCCGTGCTCGCAGCCCTGGTAAGGGTTTACGGACTGGTCGAACGGAACGTCGGGAGACTGGTTGCGTGTGATCGCGTGACGCGGGACATCGGCAGCCAGCACCGTTTCCACGCGCCGGGGCGGTTCGTCGAGGCTGCCCCACCCGTCATCGGCGGTCTCGAGCTGCGTGCCTTCGAACCGGCCCGCCGGGTTCGTGACCGCGCCGCGCCCCTTTTCAACCTGTGCCCGGTCCGCCCTGCGCATGAGCGGAGGATACTGTATGCATATACAGCTGTCACGGCGCGGCGTCGGGGAAGCGATCCATGCGCCAGAGTTCCGGAAACAGCCTCGTCCAGACCCCCGCAACGACCAGCGTCGCGCACCCTCCGACCACCACCGCGGGCACGGTGCCGAACCAGGCCGCGGTGAGCCCGGACTCGAACTCGCCGAGTTCGTTGGAGGCGCCGATGAAGACCGCGTTGACCGCACTCACCCGGCCCCGGATCTCGTCCGGCGTCTCGAGCTGCACGAGCAGGTGGCGGATGTAGACGCTGACCATGTCGCCCGCCCCCATGATCGCGAGCGCTGCGAGCGACAGCCAGAAGCTTTGCGAAAGCCCGAAGGTCACCGTCGCAACGCCGAAGGCGATGACGCCGCCGAACATCCACCTGCCCACCTGCTGCGAGATCGGCGCCAGGCCGATGGCCACGCCGCAGATCGCCGCGCCGATCCCGGGCGCCGTGCGCAACAACCCTAGTCCGGTCGGTCCCACGTGCAGGACGTCTGCCGCGTAAACGGGCAGCAGTGCGGTCGCACCGCCGAATAGCACGGCGAAGAGATCCAGCGAGATCGCGCCCAGCACGGTGCGACGCGAGCGCACGAAACGCAGCCCCGAGAGCAGCGTGTACCAGCCGGGCGGCTCGGTTGCCGGCGCGAGTTCGCCACCGCGCCGCACCAGCAGCAGCAGCACGACCGCGACGGCCAACAGTGCCGCGACTGTCGCGTAGACCACCTGCGCACCGGCCAGGTAGACGACGCCGCCGAGCGCGGGCCCTGCGATCGTCGCGACCTGCCATGTCGAGGAATTGATCGCGACCGCCGGGCCGAACTGTTCCCTGGAAACGAGGTTTGGCAGCAGCGCCTGTCCGGTCGGCATCGCGAACGCCCGGGCGACGCCGAACAGCACCATCACCGCGAACACCGGTCGCGCCGAGTCGAAACCACGCGACGCAAGCGCAAGCAGCAGCAGCGCACAGACGCACTCGAGTGCGAAGCAGAACGCCAGGATGCGGCGGCGATCGTGGTTGTCCGCGACGTGTCCCGCCGGCAGGATCAGCAGCACGAACGGCAGGAACTGCGAAAGGCCGACCAGCCCGAGGTCGAGCGGGTCGCGCGTGACCTCGTAGACCTGCCAGCCGATGGCGACCGTCTGCATCTGCACGGCCAGCGTCGCGAGGAAGCGAGCCGCCAGGAAGAATGCGAAGTCGCGATTGCCGAGGACGGCGAGCCGCGGGCCTGGATCCTGGCTCATGCGGCCATGCCGCGCGTGATCGGGTTCATTGGTCGTGGCAGCATAGCGCGCGGCGTGCCGCGCCGCCCCGCCAGTCGGACGTCAGTCGGGGTCGACGCTGAGCAGCGTGTTCAGCAGGTTGTTCTGGAAGGTCGCGTTGCCCGTGAGCGCCCGGTGTTCCTCGCACAGGAACACGCTGTGCGCGACGTCGAGCGATTCGATCTCTTCGCGTGGCGCGGCCACGTTCAGCGTGCGGCGCCCGAGCAGCGAGGAACGCGTGACGACGGCGTCCCCGGGCTCGAACATCAACGCCTCGTAATCCACGCCGGTCTGCGGGTGCGCGATGTCTGCCACGCGCTCACGAGCAACCCAGTGGCCGTCCACCTCCTCGGCCACGACGCGGGCGATCGTCGGCGCGCAATCGCCGCCGAACACATATGGACGCATTTCGCCGGGTCCGCCCGGCACCGCAAGCGACTCCATGAAACGGCGGCCGCGCAACAACTGCTTCGCCATGTACTCGCGCAGCAGCTCGAGGTAGGCCCGTCCCGCCGCGCCGCCGCCATGCAGCGCGATCGTGCGCTCGGCAACGTGCGGCGAGAACACCGACCAGCGGTATTCGCGCCAGGTGTCGATGTCGAAGAGCGGCAGCGGCAGATCACGACCCTGCGTGTCGATGATCCACGGGATCGCAGGGTGCGGCATCATTTGCGGCGCACCCGAACAGGTAGCCACGACCTCCTGCGGAATCTTCCGCAACCCGATCTCTTCGCCCCGCAGGTTTCCGAGCACGGGCTGCATCGTGCCGAGGTTCGGCGTCCCGACGAGCAGCAGCCGGCGAATGGACGAGGCACCTGCCCCGGTAGGCTCGAACCGCCCTTCCATCGGCAGGCTCGCCGTACCGTAGCGCGCGAAGTACCTCGCGAGCAGGCCGCCATTCGAGTGGGCAAGGATGTCCACGCGCAGCTGCGGGTCACCGTGGTCGCGGCGGATCTGCTCGATGAGTTCGTGGAGCCCGCGCGCTGCCGCGACGTTGTCGAGTCGCCAGTCGTACAGGTAGACAAAATAGCTGCGCCGTCCCGGAACGGGCGGCTGGCCGACCTTGCCGCGCGCGTAACCGCCGGCGTCGTGCAGCATGTCGACGACCTTGCCATAGAAGTCGCGCCCGAGGCCTTCGCGGAAGATCTCGTTGGCCTCGACGTCGCCCGCGACTGGCTCGAGCGTCGCTGGGTCGATGTCGAGCTCGAGGCCGCGATAATTGCTCATCAGCAGCTGCGGATTGGTGCCCGGCCAGATTTCGCGGCCGGTGCGGCGATCGCGCAGGCTCGAACCGAACGCTCCAGGTATCACGACGAGCGGGGGCTGGTCGACGCTGCCCCGGGTGGGGCGATAGATCGGTCCGAGCGGCGGACGCCCCGGCACGACGCAGCCGGCCAGACCGAGTCCGGCTGCGAGAATTCCCCGACGGGTCCAGCGGGCCATTCAGGCCACCTTGTCGCGTACGCCCGGGTCCACGGCGACGAGCTGACGATCATGCAGCCTCGCGAGGACGAGCTGCGCGGCGATGGCGCCGCAGCCGGCTAGGAACATGTCCCACTGCGTGTCCCAGACGTCGCCCTGCGTGCCGAGGAAGGCCCCCGCCGCGTCGCCACCAGCCAGCGCCGCCCACCATTCGGTGAACTCGTACGTGGCGCTGATACCGAGCACCGTGAACACGATGACGGTGAACAGCCACTTGCCCGGCGCGAGCGGCGAGGTCCGGATCAGCAGCTCGCGGATCACGATCGCGGGGCCGAAGCCCTGCATCAGGTGGCCGATGCGGTCGTAGTGGTTGCGCGGGAAGCCGAACCAGTCCTGCATCCAGAAACCCAGCGGCACGCGCGCGTAGGTGTAATGACCGCCGACGATCAGGATCACGCTGTGTATTGCGATGAGCCAGTACACGAGCGGCGTCAGCGGAAACCGCCGGTGCGTCGCGACGAGCAGCGGCGCCGCGATGAGCACCGGCAGCACTTCGAGCCACCACGTCAGGCGGTCGTGAGGCTGGATGCCCGAGACGACGAGCGCGAGCGCGACCGCGGCCAGCAGCGAGAGCGGAAGTCGCGTGTGGTCCGCGCTGCTCAAGCGGGCGTGACCCCGCGGCTCGCCCGAATGCGATTCAAGATGGCGTCGAAGCGCGGGTCGGCCCGCAGGTTGTCGAAGTCCGGGTCGTGCTCGATCCACTCGAGATTGCCGCGACCGTGCTGGACGGCATGATCGAGCATCTCGAGACCATCGTCGAGGTCGCCAAGGATCGAGTAGGCGCAGGCGACGTTGTAGTAGCTCGCAAAAGCGTCCGGCCGCGCCTTCAGCGCGCGCTCGGCAAGATCACGCGCCCTGTCCCGCAAACCGAGCCTCGCTGCGTTCGTCGTCCCAAGCTGCAGCGCCCGCCCGTCATGCGGGTCGATGACGAGCTGCCGGTCGATCGCCTGCATGGCGCGGCGCGCCACCTCCTCATGCTGTTCCATTCGATCAAGCTTCAGCAGCGAGCCTTCCAGCAGGCAGAGCGCCTGGTAGTCGTCGGGCCGCAAGCGAATCGCCTCTTCGTAGAGCGGCACCGCCCGCTCGAACTCGCCGTTCTGGAAGCAGTGCCGCGCATACATGTAATGCGCATCGAACGAAGCTGGATTGAGCCGTATCGCCTGCTCCAGGTCCTCGTCCGCTTCACGCGTCCTGCCCTGCATCGAAAACAGCATCGCCCGCGCTACGTACGCTTCCGGCATGCGCGGCTCGAGCTCGAGCGCGCGCCGGCTCGCCGCGAATGCCTCGTCGAAGTCCGCCGGCGTCATGCCGACGCGCCAGAGGCCCTTGACCGACTGCGCGTTCGCGAGTCCGGCGTGAGCCTGCGCGAACCGCTCGTCGCGACGGATCGCTTCACGGAAGAACTCGATGGCCGGACCCATCGCGGAATCCGTGCCGTCGCGCAGATGGGCCTGGCCACGAAGGTAGAAGTCGTACGCCTCGGCATTGCTGGTACCGCGACGCTGGATCAACTCGCGCTCCTGCCGGCTCAGGCTGACGCGCAGCGCACCGACGAGCTTCTGCGCGATCTCGGTCTGGATGGCGAACACGTCGCTGAGGTCGCGATCATAGCTCTCCGACCACAGGTGATACCCGTCAGCCGCGCTCACGAGCTGCGCCGTGATGCGCACGCGCTCACCCGCCTTGCGGACGCTGCCTTCGAGCACCGCGCCCACGCCGAGCGCGCGGCCGATCTCGCGCACGTCGGCTGCACGGCCCTTGAACTGGAACGACGAGGTGCGCGAGGCGATGCGCAGGTCGCGGATGCAGCAGAGCGAGTTGATGATCTCCTCGGCGATGCCGTCGCAGAAGTACTCCTGGTCGTGGCCAGGGCTCATGTCGACGAATGGCAGGATGGCGACCGAATCCGGGGCTTCCGCGGCGGCCGAAGGCGGCGTCCGCTCGACGCCCTTCGCCGTCACGTCGAACGCCCACGCGAGCGCGCAGGCCAGCGGGAATCCGAGGGCGGCGAGCGTAATCACCAGCTTGAGTGTCCACGGCGGCAGGCCCATGGGCTCGAACGTCGTGCCCGCGACCTGCACCAGCAGCCACGCGCCCACGAGATACACGGCCGCGACACGAAACACCTTGCGGCGCTTCAGTTCCGCGAACCACCGTCCGGCCTTGGATTCGTCGTCCGACATCCGCGATCTTCCCCCTGCGCCGATTATAGGGGCCGTCGAACCGGGGCGTTGCGCATCGTCACGTGCGGTCGATGAATGCCTCTATTTCCCGCGCGAGTTCTTCAGGGCGCTCGTGGTGCACCATGTGGCTCGCGTCGTAGATCACGCAGGGCTCGAGCCGGCGCACGATCCGGGCCATGTTCTCGGGCAATCCATCCTCGCCGAGGCGCGGCAGGAACTCGGACTGGCCCGCGATCACGTACAGCACCGGCGCGACGACCTCGCTCCAGCACGCCTCGGCTTCCTCGCGGCGATAGAGCACGGCGTTCACCCGCTTGTGCGCCGGATCGGCCAGCATGCGAACGCTGCCGTCCGCTTCCTGCCGGGTCCACGTCTGCGCGATGAATCGCGCGCGGTCGGGCGGCAGGCGCGGGTTGCGGCGCGCGAGCAGGTGCGCGAACGCGTCGAGCGACGGAAAGGTCGCGAACTCCGGCGGCTCGCGCAGCTGCCGGAGCCACTCGCGGTAACGACCCGGCGCCTGCTCGGGCTGGGTCCTCGTGAGCCCGAATCCCTCGATACACACGACGCGCCGCACGCGCTCCGGCCGGATACCTGCGAACAAGGCCGCGATGTTGCCACCCATGCTGTGGCCGATCAGCGTGACGGGCGCATCAGGCGACCAGATGTCGAGCAGCGCGTCGAGGTCCGCGAAATAGTCCGGGAACCAGTAACCGTCCGAAGGCCACTCGGTGCGACCGAATCCGCGCCAGTCTGGGGCCACGAACGAGTGCCGGTCGGACATCGCGTCGACCATGAACTGGAACGTGTCGCCCGTGTCCATCCAGCCGTGCAGCAGCACGACGATCTCGGGCTCCTCGCCAGCCCAGCGGGTGACGTGGTGACGCAGGCCGCGCACCACGACCTGCTCGTGGACCGGGGCTCGTCGCGGCTGGTAGATCTGTGGCATGTTCGGGCACCCCGTTGAAGGCCCGCGAGCATACCGGAGCTTTCGGCCCTGCTACAGGTGAGCGCCGGCAGCCGATATAGTTGCGGCACAACGATCCCTCGAGACCATGCGCAAGATCCTCGTCTTCCAGCACGTCGCCTCCGAACCGCTCGGCCACCTCGACCCGCTGCTCCGCGAATCCGGCTTCCGCATCCGCTACGTGAATTTCGGCCGTGAGCCGCATGCCGAACCCGATGTGCGCCGCTACGACGGGCTCGTGGTGCTCGGCGGGCCGATGAACGTGGACCAGTGCGACCGGCACCCGCACCTGCTTGCGGAAATGGCGGCGATCAGGGAACTGGTCGGCGCGGGCAAGCCGATGCTGGGAATCTGCCTCGGCGCGCAGCTGCTCGCGGCCGCCATGGGCGGCGACGTGCGCCCGAACCACGTGCCGGAGATCGGCTGGTATCGCCTGCACACACTGCAGTCGGCGCACGAGGACCGCCTGTTCCGCCATTTCGAGCGGCACCCGCACTACGTGTTCCAGTGGCACGCCTACACGTTCGCGCCGCCGCCCGGCGCCGTGCCGCTCGCGTGGACGCGCAACTGCCGCAACCAGGCCTACCGACTGGGCGAGAGCGCGTGGGGACTGCAGTTCCACCTGGAGGCGGACGAGGCGCTGATCGGGCGCTGGCTAGCGAGCGAAAGCGGCAAGGCAGAGATCGATCGCCACTGGAGCCTGCGCCGCATCGCGCACATCCGCTCCGCGACGCGCAGGCACTTGCCGACAGCACAACCACTCAGCGATCGGGTGTTCGCTGAGTTCGTCAGGCTGGTCGGACCTCGTTCGCGCGGCCTGGTGCTGCCATCGCGCTAGGTCGGGCGTCGCTGCGGCAACTCTCAGTCGGCGACGATGCGACGCGACTTCTTCAGGAACCGTACGATCAGCCAGGCGAGCGCCGCTGCAACGGCGATCTGCGGCAAAGCCTTCGCCGCTCCGGCATGGAGCGCGAGTTCGCCGTGTCGCCACAGGTTGTATGCCACGACGCCGCACCAGACGAGGACCCAGGCCACCGGCGTCCCGTACTCCTTCACCAGTACACGGCGCCAGCGGAACTGCATGCTGGCGAAGGTCTCGCCGATCCCGGAGAGCTTCGGCAGGAAGCGGGGCACGCTCCGGCAGTAGTCGTCGAAAGCGGACCCGAACTTGCCGCGCAGGTAGTTCTCCTCCGCCGCCACGATCGCGCGATAGATGAACGCGGTGACCGGGATGGCCACGAGCACCGTGGTCCAGCAGTTCGAGGTGATCGCCATCCCGGACAGGATCAGCAGGTTGCCAACGTACATCGGGTTGCGTGAGTGCGCAAAGACGCCTTCGGTGACGAGGTCCTCCGCGTACACCTGCCGGTTCTTGCCGCCGCGGATGATGTACACGAGCCCGATGGTCCCGGCCCGGACGACCTGCCCGGCGAGCGCAACGAGAAAGCCGATGAGCGCCGCGGTCAGGTCATTCTCGAATATGCGCGGACCCGGCAGGAAGACCAGCAGGCACGCCAGCGGGAAGACGTAGAGGCGCGTGCGGTAGAAAACATTGCCGAGCTTGACCATCACTTGACCGCGATGATGCCGCAGAAGTTGTACCACTTGAAGAACACGTCCACGTAGCGGAAGCCGCAACGCAGCAGCAGCTCGCGGTTCTCGAGCAGCTTGTACGGGACCAGCACGTTCTCGAGCGCTTCGCGCTTCTGCGTGATCTCGAGGTCGCTGTAGCCGCTGCGGCGCTTGAAGTCGTAGTAGTGCTCGATGAAGAAGCGGTTGAAGAGCGACTCCTCGCCGAGCACCTTCTCGACCATGATCAGCGCGCCGTTCTCGTTCATGCCGTTATAGACATCGAGCAGCAGGCGTTCGCGCTGCAGCGGCCGGATGAACTGCAGCGTCAGGACCAGCAGGACCAGCGACGCGTTCTCGACCGGGCAGCCCCGATCGAGGTCCGCGTAGAGCAGTTCGAAAGGATGCTTGAAGCCGTGCTCGGCGAGCTTGGCCCGGCACTTGACCAGCATGTCCTCGGAGTTGTCGACGCCGACGAAATTGACGCCCGGCGCCAGCAGCCGGTCGAGCTCGATCATCGTCGTGCCGGTCGAGCAGCCGAGGTCGTACACGTTCGTGCCCTCCACGGCGAAGTCGGCCGCCAGCTCGCCGATCATGCGCTGGGTCTCGGCGTAGAAAGGCACCGAGCGCAACAGCATGTCGTCGAAGACGTTGGCCACGTCCGCGCCGAACTTGAAGTCGGCAATGCGGTCGTGAGGCTGCGCAAAAACCTGGTCACGGTCCTTGGTGGACATGTCTGATCCCCTTATGGCGGCGGCTTGCCGCTCACGACGGCCGGCCCGCCTCCATTTTCATTAAACGTCCCGGCGTGGAAACAAATCAACCGCCCCACGACTAGAGTCGCATCAACCCATTGATTAAAATGCGCTTTCGGCTCAACTGTGGCCCAGGAACATACGATAAGCCGGGTTGCCTGTCTCCTCGGTATACGCGTAGCTCAGCTCGCGCAGGTGCAGCGCGAACTCGTCCGCATCGGCCGGGGCCACCTGCACGCCCGCCAGCACCCGCCCGTAGTCCGAGCCGTGGTTGCGGTAGTGGAACAGGCTGATGTTCCAGCGCGATCCGATCGCCTGCAGGAACCTCAGCAGCGCGCCCGGGCGCTCCGGAAACTCGAAGCGGAACAGCCGCTCGTTCGCGAGACCGTGCGCGTGGCCGCCGACCATGTAGCGCACGTGCAGCTTCGCCATCTCGTCGTCGGTCATGTCGAGCACGCGATAGCCGGCGCCGGCGACCGTCTCGAGCAGCGCGTCCCGCTCGCGCCGGCCACCGTGCAGCGCGACGCCGACGAAGATGCGCGCGGCGACGGCGTCGTCGTAGCGGTAGTTGAACTCCGTGACGCCGCGGCGGCCGAGCAGCTGGCAGAACCTGAGGAAGCTGCCCGGCTCCTCGGGGATCTCCACCGCAAGCAGCGCCTCTCGCTCGGCACCGATGTCGGCGCGCTCCGCCACGTGACGCAGCCGGTCGAAGTTGATGTTCGCCCCGCAGTTGAGCGCGACGAAGGTGCGTTCAGTGCACTGTTCGCGGGCAACGTATTTCTTGATGCCAGCCACCGCCAGCGCGCCCGCCGGCTCGGCGATCGTGCGGTTGTCCTCGAAGATGTCCTGGATGGCCGCACAGATCTCGTCGGTGCTCACGAGCACGACTTCGTCCACGTATTTCTGCGCGAGCCTGAAGGTCTCCTCTCCGACCCGGCGCACCGCGACGCCGTCGGCGAATATGCCGACGCGGTCGAGCGTAATGCGCTTACCGGCCCGGAGCGAGTCGTGCATGCTCGCCGCGTCCTCCGGTTCGACGCCGACGATGCGGATCTGCGGGTAGAGCGACTTCACGTAGGCCGCAATGCCGGCGATGAGCCCGCCGCCGCCGATCGGCACGAATATCGCGTCGAGCGGCCCGGAGTGCTGGCGCAGGATCTCCATGCCGATCGTGCCCTGCCCGGCGATGACGTCGGGGTCGTCGAACGGGTGGATGAACGTGAGCCCCCGCTCACGCGCTATCTCGACCGCCTGCTCGTAGGCGTGGTCGAAATCGTCGCCGTGCAGCACCACCTCGCCGCCGAGGTCGAGCACCGCCTGGACTTTGATATTCGGCGTGGTCTGCGGCATCACGATCACGGCCGCAATGCCGCGACGGCGCGCCGCCAGCGCCACGCCCTGGGCGTGATTGCCGGCGGAGGCGCAGATCACTCCACGGCGGGCGACGGTCTCCGAGAGGTGCGAGATCTTGTTGTAGGCACCGCGCAGCTTGAACGAGAAGACCGGCTGCAGGTCCTCGCGCTTGAAGAGGATCCGGCTGCCGAGGCGCCGCGACAATCGCGGTGCGGCTTCGAGCGGCGATTCTATGGCGACGTCGTAGACGCGCGCCTTCAGGATGCGTTCTATGTAGCTTTCTTGCATGGGCAGGAACGGCCGTGGCTTGGCCGGTTACGTTAGCAGGAATGCGCCCCTCGGGCCGACCCGTGTCTACTACTTTGTCCTTTCACGCAGCATACTTCCCGCGTGCCCCGCGTTGAACTGCTGAATTGTATCTTCGCCGGCCTGAGCGGCGGCCTGGTCGGCGTGCTCTGGAGCGGCGCCGTTTCGATGCCGTGGCTTGCACGGCGGCCGGGGGGGCAGACGTTCGCGCCGCGGCCTGAAAGCACGTTCAACACTCTCGCCGGCGCGGCGATCCTGGCCGTCGGCGGAGCGGCACTCGGTTTCCTGTTCTGGCTCGGCTGGGCGCTGATCTCCGTGGTGAACGCGCCCTGGTACGTGCCCGGATTGCTGTTCGGCCTGCTCACCTGGGCCGGCATCGCGGTGCCGCTGCTGGTCGGCGCGGCGCTCAGGTTGCAGGGTTTCAGCCGGGTCGCACTGGTCCTCGCCGTCGAGTGGCTGGTGACCTGCCTCGCGGTCGGCCTCTTCTGCACTTTTGCCTGGCACCGCTACACCTGAGCCGCCACGATGCGCGACGTCTACGTGCTCACCGCGGCGCAGGCGCTGTCGGCCTCCGGAATGATGACGATGACGCTGCTCGGCGGCATCCTCGGCAGCCAGCTGGCTCCGTCGCC
>Ga0315273_10012145_pt1 | contig 11027 bp, 13 predicted proteins | sample YL17G02_0_MG_FD_205753 | JGI IMG/M metagenome (GOLD analysis project Ga0315273, IMG submission 205753) | Sediment microbial communities from Yellowstone Lake, YNP, Wyoming, USA - YL17G02_0 | ecosystem: Environmental > Aquatic > Freshwater > Lake > Sediment | place: USA: Wyoming | collected...
GCCCGCAGCAGATCAAGGGCAGCGAGTGGATGCCGCGGATTCGCGAGTACTTCGAGAAGTGACCGGGCATCGGCCTTGCATTCCGGTTCCCCTTGTGTTATAGGCGAGGCAGCTTGGCACCGCATGCCCACAGACTGGCCGCTGTAAGGAGAAACGACATGGCGGAAGCGAAGGCGACGCGGCGGGATTTCCTGAAGACCTCGACGGCGGCGGCGTCGGCCGCGGCGCTCGGCGCGATGGCGTCGGGCGCCTATGCGGCGGGGAGCGACGTGATCCGCGTCGGTGTCGTCGGCTGCGGCGGTCGAGGCACGGGCGCCGCGCTCAACGCGATGAACGCCGACCCGGGCGTCCGCCTCGCCGCCTTGGGCGACGTCTTCCTCGACCGCGCCCGCGGCAAGATCGACGGCCTCAAGAAGCAGAAGCCGAACCAGGTGGTCGTCGACGAGGCCCACTGCTTCGGCGGGCTCGACGCCTATCGCCGCGTGATCGAGTGCGTCGACGTCGTGCTCATCGCCTGCGCCGCGAAGTTCCACCCCATGTACACCAAGGCGGCGATCGAGGCGGGCAAGCACGTCTTCTGCGAGAAGCCCCACGCCATCGACCCCGCCGGCATCCACACGCTCATGGCCGCCACCGAGCTGGCGAAGCAGAAGAAGCTCTCCTTCGTCTCCGGCCTCCACAGCCGCTACGACCAGGGCTACCGCGCGACCGTCGAGCGGATCCACGCGGGCGCTATCGGCGACATCGTGGCGATCGAGGAGAACTTCCTCCGCGGCCCCTACGGCCTCTACGCCCGCGCCCGGAATCTCAACGAAGTCCAGTTCCAGTTCTCCAACCAGTACCACTTCGCCTGGCTCTCCGGCGACGACGTCCCGCAGTCGCTCGTCCACAACATGGACCGCGCGACCTGGGCACTCAAGGAGAAGACGCCCGTCCGGTGCCACGGCCTGGGCGGCCGCTGCGCCCTCCACGGCGAGATCTACGGCAACGTCTTCGACCACGACTCGGTCGTCTACATTTATGCCGACGGCGTGCGGGCCTACGCCTTCACCCGCACGGTCGAACGCTGCTACAACGACGGCGCGAGCATCATTCTCGGCAGCAAAGGCCGCTGTTTCCTCACCTCGTGCCGCATCGAGGGTGAGACCCCCTGGCACTACGAGCACCCGAAGGACACGCCCCGCAAGAGCCCCTACGACATCGAGCACGAGGTGCTCTTCACCGCCATCCGCAAGGGCGAGCCCGTCAACAACGGCGACTACGCGGCCCGCTCGACGATGGTCACCATCATGGGCCAGATCTCCTGCTACACCGGCAAGGAAGTCACCTGGGACCAGGCCATGAAGGCCAACTTCACGCTCGGCCCCAAGCCCGAAGAGTGCACCCTCGAGATGGAGCCGCCCGTCAAGCCCGACGCCGCCGGCATCTACCCCGTCCCCATCCCCGGCTCCACGACCCTGCTCTGAGCCCACCTTCCCTCCCGAAGGTTCCAATACCTTCGGGAGGGTATTCGCGGCGCCGTGCCGGAACTGAGCGATGTATTCGATGTTACAGACCGGTTACGCGGATTCCCTCCGCGCTGAGGTAAGATGAACAGGCGAGCACGTCGCCAGCCGGTGGGCCGGCGGTCCCCGCTCCCTTCATAGGATAGGAGGGAAGACGAATGAGCCGAGCGATTCGGGCGTTTGCGTGGATGGCAGGCTTCGGGTTGGCGGCTTTCGCGGTCTGCGCCGCCAGAGCCGGTGAGCCCGGCCCCGACCAGCCGAAGCAGCCGGTCGCCGAACTCGAAGACCGAATCCGCAAACTCGAAGAGATCATCGAAGGAACGGCCCACCCGGTCAACCTCGGGCGCACGTCGCTGGCCGCGGTCACCGCGTCGGCGGTGAACGGCGGGCGCGGCCTGGACTGCATCTACTCCGGCGTCCTGAATGCCTTCGACGACGGGGCCAACCTGCACCACGGCCACAACTACAGTCGCTGGCTCTCCAACAACGACCCGTCGCCTTGGGTGGAGGTCCGCTTCGATCATCCCGTCACCGTCATGTCCGTGGCTGCCGAGACGGCGCCGCCGTTCACCTGTCGTTTCCGTTTCGCCAAGGGCGGGGAGGAACTGACGGCAGCCCCCGAGCCACCGCCGAAGCCCGACACCACCGGCCGGCTGAAGGAGCTGCCCCAGGCCCGCGTCGCCCGGCTGGCTGGCGATGACCGAAGCCTGCTCCTCCAGGAGGTCAGGTTTCCGGCGCCCTTGCACGGGGTCACCCGGGTGCGGCTCACCTTCGGCGTCAAGCAGGGCCTCACGTCGGTGGATGAGATCCGCATCATGGGCTACGTGCCCCCCGACGTGAAGTACACCGAGGGGAAGCCGCGCATCCTGGTGACGCCGCAGACCGCCGAGTGGAGCGCCCACGGCGCGTTCATAGGCTGGTGGCAATCCTTGAACGACGGGGTCACGAAGACCGTCCGCGAGGACCCGCAGACGATCACCGTGACCTTCCAGAAGGCGGGCGTCGACTTGTTCCGCGCCGTAATCCGCAAGAGCGACGGTGCCGTGACGGCCGGGCCGCTCGTGACGTGGACGTCGGCCAAAGCGGCGGGCGACGGTCCGAAGCGAGACGAATAGACGCCCGCCACGATTCCACACCAAGAGGCGGCGTGGCGAGGCCCCCTACTGGATGGCTTCTTCAAGAAGTGTGGACAGAGCGCCCACGAACTCCTCTGCCACGCCGAGCCATCGGGCCACCTCCTCAGCCCGGAAGGTGACAAGGTCGCCGTAATCGGCTTTCTTGCGCCGGGCTTCGATTCGGCGGTAGAAACGGCCGAGGGGGACCGGGATGCGGCCAGTGTTCACGAAGTCCCTGTCGAAGAACGCGCGGACCCCGCTGTGCTTGGAGGAGCTGCGGCCCTCGGTGAGGAGGAGCGCCGAGACGCAGTCGAAGCAGGCGTAATAGAGCCGATTGACGGCCGTGTGGAGACCTCCCGCGTCGAGGAGCAGCTTTGCCTCCCGGAGCGCTGTCTTCGCGCGTCCGAGCCGATACTGAACGTAGGCCTTCTCTTCGGACTTCACAGGACGATGCCTTCGCGTTCGACTTCGCGGTGGAGCGGCATCAGCCGGTAGAGCGGCGCGTCCCATTGCTCCCGGGCGAAGAAGAGCAGGGAGATGACGGCGCCCTGCTCTCGCTCCAGGTCGTACACGGCATCTCCGATGCGGTCCTCCTCCTCGGACGTGAGGGGCATCGCCGTCAGCACCAATAGGTCGTAGTCGGATTCCGGCGTGGCAGTCCCCCGAGCCTGGCTGCCGTAGAGGAGGACGGTGGCATCGGGGAGAAAGCCCTCGATGATTCGCTTGCACTCCGCGAGGAGCGAGCGCGCCTTTGCAGGCAAGCGTTTCTTGCAGGTGCGGGGCTTCATGGCTTCCCATCGAGCTACCAGGTGGGGCTCCCGACATTTCAGGCGGCGGCCCGCCGCTGCCGGGATTATACGGGAGCGCACCGGGGTGTGTCAACGGGCATCTCGTCCTGAGCGCCTCCGCCTCGCCGTCCCGGCCAGCATTCTCCGGGGGGCCGAACTCCGAGTTCACGAGGTTCTGCCGTAGCGGCAAGCGTCTCGCGTGCCGACCGCGATCGCCCATCGGCAAGCGAGCCGCTTGCCGCTACGACGGCGAGGCCCCTCGACAAGCGAGCCGCTTGTCGCTACGAAGGCAAAGGCCAGAGGCCCATCTCACCTCGGCTGTTCGCCGAGGAGATGGCGGTAGGCCGGTTCGAGGCCCGCCTTGGCCCGAGCGGCGTCCAGGACTTCCTGTGCGGGAGCGCCCGTCTTGAGGAAGGTGTTGTCCACGAAACCGTTGCCCGCCTCGCTGCACTGGCAGAAGAAGAGCGGAGCCCCGGTCTGGTAGACGACGTTGTCCTCGAAGCGATAGCCCCGGCAGCCCAGCGTCGGGCGGACGCCGTCCAGGTAGATCCCCGCGGCGCTGAAATCGCCCCGCGAGCGGCTGTTGAACGGGTTGGGGCGGAGGCCGTGGATGAGGTTGCCGCGGACCACCGCTCCCCAGCCCTCCTGCGGGAAGGTGACGTAGATCCCTGCCCCGTCGACGCAAACCTTCATGACGTCGTGGATGTGGTTGAACTCGACCGTGTTGTTCCGGGCGAACGGCAGCGACTTGTCCTCGTTCCCGCCGAGGACGATGCCCGTGTAGGCGATGTCGTGGATGAGGTTGTGGGCGACGACCGCGTCCTGCGCCAGCGAGACGAAGATGCCGATCGCCCCGAAGTAGTCGGTGCCGCAGTCGTGCACGTGGTTGTTGGCGATGCGATAGCCCTTGAGGTCGTCCTTCTCGGCGGGGTCGGCCCACTTCAGCGTGTCGCGATTGCGGAGCGCGCCCGCGCCGATGCCGCCGCCGCCCAGATCGTGGATGTGGTTCCCCTCAACCACGTTGCCCGAGGTGCCTTTCCGGAGGAGAATCCCCATCCCGCCGCAGTGCGCCACGCCGCCATCGGTGAAATGGCAGGAGCGGGCGTATTCCATGCTCACCGCCGCGTCCATCCAGTGGAACCGCACGGCCGGCTCCGGCTTCTCCTCCGAGAGCACCTGGAGGCACCCGAACATCGCGGTGAACCCATGGGCCGGCAACGGCCAGTCCACGTGGGCCACGTGAATGCCCTTGAAGTGCAGATTCCTCACCGGCTGCTGCGGCGTCCCGTTTACGGCCAGGAGCGTCCTCTGAACCACAGGCGCCACGGCTTCGGCTTGCGTCATGTCCTCGCCGGGCCGTGGCCAGTAGTGCAGGATGCCCGTCTGCCGGTCGAGATACCACTCGCCGGGCTGGTCGAGGAACTCCAGCGCGTTTTCGAAGTAGCACGACTGCCCCGGCAGCGGGAAGCCGATCTGGTATTCGCCGGGCAGCCACGTCGGTGGGAGCTGATGGGGCGGCGGGAGCGTAAATCCGCCGTACGGCGGATCGGCTTCGTTCACCGCGCCCAGGCGCCATCGCGAGCCGTCGTTGTTGTAGATCCAGACCAGCTCCACGTCCGAGACGTTCTTCCACGCCTGGATGGGATGGTCGACGCTGGCCTTGAAGGTCGTGGTATTGGCGTCGGGCGCGCCAACCTTGGCCGTGGACGACTTGATCTTCCACCACGGCGCCTTGTCGTCCGCGTTGGGCGTTCTGGCGCGGATCGCGCGCCGGCCGTTGACGAAGAGCTGGCGGAAGTGCCATTTCCCCTGCTTCGCCTCGGGGATCTCGGCCGTCCAGAGCTCGCCCTGGCCGCGCCTCCAGCCCGTGATCTTCCGCCCGCCGCTGAGCACGGCCTTCTCGCCCGGCGCGGCGGCATAGGTGATCGAGTGCTTCTCCGTCCCGGAGTCCTCCGGCCCGAAGGCCAGCGTCTCCGCCAGCGGGTAGACGCCGCCGCGAATCAAGACCAGGACATCGCGCTCCAGTCCCGCGGCGATCCTCCCCCGCACCGCGTCGCGCGCCCGGGCCACGGTGGCGAACGGCTCGGCGACCGTGCCGGGGTTCGTATCCTTGCCCTTGCGTGCGACGCAGAAGTCGGGCTGTGCGGTGGGCGGCGCCCCCGCGCCGTACGCCATCGCGCAGGCTAGCGCCGCCACAACCATTGCCACAGTCATCCCGGCGATGCTCACGGATTGCCTCCAATCGTTTCAAGCCGTTGCCCGGGCGATGTGCTCCCAGAGGGCGGCACGGTAGTCTGCGTATCCCTCGGACAGCAGGTCATTATGGCCCGCGCCGGGGATCGGCACAAGCCGCCGAACCGGACTCCGGCACGCCTGGCAGAGCGCCTCCGCATCCGAGAACGGGATGAGTTGGTCATCCATCCCGTGGAGGATCAGAGTGGGGGCTGAGCAGAGAGCCATCCTGTCGATGTTGTCGGGCGCGCCTTCCATCGCGTCCGGCCCCAACTTCGGGCCGCCGATCCGTGCGATCAGATCGCGCACGCAGGCGAATCCGCTGTCCAGGATCAGCCCGCTCACCTTCCCTGGGTAGCGGGCGGCCAGGTGCAGAGCCGGGGCGCTTCCGAGAGAACGCCCCATCACCAGGACGCGTCGGAACGACCTCTGGACGGTCTTCTCCACTTCGGCCAGGGAATCGATGAAGGCTTCGGCATCGGCGATCAGGCACGAGTAGCTGGGCCGGCCCGAGCTTTGTCCGTAGCCCCGGTAATCGACCACCCAGAAGCTGGCGCCGCCGCCCGTGTAGAGGTCCGCCAGGGGGTCGTAGTCGGCCGCGACCTCGCCGTTCCCATGAAAGAAGAGGAGCAGGGCATCGCTCGCCTCGTTGGGGTGGAGGTATCCCCCGATGTTCGCCTCGGCGACGCGGGTGGTTGTCGCGATTCCCCTGGGCTTGGACCCCCATCCTTCGCCGCGAGGGTGGAACAGAACCCTTGTGACGTCCCGGTCATCGAGTCTCATGGGCGCCTCCTGTCCCCACGGTTAGAGCATGAGGAACGCCTGAAGGCGGTACACGAACGCCGCCTGAAGGCGGGACTACATGCCCAAGCCTGGCCGTGCCTCGCGCCAAGCCGGGATGCGGTCGAGCACCTCCCTCGCCTCGGCCTCGTCGAACGGGATCTCCCGCGCCCGATCGGGCAGGTACATGACCGTGCAGGGATAGACGAACAGCCGCTGGCCCGGGCGCCAGGCCGCGAGCACGTTCTCCATGAACTCAAGAGTGCTCTGGAAGTTCGTATTCGTGTTGATGTAGGCGTGGGGAGCGACGACGGCCCGGCCGCCGAACTCGTCGAGCAGCCTCGGCACGGAGACGCTCGTCGAGATGTCGCAGTTGAGCCCCGTCAGCCGCTTGAGCTTCCTTACTACCACCACGTGGGCCTCGCGGATCGTGCAGGAGTGGAGGAATAGCCCCCCGAACGCCTGCGAGATGCGGTTGTTGTAGGGGACGACGAACTCCTCGTAGACCTCGGGGGAGACGTTCACCAGGTTATCGTCCGACATCTGGATGCCGGCCTCGGGCGGGAACCAGATCGGCGGCCACGAGCCGCGGCTGCACGCCGGCCCAGCCGCCGCGATCTGCGTGCGGAAGAACTCGATGGCGAAGTCCGTCACGACGTCCATCAGCGCGTGCAGCCGCACCGGATCGTCATAGGGCATCAGGAAGAAGCGTTCGCTCCCCACCATCTGCTCGACGGTCGTGAACGGGCTTTGGAAATCCATGATCTGAATGGCGAGCCGCTCATCGGCATAGTCGGCGAACGCCCGCGTCTGGTCGAGGACCCATCCGAGCCGACCGTCGGTGATCCTCGGCTTCCTGAGTGAGTCGATTTGGTCGGGGCTTGTAATGACTGGCCTGACCCATCGCACGCCCGACGCCTCGATCTCCTCGCATCCGAACGCCGTGGCCATCGCGCACGTTCCCGCGCCCGTCCCCAGTGCCGGCACATAGTCATCTCCCCCGATCGGCCTCCGCCGGATGCCCTCAGTCGCGTTCCAGACCTGCCGCTGGAACTCCGTCAGTCCCCCCGGCGCGGGTTCTGCCTTTCCCTCCGCCGCGACATGCAGGATCGCCCCCGGCCGCTCCGGCGCCGGCCCCGCGAAGAGCCGGCGGATGAATGCCTTGGTCGTTTCGACCTGATCCCAGGGGTAATCGTCCAGCCGCAGGCGGGGCATTGCGCGGGATCTCACAAGAGATCGTCCTACTTCCTGTCAGCCTTCGCTGCCTGGAATGCGAATCGGGATCCAAAAGAGCCGCAGCCAGACGGGGCCACCGGCATGGTGATCGTACCCGAAGAAGCCAAAGCCGACTGATTTGCCATCACCCCACTTGATCCCAGAGTCCGTGAACCTCCGCTCATCCCAGAGGCTGGCGAGCAGGCCCCCACCTACGCCAATTGCCGCCGTATGAGTGGTGCATCGTCCGTCCTTGTCGTACTGAGAGAGGTAGGCCAGTTGGACGACTCCCAGCTTACACAGGATGACGACAGCCCATGTCCCTATATCAACTGTCGCGGACAGCGCCGTGAAATCATCCCCGTGCTTCTCGACGCTCTGGAAGCTGAAGTCGAATGGCACGTCGCGGTAAACAATAGACACATGCGTAGTTGATCCGCATGTCCGGTAGTGCTTGAGGGCGTCCTGGCTCATATCAGCCGCCGTCCCCATATTGTCCCACGGCGGATAGTCGCCAACCTTGCCAATGGTGCATCCGAGGAATCCTGCGCAGAGCAGCAAGGGCATGATCAGCCTGGCCATTGCTTATCTCCTGAAAACAGGCGGGACACCGAACTGAATCTCACCGGAGCTTGAGTTCCTTCCTGACCCCATCGAGGGTGTAGGTCTTGCCAGGGGCGGAGCGCTGGCGCAGGAATTCCATGACCTCCCGATTCTCGCGGACGAGGCGGACCCCGGTCTCGAAGTCGTCAACCTCGGCCACGACGAACTGCCTGCCGTCGGGGGTCGTAAGAACCACGTTCTCCTCGGCCGCCAGATGGAGGACCTCGTCTATGCCTCCCCGGACTTGGGGAAGCTCGATCATCCTCATAGCACAAACTCCTCGCCTCGGCCGGGGCTCAGAAAGACTACTTGCCGAGTCCTTTCTCGGTGCACTTCGCGCACACGTAGCCGTCGTGGCCGAACGAGTGGGTCTCGATCGCAAGGCGGATGACCCGGCCACACTGGGCGCACTGGGTCGGCTCATAGGCGGGAGGGTTGGCGAGCTTCTCGAAGTTGTACTCGTTGGTCCCGTACCAAACGTACATTTCCGTCTCGGTGCTCTCGCGGCACTTCTTGCAGTCTTTCCAGCTCCCCGGGTGCCCTTCGGCATGGTGGCTTGCACACAAGGTGTGGTGCGCGTGATTTCGACGGCAACTGCTGTGGGTGTAGGAGGACATCGCGTACTTGCCCTCATCGTCGCAGATCCAGTTGCCGCAGCATTCGGTCTTCGTGAGGTTCCTGGTTTTCCCACAGAGTCCGCAACGGTGTTTCTCCCGTGGCGGCTTCGGGGTGTCGCGTGGCATTGGAGCCCTCCGGTTCTGTGGGCACGAGGCCGAACGAAGACCGCCTAAAGGCGGGACTACGAACGCCGCCTGAAGGCGGGACTACGAACCCGGCGAAGCGGCCCTCAGATCTCCTCCCCTCAGACGATCTCCAGATAGTCCCGGTCCGGCAGCTTGGGGAAGGGGGCGGTGGGGAGGGTCTGGTACCAGTAGGCCACCGAGGCGATGTCGTCCTGGAGCGGGAGGTAGCGGCCGCCGTCGCGCCAGGTGAGGGCTTGGATCGTCACGCGCAAGTCCCGCTGGAACCGAATGGGGTCCATGATGTGCCAGCGATACATCGAGAAGCGCTGCTGCGAACGGTAGAGGCCGTCGGGACGGAACGCTTGCATGCCCATGAACGGCGCGGAGTAGGGGACGTACTGGCCGTTGACGTCCCAGTTGTAGGCGCCGCCGAAGTAGTCCTCGGTGCCGGTGCCGCAGAGGGTGGGGAAATCGCCGTCGCCGTCGATGTAGAACTTGATCTCGCCTTCGCCCCACCAGCCGCAGTGGTTGACGCCCCAGGCGAGGACGGTGCCGACGTAGTGCCCCGTGCCGCGGATGCCGTCGACGAGCGTGTAGGGCTGCTTGTAGGGGACGGGGTTGGTGCGGCGGAACTGGGCGTGGAAGCAGGCCGCGTCGTCGGGCACGTCGGTGAGGGCGTAGGTGATCTGGTAGTAGCAGACCATGTCGTCGGGGTGGCGGTTTTCGAGGGTGACGCGGCACTCGGTGCGGAAGGGCATCTCCCAGAACGAGTTGTAGCCGCGGTTGGGGTTGACGGCGATGGGGAGGGAGTTGATCTGGGCGTAGATGCCCCAGCCGGAGGCGAAGAAGTCGGCGGCGGGGCACTCGACGGAGGGCAGCTCCTGGCCGTCCCAGGTGATGCGGAGGATGTAGAATCGGGCGAGCGGGCCTTTGAGGGCGACCTCGCCGCTGATCCACATGTGCTGGATGGCGCCCGCGCCGGGGATGTGGGCGAGGGTGGCCGTCTCGCCGCCCTTGATGCGAATGCTGGGGGCCACTTTCCAGCCCTGGCCGAGGTCGCGCGCGCAGCGGGCGCCCGTGCCGTCCGTCGCCATGCCGCCACGGCCTTTCTCCCCCGTTGGGTTCTCCGCGCTGATCGACCGCGTCTTTGCCCTGGAAATCCGCGACAGGTTGCTCAACCCCATGCCCAAGCCGTTGAAGCCGCTCATGGCGTTCCCTTCCGTCATCGGTCCAGCGTCTCCTCCGGCGGCATCGACTCTGCGCCTGGACTTCCCCTGGCGGGTCACCTAATCCCCAGCTCGGCCTTGAGCTGTTTGAGGGATACCGTCGGGCCGCCAGTGCGCCGTTCGGCCAGGAAGTCCATAAGCTCTTTGTTCTGCGTGATGTCCTCCCCGACCTTGAATGCCTTCCATTCGTCCATCGGGGCGAGGAGGTAACGATGGCCATCGTGAGCCTTGAGAATGAGGCTACGGCGTCGTGCCCTCTTGAAGAGGTCGTTCAGGGTTCTTGCCTGCGCAGGAATAGCTACAGTTGTCATAGTTGCACCCTTCTGCCGCGGACGTACAGACCACTCCCGGTTTTCACGCCAACGGCTTCGATCCGCACGAACCGTCGCGCCTCGTCTACATTATACAGCACCCGAAGGTTCCCGGCGCGCAATTCCCACTCGGCGATCCTGTTCGGACGAAGCCGTTTACGGTTCCTTGTCTCAACCGTCGGTTCGTGCGTGAGGTGCTCCTCGATGGCCGCGAAAGCCGCGGTCTGGTCGATCTTCCTGAGGGCCCTCAGGTCGTCTTGAGCTTCGGGTCCGAACCCAATCTCGAACATCCGCTCACTCCGCCAACTCCAGGATCAGGCTTTTCATGAGCGGCTGGGCGGCGCAGATGATCTTGTACTTCTCGTCGGGGGCCTTGGCGATGTGGATGTCGCGCTGGCCGGCGGCGCCTTCGTCCCAGACGTAGGTGATCTTGACGGGTCGGAAGCCGCCGGCCGGCTCCTTGTAGTCGGCGTCGATGCGGAAGTCGAAGATGCACAGGGTATTGCGCT
>Ga0315273_10012146_pt1 | contig 11026 bp, 21 predicted proteins | sample YL17G02_0_MG_FD_205753 | JGI IMG/M metagenome (GOLD analysis project Ga0315273, IMG submission 205753) | Sediment microbial communities from Yellowstone Lake, YNP, Wyoming, USA - YL17G02_0 | ecosystem: Environmental > Aquatic > Freshwater > Lake > Sediment | place: USA: Wyoming | collected...
CAAAGAAATCATTTCTAGGTGTAAATGATATAATATTCCGTTGTGGATATAGCAACAATAATAATGTCTTGTTCTCTTGTGGTCCTCGGTGATAGTGCCGGTTCGGTTGAACCATTTAGAAATCTTGTAGATCAAATAATTTCCACAGAAGACCCAAATTCATCGGTAGTCGTCCTTGGTGACATATTTGATGAAAACCTCAACAATGATATCGCGCAACTTACACAAATAAGTAGACTTGAAGAATTCTTTTCAAATTCAATTGTCGTCCGAGGCAACCACGACCCAACCGACATATTTTTTGAGAATTTCGAAGAACTTCCCTATACAAAAGACATCTGTGAAAATGTTTCAATCATCGCCATTGATTCAAACAGGCATCGAATGCGACAATTAACCTTTATCAAAGATGAAATTGAAAGAAGGCCGGAAAGAAATTATGTCGTTGCTCTTCATCACCATCTTGAAGCCTGTTCGACGGGAGATATCAGCCCCACTTTTTGGAAGGTCGCTCTAGAAAACACATTAAGACCACAAGATCTCGTTGTTCACGGGCATTCTCATACCAATAACAACTATTTTCTATCTAATGGAACCCTAGTCCTTACATCGGCATCGGCAAACAGAAAAAGATATGATTGTCTTGAGAACACAGAATGCAATTGCGACGATTCACCAAGCTTAAACTATTTAAAAATTGAATTCGAGGACAGCCAATGGAAATGGGATCGCGAATTTTTTAACCCTGAACTAACTCCATGGGTGCATCGCATGCTTTAATGCTCATTGTCTTTGTCCCCATCATCCAATGGTTCGCCCACAACCATACTTGCTAGATGTTCTGCCACATCATAAGCCCCGCTATCTCTCGCCTTTTGAATAGATTCTTTGATTTTGTCTTCTCGGAGAATAATACTTTCTCCCTTGAACAAAACACCGACTCGATTTTCTATTCTACCAAACGGAGGCATCTCGAGCTCTTTGATAACTGTTCTGTCGACATAAATGCTCTCTTCATTGTTTCCTAGTGGAATAAAATGTTCATCTTTTTGTCTCGTGAGATAAGTTCCCTTTTTGAAGAACGAAGGGTAATTGTTCCAGTTTATCCCTTTTCCATGAAGCATTTCCTGCATTTGTTTCGTAGACTTCTCGTGAAGTTCTTTATGAGAATAAACTGACTGAGCAGCCATTGTGATACTATTTCGTGTCGCATCTTGTTCCCGCCATAGGAAAACATTCGCCGCTTCATCGAGATTCGGAACCTGCCATGTGCGACAATCGAAGAAAGCGAGAGAACGATGCGTTAGACCACTTTCCCCATCCACATATTTTATTGGAATGAAATCTTGTGATCCATTTTCAGGTGAATTTTCAACTTCTTTATTGAAATACCCTGTCGCAAGTGAAGCAACCACGCTATTGAGCTTATGAATCTTCCCATCAAAGAATAACTGGCTCTTATAATCCTCAAAGAACCAACAAAGAGTTATTTCATCACTTTGAGTGTAACCAATTTTCGCGCCAGTTTCTTCGAGTAGAAACTTCGTTGTATCTACGAATAACTTCGACAGTCGCTCATCATATGGCCTCTTCAGGTCAGATGTCCAAGTGTGGAACGACCGACCGTCAATTCTTGCGAACACGGGAAGTTGTGGCATACACTTTAAAGAAGTATAAAGCTTTTCATAATCTTTCATACGGATTTCAAAGTCAGAATAATGACTCATAGTTTTCCCATCATTATATCTATCGCGTTATCTGTTTTGTCAATCGTCATTTCTTCTATTATTGTTAGAAGTCTCTTTAGGCTATCTTGAACTTCATTATCATCGATGTAATAGTTGAATTTATCAATCTTCAAACTAAGGTCTCTCGATCCTCCAAATCTCATGATTGCTATTTTATCTTGATTATCTAGTCGTGTGTGGCAAACTTCATAAAATGAATACATTGTAGCTCTAAATGACCACTGAAGCTTATTTTCTTTAGTAAGTTCTTCGAGTTTCTTGATGAACTTTAGTTTTCGTTCGAGCACTTAAACACAATCACTTTCTATGAGAGCGGACATTTGAATATCCTTATTGAGAGCATCTTTCCACATTCCTCTTTTTATTGCTTCTCTCGTCCCATCGATAATCGCTTTATCCCTCGATTCACGATAGACGACTATTCCATCTGACCAATGTTCATAAGTTCTATAATCAGACTTCGAGTCATAAATCTCACATTTGAATCCATTATATTGTTCGTGTGTGATTGTAAGATTGAGATCCCAATGAATATGTGTTTCAACTCTTTCTTTAGAACCATGAACTTCATGCTTATAATGTTCTTTATAATCTTCGAACACTATTTGAGTATGATCGCTCCTTGGGACGGGATAATAAACCGTTGTAAATAGATTCGTTCTTCCCAAATTCTTTCTATGCGTGAGCATTTTCATCAAGTCGTTATCACAATCGATCTTATAGTTCTTCTTTATTAGCCAGCCAGCAATATAACGATATCCTCGATCTGCTGAACAATCCCCACCAACCATGGGTATCCCTTTTGGCCAATCTTTGTAATCACTATAATACTCTTTATTGAGTTTTTTAGCTATTTGTTCGATATCTCTATTGAATTCATCGTATTTGACAATATAAACGCCGAGCTTATGATTTATTATTCGCATTTTGCTTCCAAATGTTTGTTGTCTTCCTTTAGTTCTCTTACAAACCCCTTGAGACATTCCAACCCATATTCTGCTTTATAATTCACAAGAGTCTTTATTGTCTCTTCATCAAAAATGTCCCCAAAACATTCAAGAAGCTCGTCTTTAGTTTCTTTTTCCTTCAAAAGTTGTCCGAGAAAATAACAGAGGAATTTTTCGCCATTTTGAGTAACAAACAATATATTCCCTGGCTTTATTTCTTGTTTTATAAGAACGCCGTATGCGCTACTTGTTTGCCAACAGGAAAAATCATTGAGAAATCCATTGCCGTCAGATATGCCCACAAGAGTTCCCTTTATGAATCCTGCGAAATCATCGATAGAATCCTCGTCAAGTGATTTTTGTGTCAGTTTCTTGCCACACTTTGAACAAAACGCATCCTTTTTCTCAAGTGATTTCTTACAACATTCTTTCTTCGGTTCATTTGGCTTATCAAGATAGTATTCAAAATACGCACTGAAAAACTCCGCACCGAGAAACCCCAATGCTCTTTCGATGGTTTCAAACTTCGCACATGCTTCGAACCACATAGACGAAATTGTCGAGTCTTCCGCATAACCACAAGCAAAATCAATCGCTAGAATTTGATTGGTCATCTTACACTTTCTCCAATTGATAGGAAAATCCGCGCACTAGAACATCAGTCCCCATATCAATCCAATATACCTTTCTTGATTTCCCTTTAAATTCATGATTCTCTATGTTTTTTATAATCCCACTTATTTGAAAATTGACAAATTTTACCTTGTCTCCAATTTCGAATTTTTGTCTGGTTTTTGGGTGAGGTGACCAATCATAATTGTTTTTTATCCAACGATTAAAATATTCGCCAACTGATTTGGTGTATTTCAAGTCCTCGAATACACCCTCCCTAACATCAAAATAATCATATGTTTTACCATTTTTGAAATAAATGGTAAGAATGCGCCTATCATAATCACAAGCAAATTTCTTAATAACTGACGATTCCCTTTCAATCATAACACATGTCATGTTGTTATCCTCCCAAGCTTCTTTATTCTATTAAACTCTTTCCGATGAGTGAGAGCGTAGTAAAAACCCTCCGTGAGTTCGTGAATCATATAATCCCAACCGTCATTTGATTGAGTGATGTTGTGCCTTCCCTGACAGTATTTATCACAAAACTTCCACATAAGATGATAAATGTCATTGTGAATATCAACATCAACTTCTACAATTTTATTGTTGTCGTCTCTATTGAAGATTTGCTCCTCATATTTATTACACTCGATAACAGTCTTTGTTTTCTTTGTCTTTTTATTATGCCATTTTGAATCGGGATAAAAATTATTGTGAAGAATAGAACCACAATCATTGACACAAGACCAGCAAATGGCTTTTTCACAAGCTTGAGCGTAGGAGAGCCAACGAGTCTTATAAATATGCTTTTTCATTTGTCCCTCTTCGCGAGCTTCGCAACTATTGCTGCTTCCTCCGCCGCTTTTATCGCATCATGTTCATTAATTGCGGCAAAAATCGCGATTCCAGTCATATAATGTTCATCGCCATTTCCAAATTGAAGAGTGACGGAAAATTTTTCTTCTTTGTCTAAATCATAGGGGCTTTTTATCCTCTTGACCGTTAAATGAGCATTACCTTTGTGAGAAGCTTGTTTCAAGTAAACAGATGGTGGACTAAAAAGCGGTTCTGTCCATTCTCGATCAAAGTCCCAACTCTTACTATTTTTCGGTAACAGAAACATTCTCTTTTATACTTTCTGCTCGCCACAATTCGTTTAATTTGTTTCCATGAACTCGACCATTATACATCGCTCGATCAACTAGATTTCTCGCGATAAATTCCGGCTCCCAGGCATAATTACTGACCCCACCGTCATTTTCTAAACCAAGAGCAAGGGCCATTTTATAAAAGTTATGATTACAAAATGGATGAACAATTCGATCAAACACTTGATTCATTTCTCCCGTGGCGGGAACAAAAATGGCGAACATTGAAAAGATGTGGAATAATTTTGTGTATTCGCCTTTATACTTCTCAACAATCGTGCTACTATCAATCCATCTTTTCGGTTTTGAATAAACAATTTTTCTTTGTTTGAGATAGTTTAAAAAATCCACTTTGTATTTATAAGAAAATCGGACAATGGTATAAATTTCCTCATAAAAGAAATGGAAATTTTCATCTTTCTTCAATACATCAAAATAAAGATCTTTGATAAAAGACCAAGCTCTTTTCAGACTCTTGTTGAATTGTTCATCGGGGAAAGAATATAATTCAACTTCGTAAATCATGTTATTTCAATCCACTTCGGTTATAACCGAAGAAAAGCACCAACAAAATTAGAAATTGATTTTATATTTTTTGTCAATTATTTTCTCGTTTAACAGGGCAATCATCTTTCTTATTTTCTTTTCGCATAATTTGCTCTTCTTATGTTGCTTAACAAGTAAAATTGGACTCTTATCTTTTAACAAATAATCCAAACAAACACAAAAAGTTTCGGAAAAATCCTCGGCAGGGTGTGTTAACGAATACCGTGAAACAAAATTAATTAAATCCGATTTTTCTGCTTTTTTGGCTTGTTTAATTTTTCTTTTATACGCCCGATAACAATTTCCGAATAATTTTACAACATCCTCATTCCACATTCTGTTTCTTCTCAATATTTTTTGGGCAAATCTATGTCCTACCTCGTGTAGTATTAAACATCGAACAACTCCATTGCCATAAGACAACGGAGCTTTAACATCACGCGGATGAAGATATATCACATCACCATACAAAGAATAGCCGCTGCCAGTCGTTTCCCCATCAATTTGATACCATTTAACTCCATCCACGAGAAATTCAAGAGAATGATCGCGCAGCAAATTTGTAATGTTTTTAATTGCTCGTTCAAACATCTTAAATTTTGATTCCCATCACAATCAATCCAACAATTACAATTCCGGCACCGACTGCCTGCGTTATTCCATTCATCTCACGTAGAATAAAAACCATCGTTCCAACCCAAAACAAATTAAAAACAATATCCCAAATAATGGTCGTAACAATAAGATTATACGGAGAAATTTTCACAATCCAAATCCAAAGAAAAGAAATCACAACAGAATAGATTAGATATGGCCAAAGAGTCCCGGATTTAATAAAAGTAGATGAATAAGCCCCGAAAAAAGAAAATATCGCGAGCAGAATTATCGGTGGTAATAATGCCCACATGATTAAGACATATTATATCACATCGCGGCAAATTATTATTCGTAACTAGAAATTGGCTCAATCTTTGTTATCATTTTCTTCTTTCTCCCGCTTTGCTTCTTCCTTCATTTCTCTTTCGTAGTCATCTTCATTAGACGGTGGGAGTCCCTGTTCAAGGCGATCTCTAACATATAGTGCCACCTTCGGAGAATAAGGACCATATTCCTTCTTTGACTCAGGATCTTCAACACGCCACGCGGTATTACTTATTGCGTGAATAACAATACGCTTTTTCTTTTTAGGTTGAATCATAGTGTTTTCATTTTCTCAGATACCTCATCAAGAGAAAGTGGATAAAAATTCCAGGAATCTACTCCAATGTCAAAACTCTTTCCAAGTGGTTCGAGCTTCCCGTGGGAGTGACCAAAAAGATGCCAAGCTCTGTGGTGTGAATACCCCCACTTCCTCATGGCATAATGACAAAGGGTAATCCGGATATCCTTTTCTTTAAATTCATATAAATCATAAACGGCTTCGAATCCATTTATTCTTTTGTCGTGTGATCCACGAACTAAAATTTTCCTGCCATTCAACTTACTTAAATATAATTCTGGGTTGCCAAAACAAAAATCGCCAAGAACATAAACAATGTCCTTATCGCTTTTTACTTTTTCATTCCACTTTTCAGTAAGGGCACAATTCATCTCGTGGACATTTTGAAAGGGGCGATTACAATAACGAATAATGTTGGCGTGTCCGAGATGTAAGTCCGCGGTATAAAATGAGGTCATTATTTCCCTCTCACAAAGTCACTAATGATTTCGTCACTTTTCTCATGATCATCTTGTTCTTCGCAACAATCAGCAATTCTTATAGCCGCAAGCCTCATCCCATCCGCAACTATCTGTAAATTCGCCTCTTCTTCATCAGACTTATCTTTTTTGTTGTTCAAAAGATCAAACTGCTTCCTATATCGGGCATAGATGGTAACCATTTCTTTTCCAATATGGTAAATCATCTTCTCTCCCCTATCTTTCACGATAAATTAAAACACACAGATAGACGCTTGACAAGCAATCCCATAATGATTATGTTATAATCCGTCGAGGGAAAAGGAGGAATAGAAAGAAATGTTAAAACGATTATTCGGAAGAGAAGACCCGTTAGGGATATTTTTTGATGATTTTTGGGCATCCTCGCGATGGCCAAGAGTATTGACGGGGAATATGCCGGAATATGCCGATGTAATAGAGGAAATAGAAAATACAAAAGAGGGTATTAAAATATGTATCGAGGTTCCGGGCATTCCAAGGGGGGATATATTGGCCACGGTATCTGATGACGGGATCCTTAAAATAAAGGGCAAAAGAAGTGAAGAGTTAACAAATGGGTATGTATCCCGAATAAAAAAGTATGGCTTTGCCAAGGAATATGACCTTGAGGGGCTTGACAAAAATTCAATCGAAGTGGTCCTAAAGGATGGTGTTCTCGGAATATCTCTCAAATTCAAGAAAAGCGTCCCATCAGAAACAGAAAGAAAAATAGAAATTAAGGAAACTTAATGTAATATTTTCTTTTCCCTCTCGATAGTAATCGGAAATCCCTTTTGTGCCCTGCCACTGGCTAACATTTTCTCCCAATGTTGTTTCGCAAAGGCAATATCTTCTTGAGTTATTTCTTCTGGATCTAAAAACATCTTTTGCCTAAAATCACAAGAATCACAAAAGAGATATACTTTCCCATCTTCCTCATTACCAACCATGTAGATTGGATACTCGCCACTAATATGATATTCCATTGGATTACCATCCCACATTAAAGCCACCCTTCCTAGGTCTATTAAAAATTTAAAGACTGTGTGGGGAGTTCACGCGAGGACTTGCCGAAGAAAAGCAATGGTGTCATCAACCTGCTCACTTTTCCAATTTGTAGGAACATCGAATAAAATTCTAAATCGATCAAAAGCTATTTCAAGAGCACTTTCCGAGTAATAATAGCTAATTTTACGAACTGGGACGACAACTTTCTTTACAATATCTCTAATAGAATCTGTAAATTGATAATCGATCATATTCATCTTTAGCCTTTATTTATTCGCCCTATAACACCAGTTAACAAGTTCCCAAAATTGGTCAAAATTCTTTATCTTTTTGTTTCGTGTCATCTCCCAAATTTTGTGGAGTTGCTCCTCATATTCAAATTTCTCCCATTTTTTCCTCAAGAGGCTCACATTTGTCTAAAGTATCAGAATGTTCTTTCCATTTCATATGTAACCTCTCCTATTGCGACCTCGGTGGGTGCCGCCCCCACTACCATTCGGTTATAATTGGTTGTTCGAGACTTGAACTCGATAGAGTCATTTACTCACAACCCACAGCCGAAGGCTCTACTGTTGAGCTACGAGGCCATAGGTGCCGCAGAATGGATTTGAACCACTGAAGCCCAGAGGGCAAAGCGTTTACAGCGCCTCCCATTTGACCACTTTGGTACTGCGGCATATCACATCCGTAATTAGAACACGAATTAAGGAAGATTGTCAATCAGATCTAGTGGGGCTTTTGGCACTGGAACATTCCCGCCATCAGCAATACCGTCTATTTTGAATTTGTCACACTCAGTTACAACATGCCACATATTAACATTTAGTCCACTCGGGATATGCTTGTTTCTACGAAGCTCATTTCTTATGATCAAAATGCGCGATTTACAGTGATAAACGTTATAACACCCGCGACAAATCTCCTTTTCTTTCAACTCGGAAAAATGACGCGTAGAGAGTTCTTTATAATTTGCTTCACCCACCCAAAAATCACTCTCAGAAAGGTTATATGGATCATATCGATCTTCAAGAATTTTTTCGTCAATTAAATCTTGGTATTCCTCTTTTACAGTTGGAGTTTCTTTTATAAAATCTTCAACCGTATAACAGAATTCATTCGCATGTTTAAGAAAGCCCATGACAAGTTTAAGAGATTCAATAAGCTCGCTCGTGTGGGTATCACAACGAGACATTTTAAATTGTAGCTGTTTTTCGACTTGATCAAGAAGAAGATAAGCTTGTCCAAGAGCTTTACATCGTTCTGTCACATTGAGCTTTGAAATAATGTCGGCAATGTTAAGTTTTTGATAAAGACAGGGATCAACAGGACCAAAATCGTTGTCACCTTTAAAATAATCGGGATCGGAATTATCAATTGTATCTTGCGCAAGAGCAGCAATTTTTGAGTCAGATAAAATCGCAGGACCACTTTTGCCATCATCAATTTCATTTTTTTCTGTTGACATTTCTTTTCATACCTTTCTCGTCCACCATTTCTTCTACAAGTTTTATACACACAATTTTCTTGAGAACAGTGTCCGTTATTGCTTTTGTTTTTGGAAGTTTGTCAAATAGAAAACCCTCAAAGACGGCATGAAGACCAATAACATTCGCATCAATCAAATGAATATCTGAAGCAAGTTTTTGTAAAATAAGCAATTTGTTATTTTCAGTAGACATCATCTTCTTCATTTTTTCGGTCAACCCTTAGCGGCAAAGAAAGCAGTAATATTTCAATTCGTTGTATCTTCACCGCTGCAATCACCATCATCTTCGTCTTCGTCTTCTTCATAATTCTCTTCGAGTTCCATTCCATGTTTCGCGGCAACTTTCGGATTAGTAGTCACAAGCGTGGCATAATCATCCTCAGTGCCACCACCGGGATCGGGAGTTACGCCATCTTTAGCCATTTCCATAAGAGCTTCCGAGGCACCACACAAGATATCAGCCATTTCTTTAATTGTTTTCGCATCAACAGTAAGGAACTTATTGCGCCAAGTATAAACAAATCGTTTGGCCAATTTATCATTGTAGGCGGCAACAACCTTTTCAAGTTCTTTTTTAGTTGTCGTTTTCTTTGGCGATTTTCTGCTACTCGCGGCCTTCTTTTGTGATGATGATACTTTTTTCGCGGCCATGTTTTTATTCTTCTCCTTCTTTTCTTTTCTCATTATTGGGACAAAATAAAGCAATTAATCACACCCCACAACCACCTACCCGTTCCTCTTATTTTTTATTGTGCCCAAAGAAAAAGAATAACACAAGAAAAGAAAATAGTTTCAGATTTTTTGATAAACAATAACTGGCTCATATTTCACAAGACCACCATAATCGGATCCAACTTTACCACTTAGGTGACTTTTCGTGATCATCATTTTAAATTCTTCAACAATATTAAATCCGCTATTTAGGACAATTTTTTCATAATCATTGCGCATTTTCTGCACAACATCCAAAATTAAAATACCATGTGGTTTTAACAATTTACTTATATTTTTCACAGTCGGTAGCCAATAATCCGATAAAAATTGCTGGTATGTTCTGTTATTGTATGCCTGAGTATTATTATCATTAGAATAAACTTCTGTGTTGTAAAACGGTGGGGAACTAAATGCTATGTCAACCATTTCGCGTCCAATATCAGGACAAAATGTTTCAGATTCTCCGATGTTTAAATTATATCTCCACCTAATAACACCGAATTTTTCCAACCACAGGGCCATTTTATTTGATGCCACAACCGTATCATCCCATGGATCAACGCTAATATATTTACCCACCTTTAAACTACTCATAGCGCCAAGAAATCTTTGACCAAAACCATGCGAAAAATCGTAAACAATATTATCGACGCGATTAGGATCACAATACTGATCATAAAAAAATTTTGCTATTGATGGGCGGAAATTTGTAACATGCGGAGTTTTTCTCATCGAGCGCATTCCTTGACGAATTTGGTTCCCACAAATATCAAAAGGATAGCTCACCCCACGATAGATAAATGTAATGCCAAGTCGATTTCTAATAAGATCCATTAATTGTTTATCATCATTAAAAATATCGATGGCTGACTTGTTTTTTAGATCCCGAACAGTCCAGAAATGTGGATTGAAATGCTTAAAAATTAAGTTACCACGAGTCACACTGGAAGAAATTATGTTGTTTTCTTTGAGAATGGTGCCCGAATCAAAATCACACAAATCCATCCAATCCTTAGTAAGTCGCGCATCGTCATACCACGGATATGGAAACCCCTTTGACCGATAAAAATCAAATATAAACTGCGCGATTTCCTCTTTTTTCTTGTCTGTTTG
>Ga0315273_10012147_pt1 | contig 11026 bp, 8 predicted proteins | sample YL17G02_0_MG_FD_205753 | JGI IMG/M metagenome (GOLD analysis project Ga0315273, IMG submission 205753) | Sediment microbial communities from Yellowstone Lake, YNP, Wyoming, USA - YL17G02_0 | ecosystem: Environmental > Aquatic > Freshwater > Lake > Sediment | place: USA: Wyoming | collected...
GTAAAGTTTTATCCAATCCCAGGTGTTTAAATGTATAGCGTGTGGCAAAGTAAGGCGTCGCCAGGTCATAATAACCGTTTGCCACATACACTTTCAAGTGGGGATTGGTGCACATTGCTTTGCGCAGGATCTCAGCGACATTTACATATTCATTCTCGAACTCTGCATAACTCCATGGGTACACCCGCTCCGTCAGGATCTCGTATGGCAGGTCCGATTCAAATTTAAGCTCCGTGCGCACGTAATCATTAAGAGTGGCTGTGTACGGACCAGTGATATTGTTCAGGCTGGGGTCAAATTCGGAAACCTCACCAGCTGAATCACGATCAATACCCCTAAATCTGCTATCCAGCCTGCCAACTGTGTGCTTATCAAAGCGCAAGAACTCTTTGGTGAACCTGAGGATCTCAATACGTAAGTTCGTGCGCTCGATGTAATCTTCCCTGAGCCCTGTATAGCCAGCCAGTTTACGGATGATAACCATCCGATCCTCCCCCTGGAGGGCATCCCCTTGCAATAATGCGTGGGCATACTCTCCCAGCGAAAATGCTTCAACTTCCTGCAGGGTTGCGGATAAATCCTGCTGTAGTTCATCACTCAGACGTTTGTGGAACCAGGCTGTGGCGCAGTAAGTAGGCAGAAAAAGGATATACGGCAGGTCATTCCCCGGGTGGAAGTCTGCGGTTTGAAAGTTCAGGATGGAGGATATCAGCATGATCCCATTCAAGTACATCCCATGCCGTTCCTGCAGGTAACCAGAGAGCCCGGCAGCACGCGTTGTTCCATAGCTTTCACCGATCAGGAACTTGGGTGAATTCCAACGCTGGTAACGTGTGGTATACAGGCGGATGAAATCACCCACTGACTCTATATCCTTTTTGAAACCATGGAACTGCTTGGATTTCTCACCCGGCAGTACGCGGCTGAAGCCCGTACTCACCGGGTCAATGAATACCAGGTCGGTCTGGTCGAGCAAAGAATAGGCATTATCCACCAATTCATATGGAGGGGGGAATGCAAAGCCCTCATCATCCAGCAATACCCGGCGTGGACCCAACAAACCCAGGTGCAACCAGACCGAAGACGACCCTGGTCCACCATTAAAGGAGAAGGTTATTGGTCGCTTATGCCGGTCTTCGACCCTATCACGTGTGTAGGCTACAAAAAAGATCGAGGCGCGTGGTTTTTCGCCCTCCGCCTCGCCTTCTTTCTCACCCTTCTTCTCAGCTTCTTCCTTTAAAACCATTGTCCCGCAAGTAACCGTGTAACGGATCTCCTGCCCATCGATGGTGAGGCTGTGTTTGGTTTCCACCAACACGTCCTTGGGAGCGAGAGGGGTGGCATCCTCGCTCTTCTTGGCTTCCTTTTCCTGTTCGGTCATGCTAATCCTCTCCTGTTTTAAAAAAAATGAAACAGTCGATAAGTGAATCAGAATTTCGGAATAATTTACTGTGCTTTAAGGACGAAAATATGGCTCTGATTGGATTTTACCACCAAGGCGGCTTCAGGCTGAACATCATTTTTTATAGGTAGTGCGGATTATAATAAATGATACAATTATTCTGCTCTCTTACAATTCTGTTCACGGGAGGCAGAAATGACTGATTTTTTAACCACCCCAGGTTTTCTTGGAACAAGAGCGACGCTTCGATCTGATATTACCCTGGTGTTGATATTAATTACCGCAATCCTATTCAACATTGGGTTCATCCTGGCAAGGCGAAAACAATTCGGAGCCCACCGCTGGGTACAAACTACCTCTGTGATATTGAACAGCCTGGTGGTGGTGATCTCCATGGTTACGTCATACATTATCTATATCCTGCCAGGGATTCCAGCAAAGTTGGGGACGGGAGATTATGCAGTCACGACCCTCCACGCAATCATTGGAACGATCGGTTTATTATTCGGGGTATTCGTCATGCTACGTGGGAATGAGCTGGTGCCAAAGCGCCTGCGCTTTAATAACTACAAACTGTTCATGCGCACGGCATTTGCACTATACATGCTTGTCACACTTGGTGGAGTGGTTCTCTACATCATCATATTTGTGTTCGGCATATGAGCTGACAACCTTATATGGTGTTCATTCAAGCTGCCTTTCTAGTTCTATCATTACTTCTGACCTTCCTCTTTTTTATTTATGGGTTCAATCACTACTTTTTATTGAGTGTCCTGCACCGCTACTACCCTCCTCAGCTTTCGCTAACCAATGCCACAAAACGCCCGTATGTTGCAGTTCAGCTTCCAATATACAATGAACGATACGTGGTAAGGCGTCTCGTGGATGCCTGCGCTCGCATGGTAGAACAATACGGGATCGATAACGCTGAGATCACCATCCTGGATGATTCCAATGATGATACTGTTCAGCTTGTGGATGAGATTGTAAGTGAGTATGAGCAGAAAAACTTCCACATCCAGGCTCAACGGAGGCTGAACCGCCAGGGTTATAAAGCCGGTGCACTGCAAATCGCTCTCGAAAGCACCCAGGCTGAATTTATCGCAATCTTCGATGCGGATTACATCCCAGTCGGTGACTTTCTGTTACGCACTGTTCCCTATCTGCTCCAGGATGCCAAACTTGCCATCGTGCAAAGCCGCTGGACGCACCTTAATCGGTATTTCAACCGGGTCACCAGCGCGGTCGCCATCGGCATCGATGTTCACTTTTTTATCGAGCAGACTGGGAGGTATGCCATTCACTGTTTTCAGAATTTCAACGGGAGTGGAGGGGTGTTACGGAAAACCGCTTTGATAGAAGCAGGTGGCTGGCAGGCAGATACCCTCGCAGAAGACCTGGATGCCAGTTATCGCATGCAGATGAATGGCTATCATGTTCTATTCCTAAAGGACGTACACAGCCCAGGTGAAATTCCTCCCACCGTCCCGAGTTTTAAAAAGCAGCAGGCACGTTGGGCAAATGGGTCACTGCGGACAGCCCGAAAGCTCCTGCCATCCATCCTTCCGAGTCACAAATACAAGCTGTATCAGCGTCTGGAAGCTCTCATCCACCTGACTGGATATCTGCTCCATCCTATGATGTTCATTTCCTTCCTCCTGGCGAGCTTGGGAACACTTTTCGAAGTGGATACCTTCATGATCCACTCCCATATGCTCACCCCCCTGGGGGGTGCCTTTGCTGCTTTTGACCCGGTAACAGCTAATCAGATACACACCTTAAGCTGGGGTGTCTTAGATGCAGTGATCCTGATAAGCATGGTGGCAGCCTGGTTATCACCAGTGGTGAGTTTAAAACTTCAAAAGCTCTCGATCTGGAAAAATCTACCCAATCTACTCGTGCTGTTCCTGCTGGGTAGTGGCATCAGTGTGAGCAATACTGTTGAAGCCATCAAAGCCCTGTTCACCAACCGGGAATGGGAATTCAAAAGGACCCCAAAATATGCGAACGTCAAAGGCAAGGAGGGATGGCGCAATCACAGCTATCAGGTTCCCCTCGATTTCGTATTCTTGCTCGAGCTGGCTTCTGTCTGCCTGGGAGTGATTGCTACGACTGTTGCCATTCTCCACGCCCACTATACAGTTTTGGCCATCCTGGTCCCCTATACTACGGCATATATTTTCGTCTCTCTTCTTACCTATCTGCAAAGCCGACCACAGGCGACGGTATAAAATGGCAGCTGGGGTCCGATGGAACGTTCTTCCACGCATACAGCAAGTTTTTCCCAAGGAAGATCGAGCTCTGCTCCTGTCAAGCTTGCTCCTCCAGCTGATCCTGGGGCTGATGTTCGGTCACGTATACGATCAACGCATTAACATGGCAACCGGCTATCTGGTTGCTTCGGGTCAGAATCCGTATATTCCGCTTGACCTGACTGGTGTTTTCCAAAATCCTGCCTTCCAGGGGATGACGACGATCGGCTACCCTCCCCCCTGGCCTGTATTGCTTGGGTTCATTTATTACTGTTCCTACGCTGTTCTCCACAACCTGTTGCTCTACAACCTGGCGATTAAACTTCCCATTATCGGCGCCAACCTGGGTCTGGCATATCTGGTAAGAGGTGTGCTGAAGGATTGTGGGGCTGAGTCAGCTGTATCCCGGAAAGCCTGGATATTCATGTTATTTAATCCATTCCTGCTTTATTTCACCAGCGCATGGGGGCAATTTGATTCCCTGGTCGCCTTGCTGACCCTCGCTGCACTGGTCCTGCTTGATAGAAAACACCTGGTGATTTCATCCATTTTGCTGGCTTTGGCAATCTCCCTCAAGCCAACCCCAATAGCGGTCGTGCTGGCCGTGATCGTTTATCTGTGGGGATCACCCTGGAAGAGATTGGTCCGCTTTATGGTCACCTTCACACTCAGCATGCTCTCGTTTTGTGTCCTTCCGTTTTTGGTGTTTGGATGGGATGCGAGTCCAATCCTGCACGGTTGGAATGCCCAATTTTCCGTGAGCGGGGGCATGTCCTTAACTACCCTCTATGAGCTGTTCAAAGGTACTTACCAGCTCCCAGGAAATTGGTGGCTGTTAGGGTTTGCCTGGTTACCAGCGATTCTGCTAGCACTCCTTTGGATGAAAACCGGGGAACGTGGTTTTGTGCACCTTCTCAAGCAGAGCCTGGCGATGATCTTAATTTTCTTCCTCACCCGCACATGGCTCTCTGAACAAAATCTGGCCCTGATCCTTTCTATGGTGCTCATCCTGACCTCATTGGGAGTGCTCCCCAGGCTCACCCTGACCGCCACCTGGGTGCTGCCGTTAATTTTCACGATCTTCAATACCTCTCCACCCCAGCTTTTGTTTCCGATCCTGCCGGAGCTGATGGTGAAGCAGTTGCAGTGGATGGACATCTATCGCTCTGCCAGGCTGGTTATCCGCATGATCGTGGTGATCCCCATCCACGTGATTGGCTGGTGGATGGTCGTTCTTTGCCTGAGAAAAGGGAACCCCTTACCGCATGAAAATTGACTTTCCTTTATCAGATGGGGTTGAACTCCATATTTCATCGGAAACCAGCCGGGGTGCGGGATACCCCACTGCCAGGATACAAAAAGGTTTGGTGCTCGTTTGTGATGGTCAAAGTTTGGTAGAGGAAGCGGTTGGTTTTGGAGTACCCATTCTTAAACGAGGCCTGCAAACCATTTTCCCGGGTCAGATGGAGCTATTTCCTGATGAGGGCCTCTCGTCAAGGCGGGTCAGAGCCCGTTACAATATGAACCTGGTGGAAAGGATTGCCAGGTCTGATGGCGATACCGTTAATAACCGTCAGGTTTATGCTGGTAAAAATATCATGGCCGCCCTGATCCGCAGCCTGCCCTTTATGCGTGGGTTGCTTACGCGCACCTCCAGCCTGCTGCGGTCTGCGCTGGGCTGGGAGACTACGTATGAACCAATCGACTTTTTCACACATGTGACCTTAACCTATACCGTCGATGCTGCCGCTGGCAGGATCCTGGTGGAGCTCATCGGGCAGGAGGACTTTCCAGATAGCATCAGTGAAATCATTGTGATGAACGAACAGGGTGCCCATCATTTCGACGAATATCAGGATTCAGACGGGATATCTGAGATTGGTAATAAAATTGGTTGTTGGGACCAGGTCACGGCTGCCAGGGCCTCGTTCTCCTGCAGCGGGTTTCAGCTTGCATTCAGTCTGCCTCAAGAAAACGGCGCCAGGCTATTCCGTGGCAGGGAGCTGATTGGTAAACGATTAGCCTGGTCAGGATTTGGGTATTCGTTTCCGCCCAGCCTGAACCATTTCAGCCATGAGATAACCATAAAAAGGCTCCCATGAGCAAGGTACTGCTGATCTACCCATACTTCCGACCCCCGCGTGACCGCTCGGTTTTCCGCTTCCCACCCCTGGGTATCAGTTATCTCGCTTCCAGCCTGATCGCTGCTGGCCACGATGTTCAGCTATTGGATTGTACTTTCATGGATAAGCCAGAAGCTTTACATATAGCCAAGACAAATGGGATAGAGGTGGTGGGCATCTACTGCATGGTGACCATGCTGGAGGACTGCCTGTGGTTTGCCAGGCAGCTGCGGGCAAGTGCCAGGCTACTGATGGTGGGCGGTCCGCTGCCAACCTGTGACCCGCATGCATTTATGAGTGATTTCGATGTAGTGGTACGTGGAGAAGGTGAAGGAACGGTGCTGGAAATCCTCCTGGCATATGCTACCGGTGGCGATTTCAGCACAGTCCCAGGCATCACCCTGCGCAGAGAGACCAGCATCGATGACATGCAACATGACGAGATATTATTCACCCCTGAGCGTGCCTTCACCGAAGACCTGGATAGCCTACCCTTCCCAGCCCGACACCTGCTCCCCAACGAAAGTTACATCCAATTCGGTAAAAAAAAGTATGGATATGCCATCACCACCGTGATGAGCACACGCGGTTGCCCTTACGAATGTGAGTTTTGCAGCAATGTGATCTTCGGCGGCTCTTACCGAGAGCGGTCGGCGCGCAATATCGTAGATGACATTGAACAGGCACTTGCGCTCGGGTATGACCGCATCTCCTTCGCGGATGATGTATTCACCCTACGCCAAAAAAGGGTGCTGGAGGTCTGCGCAGAGATCAAAAAGCGAGTTTTAAATTTCTACTGGGAGTGCCTGGCACGGGTGGATTCGATTGACGCTGCCACTTACGTGGAGATGTATAAGGCTGGGTGCAGGCGAGTCTACTTCGGTATTGAATCTGGTGATGATACCATCCTTAAGCTGATGAGGAAAAAGATCACCGCATCCGAAGCCCGCCTGGCGGTGATCGCTGCCCACCAGGCCGGCCTGGAAGTGGGGGCATTTTTCATCCTTTTCTATCCTGGGGAGACCAATCAAACCGTATTAACCACCTTACGCTTTGTTACTTCCCTTCCATTGGATTACCTTGGCTTAACCATGCCATACCCGTTACCTGGCACCGCACTCTATGAACGAGTGAAACCACAGATCAAGCGCGAATGGCACCCGGGGGAAAGCGTTTTTGGAAGCCACGTGCTGATTTATAATGCTGACTTCTCAGAAGCAAAGATGTGGTTTGGCATCATCAAGGGGCATGCACAATTTAAAATCAAGCGTCATCTAGGCAAGCTGGCGCCATTCTTCTTGAACCTATTTGAGAAATCCACAGATTGGCTTTTTGTGCGATTAAAATGATGGTCTTTCTCAGTCCTGCGGGTTGAGGCGTTTCCTTTCGGTAAATGTCTGCATGGTTTGCCGGATACGACGCCTGATCCAGCGCGGGTCGAACTCAGAGTTATAAACGAATGTCACCTCGTTCTCCTGGCGCCAGTCCTTTTCAGGGTCAATCCCGCTGACCCGGTCGAACAAGTTTGACCCGGGCAGGGGAAACGGCACATTGAATGAGATTTCATCCAGCGGTAAGCTGAGGGCAAACTTGAAAGTACCTTCAATCGAGTCAATCGTCTCCTCTGGATACCCTACGATGAAGAATGCTGCCACTTTGATGCCGGCCTGGCGAAAATGATCCACTGCCCGAATACCATCGTCCAGGGTAGCTTTCTTGTTCATCAGGCGCAAAGTCTCATCACTGCCTGTTTCCAAACCCAGATAGACCTTCTGGCAACCCGCGGCCTTCATCATACCTGCAATCTCAGGAGTGATGCCCGTGGAACGGGAAAGGCAGCTCCATGTCATTCTCTCACCGAGCATTCGCTGGCAAAACTGGTCCAGTAAAGATAGATTCAGGGTAAAGTTGTCATCTGCAATCCAAAGGTGGTCATATCCCAAGCCCTGGATCTGTTTAATCTCCACCATTACCATATCCAAATCACGTTTCCGGTAAACATGACCAAAGACGGGACGTGAGCAAAAGTCACAGTCGAAGGGACAGCCCAGGGTGACCATGATCGAGGTGGTGCGGGTACCATCTTTATCCCACCAGGATTGCTGGTACTGTGCATGGTCGAAATCACTCCGGTCTGGAATTGGAAAGCTGCGTATCTCTTTGGCATTATAGTGGATCATGGGATTATCCACATTAATATCCAAGGTTCGCCCATATAAGCCTGGATAGCGTCCCAGATCAAGTTTAAAGAGCGTCTTCCGATCAAGCTGCTGGGAGAGATAATCCTGACAGAAATCCGGGAAACTCAGATCTGCTTCACCCCTAAAGACCAAGTCAAATGATCCGGCATAACGTTCAGGGTACAGCGTGGGCATCGGGCCACCCAAAACGAGCAACGCCGCTGGCAGGCGTTCGCGCACCATCTCAGCGAAGCGAAAGGTGTTGCGGCTTAGCAGGATCATCGAAGAGAGGCCGACAATGTCCGGTTGGTAAGCGACCAGAGCCTTCTTTACTTTGGTAAAGGTCTGAAAGGTGCAATCAAAGATCCGGACATCAATTTGGCGTTTACGCAGCTGAGCTGCCAGGCTGGCGAGTCCCAAGGGTGGGAAAAGCATTTCCATGGATGCTTTGGTACGAAAGTATGGGAATATAAGGGCTACCTTAGTCATATTAAAAATCTCTCCTCATCCGTGTAATGCTCAGCCTTTGGCGATCGCACCCCAAATGATGTGCCACAAAAGATAATCCCCCATCCGCAGGGATATGGCTGCCAGAAAACCATAGTTTCTATAGAGATAAGCAGTAACGATGAAGTTCACTCCAATCATAACGAAGAATTGGGCTGCAATGAACAGGTCAATTGTTCCGATCAAGGTTTGATAGGTGCTGATCTGGGAGAGGGTGTAGAAAACCCCCAGAAACACAGCCACTCCCCAAAAAACCCCCAACTGATGTCTACCCCTGAGCACCATATTCGAAATGAGCCAAACGAATGTGGTGGTAAGGAACAAACGGAAGATGATCTCTTCCAGGATACCTGCCAATGGGTATGCCACCACTGAAGCGGGGAACTTGATCAGGCTGGCTTCGCCCAATGGTTGGATCTTATCGAAAATGATGGAAAGCAGACCAAAACCCAACCCGATCAGAAATGGGATGAGCCAGCGTTTGGCATTGGAGATATCTACCTGCCATATCTCTGCAAATCCAGTGCGAGGTGCCAGGAATATCCCCACCCAGCCGATCAGCCAGATCGCACCGATCGAGAATGTATCCGTCAGGTTCACCATCTGGCTGGCAATCTGCCCGGAAGGAAACAATGAGAGCAGCAGACGCAATACGACGATCACTACCAAGATCAGCAAATATGTAATGACAGATGGAGAGATTTTCTTTAACACTTTATGACCTAGACTCCGGGATGCAAAAATGACTCATCGCTTAAAGTATAATCGCAAAATAACTCCGGGAGGACGACCTTTGCCTGCGGTAAGATCTGAAAAGCCATTTTGATCAAGTGTGCTAGGTTCATCCTACCCGGACGGGTGAACCTGTGCAGTGGTTTGCTCAGCGGGCGTAAGAAATTATCCCAATGGATGGGCACCACGGTGTGCGGTTGCACCCCTTGAAACATACGTTGATAATAGTCACGAGGTTCCTGGGCGACAATAAACAACAGCTCAGCTGGCAAGGGTCCTGCAGCGCAAACCAGCGCTCGTATACCCATCGCCGTAATGCGAAAACCCAGGCAGACATCCATGCGATAATCCTGCAAACGCAGTGGAAGTCTTAATCCAGACCGCAGCTTGCCATTGAACAACCTGCCAAACGGGATCGGGCTATGCCGACCTTCGATAACCTCTACGACGAATTCATCCAGTGACAGCTGTTCACCCGCATGGACCTCTTGCATTTGCGATTCTTTTACACCCAGCAGACGCAGCAGCTGGCAGGTGTTTGCAGAGCCGTAAGCCATTGCCCCGGTTTGGAGTAATACCTGAGGCACATCCATCAGGTGATCCCAATGGGAGTGGGTCACCAGCACAATATCACACGCGGGTAACTTTTCCGCCACCAGCTGCGCATTAGGAATGACCGGTTTTACGAAACCGGTGAGGGAAGGGCGGGTGAAAAACGGGTCGATTGCTAGAATCTGACTGCCAGATTTCAGCTCCACCCCCGCCACACCCAGCCAGCGGAATACCAGGCTCACTTTTCCTCCGGAGGTTTAATAGCTCGAAACCCTCTCCAGATCAGCACGTCATATACGATCTTCAAGCTCCCCGCGATGACGAAGGGAGCCCCCATCAGACCTGTCACTGCCAGTAGCTGACCTGTGATGGCTGGCGATAGCATCGCCCCCATCGAACGGGCGATACTTGTGACCCCCATGGCAGCTGACCGCTCATCCGGGCTGACGACTGCCATGGTGTACGACTGACGGGTGGGCACATCCATCTGTGAGATGCTGAAGCGCAGCAAGAGTGCCAGGATTGCCAGAGGCAGGGTGGGCATGAATGGAACCAGGATCAGCAGGATATTGGATGGGATGTGGGTGTATACCATGGTGTTGATCAGGCCAATCCGCTTGGCGATCCAGGCTGCCGAGAGGGCGGAGATACCCGCCAGGATGTTCGCGCCGAAGAAAATGGCTCCCAAGGCTGCCGGTTGAACGCCGAACTTGATATTGAACCAGTAAGCCATCATACTCTGCACTACCAGACCACCAGCAAACGCGTCCAAGGCAAACAGGCTGGAAAGCCTGTAAACGACACCACGTGACTTATGCAACCCGAGTCTGCGTGGGATGGGGCTTGCTTCAGTCAGTTTGGGGGCTTCCACGGATTGTGACAGCAGCAAGAACAAGACCACCAACAACACACCGATCAGTGTATATCCCATCAAGACCGCCCGATAGGAATTCAGAGGCGTATAACCTTTGCCCTGCAGTAGCTGGGCCAACACACCTCCCACCAATGCGCCGGTGGCAGTAGCAAAGGAGCCCGCCAGGTTGTACCATGCGAAAGTTTGGGTGCGCTTTTCATCCGGAACAAGCTGTGAGAGGGAGGCCTGTTCAATAGACAGGAAAGGACCGATTTCATTCCCCGAGGGGCTGATCACACCAATGATGGCAGTCGCTACCAGAAGGATGTAGTTCCCCGTCAGGCTGAAAATCAATCCCGAAATGATCATCAAGCCTGCCCCAAAAACCAGCATCCGGCGCCTGCCCAGCCGGATGCTGGTTTTTG
>Ga0315273_10012148_pt1 | contig 11026 bp, 8 predicted proteins | sample YL17G02_0_MG_FD_205753 | JGI IMG/M metagenome (GOLD analysis project Ga0315273, IMG submission 205753) | Sediment microbial communities from Yellowstone Lake, YNP, Wyoming, USA - YL17G02_0 | ecosystem: Environmental > Aquatic > Freshwater > Lake > Sediment | place: USA: Wyoming | collected...
CCGACACCCTGAAGACGATCTCCGACCAGATAGACCTTTTGCCAACTGATGCTGACGTTCAGGCGGCTGCGGGGGCTGCACTCACAGCTTACGGGGCAGCGAAGACATCAGATGTTACTCACTCACAGTCTGATCTCGAAGCTGCAATCGCGGGTATCACGGGAGCTCTCTCTGGTGCGGGTGCCATTCACTTCTCGTACATACTGACAGATGAATCAACAGGGACACCGATCGATGGAGCTGACGTCTGGGTTACGACTGATCTCGCAGGCGAACATGTCATCGCCGGATCACTAAGGACTAGCGATCTTGGGGTCGTCGAGTTCGATCTCGATGCTGGTACTTATTACTTCTGGCGACAGCTCGCAGGCTGGACGTTCGATAACCCCGATGCTGAGATCGTATCGTAGGAGCATGAGATGAGCCCACAGTCAGGTCATGGTCACGGTACCCCGATCGTCGGGGTACCAGCTCCGATCTCGAGCATCCCGATCTCAGGACTCGAGTACCTCACAGTCGACGATCTTAGGGACGAATTCGGAGAGGATATCGAGGTCGTATCGGATGGGTCACTCCAAAGACTGATCGACGGGTTGACAGATGCTGTCGAAGATAAGCTCGGTCACGGGTTCGGTCGAGCTCTTCGGATCTGGTCGCGAGTCGACGAACAGCTTCGAGCCTACAGTGATCGAATTTCGATTGGGTTAGATGGCTTCGGGTACGACGATTACCCGACTCTCGGCGATCTCATCGATGTAATCTCCGATGGGACAAGAGAGATCGAGCTTCTCGGTCATACGTCAGCTGATCAGCCATCCGATCATCTCAAGACTCTCGAGTCTGTCGATATCGGGACATCGTACGACAAGAGAGTTACTCTCTCGCTGAAGTCATGGCAGACTACGACTTACGGGAAGGGAGAAACCCATATCTTTCTCCCGCTCAATATCCGTGAAGTCGTCGAAATCCTCGAGAACGGAGTTCTGGTCTCGTCGGACTACTACTACTACACGAAGTCTTGGGTCGTGAAGAAACGGTGTTCGGGGTGTTCGGGGTATTGGTCGCCCTGTAATTGTGCTACTGGGAATATCGTCGTGGACTTCAAGCCATCATGCTGGGGTTCGATCCCAGCTGTTGCTCGATCCTACTTACTCGATATCCTTCGGGAGCGATTGGGAACCGCTCCGATGGAGCACGAGTCGTTTATCGATTATGCATACACACGGCATGGAACGGGAGCAGCAGCTGCTGCCGAAGATACTACTGTCTCACTCTCGTCAGCTCTTCGAAGATACACGAGAAAGTTGGTGATATGACGAAGCAGGTCTGTATTCTCCCACACGTTACAGATCGATCTTCAGGTGGTGTCGTACAGCACGTTCGAGCATTACGTCGACACTTATCAAAGCGAGATTGGGAACTTTCGTCAACGATCCCCCTTCGAGGGATCGTTCACACTCATGCTGTCGAAACAGCTCCCGTGATCGATGTCTACACGAATCACGGGATCTACCCGATCAAAGACGATATGCCTTCGTGGCAGAAGGACCTTAACAAGCGAATATTCGAGAACTTGAGAAGAGCTCATCACGTCATAGCTGTCTCGACCTGGACCGCGAACCAGTGGTCGGGTCTTACAGGGGTGACCCCAACGATCATCTCGAACGGGGTTGATCTCGACGACTTCAAGAACGTGAAGAGAGGTACGACCCGACAGCGATTTGGGATCCCGAAGAATCGAAAGATCGTTCTGTGGGGGAAGACTCACTTCTCACCCGTGCTCGACCCTTCTCCGGCTTTCGAGATCGCCCTGAGAATCCCCGAAGCTGTTGTACTGATGCTCGTTCCCGAGATGATGATCCCTTGGACCTTCAAGAATGTGATGCCGATCGGAATACAATCGTACGAATCGGTGCTTCAGATCATCGCCGACACAGATGTGTATCTAGCAACGGTTCAGGAGAATCACAGCATTCAAGTCCTCGAAGCGATGGCTTTCGGGATCCCGATCCTCGGGTTCAATTGGGGAGGGACAGCTGAGACGATCACTCCCGGCAAGGATGGAGTTCTCGTCGATCCGAATCACTTCGATGATCTCGTCGAGGGGTATCGGGAGTGTCTCGATCGATCTCACGATCTGGGAGAAGCTGCTAAAGCTACAGTCGCCGAGAAGTATCAGTGGACTTCGATCGTCGACAAGCTCGAAAAGATCTACGATCAAGCTCTCGACGAGAAGTCATCGATTCTGAGGCCTTCTGCGATCACCTGCAGTATCGTGATCCCGGTCTACAACAAGTCGAAGTACGTCGCAGAAACGATCAAGTCAGCACTATCGCAGGAGAGAGCACCTAGGTACGAGGTCATCATCGTCGACGATGGTTCGACCGATGACAGTCTAGATGTCATCAAAGAAGCTGTGAAGGGGAGCACAATCGCAAGAGTCTTCCCGAAGGGGAACGGTGGCGTCTCAGCTGCACGAAATTTCGGGATCCAGCAAGCTCGAGGTCGATACATCATGTGCCTCGATGCCGACGATACGATCACTCCGGACGCTCTGTACAGACTCTCAGCTGTTCTAGATTCAGACCCGAACTTGGGGATCGCCTACTCGGGCTTTACGGTCTTCGGTGAGGGCGAGCAGGGTCAGAAGATCGAAGCTCCACTCGACGCAACACCTTACGACTTCGAGAAGCTTAAGCGAGGGAACTTTCTCCCGTGCTGCAATCTCTTCAGGAAGCATGCATGGGAACTCGCAGGCGGGTACAAGCCTATCAATCCGTCGTGGGAGGATTACGAACTCTGGCTGAACATGGGGAAGCTCGGTTGGGGTGGTCAAGCGATTTCGGGTCAAGTCTTTTGGTATCGGAAGATCCTGAACACAGGGAGAGATCACGAGAGTCATGGGTACGAGTGGAAGCTTCGAGCAACTGTAAATAGGTACCATCGGGATCTGTACCCCCCGCTGATCTCGATAGTGATTCCGTGCTATAATCACTCCCACTATCTGAAGGAAGCAATCGATTCGGTCATGGCTCAGACGTTCGACGATTTCGAGATCGTGGTCGTCGATGACGGGAACAGCTCCGAAGAAGCACTCAAGATCGAAGAGATCGTTGAAGCCTACCCCCGGGATGATGTTCATCTCGTCAGGCTCGAGCAGAACTCGAAACTTGCAACGGCACGAAATGCCGGAATTCGAGCTGCTTCTGGAACCTGGATCGTCCCTCTCGATGCTGATGATAAGCTTGCTCCAGGCGCTCTCGAAGTTATGCTTAGAGCATCCGAGCTGAATCAGAAGATCTTCGTCTATGGAGATACTCGGGTCTGGTACCCTGACGATGAATCGAAGACGAATATTCTCGTAGCCGAGGACTACTCGTTCGATCATCTTCTCAGACGAATCAGTTGGACCTGTTCGATCCTCTTCCACAAAGCAGCCTGGGAAGGCGTCGGTGGGTACAAGTCCGAGATGTCACAGTCAGGTGGGTGGGAAGACTGGGACTTAGCGATCTCGTTCGGGGAAGCTGGGATCTGTGGGCGGCATGTCCCGACCGTCACATCGATCTATCGTCAACATTCCCAGTCGCAGATGCGTCAAGTCGCCGAGACGAAGAAGGACGTCCTGAGGGAGACGCTCCGGAGACTGCACGCAGAAGTCTACAGAGGAGAGCGACCTATGTCATGTTGCGGAAAGAATAACACACCGGCTCGAACAGTCCCCGATCCGAGCAAAGGCGTTACACAGGGACGAGTCTGGGTCAGATACACTGGAGATTCGATCGGTGTGAGGTCGTGGCTTTGCCCGTCTGGGCGATCATATCGATTCGGTTCGAACGAACCCCTTCAGGAAGTTCTCGGAGCCGATGCTGATTATCTCGTTACGTTCGAGGAGTTCGTAAAGGTCGTAGCATGATCGATGCGATCTTGTCCTTCTTGGCTGTCTGGAGACTCTCAAATCTAGTCGTCAATGAAGATGGGCCGTTCGCGATCTTCTCTCGACTGAGGTACAAGTCCGGGATTCGAACGATCCCGATGCGAACCGAAGACGGTCAGATTGAATCCGTGAAGGTTGCGAAGAATACTCTAGCTCAAGGTCTGACGTGCTTGTGGTGTGTATCCGTCTGGTTCGCTATCTTCTTCGGACTGTTCGGGAAGACACGAGCCGGGAAATCGATTCGTGATATCTTCGGGATCAGCGGTGGTGCGATTCTCGTTCAGGAGTCCATCGAATGGCTTCGCTCGAAGTAATGGTTCGAAGGATGTTCCGTCAAGCATGGGATCGATATGGTCGACCCCGGATGACGGTCGTTCACCCGATCGAGGATTGGAATCTCCCTATAGGATTCTCGTATGATCGAGTCTCTGATTCGATTCGAGATGCTTCTGGGACGAAGCTCTCGAACTACAACGATTATCTCTCGATGGAGTATATCTATATCATCCCAGTCGCACCGGCTATCGACCTGCAAGTCCTTCTAGCTGCTGGAGAAGTCTCTACGGGTACTACCGAAGTCGGAATCCTCGCCGAAGACATCGAGACTGTTAGGGATGCGTTCGCGGTCGAGATTCGGGGGCAGTGGTACAACATTCAGAACATCATGGAGAATCCGATTGGAGCCGCGAGTGTCTGGTCGCGAGTTCGGCTTGAGAGGAGAAGCTAGTGGAGCTCGTCAGCACGTTTAAAGCGATCGTGTCGGGAGTTCAATCTGAAGTCACAGCTGCTGTTCCCGTCATGCAGGGATATCCTGCTTGGGGTCGACCGAGACTCGTACCACCCGTTGTCGGGGTCGTCCTCGCTGCATCGATACCGATGGAGCGGGCTCGAATCGGAGCGGTTCGTCCCGTTCAGACGGGATGGACGCTGCACGTCTTCGACGTCGGAGAGCTCGAGCTCGTTTCACTCTGCCAGAAGATCATCAACTGGGTCTTGCAGAACCCTCAGATCGAAGTCGATGGAGTTAAGACTACGATCTCGTTTGTCGATGGTCGCCGACATGAACCACTAACTGCTGCGATCGAAGAGCAGTATGGGTTCGAAATCTCAGTCACAGTGGCGATTCCGCTCTAGGAGGTTTTCTCATGGGTGTTCGTCCTGCCTTCGGGTCATCGCTCGATGTCCGCCAGCCATATCTCTCGATGGTCTTCCAGAAGATCCCGGGAGAAGCAGCTTGGACCCTGCTCAATCAGGGACGTACGTTGTCGCCGGACATGTCCGCCGACACGAAGACCTACAGCCGTATCGGCGACAAGAACAAGAAGTCCGTTGCTGGTTCGGTTGCGACATCCGTGACACTCCATATCTACGTGGAGCACGATCTCAAGGATCTCGCTCGAGCTCTCGGGCATGTTCAGGGCGCCGGCTGGGCTGGTACCGAGCAGATCGATCTCGATCCTGCTTTCGTCGCGGACTACAAGATCGAGAACTACGATGGCTCCGATGCAGGCGCAAACCTGATCTTCACGGAGTACATCAATGAGCTCTCGCCGAACAAGCTGACGATGAATCTCGAAGCTGAAGGCGACGTTCGGATCGGGGAGCTCACTGGTACGGCTGCTTCTTACTACATCATCCCAGCTGCTGCATAAGCCGTGGATGACAGTATCCCGAAGGTCCTCTCGGGGGAGATGATCCCTTTCGAGGCTAATGGGACGAAGTACTGGATACGACAGCCGCTGACTGAGGATCTGGACGAAGCAGAGTTTATTCAACGTCTCATCGAGAAGAGAACTCTGCTTCGTCCCGAGGTCGCTGAGCTCTGTGCGTACCCTTGTACTCCCGAGGCCCGTACTGGGTTCGAGTTCGAGATCCAGAAGCTTGAAACTCTCTACAGAGATCTCGATCCGAAAGAGGTTCAGCGTCTATCGAACTTAGCTCGAAGGATCGCGGACTTTCGTCGTCGTGTCGAATCCTACAATCTCGGTCAAGAGCTCGCCGATGAACGATCAATCCTAGCTCGGGATCGATTCCTCTGTATTATTCTTCTCTGCAACGAAGCCGGTTCACAAGTTATCGGGGATACGTCTACAAAAGAGGGTCTTCAGCAGTGGGAAGACCTCGATCGATCCGTGAAGGAGAGAGCTCGACCAGCTATCTGGAAAGTGATGAGGTTGGTCGACGAACTCCCTTTCGGTTAGGCTCTCTCGCGAGAGCACGATTCGTCTTATCTCTGAAATCTGGGAAGTGGCCGTTCGAGGGAACTATTCTCACAGCTGCTCAAACGATGCTTCTCTTAGAAGTTGAGTCTCCGATGAAGCCGACGACACAACCGAAGCTCCCGAAGTCTTACCTCGAACAGTTCATTCGAGAGAGGCAGAAGACTGATGGCTAGTATAGTTCAGTGGACAGCAATCCTCGTCGATAAGGTCACAGCGGGTCTTCGTGGAATTCAGTCAGAGTTCCTCAAGACTGGGACGGCTGCGACAGCTGCTGGCGCAACGATGGATACCGCGATTGGGGGTGGGCTCAGAGGCGGTCGTATGAAGAAGACTGCCGATGAATATCTTCAGATGTACAAGGATATTCAGCGACAGGTTGCAGCGATCCAGATTGTCCCCGCGAAGGATAGAACCCCTGAGCAGAAACAAGAGATCTCGAGACTGACAGATGCGAGATATCGTGCAGGGGTCGGGACAGGTCTCGGTAAAGACGAGCTTATCGGTGTGAGAGAAGAGATCCTCGCAACGACTCGTGCTGCAGCTAATCTCCCGATGATTGGAGAGAAGCTAAGTGCTGACAGCATGAAGCTGATCCCAGTTCAGCAGCGAATCGCTGCACTGAAGACTCAGCTTCAACAGTACGCGAAGCTGCCCCCAGCTCAATTGACGACTGGGATGGTCCAGGATGCCGCAAAGTCTCAGCAAGAGCTGTTCATGTTGCAGCAGGGAATGGATGCGATCAAAGGGAGATCGATGACACTCACGTCTGCGTTCTACGGAATGCGAATGGGTCTCCTCACAGTTGCATTTGCCTTCGCGGCCGTCAGAATGGCGATAGGAGCTTTGTCGTTCATCAAAGAAGGAGCTCAGCTCGAATCGATCAGGACGATCTACGAGAACTTAGCGAAGTCCGTGAACATCTCGTCAGATCTGCTTCTTGCGGGTCTCCAGAAAGCATCTCGCGGTACGATGGATAACGCTACCTTGATGAGAGCTGGTAATCGTGCGATGCTCGTCGGGGGCAAAGAGTTCGCGGATCAGCTACCTCAGCTATTCGAGATTGCTCGTGGAGCGTCTCTCGCGACAGGTCAGGATATCAACTACGTCTTCGAATCAATCACGAAGGGTATCGCGAAGGGATCTCCCTTGCTTCTGGATAACGCTGAAATTTACATCAAGGTTGGGGCCTCGGTCGACGCGTACGCGAAGAGTTTGGGAAAGACGACCCTCCAGCTTACATCCCAAGAACGATCGATGGCGTTACTTAACGCAGTCGTTCAACAGGGATCACAGTTCCTCCGGAGGATGGGTGTCGATGGAGATCAAGCAGTCGATACCTTGAACAGATTCCCTGCAGCTTGGAAGAACTTTAGAACTGCAATGGGACAGCAGATCGGAGTTCCCGGGTTCTTGAACACACTGTCGACCTGGCTTGAGAAGTCAGCAGAGAAGACGACAGCTCTTGACGAGCTCAGTAAATCGCTCGACAGCGTCCTCTGGTCGATGGGAGTTGCAAATGTTGGTAAAGGAGGTCTAGTTCCCTTCTTCGAGATCGAAACACCTATCGAAGCAGAGTATCTTGCTCAGCTCATCGAGATCAAGGGTGTTCTGGATTCAATCGCTGGGATGACTCCTATCGTTGGGATCGGGGGATCTGTACAGTACGCTGAACAAGCTAAACAGCTCTCTGAACTCTCTAAACGATTCGAGGAGATCCGTACAAAAGTAGAACTCATGCATATGACTCCTCAGGGAGCATTCGAATTCTTCAAGAGACAAACTGTAACGGAAGCTATCAATCTCCTCCAGGAATTCACGACAGCTTTCAACGAAGCACAATCGAAGACAGCAACTCCCGAAGCTCTTAGCAAAGGGATGGGCGAGCTCAGTTCGTCACTCAAGAATCTCGCTATAGGGATCCCGAATCTCCCGAAGCTAGCTGATTCACTCTATGAGCTCGATTCGTCGAAGATTTATGAGTTCGTTTCAGAAATTCGGAGATTGAAGCCCAACCCCGAAGTCTCTGCTGCGGCTGATCAGCTCTACGACTTCGCCAATTTAGCAACCGACGCTCAGAATCAGCTGATAGCGAATCTTCGAGGGTTTCAGGGAGCGATGACACAGTTCGATCTTCGAGATCTCGCGAGTCAGATCTTCCAGACGAATACTCCGATCGAAGATCTCATTTCGAACTTCTCGAAGCTCCCCTCGCAAATTCAAGACACATGGCGTGAAGCTGGTCTCTTCGGTGCAGCGATCGACTATCTCAGATCGAAGATGGATCGTCCTGCAACGTTAGAGGTTAGGACGCAGGGCTTCGAGACTGGGATGAAGGACATCGATGCTCTCTCGGAAAAGCTTGATCGAGCTCTCGGACCAGCTATCGGTCAGGCCTTCCGCGACTCGATGATGAGTACTTTCACGGAAGCCTTCAAAGCTTTGAGTGGAGCAACAGAAGCAGAGATTACCGAGCTTTCAGACGATCTTCGAAGGAAGATGACGGACGCCGCCAACATCATGATGGAGCCGTTCGATGCGCTTCAAGGTCGTCGAGAGAGTCTCAAGTCCATCAGGGATGCTCTCGAATCTGCTATGTCGATCGAGATGCCCAAGATCTCAGGAGGTCTCCTCTCGATCGATACAGCTGGGATCGATCGATATCTCGACAAGCTCCTCGAACTCGATGCTGGGTCGAAGATGTACGTCGATGCGACTCGAGGGATGGTCGATGCGACCCGAGCAGCTCAACAGATTGAGCTATCTCGAATTATGGCCATGAGCTCGGTCGGGGCTGCTCTGAACGAACTCGCGACATCAACTCTCGGTTATGGAGCTTCGGTTGGCGATCTGATCTCAAAGTTCGACTCCCTCGGTCAGCCGATTCAGAACGCTATCTCGAAGCTGATGAGTTTCGACGAAGCTGTCTCACGAGCTCGAGCGAACGCCGCACAACCTATCACGATCAATGTCTTGACGGATCAGATCAACGCAGCGATCCAAGCTGCAGATCAATTCGGAATTAGGCTAGCTCAGACGGGAGCTGTTTCGATCGAACAGGCACGATCAGCTCGGGGTCATCTCGAGTCGGATCTTCTCGGTTCACTTCAGCGAACCCAAGGGATGACGAAGTGGGATCAGGACGTTCAGCTAGCGATCGTTCAGAAGGGCTATGACGATCAGCTTTCGGCCGTGGAGAAGAGCTTAGCAGCCCGAGAGAACGCTACTGACGATTCGTGGGATAAATCAGCTGCATCAGTTAAGTCGAAGATCGAAGAAGTTCTCAATGCAGGAATCCCCGTCACAGATACTCAGATCCTCGATGCTGCTGCAGGGCAGTACAAAGATGTTGCGATGGAATCAGCTCGTCAGCTCGATGATATCGCACAGCATGGTCGAGAAGCGTTATCACGCCACAAAGACTGGATCTCGAAGTTTCAGATCCCACCTGACTTACTTCTACCTGATCAAGAGTCTGAGAAGCGACTAAAGGCTTGGGCAGCAGGGTTCAGAGACGACGTCAAGAACTTCACGAGACCGGATCTCATCAACTGGGACACATTCGTAGATGAATTCAAGAACCAGATGACGAAGGATGCTGCTCAGAAGATCACGATCGATATGGGTGTTACAGCCTTGAAGAAGGCTGGCTTACTCGAAGGGAAGTCCGACGAAGAAGCTCGGAAGATGATCCTGAAGACGCTCGGAATCGCAGAGCCCGAGTTCACGATCGAGACACTCTTCGCGACGAAGGACAATACATCGACACTCGTGAAGAAGATCACTGGGACAGGGAAGGACTATCTCGAAGTCCAGTACGAGCTCGTTCCGAGAGGGACCGAACCAATAATCACACCAGCGACAGGACTGCCACCAGGGACAGCTCCATCCACGAAACCGCCCGTCGGAGAGAAAGCTCCTACGACTGGACCAACAACATCGGAGCTCGAAGCTCTCTTTGCTACTCGAAAAGCTGCGATCGAAGCTGGGTTCAACGATTCGACAGCACTAATCAATCTGAGGATCGCTGAAGAGTTCGAGAAGATCAAGACTGGTGGGATCGTGAAAGCGGTCCCACCTCCAAGCTTCACAGGGTCGACTGCTGATATGCCTCAGTATAAGACACCCTGGAGCAGCATCCTCTCGCCATCGACAGCAGAGCTTCAGGAGATCGCAGCAAGGCTTGGGTGGGACTTCAGCTCACAGCTCGGTCAGTCACTCCCGCCTGCTGTCGCGAAAGCCGGGATCGCTGCTGGTGTCCTCTCGAATCTCGCAGCAGACTTCGCAGCTCAAGAAGCAGGTGGGTTCGGAATGAAGTCGATCGGAGAGCGAGAGGGAACACTTTTCGGGACGTCATTTATGACGAGTGCTGTCAAGACCGTTGGGGGATTCCTCCCCGATCTAGGAGATGCTCTTCTCCCAGGGATCATGAGTAAGCTTGATCAACGATACCAGCTGAAGTCGAATCGAACGGAGCCCCTACCATGAGCTTCGATGAACTCAGGCCTCCATTCTTCTGGGGGAGTTCGATCTTCAATATACCCGTCGTTCCCGCACCTGATCAAGATGGAATTACGATCAAAGAACTCGGGATCGGTGTGAGTCGAAGGATGCACAATGGGTATCTTCGGATCGATGTCATCGATCGAGTCTTTCAGATCACTCTGAAGTGGTCAGCACTTCCCTCGGATCTGTACGATGCGTTGAGATCCTGTTACGATCTCTATGGGGGGACCCCGACTGATCTGGGCCTTCCCGATGGGAGAACATTCAAGGTGATGTGTTCTCTGAACGCTTGGTCAGAGAGCCTCTTCTGGGTCGGGGGAATTACTCCCGTCTGGGATGTTACGATCGAGTTCGAGGAGACGAGAGG
>Ga0315273_10012150_pt1 | contig 11025 bp, 11 predicted proteins | sample YL17G02_0_MG_FD_205753 | JGI IMG/M metagenome (GOLD analysis project Ga0315273, IMG submission 205753) | Sediment microbial communities from Yellowstone Lake, YNP, Wyoming, USA - YL17G02_0 | ecosystem: Environmental > Aquatic > Freshwater > Lake > Sediment | place: USA: Wyoming | collected...
AGATAGTAAAAACCGGAGCAGTGGGGAGCAACAAGGAATACATAGGAGTGAGGGAATAACATGCCAAAAGGAATAACATTAAAAGAACTTACAAATAAAGAAGTTTTATTATCATCAGGGCACAGGATGTGCGCCGGTTGCGGCGCTCCGACCATCGTGAAGATGGTCCTCCTTGCATGCGACTATCCTGTAATAGCGGCAAATGCAACAGGGTGTCTCGAGGTTTCGACCTGCATATCCGACTATACCGCATGGAAGATTCCCTGGATCCATAATGCCTTTGAGAACGCCGCCGCCACCCTCTCCGGCGTTGAGACGATGTACAGGGCATTAAAAAAGCAGGGGAAGATAGACAAGGAAATTAAATTTATTGCTTTCGGCGGAGACGGCGGCACATATGATATCGGGCTACAGAGTCTTTCCGGCGCCATGGAACGCGGTCATGATATGCTCTATATCTGTTATGACAATGGCGCTTATATGAACACCGGCATCCAGCGCTCAAGCGCCACGCCTTATGGAGCGGACACTACGACAAGACCTGCCGGAAGCGTTATCCAGGGGAAGACCGAATTAAGGAAAAATCTGACGAAAATCATGGCGGCCCACAATATTCCTTATGCCGCACAGGCGTCGCCAAGCCACTGGATGGACCTGATGAAGAAAGTCCGGAAGGCCCTCGATATAAAAGGGCCGAAATTTATGAATATCATATCCTCATGCAACAGGGGCTGGAGGTCGAAGACCGACGACGCCATAACTATGTGCAGTCTCGCGGTTGATACATGCTACTGGCCGCTCTACGAGATAGAGAACGGGGTCACAAAGATAACATTCAAGCCCAAAGAGAAAAAAACGGTTGAAGAGTTTCTGAAGCCGCAGGGGAGATTCAAACATCTCTTCAAGCCTGACAATGAATGGATGCTCAAGAAAATTCAGGAGGACATAGACAGGGAATGGGAGAGACTTCAAAAAGAGGAAACCTGTTTTGCATCTTGATAATAGACTGTTGAGTATGATAGGTTAACACAATGATGGGTTCCGACCTTGTAATGTATGAGGAAGAATTTCGGCGTATTGATGTAGAGCTTAAAAAACTGCATCAGCAGGCGAATTCCAAGGTTGTATTCCTTGTGGATAAAAACGGCCAGCTTATTGCGTCGGCAGGCGATGCACATGACTTGGACACTACTTCACTCGCTTCTCTTACCGCAGGTAATATAGCCGCAACAGGCGGGATTGCAAGGCTTTTGGGCGAAAAGGAATTTACCATCCTTTTCCATGAAGGAGAGAAAGACAATATCCATATATCTCTCATCGGCCAAAGGATCATCCTCGTAATCATTTTTGACAACAGGTCCTCTCTGGGCCTTGTGAGGCTCAGGGTGAAAAAGGCTTCCGAGGCCCTGGCCGGAATATTTGAGGAGATTTCCCAAAAGGCTGAAAAGGAAAAGGGAGAGGGCAAATTAGAAGAAGCCCTGTTTGCCGAGATAAGCGATGAAGATATAGATAATCTCTTCAAGTAGGTGCCGCCCAAGTGTCTTTTATAAACTACTCCTCCCGCGAAATCAACTGCAAGATCGTTTATTACGGTCCCGGGTTGTGCGGAAAAACCACAAACCTCCAGTATATCTACAGGAGAACAAACCCCGATCAGAAAGGCAAACTTATATCTCTTGCGACTGAAACCGAGAGGACACTCTTCTTTGACTTTCTGCCTCTTTCACTGGGGGACATAAGGGGGTTCAAGATACGGTTTCATCTCTATACGGTGCCCGGCCAGGTTTTTTATGCCGCAAGCAGGAAGCTCATCCTCAAGGGAGTGGACGGCGTTATTTTTGTGGCCGACAGCCAGCTCGAGAGGATGGAGTCCAATATGGAGAGTCTTGATGACCTGAAGATAAACCTGGCGGAACAGGGTTATGAGCTTGACAAGCTTCCCTTTGCCGTCCAGTATAACAAGAGAGACCTTCCGAATGTTGTTCCGGTGGGAGATATGGACAAGCTTCTCAACTACCGGAACGTGGTATGGTTTGAAGCAGTGGCAGTCACGGGAAAGGGAGTTTTTGAGACCCTGAAGGCTGTCGCCAAACAGGTCCTCTTCGAACTGAAGAAGCATTATTAGTACGACGACACTTCCGTGACTTCATAGATATCTGCGCTTTGTTTAAAGAGGTTTTTACCTCTTTAAGCTCTCGAACAAGAACCTTCAAGACATTTTCTGTTTTCGCTTCTTTTCTTCGTACATAAGAGCATCTGCCCGTGTAAGCAACTCCTCAAGTTCAGAAGGCTGCTGCCTATCTTTTTATTTTTTTCGACATATTCGTTTCACGATTTTTTCATGTAAGTTTGTCATTCTATAGTAAAGACTCTCTTTATGGATGTTGACAAATGTTAACATGTATGTTAACATAACACTGTGGGCAAAACGGTAATCTTTTACAGAACATATGAAGGCAAATGCCCTGTTCAGGACTTTCTCGATTCATTACCCGGGAAGGTAGCACAAAAGGTAGCATGGGTTTTGAGTCTGCTGGAAGACTTGGAAGTCGTGCCGTCGACATATTTCAAGAAACTTGTCGGCACGGAAGAGATATGGGAATGCAGGATCCAGTTCGCCTCAAATGCGTACCGGATATTCTGCTTCTTTGAAGGGAATTCAGTGGTTATTCTAACCCAGGGGTTCGCCAAGAAGACCCTGAAGACTCCGCAGCAGGAAATAGAGAGGGCCGAGGCCTACAGAAGGGATTACTTGAAAAGGAGGTTAAAGAAATGAGTGACCTGAAGAAATACATTCATGAAAGAAAAAAGAGAGACAGGAGTTTTGCCGAAGGATATGACGAGGGTTATGAGCAGTTCAAAATCGGAGTAGTGCTCAAACATGCCCGTGAGTCCGCTGGTCTCACACAGGAAGAGCTTGCCCGGCGATTAAAGACAAAGAAAACTGCTATATCCCGGATCGAGAACCACGCCGAAGACATCAAGTTGTCAACTCTTGAGAAGGTTGCTTCTGCCCTTGGCAAGAGGCTTGAAGTGAAAATCGCTTAGAGCCCCCATTGCCTATTATAGATACTACAATAAGTGTGCAAAAATTCAACTATTATAGGAATAATTGCGCTTGGAATATACTTACACATAATTTCAGACAGGTACGATTTTATAGCATAGGTATTAAGCCACTTGTCGATGTCCCTCTTGCTGAATCGGAGAACCCCTCCGACCTTTATATGAAGGATTTATTTCAGATGTGTTCTTTCGTAGATCCAGTGTGATGACACCTTAAAATATTCGGCCAGTCCCTAACATCAAAAATCATGTCATACGATTTTTCCCTCTTCGCGGCGAGCACAGGTTATAAGTGATGTAAGATGGAAGGATGGATGGACACTTGGTTAAAATTGTTTACGGAAGAATCTTGTAAGTCCTTGAAAGGATGGTACCCCCTGCAGGAATTGAACCTGCGACACCAGGTTTAGGAAGAAGTTCTATGGGATTCCATAAGTGCCTGAAAATACCTTATAAATCCTTACCAGTCAAGCGTCTACAGTCATTTTTGTTTTATATGTAGTTGTATATAGTTCGATATCTTTCGATATGCTTTGTCACGATTTAGTCACGGTCAAGTTTTTAATGATTAGAATAGAATCTTTTTAATATTGTGCAGCTGATTCCTCATTCATATATTTGTCTTTCCGCTCGATGGGTTTAAAAATCTTCATTCTCCCGAAATATCTGATTGGTCTTCAAGTCCTGGCGTCGCAAGTTGACTTTCTCGAATTGAATATCCAATTGCCTTATACCCCTTAAGTCTCTTCTGAAACATGCGCGCGAACATGGGGACATTTACATCCACATAGTCATAAATTCGCACGATTTTTTTGTTATCGTGGAAACGGTGAAGACGGCCGGCGTATTGATGAAGCGTTCCACGCCATGAAATCGGCATGGTTAAAAAAAGAGTATCCAAGCGAGCATCATCAAATCCCTCTCCTATATACCTGCCTGTGGCTATCAGCACACGCTCTTCTCAATCGGAAATAGAAGCAATCTGTTCAGCCAGAGCTTTGCGTTCCTTCTTCCCTGTCCCACCTTTAAGCACTATAACATTTCTGGCGAACCCTTTGAGCCTTTCAGCAAACTCATCCACATGCTCTATTCGTTCGGTAAGAAGAAGCGGAGAACAACCCTCTTCAAGGGCATTGAGAAGATCATCAAATATGAGATCGTTTCTTTGTTTGTCCTTCATCATAGCCGCATAAGCCGGCTGAATGCCATCCTCGACTCCTATGGGTATGCTGAAATTTGTATGCCGTGGTATAACCACATGCTCAAACGGCCTTTCATGTGCCTGTTTTCTGGCATCCACCCGGAAACGGATCGGGCCGCACTGCATTATGATAATAGGATGATGGCCGTCTTTCCTGACAGGGGTTGCCGTAAGCCCAACAATATATTTCGCCTTTACCTGTTTCAGCACCTGCTCGAAGCTAAAAGCCGAAACATGGTGGCATTCATCAACAATGACCTGTCCATAGTCTGCAACAATGTCTTTAACTACACCCTTATGATTCAGGCTTTGAATCATGCCCACGTCTATAACGCCTGTTCTATCGCCGCGTCCGCCTCCTATCCTGCCGATAGAGTCTGTATCTAAAAATAACTTCAGCCGCTCATGCCACTGGTCCATAAGAAGCCTTCTATGTACCAGAACAAGCGTGTTTACCTTGCGCTCTGCAATAAGATATGCTGCCAAAGTTGTTTTCCCGAATGCGGTAGGTGCGCTCAACACCCCAATATCGTGCTTCAAAATCTCAGAGGCAGCTTCTTTCTGCATGGAGCGAAGCTCGCCGTTGAAATTAGTCTTAATCGGTACTCCTGAATACAGTTTATTTCTGATATCGGCTTTTATGCCATGAACTCTCAGGAGCTCAAGCAACTCGTCCAAAGAGCCGCGGGGAAGCCCTATATGTTTTCCAAAATCTTCGGCGCATGATATTATCCTCGGCTTGCCGTAAGTTGACAGCCGCATGGCCTGAGTCTTATAAAACTCAGGATTCTGAAAGGCAGCCAGGCGGATAAGTCTGTTGACCATCCCTGCAGGCAGGTCCCTTTTATCAATGTAGATTATGTTTCCGACAACAACTTCAACCTTCTCAGGGAAAGGCCCCTCAATTGTCTTTTTCATCTTTCTGCCTGACGGGGGAAGCGTCCATGGGTCCTCATCTCCCTCTTCTGTAAGGCTCATCCTTACGCCAATAATTTTTCCTTTTCGCTGGGCTTCATGAACGATTGCTTCAACCTCTGCTCTTTGCATCTTCCTGACACCTGAAAGAAAAGACCATTGATCGGAGTAAGGATTGAAGTCTCTGTCGAGAAAAATAGAGTTGCCTTTGTCTCGCGGGCCACGTTGAAGGGGCAACGCTATAAGGCTGCCGAAGCCTCCTTTTGGCATGGTATCCTGGCTTGGAAAAAACCTATCGTAGGAATCAAGCCCCAGGTGAGGATGTCTTTCCATGCTATATGTAAGAATGGCCGAGCCGAGTTTCCGGGCCAGCACTGCCTCGATAGGGGAGTCAAAAAATATCCAGATGTGCCCTCCATTGCCTGAGCGGGAGCGTTCGAGCGCAGCCGGAACATAAAGCACCTCACAGGTCTTAAAAAATGCATCAGCATCTTCTTTCCATGTGGTTTTATCGAAATCCACAGCTAAAAACCAACAGGTCTCATCCGGAAGGAGTGGGTAAACACCAATGGTGCGCTTGCCGATGAGATGCTGCTGGATTAGATCATCTGTCACAGAAAGCAGTTCACGGTTTTCACATTCTGAGCACTTGATCCGCGGTTTGACGCAGAGAGGTCGTTTCCATTCGTTCGCACATGCGGGAGAATAACCGGCTTTGCCTGTTCTTGCTTCCCACCTTAGAGGATAAACGTCTTCTCGCCCACGGAAGAGACCGCGAAAGAGAGCAACCTTGTCTTCCTGAGATAAGCCTTTCACCAGAGGGGCATCGGGTTTTTCTTCCTGTACGCCAAGAAGAGATTTGAGGTTTTTATTTTCTTCCCTCAGGCGAGCGCATTCTTCAAGAGCCGCCTTTAATTGTTCTGCGATTTCCCCAGATGCCATGGTTCCTAATTTTTTAACGCATTATCTCTGCCAGGGGGTTTATCCCCATTTTCTTTCTTTTTATAAGCTTCGAGCATTTATAAAAACTTTTTCAAAAATTGTGTGATATGCACATGCGTAATACCTTTTTCTCCACCTTCGATCATCTTGTCCATAGAGACCACGAATTTCGGGTAATTATCCCGAATCTGAAGTAGATTTCCAAATTCTCTTGCGTGAGCCTTTTCGTCGGGAATAAGGTATGCTACCTGCACATAGAGCCTCTCCCCTTGTTTTTCACAGACAAAATCAATCTCCTTTGAGCCCAACTGTCCGACCGTGACAGTATAACCCGATACACGGAGGTGCATATATACAATATTCTCAAGCATTTTATTGATATCAGACGGTTTATAGCCGACAAGGGCATGCCTCAGCCCGCTATCCTCAAAATAATATTTCTCGTTGATCTCAAAAATTCGTTTGCCGCCTATCTCGGAACGGCGTACCTTAAAGATAAGAAAGGCATTGGACAAAAAGGAAAGATAATTCAGGACGATGTTGGGTGAAATATTGGTCTTCTGCGACTTCAGGAAATCGCTGATCTTCTTTGCAGAAACCAAACTTCCCGTGTTGTCCGCAATATACTCGACAAGCCTCTCAAGAAATGCAATACTCCTGATGTTGTACCGTGCAACCACATCCTTAAAGAGTATTGTATTGTTGATGCTTCTCAGATAGTCGTAGACAACCATATCATTCAGATCAAGATTGACCAGATAGGGAAGCCCGCCATATTTCATGTATTTTAAAAAAGAGTCTTCGTTATTCTCAAGATTATGGAATACAAGAAACTCCGGATAGGAGAGACTATATACATCTATTTCCACATATCTTCCGGACAGATTCGTGGCAAGTTCGCCGGAAAGGAGATCGGCGTTGCTTCCACTGCAGTAAATATCATATCTGCCGCTTGCCTGCAGATCCCTCAGCGCTTTTTCAAACTGAGATATGTCCTGAATTTCGTCAATCAAGAGAGCGGTTATCTTTTGTTTCTTTGCCCTCTTTTTTATATAACTCAGCAGGTCGTGATAATCCTTGATCGACTCGAATTCATGCAACTCCTTGTTGATATAGAGAATTGCATCCCTTTTCGTTCCCTGCCTGATCAGCTCATCCATTATCTGGAACAAGAGATAACTCTTCCCGACTCTTCGCTGCCCGACAAGGACTTTGATGATGTCCTTATTCATGAAAGGCAGTATCCGGTCGAGATAATATGAACGTTTAATATACTTTTTAATCATAAATAAAACATTTCCATATTTATAAGGATGTTTTAAGTATACATAAAACAGCGCAGAGATGAAAGAAAAAACGAAGAGCTTTTATCAAATATCGATTAAATCAGCAACTGGGATGACGAAGAAGAATCCTATTATTACACACAAGAAGGTAAATAGTTGTTTCTTTAGGAATATATAACTATTTCTCCCGTTTCAGGATCCTGCCCAATTCTATCGATCCTTCTCTGTTCCCCCGAATATAGAGAATCTTCCAATGAGTATGCGATTAGGGGCTTTAGCCCTCTTCCGGCATATTCAAGTGTCCTGAATAAATATCCCATAAATGATCCCGAATAGCGGTAACGACGTATGCACCCTTCGATATTTTTTAGAATCAGTGTATGATATCCTTCCCAACGAGAAATTTGAGGATAATGCTCGATCCACTCATTTATTGTAAAACTGACCAATGTTATAATCTTCCGCTTAGCCAACGTATTTCCTTTTTGAGCAATTCGAACCAACGCAATGCTTATGATATCGCATGTGCATTTATCATTTTCGTTTTTTTGTGTAATAAAAGTATAAAGTTTGTCATTGTATCTTCGAAGGATAATTTCAACCTCAGTTTTATCACGATAGAGCTTCGTTCTCTTACACCATGATGACTGCCAATGACGTTGAAATTTCAGATCCAAAGCACGAGTAAATCTATCCCAGTCTATTCCTCCTATTTCGCTTCTTATATTTTTCTGAATAAACCGATACACCTGCGGGGCAAATTGTCTTATCCAAGAGCTGTTGAATGATTGAGGTTGTTGCTGTCTAAGCAGGTTATTTGTTGTTTGAACAGCGGAATAAAAATCCATCATATCTATCCCAAAGTAATTTATCAATAATTGGAATGAATCCTCACTTATTTTAACTGCCGTGATTGTACTATACAATTATTTTGTGCAGATTTTGGAAACCATAAAATCCAGCAAGGAGGAAATGGGATGAAAATTCAAAACGCGATACTTTCAAGAAACATCAGGATGCAACCCTTACAGGAATCGAATCCACTAGACCAAAGAAGATATGAACACCAGAGCTATTTAACCTGGTGTCGATTTTGTGATTATTCTTTTGAATTAAGAGGTTGAGAGATACCCACCCTTAGAAACAATCACGATCAGTCACAATTAGTCACCAGAAGACTGACAAAAACTAATTGAAAAATAAGGGAATATGGTACCCCCTGCAGGAATTGAACCTGCGACACCAGGTTTAGGAAACCTGTGCTCTATCCTACTGAGCTAAGGGGGCACGCGATAGTAAGATATTATTATACCTTAAACTTTCACAAAAACGTGATAAAACCTTGCAGCCGCCCCGGTTTTAGAAACCGATAATTCAAGATTTGAACCCCTTTTTGTGCTTTTTGTGTATAATTTGTTTTATCGGAAAAATGAAAAAGTTAATCTGTATTTTAATAGCGCTCATGGTATTGCTGGGATGTAAAGACAGGCATTCACAAACAGCGCAGCCGGACCTCAGGAATAATTCAAATGAACCTGCTTATGGCGATATGCTGATTGAGGGCACGATCGGCGAGCCGAGTGTGCTTATCCCTATGCTTGCAGGCGACAGCGCTTCACATAGCGTTGCAGGCATGATATTTAACGGTCTTGTAAGGTACGATACGGACCTCAGCGTTATCGGCGACCTTGCCGAATCGTGGGATATTTCTTCAGGCGGACTTGTAATAACATTTCATCTGAGGAAGGGCGTAAAATGGTCTGACGGGGTTGAGTTTACGGCAGAGGATGTGATGTTCGGTTATAAGACCATTATTGATGAAAAGACGCCGACGGCATACAAAGAAGATTTCCTGCAGGTAAAAAAGGCCGAAGTACTTGATAAGTATACGTTCAGGGTCACATATGGAAAACCTTTTGCACCGGCACTGACAACGTGGGGGAATTTAGTCGTTCTTCCAAAGCATCTCCTTGAAGGCAGGGACATAACCAAAAGCGAACTTACGCGAAAACCTGTCGGCTTGGGACCATACAAGCTTAATAAATGGTCTTCCGGACAGGAAGTGGTATTGGAATCTTATAAAGATTATTTTGAGGGGAGGCCTTACATTGACAGGTATGTTTACAGGATGATCCCGGACCCTGCAACAACGTTTCTTGAACTGCAGGCAGGAGGCATAGATATGATGGGACTGACACCGATCCAGTATACTAAACAGACGGAGAATGATTTCTTCAGGAACAATTTTCAGAAATTCCGATATCCCGTGTTTTCTTATACCCATATGGCCTTTAACCTTAAACACCCCTGGTTTAAGGACAAACGCATAAGACAGGCGATAGCATATGGCATAGACAAGGCAGAGATAGTGGATGTCGTTCTCTTTGGTCTCGGCAGGCCGGCTACAGGCCCCTATGTGCCGAATACCTGGCCTTATAACCCTGATGTAAAAAAGTATGAATATAACCCTGGAAAGGCAAGGCAATTGCTGAAAGAGGCGGGATGGGAGGACCGTGACAGCGACGGCATCCTTGATAAAGAAGGGAAACCGTTTCAATTCACTATCCTCACCAATATGGGCAATAACCTGAGAAAAAATACCGCCACCATCATTCAGTGGAGGCTTGCAAAGATAGGTATAAAGGTTGAGATAAGGGCGCTTGAATGGTCCACCTTTGTGAATGAGTTTATTGATAAAAGGAGGTTTGAGGCCGTGATGCTCGGCTGGCAGATAGGGCTTGACCCGGACCAGTATGATATCTGGCATTCGAGCAAGACAAAGGAGAAGGAATTTAATTTTGTGGGCTACAATAACCCTGAAGTAGACGAACTCCTTGAGAAAGGCCGCAGGTCATTTGACATGGAAGAAAGGAAAAAGGCATATTCCCGGATCCAGGAAATATTGGCCGATGAACTGCCGTATATCTTTTTGTATGTGCCGGACGCCACGCCGATTGTACATGCGAGGTTCAGGGGCATTAAACCTTCTCCCATAGGAATCAGCTACAATCAGCCCAAGTGGTATGTGCCGAAACCATTACAGAAACATGCGATGGAGCCTTAACTCATCAGTCGCATAATATGAAAGACAGACATGATAAAAAATTTTTTGAACGCGACAAAAGATGACCCATATTCACCTGACGGCACTTTTAACCTAATGTGTGCTTTGGATAAAAGTATATCGAACAGTGACAATAGTACATTATGGAGTCGCCAAATAACTTTTTTATCATATCTACCTTTCATATTTAAAAAATGTTTTGTACCGTTTAATATAATCTCCGTAAATAAAAAACAAAAATGATACGGTATCTTTTTAAAAGAGTCCTTGAAATGGTCCCTACCTTATTCGGGATTACACTTATCTCGTTCCTCATCCTGCATCTGGCGCCCGGCAAGCCGACGGATATGCTCTCTGATTTTAATCCCAAGATTACGCCCGAGGCGCGGGAAAGGCTTGAGAAGATGTACAACCTTGATAAACCGATAGTAGTGCAATACGGCCTCTGGCTGGAGAAGATCGTGAAACTCGATTTCGGCGAATCCTTTTCAACAGACAGGCGTCCCGTCATAGACAAAATCTGGGACAGAAAACAGCCTTTGCCGGACAGA
>Ga0315273_10012152_pt1 | contig 11024 bp, 11 predicted proteins | sample YL17G02_0_MG_FD_205753 | JGI IMG/M metagenome (GOLD analysis project Ga0315273, IMG submission 205753) | Sediment microbial communities from Yellowstone Lake, YNP, Wyoming, USA - YL17G02_0 | ecosystem: Environmental > Aquatic > Freshwater > Lake > Sediment | place: USA: Wyoming | collected...
TCAGACGCGACTCACATCTCACGTGGTAAACCACGTTCGACGTGGTGGACCGTGGGAGATTCGAACTCCCGACCTCAGCATTGCAAATGCTGCGCTCTACCAGCTAAGCTAACGGCCCGATTCCTGCCTATTAGTCTTATCCATCTTAAAAAGGTGCTATGTATCCGCTCATCATCCCGGTAGAACGCTTACTTGCTCGCAGGGCTTACAGCCGTGCCTCGCAAGAGCGCGTCTACGGGATAGTTCCTCGTACGCTTTTTCTCTATGAATCGAAAAAGCTACGATAGAACTAAAAAACCCCGCTCGCGCGGGGTCAATATACCCATGAGATGAAGCTACCAATATAAACTATCCGAACGGACGGCTTGGGCAATATGTATTTGGTAAAGTCTCATGGATAAAAATTCTTTACTCGTTTCTTCTGGAAACTCCATACCCTAAAAAGGTATGGATCCCGACTATGCGTCGGGATTAACAAACGAATAAAAAAGATTGCTCCGCATCAAGAGCAGAAATATATTCTATACAGGTTGAGCTTCAGTGTCAAGAGAGCGAAACAACCCAAAAAACTATCATTTAATAGATATTGTCCAGAAGCGTGGGGCTGAGGGTGGTATACGCCGTGTTTCCAAAAGTGCCGCCGATGAGGACCGACTGAAACCGCCAGGAGGCTCCCGCGCGCTTCAGAGAGAGGACAAACAGATTCGTGGCATTCCCATTCAGGTACACAATCACCCCTTTATCCCCCTGTTGCAGGCTTCCTTTATATATGAACGGGCCGTTGTTAGCCACGTAGGACGCAAGTGAGGCCAGGTGCACATCTCTGGTCTGTATGGACCCCTCACTTTCGTTGTAACCCACACCATACCCCTCTTTGACCACGCCTTTTGCCACACCGTCACAAACAGAATAAGCCAAGCCGTCAGGATCACAGGTTATGCTCGTTATGGTTTGGTACGCGATGACGCCGCTGTAATTTTTGGCAGCCATCGAATTTTTGATGTCCGTCAGGACATTGCAAAATGCGCTGTCAGACACCTCACAGCTTGGCATTGTTGGAGTTGGCGTAATTGCGGTCGTTGCGGTTGGCTGTACACCCGTGTTCACCGGGATAAGGGTAATGGTTTTAATAATGGCATCAAACGTGTCGTACCACAGCTGCCCTGCCCCTTTCCCCTTCCCTTCGGAAAGGGTGGGCATAAACGTCCCCCTAATGTCCCGGTTCCACATCGTCATCTCTCCGCAGTTCGTTGAATCAACTTTAAAAAATTCCGGCATGTCTTTTTCTATTTGCACCTCATCTCCGTTCAGACTAATCCTGACCTGAAAATCATTCGTATAAAATATCAACGCCCGGGAAAAAATAACACTGCAGATTTCAAACCGCGACAAGACACTTGTCATCCGTGCGTTTATCGTGCCGCCAATCCGGACGAGTGCGTCTGATGCGGCAAAATCACCAATGGTTTGTGCTTTCCCCGAAAGGAGTGCTTCCCTGTCTGCAATGGCGGTTTTTCTGTCTAGACCCAGAGGCATAGATTCCGGAAGAGCATCTATTTTTTCAACATCTATCCCAAGAACAAGATTAGAGACGCCTTTGTCGTACTCATTGAGAATGATTGTCGGCGGATATTTGAAGGAAAATCCAGCCTGCTCATCCGTATACGTCTTCCAATCAGCTCCCGCAACCATCCGCGCTTGAGCCGCCGTGGCACTTGGAGTAGATATGTCTGTTTTTGAAGGCAGTGTTGGCCGAGTTGCAAACCACCCTTGTTGAAATCCAATATAAATTCCCATTCCCATAATGAGTGACACGAGAAACAAGACAAGAAATATCACCCATACGGGAACGAGTTGTTTTGACGGCACATCTGAGGATACGGTCTCAACCGGAATATTTTTTACAGGTACTGGTTTGGAAACATTTTTTTCCGCCATACTCCCATCATAACACAAAAATTTTATCCCTAATTCATCTTCAATATTCTTTCAAGTGCCACGACAAACGCAGCGGTGCGGAGGTCTGTTTTCAATTTTTTCGAAGTTGTGTAAATCGATTCCGCCGCATCTTCCATTTTCTTATTCAATTTTTTGTTCACATCCTCTTTACTCCAGTGCTCTCCCATTCTGTTCTGCTCCCATTCAAAAGCAGATACAGTCACGCCGCCGGAATTGCTCAAAATATCAGGAATAACGGTGATACCGCGCTTAAATAATATTTCATCTGCCTCCGGTGTGGTCGGACCATTGGCCATTTCCAAAATAATTTTGGCTTGTATTTTATTGGCATTATCTTTGGTTATCACATTTTCCAAAGCTGACGGCACGATGATATCCACCGGCAACTCTAACAATTCATCATTAGTGATGTGCTTTCCTTTCTTCACATCACACACAGATCCGCTGCAGTAGCATCCGGCAAGCATGCCGGTCTTTTTCTTGCAGTCCAATGTGAGTTCCGGATCCATCCCGTCAGGTACATACACCCCGCCTTTGCTGTCCGATACGGCTACGACTTTGAAATTTTGCTCATGTAAAAACTTCGCAATATTAAATCCGACATTTCCGAAACCCTGAACAGCAACGGTCAATTTATCATTTAGCATTTGGCATTTAGCATTCCGTTTTAGAAGCAAAGCTTCTAAAACGTACAGTCCTCCCAATCCCGTTGCCTCTTCCCTCCCCTCACTCCCCCCGTCCTTGATGAGTTTCCCGGTAAAGGTAGAAGACAAAAACAGTTTTTCTTTTTTTGAAATTTGTTTTATTGATTTAGCATTTAGCATTTGGCATTTGGCATTGATATATTCATCCACCATCCATCCCATGATAATCCCATTGGTATTCACGTCCGGTGCCGGCACGTCTTTGTCCGGCCCGATACAATCCGCAATTGCCCGTACATACGCACGGGAAAGCCTCTCAAGCTCACTCTCTGACAATGTTTTTGGATCTACAATGACTCCTCCCTTTCCGCCCCCAAAAGGCAGATCAGCCACCGCGCATTTCATCGCCATCCAGAATGAAAGCGCCTTCACTTCATCCAGAGATACATGGGGATGAAACCGGATTCCACCTTTGTAGGGCCCCAAAAATTTATTGTACTGAACGCGGTAGCCTTGAAAAATGCGTATTTTTCCATCATCCATCTCCACAGGAAGGGTGACATTAATAATCCTCTGCGGCTCTTTTAATAGTTTTGTTTTATTAAAAAATTCCCTTCTTACCTCATACCTCCTACCTCTTACCTCTTTCAAAATGCGTACCGCATTTTGAAGTTGAAGCATTGCGTTTTCAAAGGGATTCACACCTGTATGCATCATAAGGCTTTAATGTAATAGTCCTCTCAACGATTTGCAAGAAGCAGAAATCATGTGTTTTTTTGCAGGATGCAAGCGAACTGCGGTTCCAAGAAAAAATACATGATTTCTGCGAATATAGTGCTTCCTATAGGGTATATAGCGATAGATAACTATTTGTATCCAATATTTCTGTTTTGTTCAATAGAACATATCTATTTTCACTTGTTCTTTTGGTACTTTTATAGCCGACAGTCTTGTTTCCATCTCACTAATCATCGCACTATTCCCGCACAGATAAAACTCACTATTTTGAGGGTTATTTTCATTTTTGATGACATGTTCTGTAATGTGACCCTTCGCCCGCCGAAGCCTTGGCGAAGGCGGGAACAAATCCTGCCAATTTTTACCCGGTTTGCTTAAACTCAAAAAATACTGAAAGCCCGTGTACTGCCCGGCAAGGGCTTTGAACTCATTGTCCCAGTACACATCATCCTCATACCGCAAACCCCAATAGAGGGAATGGGTCGTAGTTCCTGGTTCCTGGTTTGTAGATCTTGGTTCATGGATAGTGATAATTTTGTTTTCTTGAATTTTTAAATTACTAGGAACTAAGAACGAGGAACTACGAACTTCTTTCAGGAGCATGCTCCTGAAAGGTGCTATCCCCGTCCCAGTCGCCACAAAAACTTTCTTTAATAAATTTTGTGACAAAGTGAAATTTCCAAGAGGCGCCAAATACTCTACTCTCTCCCCAACATTTTTTTCCAAAAAATATTTCGACCCGGGTCCCATCGGGGAAACATCAACCACTAGTTCAAATGTTTTTGGGTCAGGTGCACTGGCAAACGTATATTGCCGCCGCGTATTCTCATCAATGATAAACGTCCCGTATTGTCCGGGCTGAAACGTATATATCGTAGGATTTTCATTTTGTATGAAAAAATGAAATACAGTTTTTGTGAGCTGCAGTTTCTTCATGATAATGCCGGTGTATTGTTGAGAGTTCATGAAGGTTTATGATTCTAAATACTGTTCCACATCTATGGCGGCCCCAGTACAATGCTTACCCCGACGTAACATCGAGGAGCGCATATACGGGGCACGCCTACTCATTCTGTTAATAAAGATTTTTCTATTCCAATCTCACTTTTGTAAATAATGTTCAACGTCCATGGCGGCCATCGCACCCATACCCGCAGCAACAATTCCCTGCCGGTAACGGCTATCTACGCAATCTCCGGCTGCAAAAATTCCCTCTACTGATGTTTCGGTATGTGCATCTGAAGCTGACCGCATCCCCCGGATTTGGACATATCCTTTTTCATCCATTGCAACGACGCCTTTGAGGAACCCCGTCGCCGGCGTGTGTCCGATTGCCACAAACACTCCGTCAAAGGGAATCTCTTGGATTTCATTTGTAATATTTGTGGCATTGGTAGTATTTGTAGTATTTTTGACTCTCACACCTTTTAATGCAGTATCTCCGTAAAATTCAATTATCTCTTTATTTAATAGGAAGGAGATTTTAGCATTCTTCCGTGCCCTCTCTACCATAATCGGACTTGCACGAAATTCCTCACGCCTGTGAATTATTGTAACTTTTTCAGCAAACCGCGTGAGGAATATCGCCTCCTCCATAGCTGTATCCCCACCGCCCAAAACCGCAATGTTTTTCCCTTTGAAAAAAAATCCGTCACAGGTGGCGCAGTAGCTGATCCCTTTGCCCCGGAATTTTTCCTCGCTGGGAATCCCCAACATTTTTGCAGAAGCTCCCGTTGCAATAATCACGGATTTTGTTTCGTATGCTTCATTTTGCCCTCGCACTTTAAATGTATTTTTCTGATCATTTGTAGATTTGTCGGATTTGTAGATTTGTAGATTTGTAATTATGTCTGTCTTTATCTCCGCTCCAAACCTCTCCGCTTGTTTACGCATGTTATTGAGGAGATCCGGACCCATAATACCTTCCGGAAAACCGGGAAAATTTTCTACATCCGTCGTTGTGGTGAGTTGCCCTCCGGGTTGAGTGCCCGTAATAACAAGCGTTTTCAAAAAAGCCCGGGACGTGTAAATCGCGGCAGTATAGCCGGCGGGACCGCTACCTATGATGACGACATCAAAAATGTCCATAAGTCTTATGCGTCCAATAGGTCCTATGTGTCCTATGTGTCCTATGTGAGAACTTTTGTAAGCTCCGCTATCAGCGTCTCTTTGCTCTGTACTCCGACAAACTGCTTGACCATGGTTCCAGCTTTAAAAATCATGAGAGTCGGGATGGACATGACATTATATTTCTGTGCCATCTGGGGGTTTTCATCCACATTGAGTTTTCCGACTTTTGCTTTCCCTGCCATAAGCGTAGCAACTTCCTCGACAATCGGTCCCTGCATCTGGCACGGACCGCACCACACCGCCCAAAAATCCACGAGTACTGGTGTTTTTGATTGAACAACTTCTTTGTCAAAATTCGTATCCGTCAATGCAATATCGCTCATACCTAAGATTCTTTCTCCCGACACTCTCTTTAATACATACAGTTTTTATTTGTCGGATTTATAGTATTTGTAGTATTTATCGGATTAGTCAATTCTTCACCAAGTATACCACCATATAAATTATCGGCAAACATTGCAAACTATATCAACTCCGATTATACTAGTAGTTCAAAGTTCATCAAGTTCCAGGTTTGTCAAGATATTTTTTTAAATCATATTTTCTTGATAAACTTTCTAACTTTAATAACTTTTTACTCATATGCGTATTTTCTTTTCCGGACCACTCACCAATCTCAAAAATCCGGACTCAACCAAAGCATTCTATGAAAAACTGGATGGTGTTTCCCGTACGCTTGGATTCGATACGTTTTGGGCGTATAAAAACGGTACTGATCCGGTCAAGAATCCGGAAGTGACACCGCAGGAAGTGTATGCCCGTGATATCAAAGCCCTTGATGAAAGCGACATCATGGTTTCCTATATGGGAGAGCCCTCTACAGGCACCGGTATTGAGATAGAACACGCAAACAAAACCGGTAAGCCCGTTATAATCCTCTATGAAAAAAGTGCGCACGTCTCCCGCATGATGCGCGGCTGTCCTGCAGTCAAAAAAGAGATTGTGTTTGAAACCGAAGACGACGCAATCAAACAATTGGAAGCATATCTCTCTTCAATGGAAAAAAAGTAGTATATAAGTCCACACAATCTCTACTCGAAGCAGCTATTAATCGGGGTCATATATTACATTTTTCAAAAACAGCTCTCTTTGAATTTAGCGCTATTTGACAACGTTATCTAAATTGGAGCATAATAGCACCCTATGGTTGATAAAGAGAGTAGTATAGTTTTTAATGGACCGTCTCCTCAAAGCAAAGCGCTATTGAATTATGATCTTGAATATAGACAGGGAGCAACTCCTTGGAACTTTCCTAACGTTGATCTTGGTGCTTTAACTACACAAAAAGGTCAGGAATACACGATCGGCCAAGCAACCTTTCCCGAGGAACATCCTCTGTCTGAAATGAAAATTATTTTTCATCCGTACGAATATGAAAATTCCCCTTTTTCTGGATGTAAGAAATATAGACATATAACTGGTTATGATTTAACTATCACCACAAGCCTGAAACAGCCTCATGTTTTTGATGAAAACGCAGCACGACACATCCTTGCCTTATTACAGCAAAACACCGGATTTGGTGAGTATAGGCAACTAGCTAATGGTAAACACCAAATCGTCATTCCAGACACAGTGTCACGTCCAATCATGGGATTATTGGCGGATTATCATGCGGAGGATTGTGTAGCTGCCATTCTTGAACTGGGATATGATAATCCGGATAGAGGTATAGAATATATAAAAAAACTTAAAAAAGAGACCCCTCTCCTTCAGCCTTGGGAAATAAACTATCTTGATGAAAGACGAAAAGAACTTGAAAAGTATAAAAATCAACCTACCTTAGATTCGCTAAGAATTCGATTGAAAAGTGGAGAGGTTTTTGATGAATGGATTGATATGGGTGATAATAACCAATTCGAGGGTCGAACAAAAGACCTGGGATTACAGGAACAAACGCTAGACTTCTTTTTTGTTCAAACAGCTCCGTTTTTGTTTGAAGCGGTATGTAAACATCTTTCTCCTGAGGTAACCAGAGAGTTTGTCATGGTCCGTATTCAGCATCCTGATGTAGCCCTTTTTGCGGATACTGATCCTAATGATATTACGGGCAAACCTCCTGAAAACTGGAGAGATTCAATTCTTTAAGCGCGACTCATCGTTCTTAACTTTTTTCTCCGATTGAGTGAATTCCGCTCATCCAGAGCCCTTTCCAATTATGAGTGAGGCTTCTTCGTACGGCTCCCGATAACAACTGCCATCCTTCCTGATCGGGATATTGGTCGGATATTTTACGTTTAACGTTCTCCACTCTTTTTTGAAAATCACCGTTTTTTTCTCCTGACCTTTGGATACATGCACCAATACAATCATCGACAGTAAATACAGTCACGGGTTTCAATTGCTCTGTTTCACTGCCTCTCCCATAAAATCCGATATCTAACTCCGGAAGTTTCCCATATGAAATATGTACAGATGCTCTTCCTTCTTGGAGAGAATCTTTAAGGCAATGAGAAAATATCCCGATAAGCTCTTTTCTTCCTTGTCCGCTCATACATCAATGTTCCTAAAAACCCATCTTATGTTTTTCCTTAGGTTTTTTCCAGTTTTTTCATTATTTCATCAAGCCCTCCGCGGGATTTGAGTCCTTCTCTCATCCAAAGAGCTTCATGCAGATCGCGTACATCATCTGCAGTTCCACAGCTAAACACCATTTTTGATTTTGGAAAAAGAATAATCCCCTGTCCGCCTTCAGGATAATCAACTCTATTTGCTATTCCTTTATCGATAAATTCAGAAAACCCGCCGGGAACCACGACTTCCAATTGTCCCCAGGGACGCATCCATGTTCTCCATCCGACTACCTCTGTATTTCCTCCGACGAGTGCGTCTGCTTTTATACCCCACACTTGCTGGACGCGAGTAAGCCCATGAAAAGGATTGATAAGTGACGTAAAATGACTTAATTTATCGCGCAAGTACAAGGTATATGGTGTTTGTGAAAATTTCAGTTGAACTACGGTTTCCGGCATCATGAGAGGAGTATCTTTAATTGCGCTTTCGGTAAAGAGCCAGTCTCCGGGACTCAATCCCGGTACTTTTACTTTTTTGAATTTTTCCTCACCCTTCTCATCTTCTCCATTTACTACTTCTATGGTTCGATCTCTGCTCCATGCAGCAGACCGCAATTCATCCGTAAGCATCACTCCGAGGAGTGATGATTTTGATTCTCCTAATAAATTTGCAAGGTTTTTAAGATACGACATGCGATCCGGACGAAGAGCAACTCCTTGATTGATAAGTCTCCGTGTTGCAAAAAAATATGACCAGGGATTATCTTCCATCGTATGCAAAATTTCCTGTACACGTTTTCTGTCTAAACTTTTTGTCCCTACCCGGAGATTTCCGATAAATTGGATGGATATAGGAAGGTTGGTATTATTGATATGATATTGAAGCGTTTTAAAAAACGGTGCTGCACCTTCCGACAGCGCAGCAGAATCTTTTCTCCGTATAGCACTTTGCGATTTGTTTAACCGTATTATTGGTTTTTCAAAAACCCCGCGCAATTCTTCTACTATCGCTTTTGTATTGCCTGTCCGTTGAGAATTTTCCCATAAAGTTTCTGCTTCAAAAAGCACATGTGCCCGCTCATATGTTGCAACCGGATAAGGGTGTATATGACTATCCTTGTCTTCCCGTAATATTGTCACAAGACCTTGCCCTGCATCTGCAGGCTGACTTCTCGGAGGTACGCCGATCGCAGTCAAAAATCTATCCGGGTGATCTTTTGTTCCTTTCGCTGTTCCCACAACACCAAGGGAGGTAACGATATCTTTTTGAGAAATGGGATCATGGTGTACATCCTGTCCTGCAGTCAATTGATGCATATGAGCACTCACAAGCACATCCGGAAAAAGAGGATCTCCTACCGGCACCTCTCTATAGCGTTGCCGTATAGCACCTTCAGGACTTTGCTTTGTGTTACCTTGTCCTGAATTATGGTAACCCTCCACACGAGCCACCTCTTCTTCATTTCTCTCAAAGACTACTTGCCCACCCGTAATAAGAATTGGGGTATCTATAGATACAAGATTTGATGTCGGATCATGTGTAGCAGTTTTATCTGCCCATCCTTCATGGCACATATTTCCGGACATTGGGACAATTCTTCCTTCTTCATCAAGAGGAGAGAGAATCGCACGCCCCACTTTCACCTGCTCATCAAGATCCAGTCCGACGCGTGTCGTATTGTGCCGGATAAATTTCGAAGACACCCCATCAATAATATTTGCATGGGTAATAAGAATTCCGTCGCTCCCTGTTTCATCAACTGCTTGTTGGAGGGCTTTCGGGTCTGCATGATCATGTCCTAAATGCGTATCTCCTACATGGACAATCTTATATGGACCATGCTCTGGTAACGTTACTTTTACTTCCGACTTATATTGACTCAATAAATCTTGTGTTTTCCTACGAAATTCTAAATACTGATTTATTGTTTCAAGCGTAAAATCACGACTGGAGGAGTCTAAAGGATTGGACAAGCTTTCTACATGAGGTTTTGTTTCATGCTCCATTACAATAATCCTTTTTTTAATAACTATATTCCGACTATAAGATAGACAAAGAATAGTTTCATTGAAAATATTTGTCAATAGGAAATATTCATTCTGACAAAAGGCCTACTCCACCATATATCCCAACTTTGTAATTTTATTTCTTATTTTTTGTTCCTTCACCTTTTTCTCATCAAAGCTCACATCAACATACCCTTTTGCATAATTGCAGGTTGCCTCAACGCCTATATCCATGAGCTCTCCCTCGATGAGCATGGAACAACTTGCGCAATGCATGCCTTGTATCATCAATCTCTTCTTTTTCATATTTATTCATTATTTCCTTTCTTCATTCATTTGTCGGATTTGTAATATGTATAGTATTTGCCTGCCTGCCGGCAGGCAGGTCGGATTATTTATCGTACAATGAATTTCCCACGGTACATCCCCATACTGCACGTAAACGACAGCTCCCCTTTCTCAATCGGTGCCGTAAAAATAATGGTTTCCGTTTTCCCTACCGGCACGGCTTTTTGAATATTTAATTTCGGAATCGTAAAATACTGGATGCACCCATATCCGTCTTTGTTGGTGACCGTAAGCGTGATCTCCTCCCCTGCCTTGATATAGACATTATCGACCTCGTACTGTGTCTGACGGATTGTCACCACCGGTGTTTTCGTCGTCTTTCTGTCTTCCGTCTTCAGTCCTCCGTCTTCACAATATTGTATCTGACATACTACCGGCCGCACGACTTTTTGTATACCTTTATCCAGTCCAAATATCGTTGAGGCGTTGTACATATTCCAGAGGGCCGTCAGGATGATGAGAGTCGCTGCAATTTTGGTAAACCATTTCGCGTACGTTTCAGAAAGCGTCGTAATGGCAAGCCCGAGAAGGATAAATAAAGGTGCCGTGCCGAGAATAAAAAAGAACAAAATCAGAGCTCCGGTAATCGGATTTCCATAGCCAATGGCTTCAGCCATCATAGCCTGAGTGACCCCACAGGGAATAAATATCGTGAGAGCGCCAAGAATTATGGGAGATATATGAT
>Ga0315273_10012153_pt1 | contig 11024 bp, 12 predicted proteins | sample YL17G02_0_MG_FD_205753 | JGI IMG/M metagenome (GOLD analysis project Ga0315273, IMG submission 205753) | Sediment microbial communities from Yellowstone Lake, YNP, Wyoming, USA - YL17G02_0 | ecosystem: Environmental > Aquatic > Freshwater > Lake > Sediment | place: USA: Wyoming | collected...
AAAGCCCTATCTAAGATCAAATAATCTTAGTATTTTGAATTATCGGGGTACTGGGAATTGCCTACAACTCTCGCCGTTTTCCAACGGCTCGGTCGCAGGCCGCCCCTCGCGGCATTCCTCGCCAAATCTCTCGTTCATGCATCGCTGCGGTCTTCAATTCCCAACGCAAGTAAATAAATTTGCTTGCTTGGGCCTCATTTAACATTAAAAATCGGGGTACTGGGAATTGAACCCAGGCTACACCCACCCCAAGGGTGCGGACTACCGTTATCCGATACCCCGATATTTTAAAGACCCAAAACTTTAACCAGCTGTTTTATCATCGAAACCACCACCGGCGCAGGCATCAAACTATAGGATGGCACACCGGCTTCATCTGCTATAACCCAAGGTTCTTCAATGACATTAACCTTTTTATTTTTTTCATCCCATTCATAATCATAGCCTGGTGTAATTTCGTATTGATCAACGTATTCTTTGGCCACATCAACCGGCACTGAATTGCGTAACAAAACCTTGGGAATACCATGCAAGCTAAAAGCTTGCTTTATTAATTTTCCGTCAAGCTCTAATCTTTCTCGAATGGGCTCTATGCCAAATTCATCTCCTTCCTTGGAAACCATTGAGACCCCGTTACATGACTGATTATCACAGGCCAGAGCAAATTTTTTTGTTTCTGGATTATAATTAATTTTTTTAGTCGGCAATAACTTATAATTTCTAGGGGTTTTGCATTTGGGACAAACCACCCTGGTTTTAATTCTTTCATCAATAATTGTCTCCGGAACGTTAAGCAAAATAAAAATATCTGGATCTTGTCGATAATCAATTAAATCACGAAAAAATAATGAATAGGAAATTTGATCAAGATCACGAGGAAAACCATCGATAAAAAGGGCTTTTTTCTCAAATTTAGCAATTTCTCTTTTAGCTAAAGCTAAAATAAATTCAGTTGGCATTAAAGTTTTTGTGCTACGACCCTCAAAAGCTTCTAGGGCCTCTTCAATGGGAATAAACCCCCGATAATTAGTTTTTAAGAAATTAATTAGACCTTCCTTCTTTTTAGGATCTGAAATTTCTTCGTGGACAGATCTAACAAGATCTCCCAAAGAAAAATGGATAGCTTTATCGGCTCCAACTGCTTCCATAAATAATTTTGAATATGTCCCCTTGCCAGAACCCTTTTTGCCTAAAAGATAGGCCACAAAACTATTGTTTTCCAAATAAGTTTTTAATTTTTCAATCTCTTCCCCTGCCTTCAATTCAAAATATTTTCGACGATCAATTTGATCATTTAAATCAAAAGTCTGGTTAGCACCCTCTATTTTCGTTTTTAAAATAGGAAATTCAAATTTTTCCATACCAGGTAGTAGAAATTTAATGTTTCTTGATTAGTGTGCAATAAATGCCAATAGGTCAAGAAACAACGTTAGATTAATTAAATTATAGATAAACCTAGATAGTAAAACGAAACTGAAAGCACTATTAAATTTTCACTACCTGGCATAGTTTTTTATTTTTTGATTAGATCAGTTCCGTCTATTTCAAAAATTATATCACTCAATTGATCGGTCCGCAAGACCTGGACCTGAATATCTTCTAAATTTTTTAAAACTCGCAAATTAGGATGACCATATTTATTATCTTTACCAACAGAAATTACCGCATAGATTGGTTTAACTTTGCCCAAAAAATTTGTTCCAGTTGAACTTTTTGATCCGTGATGACCAACCTTTAAAATATCAGCTGAAAGATCTATCCCCTCTTTAAGCAATTGATTTTCAACTTTTTGAGTAGCGTCGCCAACAAAAAGAATCTTTTTTCCACCAAAAACCAATTTAAAGATTAAAGAACCTTCGTTGTCATCCTTCAAGTTTTGACCCGCCAAGCTCTGCCCAGGAAAAAGAAAATCTAAATAACCATCAATTAAATTAATTTTTTTACCTTGCCAAACAATTTCTTTTTTTATTCCCAACTCATCAATCTTTTTTAAAAATTGTTGGTAGTCGACTGATTCGTCATCCACTCCATTAAAAATAAAAGATCTAACCTGATATCTTTTTAAAACCTCAATTAGACCATTCAAATGATCAGGATCGGGATGAGTTAAAATCATCAAATCAATATTCCGTTGGTAAAAAGGAATATATTGATCGAGTTTATAGATAATACTTTTATCCGGGCCACCATCAACCAAAACATTTTGTCCTTCGGCTGTTTTTAACAAAATAGCATCCCCCTGACCGACATCAAGAAAAATAATTTTTAAGTTTTCTGTGGTTACTACTTTTTGCGGGAAAGCAAACAAAGAAAAAAATAATAGCACTATGTTAATTACTAACAAGCCACCTACCAAATATATCAAATTTCTTCTAAGGAATGTTTTCATTTTTTAAATAATCGTTTTTTGTTTTTTACGAATAATAAAAATCCAAAATGTCAATAATAAGTACATGGGTATTATTAACCACCAATTAATTTTACCTAAATTAAAAGAAAAATATGGCACCGTTGAAAGATTTTTGACTACCCAAACGATGTATTTGAGAAATAGCCAAACAGGCCAAGCTAAAATCTTTGCTAAATCAAAATAAATTAGCGAGCCCAGGGCAAAAACAAAACCTAATCCCATTAAAAATGGCAAGGCCGGCAAAATCAGAATATTGGCGATGGGCGCGATTAATGATAAATTACCAAAATAAAAAAGCACCAAAGGCAAAGAAAACAAATAGGCGCTACAGGTGGTGGCCAAATAGATTTGGATCACCCGCAATTTTTCTGGTAAAAATTTTAAAAAACCAAAAACTCGCAAAAAATAATCATTAAACAAAATAATACCTAGAATGGCACAAAAAGAAAGCTGAAAGCCCATGTCACTTTTTAATAATTTAGGATTAAATAAAAGCATTATAAAGGCAGCGAAAATAATTAAGTTTAAACCATGGCTACGCCGACCAATTTTTTCAGCCAACAATACAACAATTCCCATGATGGCTGAGCGAATGGCCGCGGCTGGCGAACCAGCCAAAATCACATAAAAAATCAAAACTAAAACCACAAAATAAAAAGCTTTTGGTCTGGCAAGACCTAAAAAATTAATGGCAAGATAAACCAATAGACTAGCTAAAATCGCCACATGCAAACCGGAAATAGACAAAATATGGGCCGTACCAGTCAAAGCAAACCAATTTCTAACTTCCTGCGGAGTTTCCTTACCGACTCCAAGCAATAAGGTCGATAAAATTGAACCCTCCGGCTCTGTTAAGTTTTGATCAATGGCGCTTTTGACTTTATCTCTGATTTGAAAAATAAATTTCGTTAAAAAATTTCTTTTTCCTTGCCCAATTTTTTTTATTTCTTGAGGGAAACAAGTTGAGTAGATATCTTGCTTGGCTAAATATTCGTGATAGGAAAAACCAGCGATTGGTTTTGGTTGATTTAATTGACAAAAAATTTGTAACCTATCCCCATATTGATAGTCAGCATAGAGCGGCCCATAGACCAATACCTTACCAGTAATTTTTTTCTCGCCATTTTCTTGAATTTCCGCCAGAGGCAGCCCGTCCGCCCACTGGCGGAGACCAGCCTCAGGCTGGAGTTTTTCTGATTTTAAGACAATCTCTTGTTTATCTAATTTTTTATCAACATTAATTATTGTGCCTTGAATTTCAGCTTTCTGGCCATTATAAAATTGAATTTTGTCCGGCGTTGTTTTGGGCCAGCTTAGATTGTATCGAAACGCACCCAAAATAATAAAAATAAAAATCAATCCAATAATTCTAATTTTTTCGTTTCTCCAACCAAAAAATAAAATCACCAAACCAACCAAAAACGCTACGTAGCAAATAAAAAAGGGGATTTTAACAAAAGAAGCGAAGCCGATACCACCAATAAAAGCAAGCAATATAAAAAGGAAAAGTTTGTATCTCGCTATGCTCATGCAAATTATTTACGAATTTTGTTCAAATTAATTCGAATTTTAAAATTTGTAGCTAACTCATATACCAATATACCAACCAATAATCCCAAAGAATCAAACCATAAATCATTAAAAGATGGATCCGCGTAAATTCCTTCGGCAATATATTCATGAAAAATGTTAAAAAATACACCAATTAAAAAAACCAGCCAAATTGGCAAACGAAAAAGATAAAGTAAAAATATTGCAAAAATAGCAAAAGCAAAAAAATGAAGAATATTAAAAAAAACTGATGAAGGTGGCACGTCCAAATTTAAAAAATCAATTATATTATCAAAGGTTCGACCAGGCGGTGGATTTTGCCAAAACTGAAAAAAATTAGAAAAATTATAAGCAATTCTTGGCCAACCATAGCGTTGATAAAATAAATTTTGTTCGCTGAAATTCAAAGGATAATTGTAATTATAGCCAATTTTTTGATTAGATGCGCGATCAATTTTACCGACAATAAAAAAATCTATCAGCAATAGACAGATGAGAAAAAGAAAAATAAATTTTTTAGCTTTTAGAAGCTCCATTATTTTTTTGAAAGTAGGCCTCAATAAATCCATCCAAACCACCATTTAAAACTTTTTGCGGATCGCTTTCTTCATAATTAGTACGATGATCTTTAACCATTTTGTAGGGATGCAGAACATAGGAGCGAGCTTGATAACCCCAAGATGCCGGCAAAACTCGACCACGAATACGTTCTTTTTCTTCTTCTTTTTTGGCTTGATTAAACTGATAGATTTTTGAAACTAAAATTTTCATGGCTTTTTCTCTATTTTGCGCCTGGGATCTTTCTACCTGACAGCTGACAACAATTTTTGTCGGCAGATGAGTAATGCGAACAGCTGACTCAACTTTTTGGATATTTTGTCCCCCATGACCAGAGGCGCGATAATTTTCAACTTTTAGATCTTTATCCTTAATCTCCATTTTAATATTTGGAATCTCCGGCAAAACATCAACCAAGGCAAATGAGGTATGCCGCATTTTTTCCGCATCAAATGGCGAAATTCTCACTAGACGATGAACTCCGGCTTCAGCTTTTAGAAAACCATAGGCAAGCTGACCAATAATTTCCAAAGTCGCGCTTTTAATACCGGCCTCACCTCCCCTTGATTCATCAATTAAAGAAACTTTCCATTTTTTCTTTTCCGCATATCGCTGATACATTCTCATCAACATTTCTGTCCAATCCTGAGCGTCGGTTCCCCCGGCGCCGGCATGAAAAGATAAAATGGCACTGTTTCGATCGTATTCACCGGTTAAAAGTTGATAGAGATTATACATATTCTCATTTTAGCAGAATTATTAAAATTTTCAAATTCTTAAATTTACAATTATTTTAAGCAAGCGATGACGACCCCAGTATTAAATCTCAAATTAAGTTTTGTTTTTATTTCTATATTTCTATCCCACGGCATATGCCTTCGGCTTAATTATATTTTAAACCATAATTATAACCTTAGATTAATACGGGGTTCTCAAAGTTGTAATCCCGCTGAAGCGGGGACAACTTTGGAACTTATCCACAATCATGATTTTGATTAATCTTTAAAATCTGTTAAATTATATTATTCTATGCCAGGTAGTGAAAATTTGATAGTACTTTAGTTTCGTTCTCACTACTTTGGCTAGTTAATAAATTAATTAATCTAACATTATTTATTAATTTATTATATTAATCGTACTCATCAAGAAACATCAAATTTCTACTACCTGGTATGGATAAGTTCGCCAAAAAATTAGAGCTTGTTAAAAACATTATTATTATTCGCGGCCGCGGTTGATTTTTGCTTTTCTAAATAAGGAAACCAAAAGTCAGCCGCATCAGGCGGCGATTTTTTGTTATTGGCAAAAACCAAGACCAAGGAGGAACCATGCCATCACCGGCGAATCAAACCAAAGGAGCGTCAGTGCCGATATCCCACGAACAGGGTTGCACTTTTTGCGGCACCCCAACCATTCATACTATAGAAATCCCCGACCCTATGGGAAAATCTGAGATCCCCTGTTGTCTATCTTGCAGCCAAAATCCTCGACCAAGAGGAAACACAGTTCCTGACAACAAGCCGGTTTGATCCAGTGCCCCAGAAATCGTTCTGCCAACCAAAAGCAGACACCATTTCTGGGGCCTGCTTTTTTCTTCTGTTTTCTAATACTTATAGAAGAGCTATAATGATTATAGTAAAGTACTATTAACTACTTATTTTATGTACGAACACCACTCCGAACCCATCCTCCCTTTTAAAAAATTTATCCAACGCTTTCTAAGACATTTTTCTCTAACTATTACCCTACTCTTTATTTCTTTAGGCATAGGTATTATTGGTTATCATCTGACAGAGGGTCTTTCATTCCTTGATTCAACACTTAATGCTTCAATGATTTTGGGTGGCATGGGACCAGTGGATACTCTAAAAACAGTTGGTGGCAAAATATTTGCTTCATTTTATGCTCTTTTTTCTGGCATTATCTTTCTCGCAGCCATGAGCATATTGATTGTCCCCATCGCCCATCGAATTCTCCATCGCCTACATCAATCTTCTCCAAAATAAATTATACGTAATTTTGTTTTTTACTCATTATGATCAAAGCACTAATATTTGATTTCGGTAATGTTATTTGTAAATTTGATAACAATATATTCATCAAAAAAATTTCAAAATATACCAATAAATCTATTCCCGAATTAAACAAGTTAATTTATCAAAAAACTAGTTTACCTAAACAATATGAGACTGGCTTAATAACCTCTCATGAATTTTTTAAAAAAATTAAAAAATTATGCACCCTGAAAATAACAAGGTCAGAATTTATTAAAGCCTACACAAATATTTTCACGCCGATCAAAACAACCTTTGATTTAATCAAAAAATTAAAACTTAATTATAAACTTTCTTTGTTGTCTGATACCAGCAAATGGGATTTCAATTATGGAATAAAACCAGTTAAAATTTTTAAATTATTCGACACCGTAAGCTTGTCTTTTAAAGTAAAGCAAATGAAGCCGGGTAAAAAATTATTTTTTGATGCTTTAAATAAATTAGACCTAGAGCCGAAAGAATGTATTTATATTGATGACATCAAAAAATATGCTAAAGTTGCTAATCTGATTGGGATCAATCCTATTCACTATACATCTCATAAAAAATTAATTAATTCTTTAAAAAAATTAGATGTCCAAATTTAAAAAAGCTTCTGCCGCTTCTAAAATAGATCTGTAATTTATTTGTTAGTTAATACCTTGGTTTTAACTTTCTATCCTCTAATTTCAAATTTTTTGAAATTTTCTTTTATTTTCTGACCAATTTCTTCCAATTCCTCACGACTAAAAAATTTCATTTTAGCCAAATTGGGGTTAATTAAACTATCGACTGGTCGAAAAACCTGAAGCGCAAATTTTTTAACACCCTTCAAAGCTGTAGCCATCTGCAATATATCTTTTTCTGTCAAAAGTGGCGCCACCGTGGTTCTAAATTCATAATCAATGCTAGAGTTTTTAATTAACCCAATGCTTCTTTTTATTTTTTTAATATCTATTTTAACACCGGTTAATTTCCCATAATCTTTGCTGGTTAAAGGAGCCTTGATATCCATGGCCACATAGCTAAGAAGTTTTTCTTTTAGCAGCTTAGCCAAAGCTTTGGGATTAGACCCGTTTGTTTCCAAACCAACCAGCAAACCAAATTCTTTAACTTTTTTAATAAATTCTATCAATTCTTCCACTCTCACCTCCAGGAGTGGCTCACCGCCGGTAATCATAACTCCATCTAGGAACTTTTTTCTTTTTTCTAAAAAATTTAAAGCTTTTTTTTCTGAAAAAGACGGCAGTTTTGTAGGGTCTAAAACTAAACCGCTGTTATAACAAAAAGGGCAACGAAAACTACATCCACCAAGAAATAAAACAGCCGAAACTTTCCCCGGCCATTCAATTAGTGAGTTTTTCTCGATGCCATTAAAAATCATTTTTTTGTTTTAATTTTCTAAGTTGATTTGGTTTAAAAATTCCGTATTCAGTAATAACACCAGTAATAAATTTAGCTGGCGTAACATCAAAAACAGGATTAAAAGCTTTAGCTCCTTTGGGGCTAACTTTTTTACCGCCATAGCTAATGGCATTTAAAATTTCATCATTAGATCTTTCCTCAATTTTTATTTTTCCTCCATCTTTAGTTTTAAAATCAATTGAAGCCGAATCAGCTGAAACATAGAAAGGAATTTTATGTCGCTGAGCTAAAACCGCTAAAGGGTAGGTACCAATTTTATTAGCCGTGTCGCCATTGGCAGCGATGCGATCAGCACCAACCAAAACCAAATCAACCAGATGATGACTCATCAAATATTCTGCAGCGCTATCAATTTGAATTTGATAATCAATGCCAACTCGTGACATTTCCCAAGCTGTTAATCTTGAGCCCTGCAACCACGGCCGTGTTTCATCAATTAAAACTTTTATTTTTTTACCGGCTAAATAGGCCGTAAAAATCGGTGCCAAACCAGTACCAAACCAAATTGAAGAAAGCGAGCCGGCATTGCAGTGGGTCAAAATTCTAGCCCCATTTTTTATTATTTTATTGCCATATTTACCTATCTGAAAGTTATCTTCCATTTCTGATCGCAAAAATAATTCATAACTTTGTTTAATTTTTTCCTTCATTTCTAAAACAGAATTCGCTTTAATATTCTTCAACATTTCTTTAAGCCCCCAGTCAAGGTTAATAGCGGTTGGTCTGGTTTTTTTTATCTTCTTGGCCACCTGAAAAATTAATTTCTTCATGTCCCTTAAATTTTTGCCCTGATATTTTTGAACGGCCAAAAATATGCCACCAGCCGCAACTGCACCGATGGCTTCGGCTCCACGAATCTTTAAATTTTTAATAGCTTCAATCACATCTCGATAGTTTTTCAACTTAATAAATTTCAATTTTGATGGCAATAATCGTTGATCAATGATAATCAACTGATTGTTTTTTAATTCAATAGTTTTGGGTAATTTTTTGCTCAGTTCTTTTAAATTTTTCATCATATTTTCCAACAGCGAAAAGGCGTTTTCTATCTCCCTCCCCAAAGCAACTACTCCATGATTTTTTTGAATTAAATAATCATATTCTTTAGCTTTCTCTTTAATAGCTTGGGCCAAAGCTAGAGTACCATAGGGCAAAGCTGACACATAGCCAATGTCTCTAAATTTTTCATTATTGTAAACAGCTGAAAAATCATGACAATGAAGAATATAATTAACATCTTTCCTCGCTTGATAGATAAACCAGTGTAAGCGACTTTCTGAGCTGGGTTCATTTTTACCAAACACAAAAACCTTGTCTCCGGAAATTTTGCTCACTTTAACAAAATCATTAATTTTTAGTTGGTAGGGGTAGATACCAGTTCTCTTAATCACCATTCCGCCTTTTGTTCTAAAACTAAAATTGCCGCCATTTTTATCTTTAATGCCTAGTTTACCAATTTTTTTACCAATTAAAATTAATTTTTTTATTTTTGTCAGTTCTTTTTTAGTCGGCAAAAAATTACCGCTACAAACGGTTTGAAATTTTACGCCAATATATTTTTCTCTAGTTTGTTTTACCATATTTTAAAATTGCTTCCAAAGCTATTTTTATTGCCTGTTTTTCAAAATCAACTAATTCCCCTTTATTTTCTTTAGCTTCAACTGAATATTGAGTAATTTTTTCTTTTAGATTTTTTTCTCCTTCCTGATCAACCACTAATAAAATTGCCCCCGCTTTGATACCTTTAATTCGTGCCAAAGTTAAAACCGTGCCTGTTTCCATATCTTGAGCCAAAGCGCCAAATTTTTTCCAAAAATCTTTTTTCTCCTTGGTTTGTGGGGAATAAAGTGCATCAATGCTAACCGTTGAACCAATAAAATATCTAACGCCGGCTAATTGAGCTGATGCTTCTAATAAATTAACAATTTTTCTGTCGGCCACTGCTGGAAATTGGACTGGCACATATTCTATAGTCGTGTCATCTTCACGAATCACGCTGTCAGAAATTATCATATCGCCAATTTGAATATTTTCCTGGCTTGCACCGCAGGAACCAATACGAATGAAAACCTTGGCTCCCAAATTAATTAATTCTTCCATGGCAATGGCCGTGGCTGGACCACCAATGCCGGTCGAACAAATTGTAACTGAGATATTTTTATATTTCCCTGTCACCACCCGATATTCTCGATTAAAAGAAATTTCTTTAAATTCATCTAATAGTTCAGCTATTCTTAAAACTCTGCCTGGATCGCCTGGTAATAAAACAAAGGGCGCAATATCCCCTTCTTTGCAAAGTATATGAGGTTGTAAATTTTGATTATCCATATAAACATTTTATTAATCTTAATCCATTGTAACATAGTTTATCATAAATATAAATCAGCGGAAGCTTGAACTTCCGCTGATTATTTCAATAATCTATTTTAATTAGCCCAGTGGCAAAACTTTTTTGCCATAAAGCTCATTTAGAACTAAAGCTATACAGGCATAAAAAGAAGAAAAACCACAAAAAATTCCTTCAAAACCAGCAATAGTAATAATTGTTTTATTACCCGTAAAGTTGCCAATAGCTAAAAGAAAAAACAAAATAGCCAAAGAAGCAAAAACAACTTGTAATGCCCTGTTAAGTTTTAATGTGCCAATAAACATACCAGCAGTGAACAAACCCCACATTAATAAAAAGAAACCAAGAGCAACGCTGTTTGGATTGCTGACAGATAAAGTATTGGTTGACGGCAATAACCAAAGGGCTACCAAGGCCAACCAAAACAAGCCATAGGCAGTAAAAGCCGTGGCGCCAAAAGTGTTATTTTTTTTCCACTCCTGAATACCGGCGATAATTTGTGCTAAACCGCCCATAAAAATTCCCATGCCGATGATCATGGAGTTTAATTCAAAAAATCCAGCATTGTGAATATTCAACAAAATAGTTGTCATGCCGAAACCCAATAAACCAAGTGGGGCTGGATTACCGGTTGAGTCTTTAATTTTTAATTCTTGTCCATCCATTTTTTTAGTAATTAATAAAAAATGCTACTAATTTA
>Ga0315273_10012155_pt1 | contig 11023 bp, 5 predicted proteins | sample YL17G02_0_MG_FD_205753 | JGI IMG/M metagenome (GOLD analysis project Ga0315273, IMG submission 205753) | Sediment microbial communities from Yellowstone Lake, YNP, Wyoming, USA - YL17G02_0 | ecosystem: Environmental > Aquatic > Freshwater > Lake > Sediment | place: USA: Wyoming | collected...
CAGCTCGATGCTCCGGCGCGTCACGACCGCTCTCACGGCCGGGCTCGTCCAGGCGTCGGTGACGCCCTGCCGGTCGACGGCGACCGTCTCGTACCCCACGTGGCCGGTCGCCCGCATCTCCGGGGTGTCGAGAGCGGGGTGATCCACGAACAGCCACGTGCCGGGAGAGAGCCCCTCGAGCACGCGCACGAAGCTCTCCACCTTCTGCGCCGACGTCTCCGGCTTCCCGTTCCAGCCCACCCACTGGACCCCGAGAGCCTCGGGGTCGATGTCGAGCCCGTACTCGACGGCGAGGCGCTTCACGAGCGCGGCGACCTCCGGCCCGAGCGCCTGGAACCCCATGTGGTCGGAGAGGTGGCTGAGCTGCGGCACCTCCCGCTTCGTGAGCTCGATCTGCGCCCGCAGCTCGCGCTCGATCTCGTCGAGCTTCCACGGCTGCTCCTTGAGCGCGCGCTCCTTCCCGTAGTGGGGGTGGGGCCAGATCATCGGGTGAAAGGTGCCGTCCTTCCCAACCAGACTGGGCGCCGTCGTGAGCGGCCGCCACTTCACGTTGTCCCACTCGCTGGTGAGCGCGAGGTGCAGGCCCACGTCGAGGCCGGGGTTCTCGCGCAGGAGACGGGCCGCCTCGGGGAACCAGGGCCCCACCGCCATCAGCTCGGCGTCGCGCATCACGCCGTTCTTGAAGCAGCGGACGAGGGCCTCGTTCGAGGCATGAGACGAGCCCATGTCGTCCCCGCGGACGATCAGCCGGATGGCTTGCTCGGCGGCAGTCCCCCGAGGTGGGCCCGCACCCGCCAGCGCGGCGACGGCAATGAGGGCGAGGGGGAGGAGTCGAGGACAGCGCTCGGACATGGCCGTGATCATGCCGCAGGAGTCCCGGGCGGGCGGGCGGCCCCTTCGTGCCGGCCGGGCAGCGCGCGCCGGTCGAGCCGTTCGCCGACCAGGCGGATGTGGTGTCGCAGCGTGTGGGCGAGCCACGCCTGGAACCACGAGGAGGGCCGCGGCGGGCGGGCGGCCAGGAGCGGCAGCCGGAGCCGTGCGAGAGGCAGGCGGGCGGGGGCGGTCACGCGAGCGATTGTAGGCTCAACCGGGTCACGAAGCGGACCGACTTTACGCTGGCTCGCGCGGTACGCCGCGCGGCTCCGGCCCGCGCGAAGCTGGGGCAACCGGCGCATCGCTGATGTAGACTCGTCTCGTCTTCTCCTCGAGAACCAGGCTTGATCGGCGGGACCCTCTCGCACTACCGCGTCATCGGGAAGCTCGGCGAAGGCGGCATGGGTGTGGTCTACAAGGCCGTGGACCTGGAGCTCCGGCGCGCCGTCGCTGTGAAGTCCATCCCCGACAAAGCCGCAGACCACCCCAATGCCCGGGAACGCTTCCTGCGGGAGGCTCGAGCCGCCTCGCAGCTCGACCACGTCAACATCGGCACGATCTTCGGGGTCGAACAGACGGCCGAAGGCCGTGTCTTCATCGCCATGGCCAACTACGAGGGCGACACGCTCGCGGCCGCCATTCGACGAAGTCGCCTCGATCCCCCCACGGCACGGGACTACTGCACGCAGATCGCCCGCGGCCTGGCGGAGGCCCATTCCCGCGGGATCATCCGCCCTGAGGTCAAGCCCTCGAACGTCATCATCGCCCGTGGCGGCGTGCTGAAGCTGGTGGATTTCGGTCTGGCCAGGCTGGAAGACGTCAGCCGCATCCAACCATCGGCCCTACATCCCGCCTCAACTCATCGAAAACCCGTGATGAGGACGATGTCGCTCATCGACGACTCGCAAGAACACACCAGACGCTTGCCGTCGGGGGACCAGTCGAAATCGAAGACCCCTTCCTCGAAGTGGGTCACCTGGGTGGGCGCACCTCCCGCAACCGGCTGCTTCCAGACCTGACCATCGCGCAGGAAGTAGAGATGGCGATCCGGGCCCTCGGCGCTCCACTGTACAAGTTGGTGTTCCCAGGTCATCGAGAGCTTGTTCGGCGTGTAGGGGAACCTGCGCGTGATCGTCCCTTCCAGGGAACTGACGGCCAGTTCCACCGGAGTCTGGCCTCCTTCCGCGGGATTCGTGAAGTACAGGAAAGCCACCTCCTGTCCACTGCGCGACCATCCGCCGCTGAACGCAAACTCCCTCGGCCGCGGGGCGCCTTCGCGTGATCCCTTGATCGTGAGCGGCGTCCCACCGTCGATCGACACTCGCTTGAGTGTGGACCCGCCGTCCGGGACGCGGCCCTCGAAGTAGAGGACCCACTTCGAATCCCAGGAAACCTGGGGTTGGTTCCAGGGCTGCTGCCGCGCCGGCATGGTCGCGAGCTTCACCAGGCCCGTCCCATCCATGCTTACCCGCCACAGGCTCGTCCCATCTCCTCGTCCCCCAGTGAAGACGACGTAGCGGCCGTCCGGACTTGCGGTCGGGTCGACCTCGGCCCCCGATCGATCGAAGGTGAGCTGCCGGCGGACCTGGAAATCGGGGGATAGCACGTAGAGGTCGAACGTCCCAGCCTCCTTCGAGCTGTAGACGATCTCCCCGCCGGGTGTCCAGCAAAGGCTGAACAGCGCGGTCCCGATGGCGATGCGTTTGAAACCCGAGGGGTTGTCCGCGGTCGATACCCGAATCTCGGATCGCTCGCCGGTCTGCTCGCCCACAATACCTGCACCGTCGGCCGTGATCCCTTTCAGGTTGTATCCGCCCGGCACGGCCTTTCGGGCACCGTCGGGATAGGAGACCAGCCAGATACCGCCCAGGCCGGGCTTATCGGGCGCGGTGCCGCCCACGACGAGTGTGTCTCCATCGGGCAGCCACGCCAGACTGCCGATGCCGAACCAGTCTTCTCCAAGGGGCCGCCTGGTGCCGCTCCGAAGATTGACCGCATAGAGGCGCGCGCCCCTCTCGCCAGGCTTCTTGACCGCGAGGGCGAGGACCTCGCCGCTCGGCCGGAGACTCATGTGAGCGTCATCGGTCGCGAGCCCTGAAAGGTCGGCTCTCTTCTCCTCGCTCCCTCCGGCGAGATCGACCTCGTAGAGCGCGCCGGCCTTGAGTATCAGCACGCGCTTGCCGTCGGCCGCCCAGGCCACGGCCCCGGCCTCGCCCGAAGAGATTTGCGACCCACCCGTGCCGTCCGCCTTCGAGACGGAGACACCGGTCTCCGCTTGGTAGAGGACCCGATTGCCATCCGGCGAGAGCGCAAGAGGCCGTTCGGCAACGAGCTGTGGGGCGCCGCCGAAGAGCGGGACCCGGAACAACCGTTGGGCGCTGTCGGAATAGAAGATGTAGCTTCCGTCTGAAGAGATTCCATTGAGCTGATCGGGACTGCCACCGCTGGGGAGCGTGATCCGGGTCTCCGCTTTCTCCCGAAGGTCTTTGACCCACAGGCCGTCGCTCAAGTAGGCGAGATAGCGACCGTCCCGGGACAGCACGGCGTCCCTGACCGTGCCCCGGTCCGTGAGCTTCTCGATCTGGATCGGAGTCGGGGCCTTGCCGATGCCGGGGATCAGTTTGAAACCCAACACCGCGACAAGCCCCAGCGTGCCCAGGACGGCGGCCCCCGCGGCCAGCCGCGCCGCGCGACCGAGACGCCGCGGCCGCGCGCGCGCCGGGTCGGCGATCAGGGCCTCGAGGCTCTCGCGCAGCGCTGCGTATGAGGCCGGCCGGCCGGCTGGTTCCTTGCACGTCATCCGTTCCACGAGGGCGACCACCCCCTCGGGCAGCTCGGGCCGGCCCGCCGGCAACGAGGGCAGTGGCTCGTGGAGGTGCTTCCCGACGACCATCACGGGCGTCGAGCCCGGGAAGGGCTTCTCTCCCGTGAGCATCTCGTAGAGGACGATGCCGAGAGCGTAGATGTCGCTCCGATGATCCAGCGGCTCGCCGCGGGCCTGCTCGGGCGAGACGTAGTGCGGCGTTCCCACGAAGGCCCCGGTGCCGGTGAGCGACGAATCCGCGCCCGATACCGGCCGCGCCAGCCCGAAGTCGGCGACCCGGGCGCGGCCCGCGCGATCGAAGAGCACGTTCGAGGGCTTGATGTCTCGATGCACGATGCCCCTCGCCGCCGCCGCTTCGAGGCCCTGGGCAACCTGCTCCGTGATGTCGAGAGCCTCCGGCGCAGGGAGCTTGCCGCGAAGAGCGATGCGATCGCGGAGGCTGTCACCCTCGATGAGCTCCATGACGATGTACGGTGTTTCGTCGTTCTCGCCGAATCCATAGATTCTCACCACGTGCGGGTGCTCGACGCTCGCCATGGCTCGCGCCTCGCGGAGGAAGCGCAGTCTCGCTTCCGGATCCGCTGCGAGGCGGGAGGACACCAGCTTGATGGCGACCCGGCGACGCAGGGTCGCGTCCTCGGCCAGATAGACGGTGCCCATGGCCCCCTCACCGAGGTGGCCCAGCACGGTGAAACCCGGCACGTTCACCTTCGCCGCCGGCCGTGTCTCGGTACCGTCGCCGGGGTCGTCCGTGTCCGTCACACGAGTCTCGAGTCGTCGAAGTGAGGATCGCCCGCGTCAGCCATCAAGCCTCTCGGCGTCCTAGTCTGCGGAGATTGAGGCGGAGCTTACCACCGGTGCCGGGAACGATGTGCAACGACCCGCAGGCGCACGACCCGCAGGCGGGCCAGTCGGGCCCGCGAACATCAGCCGCTCCCTGGGCGCCTCGGAGTCGGCTGGGGGCTGCTTCTTCGCCGCTCTCCGCTACCGAGGTGTGCGGCCACCCCTCGACCTGGGCTATTGTCTGCCCGTGCCAGACGGGTCTCGAAACGACGACGAAACCGCGACTCAGCAACTGCGGCCACCCATCCGAATTCCAGGCCATCGCCTGCTCCACGAACTGGGCGCGGGCGGGATGGGCACTGTATATCTGGCGGAGGACGAGCTTCTCGGGCGGCGGGTCGCCGTCAAGTTGCTCTCGCCCCGGTTTGCCGGTGCCCCTGAGGCACACGCCCGCTTCCTGCGGGAGGCGCGTGCGCTGGCTGCGGTCGAGCACCCCCGCATCGTCCGGATCTACTCGTTCGGTGAGGCCGAGGGATCACCCTACATCGTCATGGAGTACGTCGAGGGCGAGAGCCTCGGGGACCGGATGCAGCGCGTGGGCAAGCTGCCGGTTGGCGACGCCTTGCGCTTCGGCATCCAGACGACCGAGGCGTTGGACGCCGCCTGGCAGCGCGGCCTCGTCCACCGGGACGTCAAGCCCTCCAACGTGCTGATCGATCTCAAGGACGAGGCGCACGTGGTGGACTTTGGCCTGGCCAAGCTGGCCGAGCCGCCCGATACCGACGACATCACATCCACCGGGTTGTTCGTGGGCACTCCCCGGTATGTCTCACCCGAACAAGCGCGCGGCGCTCCTCCCGACTTCCGCAGCGACATCTACTCCCTGGGCATCATGCTCTTCGAGATGCTCGCGGGCGAGCACCCGTTCATAGGGCGGACACCAGTCGACCTGGTGTCCCAGCACCTGCATGCGAGTCTGCCCTCGCTGCGGGAGAAGCGCCCCGAGGTATCCGCCCGCATCGAGCAACTGATCTACGAGACCACTGCGAAGGATCCAGCCCGACGTCCTTCCTCGTATGCCGTTATCCGGCGGCGTCTGGCCGAGGACCTCCCCACGAGCCAAACGCTGACACCGACCCCGACGGCGGACGTTGGCTCTGGTGTCAGAAGACGGCCTTGGCGCCACCGCCTCTGGCTGGGCCTCGCCTGCACCGTCCTCGGAGCCGTGGTCATCGGTATCGTCTGGAAGCAGGGACGCGGCCAGCCGGTGTCACCGACTACCCAGCCTTCCGCGGAGCCGGTTTCGGTCGAGCGTCTCGCTCTCTCACGACCCTGGTCCGGTGAGCGCACGCTCACGCTGCCGGCGCGTGACCAGTCCGCCGGCCCGTTCACTGCTACCGTCGAGGTGAAGGACGGTGGTTTCGTGGAGGTTGCGGCCCCTCGATCGCGGTTGGGCGAGGCGGTAGTGGCCGTCCGTATCCGCAGCACACTCTCCGGCCACTGGGCCTCCAAGGAGACGAATCTCTTCCGCGGCGGATCACCATCAAACCGGGCCATCTCGCTAGACGTCCACGACCAACCCGTTGAAAGCCTCGTTTACCTGCTCGCAGACGCGGCCGGAATGCCCGTCGTCGTCGATCGCTCGCTGCCGCTCTCTCGCGTGACCATGAGAATGGAGGGCGTCGCCTGGGACGTCGCTCTCAGCGAAGTGCTACGGACCCACGGGCTCCAGGCGAGCTTCCAGGGTGGGGCCTGGCTCGTGACGACTCCGGCCCGCGCGCAGGAGATGGAGGGAGCGGAGGATCCGGAGGCCTGGTCGTACAGGTCGCAGCGAGTCCCGCCCGAGAGACTGGGCGCTGCCCTCGAGGCCGTCCGGACGGAGACGGGCGTCGTCACCGTCAACCGTCGGCTTCGCCTGGTCGTTGTGATGGATCGCCCGAGCGCCCAGGCGAACTACGTGAAGGTCTCCAGCGCAATGGAGGCCCGGGCCGGGAGATTCGGCAACGGCGGAGAACCGCGGGGTTTCCCCTGCAGCCTGAGCTTTCTCGATACGGGCATCCAGGACGTCTTCCGGCTCTTTGCCGGCATCTCCGGTGACAACGTCGTCGTGCAACCGGGCATCCCGGACACTCGGGTCACGGCGGCTCTGCGCAACGTTGCGTGGGGCGACGCGCTCGACGCCATCCTGCGACCCGCAGACCTTCACTTCGACCTGCGGGACACCGTCCTCACGATCTACCCGGCGAAAGACGACATGGAGCCCATTGTTGAGACGGTTGTCCTTGCCCACGAGCGGGCCGATTTCTTCCAGCCCTTCTCGCGTTGCCTCACGCAGAAGGGCACCCTCACCATCGACGGGCCGTCACGAACGCTGATCATCAAGGACGGCCGGCGTCGCGCTCGCTGGTTCCGCCAGCTGGCCGAGTCGATCGACAACGCCAAACCATAGGAAAGGGCGAGTGGCGTCCGCCTCCACCCCGGTCTTCATTTCGCGGCCTTGCACGTTCTGGAGAGCAGCGGTGTTGCCGCCGTTCACCGAGCCCCCGGCTTTGCCGGGGATCGGTTACCGATCCCGAGCCGGACCGGCGACCTCGACCCGGAGGTCGGTGGCGGTGTCGAGCCAGGCGCGCAGTGCATCGCGGTCGAGCGGCAGATCGTCCGTCCACACCCGTAGCTCCCCTCGCTCCGTGTTCCCTGTGAACGTCGAGCAGTCCAGCGAATCGGCTGCGCCCCATCCGATGGCCGGCAGCAACTGGCGGTGCTCGAGCGTCTGGAGGTCCCAGAGACCACCCACCCGGCAGAGCCGGAGCCCGTCCGGCGAGAACGCGGGACGCTGCCCACCCCCGAAGCGGATCGTCTTCGGCTGACCGGACTCTAGGTCCCAGATGCGGGTCGTTCCGTCATTGCTCGTCGAGACCAACTGGCGACCGTCAGGTGAGAAAGTCACCGTGAACACGAGGTCCCCATGGCCCCTGAGGACGCGGCTCGTGCCTGTCTTCAGGTCCCACACCCGGACGGTGTGGTCAAGGCTCCCCGAGGCCAGGCTGCGGCCGTCGGGGGAGAAGGCCGCATCGAACACGGTGTCCTCGTGACCCGCCAGCGTTCGTTTCTCGCCTGTGGTGGTGTTCCAGAGTGTCACGAGCGTGTCGATCTTCTTGGCCCTGTCGTTGTCGATCCAGGACATAGGAGCCGAGGCGAGCCAGTCTCCGTCCGGACTGACGTTCAGCTGGCCGACAGGCTGGGCGTGACCCTTCAGCTGCCGAGAGGTTCCGGCAGCGAGGTCCCACAAGGAGATGCCGCGCTCCGCGCCCACCGCGAGCAGCCGACCGTTCGGTGAGAAGGCAATCGAGAAGACGCGACCTGCGTCGTGGGCAAGCTGGCGCTGCGCGCCGGTGGCCAGGTTCCACACATAGGTCCGCTCATCGTCGCCGCCGGCCGCCAGAACGCGGCCATCGGCGGAGAATCTCAGGGCTCGGACGGGCTGGCGAGCGGAGTCCCATGGCACTCCCGCATGACTGGGCTTCGGAGGTAGTGTGGGTCCCGGCAGCGTGTGAACCGTTCGCGCGCCAATGTCCCAGTAGCGGACGCCCGGTGCCTCGCCGCCCGTCGCCACGAAGCGGCTGTCGGGCGAGACAGCAGTCAGGAAGTCCGACGGGTTCGCCCCACCGGGGATGACGAACGTCGCGTCGCTCGCGGCCGACCAGAGGCGAATCCCCCTGTCCGCGGTCGCGATCGTGGCTCCGTCTGGGGAAAAGGCGACCAATCGGCGTGTCTCTCCTGACAGCACTCTCGTCCGTCCCGTGTCCGTATCCCAGAGGAGCAGCCGGTTGTCGGCACCCCTGGTCAGTGAGGCCAGGGTCTTCCCGTCTGGCGAGAAGACGAGTGCCTCGACCTGGTCCGTGTGGCCGCGCAGCAAATGCGCCTGGGAACCATCCCTGGCCCAGATCCGAACCGTCCAGTCCTCTCCTCCCGAAGCCAGCCACTTCCCGTCGCGCGAAGCGGCCAGCGCCCGAACGCGTCCACCGTGCCCGCGGAGCACCGCAAGACGCGTACCGTCAGGCCGGACAACCCAGATGTCCGCGCCGCGCCCGGAAGCGACCACGTCGCCCCAGTAGGCGACACCACCGTACCTGGTGTCCTTGCCTTCGATCCCCGGAAGTACGAGCTGGCGTTTCCCGGTCTCCAGATCCCACCCTAGGACCTCGCCCCGTTCGTTCCGGGTGACCGCACGCTGGCGGTCGGCGCTCAGGGCCATCTCGGGGATCCAGTCGCCGACGGGGGAGTTGCGGAACCGATAGGCCTGCTTGACGAGATCCCACCGCCCCACACCCCTGCCGAGGAAGAGGAGGTCCCGTCCGTCTCCCGTGAACCAGACGCGTTCGACGCCGGAGGCACCGTCGGCCGACCCGTCCAGCTTCCCGCTGTGGATATCCCACAGGCCCACCTTTCCCATGCCGTGCCCAAAGGCGATCCGCTGCCCGTCCGGCGAAAACTCGACGGACCTGGCGTGCCAGTTGGAGCGGAACAAGAGCCTGCCGGCGCCCGTTCGCGCGTCCCAGAGCCGGAGGACGTAGTCCACTCCAACCGAAGCCAGCAGCATCCCGTCGGGGGAGAAGGCGAGATCCATCACGTCGGCGTCGTGCCCGGGAAGCGCCCGGCGAGCGATCCCACGACTCCGTGCGTCGGCGGCGATCATGCGCACCGCGCCCCACTTCGGGGCGTCTAGCGAGTAGTGCTTCAGCCAGGCGACGGCGGTCGTCGGATCCGTCTCCAAGTGGCTGCGTGCCTGAGCCAGAATGAGTTCGTCGTTGCGAGCCTGAGCCGCATCCCTCTCGATCTGGATGCGGCGGACGGCGATCCCGCCCGACACGACGAGAGTGAAGGCGGCCGCGCTCGCCACACCAAGAACCGCGCGATGCCGCCGAACCCACCGGCGCACGATCTGCCCCGGGCTGTAGCGGTGCGCCCCCACGAGCTGCCCTGTCTGGTACCGCCTCAGGTCCTCCGCAAACTCGCGCGCCGTCCGGTACCGATCCTCCTTTCCCGCCGCCATCGCTTTCCGAACCAGCGCCAGCAGGTCCTCCGGCAGCCCCGGCTGCCGCTCCTCCAACGCTGGCGGTGGGCCCTTCAGCACCTCCTCCAGAACCGCAGTCGAGCTCGGACCCATGTACGGAGGCGCTCCCGCCAGCACCGTGTACAGAATCGCCCCGAGCGCGTACACGTCCGCCCGCTCGTCCACCCGCTCCCCGCGAGCCTGCTCCGGCGCCATGTAGGCCGGAGTCCCCATGACCGTCCCCACCACCGTCAGCCCGTCTGGCCCGAGTTCCTGAGCTGCCTTCTCCTCCGACTCGTCGAAGGCCCCCTCGCGTAGCAGGTCCTTCGCCAGCCCCCAGTCCACCACCACCGTCTCGCCGAAAGACCCGACGAGCACGTTGGCGGGCTTGAGGTCGCGGTGGATGACGCCCTGCTCGTGCGCGTAGGCGAGGGCCTCGGCCACCGCCAGCACCTTCGGCAGAAGCGCCAAGCGCCCGTCGAGGGACCCGGCTTCGAGCACGACCCTGTCGAGCGGGCGACCCACCACGCGCTTCATGGCGAAGAAGGGCTCGCCGCTTGGCCAGCGCCCCGCCTCGTGGACGTTGACGATAGAGGGGTGCTGGAGCCTTGCGGTCATGAGCGCTTCGCGCTCGAAGCGGCGGGCGAGATCGGGGCTCGAGGAGAGGAGTTCCTTCAGCGCGACGGGGCGGCCGAGGCGGCGGTCGCGTGCGGCGATGACGCGGCCCATGCCCCCGCGGGCGATCTCGCCCTCGACGAGGTAGTGCTCGCGGGGGATGGTGGTGAGACCGAGATCGGGCAGGGCGCCCGAGCTGCCTTCGTGGACGAGCGTGGCGGGCTCGGCGGGAGAGGCGCCCTTGGGGCCGCTGGTCAGGGTGGCCTCGTCCGGCGGGCGCAGCTGGGTCTCGGTCGAGTCGTCGAAGTGAGGATCGCCCACACCCGCCATCAGTGCCCCTCTACGTCATCTTGTGTGCGGAGATTGGGGCGGAGCTTACCGGCGCCGGGACCGATGTGCAATGACCCGCAGTCGGGGCCCGGGCGTAGAGGGCACAGTCCGGGCCGACCGGGGCGAACTGCGCGTCGCAAAGGCGGGCGATCGTCAAGGCGTGACGTGGGGTCCATGGCGACATCTCGACGACCACCCCTTCGAGCAACTCGAGCCGCTCATCCTCTTCGAACACCCCCGCGCTCACCATGCGGTGGTAGTCCCCGACGCTGAGGCATCGCTGGCGCTCGAGCGCGGCGAGGAGCCCACGGGGCCGCCCTGGAGGCTGGCCGCTACAACACGACGACCTGTCCCCGGCGGAAGCTCTCGTCGGCGGCGAGGACGATGCGCAGGCTGTTCACCGCATCGGCCATGTGGCCGGACAGATCCAGGTTTTCCCGGATGGCGCGCAGCAGATAGGCCTGCTCGCGCTCGCAGAGGGCCTGGTGATCGGGCTCGTCCTCGGTGCTGATGAGCTCGTCGGGCTTCACGAACTCGTTGTTGGC
>Ga0315273_10012156_pt1 | contig 11022 bp, 10 predicted proteins | sample YL17G02_0_MG_FD_205753 | JGI IMG/M metagenome (GOLD analysis project Ga0315273, IMG submission 205753) | Sediment microbial communities from Yellowstone Lake, YNP, Wyoming, USA - YL17G02_0 | ecosystem: Environmental > Aquatic > Freshwater > Lake > Sediment | place: USA: Wyoming | collected...
CAGTCACCAATCACTATTCACTAATCTCATCTATCTAAATCCAAAAGGAGAATACACCCCTACATGTCCCCTATCCGTACCCTCATCATGGGCGCCGCCGGGCGCGATTTCCACAACTTCAATGTCTTCTTCCGGGACAATCCGGATTACGAAGTGGTTGCCTTCACTGCTACCCAGATCCCCGATATCGAGGGGCGGCTTTATCCACCGCAATTGGCAGGCTCACTATACCCTGGGGGCATCCCTATTTACAGTGAAGATGAGCTGCTGACATTAATTCGTGACAGGCGTTTAGACCAGGTCGTTTTTGCATACAGCGATGTACCGCACGAGTACGTGATGCACAAAGCCTCGATGGTATTGGCAGCTGGCGCTGATTTCCGCCTGATGGGATTAAACAGCACCCAGATCAAGTCCACTAAACCGGTTGTGTCGGTGTGCGCCGTGCGCACTGGCTCGGGTAAGAGCCAGACCACCCGGCGCGTCTCCAAGATCCTGAAGGGGATGGGTTTCCGGGTGGCTGCTATCCGCCATCCCATGCCCTATGGCGACCTGGTCAAGCAGGCCGTGCAGCGCTTTGCCGATTACAGCGACCTGGAAAAGCAGCAGTGCACCATCGAAGAGCGCGAAGAATACGAGCCTCACCTGGACAATGGGGTGATCGTTTACGCAGGCGTGGATTACGAACGGATTTTACGCCAGGCCGAGCAAGAAGTGGATATTGTGCTGTGGGATGGCGGCAACAACGACTTTCCCTTCTACATCTCCGACTTCAAGATCGTGGTGGCTGACCCGCACCGCCCTGGGCACGAACTCAGTTATCACCCGGGCGAGACCAATGCACGCTCGGCTGACGTGTTTGTGATTAACAAAGTCGATACCGCCTCTCCCGAGTCGGTGATGAAAGTACGTGAGAACCTGCGAGCGCTCAACCCGGGAGCGCAGATTATCGAAGCGGCATCGCCGTTATTCGTGGATGATCCGTCCGCCATCCAGGGCAAACGCGTGCTGGTGATCGAGGACGGCCCCACCCTGACCCATGGCGAGATGGCCTACGGCGCCGGCTGGGTGGCTGCTCGCCGCTTTGGGGCGGCGGAGATTGTGGACCCCCGACCCTTTGCGGTGAACTCGATCAAGGCCACCTTCGAGAAATATCCCAAAACCGGCCCGATCCTGCCGGCTATGGGCTATGGCGAGGCGCAGACCCGCGATCTGGAACAGACCATCCGCAATGCGGACGTCGACCTGGTGATTATCGGCACCCCGATCGATTTAACCCGCATCATTAAGATCGACAAGCCCTCCCAGCGCGTGCGGTACGAGCTACAGGAGATCGGACAGCCCACGCTGGAAGATCTGCTCAAGGCGAAGTTTGGGAATTAGTTACTCAGGCAATAAGGGATTGGGACCAGTGACTGGTGACTGGTGACTGGTAATTGGTGACTGGAAACTGACAACTACCGACAAATGCCTACTCTTACGTGGCCTACTAAAGCATTCCCGGAGCCGGTACCCGGCGCCCTGGAGACAGACAGCCTGGTCTATCCCCAGGGCGTTGGCTATCCAGACGCCGAGGTACAAAACCGGCTGATCCTGGGGGATAACCTGGCTGTGCTATCGGCGCTAATCCCGGAATATGAAGGCCGCATCCAGTTAATTTATGCTGATCCGCCTTTTTTCACCAATCGCAGCTACCCGGCGCGCGTAGGCCGTGGTGAAGACTCGCGCCGACCCCAGGAATGGCAGCTTGCCGATGGCTATCCAGACGACTGGCCCAACGTCGAGGCTTACCTGGATATGCTTTACCCTCGGCTGGCGCTGATGCACCGCTTGCTTTCCCCCACCGGGACGCTCTACCTGCACCTGGACTGGCATGCTGACGCTTATGCTCGCTTACTGCTGGACGAAATCTTCGGACCGGAGCGCCTGCTCAACGAGATTATCTGGACCTACCATGGCCCTTCCCCAATCCGCAGCGCCTTCAATCGCAAGCACGATACCATCCTGGCTTATACCCGGAGCAAGGATTATATATTTAATGTCGATGCCGTGCGCCAACCCTATGACCCGAACACCTTCAAGACCTTCGCATCATCGACCAAGGCTGGCTTCGGCAAAGTCCCAGACCTGGAGCGGGGCAAAGTCCCCGAAGATTGGTGGTACTTCCCGGTTGTGGCGCGCCTACACTCTGAGCGCACCGGCTACCCCACCCAAAAACCTGTCGCTTTGCTGGAGCGTATCATCAAGGCCTCTTCCAATCCCGGCGACCTGGTGGCAGACTTTTTTAGCGGCTCAGGGACAGCTGCGGTGGCGGCGGCCGGGTTGGGCCGCATCTTCATCGCCAACGATATTACGAGGCGGGCGATCCACACTGCTCAGACCCGGCTCGTCACTCAAACGAGCCAACCGTTTGCCCTGCAAATAGAGAGTAGGGTCAAGAAGATAGAGATTGTAGAAAAAGGGCCCGCCTTTCTGGAGCACCATCTGGCGAACCGTTCGATTGAGCTAAATCCACAGGTGATCCCGGAACTGGACTATTGGGAGGTAGACCCCGCCTGGGATGGACAGACCTTCCGCAGCGTCGCCCAGGCTGTGCGACCGCGTGGAAAAGTCGGCATCCCAACCACGCTTGAAATCCCACCCTCCACAGGAGCGAAACCCGTCTGCGTACGCTGGGTGACTGTCCAGGGGAAACAGTTGCAGGCCCACCTGGCTTCAATTGTGTAAGCAGTTGTGAAGCCCCGCCTTTGTTGATAAAATAGTTGATATTCAAACAAACCCAGGAGGATAATGCCGTGTTAAAGAAACTGATCATTACCATAACTGCTCTCGTACTCGTAATGACCGCCGGCTGCGCTCCGGCCAGTACCGATACTTCGGTAGCAGCCACTCAAGTCTGCCGAACCCTGTTCATGTTGGCGGACTCGATCAATAATTTCAAAGATGTCTCCAAATTCAAGGACCTCACAGCAATGCAGGCCTATGGAAGTGTGGTCAAGCAAAACTTCAGCAATTTGATCGCATCGGCGTCCAGCCTTAAGACGGTCAAGATTGACAACCTGCAGACTGCATTCAATGACCTGGTAAGTGGGGTACAAGCCATTCCGCCAGGTACTTCGCTCGCGGATGGAATCGATTCATTACAGGCTCAATTTAAAGCGGTTTCAGACGCTCTGGACCAGCTAAACACAGACCTGGATTGTAAGAATCTGCTTCCAAAGCCATAACGATTATGAAACTCTTTGTCCCGGGACGCATCTGTCTGTTTGGCGAACATTCCGATTGGGCCGGCGGTTACCGGCGCATCAATGCCGATATCGAAAAGGGCTACACGCTGATCTGCGGCACTGACCAGGGCATCTTTGCTGAGGTTGAGTCTCACCCCACCTCGCTGGTGTTAAGCTCCACCACACCCGATGGCCTAACCCGCGGCCCCTATGAGATTCCTATGCAAGCCAAAGCCCTGTTGGAAGAAGCCCAGCGTGGCGGTTTCTGGAGCTATATCGCCGGCGTGGCCTACCAGGTGCTGACCAACTACCATGTGCGCGGCCTGGTGATTAACAATTACAAAACCGACCTGCCGGTCAAGAAAGGGCTATCCTCCAGCGCGGCCATCTCGGTGCTGGCAGCGCGGGCCTTTAACCGCATCTACGACCTGAAACTGACCGTACGCGGCGAGATGGAGCTGGCCTATATGGGTGAGATCACTACCCCCTCGCGCTGCGGCCGCATGGACCAGGGCTGCGCGTTCGGCAACCGGCCAGTGTTGATGGCGTACGACGGCGACCGTCTGGACACGACTGAGCTGCAGGTAACCAGTGAGCTGCACTTCGTGATCGTCGATCTGCAGTCGCAAAAAGATACGATGGAGATCCTCAACCGCCTTAACCGCTGCTATCCGTTTGCTGAGAACGAGATTGAGATGGGCGTGCAGGAGTTGCTGGGACCGATCAATAAGCGCATCGTGCACCAGGCCGTAGAAGCCTTACAGGCCCCGGACCCACAACGGTTAGGAGAGTTGACCCAGGAAGCACAGGCCTTTTTCGACCGTTACGCCGCCCCGGCCTGTCCGGAAGAGCTGACAGCCCCGGTCTTACATCGCGTCTTGAGCTATGAACCACTACACCCGCATATATGGGGCGGGAAAGGCGTCGGCTCACAAGGCGATGGCACTGCCCAGTTCCTGGCGCGCAGCCTGGCCGATCAGCTGGCAGTGATCGAGATCATTGAGCGCGACCTGGGCATGCCATGCCTCAAGCTCACCCTGAAGCCAGGCCAGAAAGTGCGCAAAGCCGTCATTCCGGCGGCTGGCTTTGGTACGCGGCTGTTCCCCGCCAGCAAGGCCACCAAAAAAGAGCTCTTCCCGATCATCGACCAGGATGGCATCGCCAAGCCCGCCATCCTGCTGATTGTCGAAGAAGCCCTGGAGGCGGGGATTGAAGAGGTGATTATCGTGGTGCAGGAACACGACCTGGAAGACTTCCAGTCGTTCTTCAACACTCAAATCACCATCGAGAACTATAATAAGCTCTCACGCCCTTTCCAGGAATATGCCCGGCGCATCCTCGATATTGGCCGGCGGGTGACTTTTGTAATCCAGCCCACCCAAGAAGGCTTTGGTCACGCCATCTATTGCACCCGAGAGGCAATCGGAGATGAGCCCTTCCTGTTGATGTTGGGCGATCACCTTTACCGCTCCACCGGCGACAGGTCATGCGCCCGGCAGTTATTAGACGCTTACCAGCAACACGGCAGCAACGTTTTGGGGCTGCGCCGCACGCCTGAAGACATGATCGCCAGCTTTGGTACTGTGGCCGGGGTATGGATTGAGGATAATAGCCTGCTCAGCGTCACTGAATTTGCCGAAAAACCGACCATAGATTACGCCCGCACCAACCTGCGTGTGCCGGGTTTGCCGGAAAGGGAATACTTGACCGCCTTCGGCCAATACATTATTAAGCCGCAACTGTTCGAAATCCTGGCCGAGAATATCGCCAACAATGTGCGCGAGCGTGGCGAATTCCAGCTGACCTCGGTGCTGGACCGCATGCGCCAGGAGGAAGGTTTTATGGGGTTGATAATGGATGGCCGGCGCTTCGACATCGGCCTGCCCGAACACTACCTGGAGACGATCAAAACATATGGAGAATGAAAAATGACTCATCCCGAATTTAATGGATGAGTCATATTTTTAAGAGCGGGCCAGAGACCCCGTTCTTTTTATTCCACAAATCTTAAACGTCGAGTCGATAACCCACTCCCCGAATAGTCTTGAGCAAGTGGGGTTTGTGTGGATCCTCTTCGATCGCCTCGCGCAGCCAGCTTATGTGCACATCCAGGGTGCGTGTATCCCCAGTGTATTCCGTGTTCCAAACTTCGCGGAATAACTGCCCTCGCTCCAACACTTCTCCCGGATGGCGCATCAATATTTGCAATAATTGAGCCATGCGCGGCGTCAGGCGGGCTTCTTTTCCCTGACAGCGCACCCGTTTGCGCTCCAGGTCCAACCGGATAGGTCCGACGTGTAGCAGGAATTCGCCATCGCCGGGTAAGAGCGGTACGATGCGATTTATCAGCTTCCGAGAGGTAAAAGGCATCACCAGCACCACGGTTGCGCCCGCCCCATTATCAAGCGAATTTTGAGGATTGGAAATCACTACAATGGGCAGGTTGTTAATCTTCTCGCGGATTGACCGGCAAATGCGTTTGCCATTAGAGCGCAATGACGCGGCATGGATCACTACCAGGTCAGGATCAAACTCTAACAAACGCGTTAATGCTTCACTCCCGGTGGAGACGATCTCCACCAGGTAGCCTTTCTTACGTAAGTGGGGGATAAAAGACGGGCCATCTGCCCGCTTTCCTTCAATCCATAATATCCTGGCCTGCATCACCGGATTATCCTTATAATTACCCCAAACTCCCTATCTAGTCCCCCTTACCATTAAAATTTTTCTTTTAACAATTATAACTAGAAACTTAAATAAACGCAAATAGAACTCGGTATTTTTCTTTTAGTATTTTGCCCGGTTGCGTCTCCGGTCTGCCCATGTTAGAATAATAATACGAAAGCAGGCGGTGAATTTCTTAGATTCGCCCCATGGGGGAGGTAAGCACCCTGAGATACTGCACATGAAACACACGAATTGCCTCCACCCAGGCAGCATCGTGTATGGAGGTCGTTATGTCCGATATGGTTGAGGTAGTAATCGACAGCATTCGCGTAAGCTTGATGTCACAACAACGCATTGTGATATTGCGCGAGAAACAGGCTGAGCGGTACCTGCCGATCTGGATCGGTGTCTATGAAGCCGAATCGATCACCATCGCCTTACAGGAGGTGGAGGTCGCCCGGCCCCTCACCCATGATCTATTGAAAAACATCTTTAATGAGCTGAAGGCTCGAATTTTACGGGTTGAGGTAGTGGCATTGCGTGATGATACATTCTTTGGCAACATTGTAGCTGAAGCGGATGACCGTACCCTGAACATCGATTCACGACCATCCGACGCGCTGGCGATCGCGGTACGAGCCCACGTACCTATTCTGGTGACGCGCTCGGTGATGGACACTGCCGGTATTACCCCCGAAGAGGATCTGCAAGAGGAAGAATCCTCCAAAGCCAAAACTGCCGCAGAGCCGGAGGTTGAAGGCGGGGAAGAGCGCCTCTCGGTTTTTCAGGATTTTTTTGATAAGCTGGACCTGGAAGACCTGGGAAACGACGATGAAGAAGAAGATGGTAAGAAGGACGAATAGTCGACCTGCCCGGATGCGACCCGCCGGGGCGCGCCAGGCTTCAAGCCGGCAGCCCCGGTTTTTCATCTTTCAAATCGGTGTATCCATATGAGTGAAAACCCTCCAGGGACCGGCCAATCCCCTGGGCCTCAGATCGTCCCTCACAGCCGTGAGGCTGAAGAGGCCGTGATCGGCTCGATCATGATTAACCCTGAGGCCTATTATGACGTCGCCCAATTCCTGCAAGCCGAAGATTTTTACATCCACCGGCATCGCTGGATCTGGCAAGCCTACCAACGTCTCAATGAACGGCGCGTCCCTATCGATTTCCTGACTGTTTCCGAGGAACTGGACCAAATGGGACAGTTGGCTGAGATCGGTGGAGCAGCCTATCTGACAGCGCTGATCAATAACGTCCCCACCTCGCTGCATGCTGAGGCTTATGGGCATATCGTCGAAGAGACCGCCATCCGCCGCCACATGCTCACTGCCGCTAACGATATCGCCAAGCTGGCTTATCAAGAAGACACCGCGGTTGACACGGTGATGGATGAAGCCGAAAAAGCGGTCTTCGGGGTTAGCGAGCGCCGCATGACGCGCGACTTGCAGACCATCCGGCAAGTGCTTAGCGATTATTACGACCGGATAGACCAGATCGTCAGCCGGGGGATCGACACCGTTGGGGTACCCACCGGTTTCATCGACCTGGACCGCCTGCTGAATGGCATGCAGCCGTCCGATTTCTTAATTATCGCCGGCCGACCGGGCACGGGCAAGACCGCTTTCATGCTCTCAGCCGCCAAGAACGCCGCCCAGATCCATAAAAAGCATGTGGCCATCTTCTCGCTAGAAATGTCCAACGAGCAGCTTGTGCAGCGGCTGCTGGCCCAGGAAACCGGGATCGACTCGCAACGCCTGCGCACCGGGCAGCTTGAAGAGCACGAGTGGCCCATCTTCACCCATGCGATCGAGGTGCTGAGCGATTCGGTGATCTTCCTGGACGACACGCCCGCCCTGACCCCCCTGCAACTGCGCACCAAGTGCCGCCGCCTGCACCTGGAATACCAGCTAGACCTGATCCTGGTCGATTACCTGCAGCTTTTGAGCGGCGGCATCCGCATCGAAAATCGCGTCCAGGAGGTCTCGTATATCTCCCGCAACATGAAAGTCCTGGCACGCGAGCTCAACGTGCCGGTGCTGGCTGCCGCACAGCTCTCCCGCTCGGTCGAGCAGCGCACCGACAAAGAGCCGCAGCTTTCGGACCTGCGTGAATCGGGTAGCCTCGAGCAGGATTCCGATGTGGTGATGTTCATCCACCGTCCGGAAATGTACGAGAAGGATACCCTCAAACAGAATATCGCCCAGATCAAAATTGCCAAGCACCGCAACGGCCCGGTCGGCACGATCGAGCTGGTCTTCCGCAGCAACCTGGCCAAGTTCGAGAACGCCGCCACCCGGACTGTAAACTTAGCAAAGGTTTCATAATGAATACATAAAGAGGTATCGAAGTGACAGCAAGAACATTTACCGCCGTCCTCCATAAAGAAGAAGATCTCTACGTAGCCGAATGCCCTGAAGTAGGGACAATAAGCCAGGGATATTCTATTGAAGAAGCTATCGCCAATCTAAAAGAAGCCACAGAACTATATTTAGAAGAATTTCCCTTGCCCGAAGGTTCTCATGTTTAAAGGTTTCCCAGAAGGTAAGGTGTCCCAAACACCTGTGCCTGCGCCGTTCTTCACCGAGCTGCTTCCGGCGATCGACCACCTGGGCGAGCTTAAGCTGACCGCCTACATATTCTGGCGACTGGAGCGGATGGAGGGGGTTTTCCGCTTCCTGCGGCGGGCTGACATCGTTGAAGACAGTCGCTTCATGCAAGGCCTGGGCGAAACATCTCCTCTGGCTGAGACCGCCCTGGACGAAGCGCTGGATTTAGCCGTGAAGCGTGGGACGCTCCTGCTGGCGACCCTGGAGCTGGAAGAGGGGACGGAAAGCTTTTACTTCCTTAACTCACCCAAAGGACGGGCAGCGCTGAAAGCCATCCAGCGTGGCGAGTGGCGCCCTTCCGGCAGCCCGGAGACCCCATTCGAAGTCAGCGAATCCCCCAACATCTTCCGGCTGTATGAAGAACATATCGGGCCGCTCACCCCGTTGATCGCCGAGGCGCTGGGCGAGGCTGAAGACGACTATCCTGCCCGATGGATCGAAGATGCTTTCCGCATTGCGGTCGAGAATAACAAACGCAGCTGGAGTTATATCAGCGCCATCCTGCGCCGCTGGCAGGAAGGAGGACGCGATGAGCAAAATCGACAAGACACTGAAAAAGCTCGCCGTAAGTACGTCGAAGGCGAATTCTCAGACTTCATCGAGCATTGAGCCGGCTTCTTTATATCGCAAAGACCTTCCTGGGGACCCTAACTGCCCACTGTGCGGCGGGATAGGCTACCTGCGCAGCGACGTTCCGGTAGGTCATCCGGACTTCGGAAAAGTCGACATCTGCGTTTGTCGCCAGGGAGACGTCAGCCAGCAGGTGCGCCAGCGCCTGTTTGCCCTCAGCAACCTGGACGAGCTGAAAGGACTGACCTTCGATAACTTCCGGCCGCGCGGCAACATCGGCCTGGCGCCGGTCCAAGCCGACTTGCTGGAGCGCGCGTACAACCAGGCGCATCTTTTTGCTCAGAACTTGGAGGGTTGGCTACTCCTGCAAGGCGACTATGGGTGCGGCAAGACCCACCTGGCGGCGGCTATTGCTAACTTTGCGGTCAGCATAGGAGTCCCAACCCTCTTTCTCACCGTTCCAGACCTGCTTGATTCGTTGCGCTTTGCTTACCAGGATCCCGAAGCAACCTTCGAAAGCCGTTTCGAAGATGTGCGCAAAGCTACACTGCTGGTGCTGGACGATTTTGGCACCCAGAACGCCACGCCTTGGGCACAGGAAAAGCTATTCCAGATCTTGAACTACCGTTACATCAATCACCTACCTGTGGTGGTGACTACCAACCTGGCTTTGGAGGAGATCGAAGGGCGCATCCGCTCGAGGTTGGAAGACCCCCAGCTGGTTACATTAGTGCGCATTCAGGCACCTGATTACCGCCACCCCACCGACGACGTAGGGCATTCCGAGCTGTCCTCCTTGGCCCTGCATAAGGACCAGACTTTTGTAAGCTTTGATGACCGGCGCGGAGAAGGGCTTCTGGCCGAGCATTTGAAAAACCTTGACCTCGCGTTAAATATAGCAATGGAATATGCGAAGAAACCAGAAGGATGGCTGGTTATTTTGGGATCATCCTTTACCGGAAAAACCCATCTGGCTGCAGCGATTGGCAACTATCAGATGGAAATAGGACATCCGGTGCATTTTATATACCTGCCTGATTTAATGGATCATTTACGAGCCACCTTCAGCCCCACCAGCCTGGTTCGCTACGATCAACGTTTCGATGAGGTAAAACAGGCCAGGTTGTTAATTCTGGACGGGCTGGGGTCTCAGTCCTCCACACCCTGGGCGCGCGAGAAACTGAGCCAGTTGTTTGATTACCGCTATAACGAGAAATTGCCCACTGTAATCACCATGTCTGAATCGCTGGAAGAGCTACACTCCAAAGAGCCTGCCCTAGCAAACCGTATGTTAGACCTCAGGCTGTGCAAGCGCGTGGGGCTGTTCGTGCCGGCCTATCGCGGCGCCCCTCAACCGGTAAAAACCCGCCCAAAAAGGTCGCGATCCAGGTAATCCAAGAGGAAAAATGACCAGCACCCAACCTTATTGTATCTATTGTGACCGGACCTCCAACGAAGTCCCTTTGATCCCTTTAATTTACCAGGATGCCCAGATCTGGATCTGCCCGCAACACCTGCCGGTGCTGATCCACGAGCCGGCCCAGTTAGCCAGCAAGCTGCCCGGGATTGAAAAGTTGGGCGCCCCTCCTGACCACGAAGATTAACTTTCTTGCATTGACAATCCAGCCTATAAAGGTAGAATAACTCTATATCCTTGAAGTAAATCCTTACGGCGGAGGTTTCCTTTGCTGGCTGGTTTGATTCTTTCCGTGCGTGAAGGTCTTGAAGCAGCTTTGGTGATCGGTATTGTGCTCGGCTCGCTTCGTAAGCTCCAGCGCCCTGACCTGTCTCGTGTAGTTTGGGCGGGCGCCCTGAGCGCCGTGATACTCAGCCTGGTTTCAGCTATCTTGCTCACCAGCCTGGGGGCTCATCTGGAAGGGAACGCTGAAGCTATCTTCGAAGGCTTTACTATGGTCCTGGCGGCTGGTGTGCTGACCTGGATGGTCTTT
>Ga0315273_10012158_pt1 | contig 11022 bp, 8 predicted proteins | sample YL17G02_0_MG_FD_205753 | JGI IMG/M metagenome (GOLD analysis project Ga0315273, IMG submission 205753) | Sediment microbial communities from Yellowstone Lake, YNP, Wyoming, USA - YL17G02_0 | ecosystem: Environmental > Aquatic > Freshwater > Lake > Sediment | place: USA: Wyoming | collected...
GCAGGGTTTGCCCGGCGCTCCTTGTTCGGTTTTTGGAGCTGTTTCAGCTCGTCGCATTGGCAATCGCCGGGGTCTGCCCCTCGGCTTGAGTCATCAGTAGTTGTCCTTCCTGCACCTCTCCAGCCTGGAGGTCGTCAAGGGGACATTTCTACTTTGCCAAAAGGGGACATTTCTATCTTGCTGCCACAGGCGGGGGGGGGGGCAGTTCCGGAACAAGCTCGGGGTTTCGGGGGGCGGATTGAGGGGCCGCGCGGTATTCAGGCATTTGCTTTGAGATCGCTGGGAGCGCTTCCGGAACGCTGCCGGTGCGGCCGCTTGCGGGAATTTCGTGGAGTCGTCGCCTGTTGCGGGGGTGGCGAGTTTGGCGGGTGTCGCGGGAGCGGGTGAGGCGGATGACGAGAGCGACGGAACTGGATGAGCGGCGCCACTTGGTGGTGGACGCGACGGGGGTGGGGCGGCCGGTGGTAGACCTGCCGCGGAGGAACGATCAGGTGCGTCCACAGCCTGCATAAGAGCACGGCCAACACTACGGACCAAGGATGAGCTTGTGCCGGGCATGCCGCTCCACCAACTGGCGCGTGAATCGAAGCGAAGCGTACTTCCCTTCGGCCCACAAGGGGAGCAAATCCGAGTAGTGGGGACTGCCGGGCTGCCCCGATTGCCCAGGAACATTCGTAAACACCGAACGGTCCCAATCGGCGAGATCGACGATCTGGCGATAGGTGGCGCCGAAGCGCTGCTCGAAGCCGGATCCCGGAGTGGTGGCGTTCACGGTGAGGCGGTCTCCTCCGCGCTCGACCGGGCCGGGATTGAACACCGCCCGGCGCGCCTGAGTGTTGGCCAGCGGATGCCGGAACCAGGCCTTGTGAAGCGTGCCCCAACGCCACCCGCGCGGGTCCTCTCCCATCCGCTCCCGCGCGGAAACCAGAGCCTGCCGGAGAGATTCGTTCAAAATGCGCCGGCTCACGGCTCGCGGCGCCGCTTGCAGCAACCGGATCAGAACGGGCAACTCCAGGTTCGCGGCAACCAGTGTCCGTCCCTCCGCGGGCGCCTGCAACTCGGCGTACTTCGCCGGCAGTTCGCCAAGCCAGAGTTCGAACAATGCCGCCGGACCGGAGTCGCGCGACATCACGGCGTCCCAGACCGCCAATATGCCGCGGTCTTTCGGATCCAGCATGGCGATCAGTTCCCGGGCCGGCAGCGAGGTCTCATCGTGCTGGAGCCGCTCGAAGTCCCGCACGGTGAACTTTCCACCCCGGCTGAGCACCTCCTCGATTCTCCGGTACCGGTATCCCGGGTCCCAATCGAAACCGATATCGTTGGCGTAGTCCGGAGGAATGTTGTTGGAATTGGCGGTAACGATGAAGTGCCGTTTCGGATTGAACAGCCACGGCAGGTCGGCCACCTTTCGAAAACCGTCCCACTCGTAGGCGCCGGTATCTCCAGGCACCGGCAGCAACCCGGACCAGTTTCCGCGGATGGGCAGGAGCCCCGCCGGCACCCAGCCGATGTTGCCCGCCGTGCCGGCATACACGATGTTCTCCGAGGGCATCTTCCAGCGTTCGGCGGCGGCGCGAAACTCGCTCCAGTTGCGCACGCGATCGAGCGAGAGCGCGCCCAGGTAGAGCTGGGTGCCCGGTTCGTGGCCAACCCATCGCAGAGCGATGGCCCGGTGCGCCGCCGGATCCTCGTGGATCACCGGCCCGTGGACCGTGAACTTGAGTTCCACCACCTCCGGCCTGGCGCGGCCCTTGACGCGAATCTCCTCGCGTTCGATCCTCATGTTCACCCAATTGCCGCGGTATAGGTACCGGTTGGCGTTCCCGGCCTGGGTTTTCTCGACGTAGAGGTCGGCCTGATCGAACGCGCTGGTGGTGAAGCCGAAAGCGACCCATTGGTTGTGGCCGCGGGCCACGCCGGGCAGATACGGTTCACCGCTTCCGATGACGTTCCAGCCCGGAGCCACAAGGTGCGTCACGTAGCGCGGGCCCGGCAGGCCGACCTGCTGGTGAGGATCGACCGCGAGCAAGGGCTTGCCGGTCGTGGTCAGCGTTCCATCGACCACCCAGTTGTTGCTCTCGCCCGGGGCGCTCGCGCGCGCCGGGCCGCTGTCCGCCTCAAGGGCGCGAAGCACGCTTGCGTCGATACCCTGCAATGACAGAGCGGGATCCGGGTCCAGCTTGCGCGGCGGATCGGTGGGCATGTATTTCATCGTCGCCTCAACGCCGAGTCTGGTCACCATCTCCGCCCTGGCAACCTCCTTGGCGATATTGCGCGACCTCGCCACAAACGAATGCCGAAGCAGGCAGTGTTCGGCTTTCCACTCGCCGGGGCGAAACCCCAGCAGCCGGAATTCGATCGGCAACCGGTCTCCACACTGGCGCACAAACGCGTTGATGCCGCGCACGAAGGCCTCGGCTATCTGGCGGGCATCGGGCGCGTAGCTGTCCCACTCCGCCTTCATGTCCCCGCGATAACGCATCAGCCGCGCGGCCCGATCCCGGGGGATATAATCCGGACCCAGGACCTCGGCAAGTTCCCCGGCCGCCGTCCGCCGCCAAAACTCCATTTGATAGAGCCGGTCCTGCGCGGCCACGAATCCCTGCGCGAAGAACAGGTCTTCGCTGTTTTTGGCGTAGATGTGCGGGACACCCCATTCGTCCCGCAGCACCTCCACGGCCTCTCGAAGCCCGGCAACGGCGATCCGGCCTTCGATGCGGGCGAGCAGCGATCTGGCTTCCGCCGCCAGTTGCGATTCGGTTTCCGCGCGGCCCTGAACCCCGGACGCGAACGGCAGCATCGCGACGCTCCACAAAAGCGGGACTATCGATGAGCGGATCAGGTTTTCTCCACCCAGCCCCGCGGTCTGGCATTGCCCGTCAGTGCAAAAAACAGCGAACCAAGAAGACAGGAAGCGATGAGCAGGGCGAATCCCGCGCGCCAGCCCGCCATATCCACGATCTTGCCCACGCCGGCTCCCGAAACCACGGCCCCCATGTATCCCCAGAATCCGCAGAAGCCGGCCGCGGTAGCCGCGGCTTTCTTGCCGGCGAATCCGGCCGCCGCGACGCTCACGAGCATCAGCGGGCCGTAAACCAGGAAGCCGCACGCGGCCAGTGCCAGCACGTACATCGGCAGGCTGTGGGACCGCCAGGAGGCGAACATCGCCAATGAGAGCAAGGCCATGAACAGGGCCATGACCGGCCCGCGCGCCGCGCGAAACAGGTGGTCGGAAATCCACCCGGCGGCGAGCATTCCCAGAACGCCCCCGGCCTCGAAGACCGCCGACAGCCATCCCGCCGCCGCAATCGACATGCCCCGCTCCTCGCTGAGAAAGGTAGGCAGCCAGGTGTTGACGCCGTATCGGGCCACATACAGAAAAAAGTTGCCGAATGCGACGAACCAGATGAGCTTGTCGTTGAGAACGTATCCGAGCAACGCCTGTCTGGCGTTCAGGGGCTTTTCCAGCGCCTCCAGAGTTCGGGCGTCCGTGACATCGCCGCGGTAGAACTCGACGGGCGGCAGGCCCATCGAAGACGGGACGTCCCGGAGACGGTTGCACAGAATAGCGGACATCAGGACGGCGACCGCGGCCGGGGCCAGAAAGGCGTGACGCCATCCAAAAGCCACCAGGTAACCCGCGGCCACGCTGATGACGGCCGTGCCCACCTGGTGCGAACAGCCGTAGATGCCCCAGATCCAGCCGTGTTCCCGGGGGGCAAACCAGTGACTTAGTAACCTCGCGCCGGGGGGAAATCCCATGCTTTGGAACCACCCGTTCAGGCCCCAAATGAGCACTAAGATCGGGAGAGAAGAGGCCGATCCGAAAGCGACGTTGGCCAAGGCGGTCAGAAGCAGGCCCAGCGCCATGAAGTATCTGGGATTGGCGCGGTCGGCCAGCACGCCATTGGCGAATTTTCCGATCCCGTAAGCGGCGTGCCCGGCCGATTCGATCATGCCCAGCGCGGCCTTGCTCTGACGTAACTCCGCGGCAATGCCGGGAAGGGCCAGCGGAATATTCCGCCGGCACAGATAGTAGACCACGTAACCGGCAAAACAACCCCACAGAGTTCTGGCCCGCCACTGCCGGTAAGTGGCATCCACCGCCCGGGGGTCCGTGATTGGCTCGGCCCGGGGCTCCGGTTTGATCCTGGCAAGAACAGATGCGATCGAGGCGAGCCTATTCCCCGTCGGCATCCCGCTCCGCCCCGCGAAGTGTGTGTTCCATGAAAGCGACGACTTCTTCCATCGAGGCCGGTTTCGCGGGAAACTCCCGATCCAGGCCAAGCGTGCAGGAGCGTTTGAAAAACGCTTCGGTCGCGGCCGTCATCACCGGGTCCACCCCGATCTCCCGCATAGTTTCGGCGACCTGCACCATTTCGTGATACCGCCGGTCATAGGCGACGGCATGACTCTGGAGCCAGTTCCGGGCCACCCGGTCGAACGGGTTCCGGGCCATGAATTCAGCCACGTCCTCCCACAGGTCCTTCGCGATTCCCGCGCGCTCGCCGGCGATCAGCAATTCCAGCAGGAGAGCCTCCAGCCCTTTCGAGAATATGCTGCGGAGCATCTTGAACCGGGACGCTTTGCCAATCTCGGCGCTGTAGAAGGCGGCGCGGAGCCCGGCGCGCGTCAGAGTCTCGGCGGCCGCTTGACCGGTCCGGCCGCCGATCAGAATCCGGGTGCCGGCGCCCGTCACCCCCACAGCGCCCAGGATTGCGCCTTCGACGAAATGCGCCCCGGTTGGCTCGATCATGGCGGCTAATTCGAGTTTGACCGATGGCGACGTGGAGTTGAGATCCACATACGCCTGACCCTGTCGCAGGTAGGGCAGACAGCTTCGAGCCGCGCTTTCAGCCGCGCTCGTCGTGACGGTCGACAACACGTAGTCGGCGCATTCGACCAATTCGGCCAAGGGCCGGTAGATCGCCCCGCCGGCGGTTACCTTCTCTTCCACGACGTCGTAGGCCGCAACTTCCGCACCGCCGGCGGACACCGCCGCCGAGAAAATCGCACCGACCTCCCCGAATCCGATGAAGCCGACCCTTATCGACATATGGCCACCCTTTAGCGAAGATACCTCTGTTCGTCTTCCTTCATGCGGGAGACATCCTGCAACTCGAATACTCGCGAGACCGGAGGGATGGCGCCGTCTACCGTATGAATGCCGCCGGCCTTCTTCATCTCGGCGAGAACCGTCTGCTGCGCGCCAATGGCTGCCCGCAGGATCTGATTCGCGTAGATCACCATCTTCACCTTACCCGCGCGGTGCACGTCCGCCTCGGTCAGGCTGGGGTAGTTTGTGGGAACGATGACCAGCGGCGCTTTGCCATCCCATCTGGAGATAAACTCCAGTATCTCATCCGGCGTCTTGGACTTCGAATGGATCAAGATGCAGTCCGCGCCGGCCTCCTCGTAGTGGTGAGCGCGTTTCAGCGCTTCCTCCTGCCCCAGGCCGGCGATCAGCGCCTCGGTGCGGGCGATGATCACCAGATCCTTGTTCCTCCGCGCCTCGACCGCGGCCAGGATTTTGCCCGAGAACTCCTCCACCGACACCAGCTCTTGGCGGCCTCCCGGCAGCAGACTGGTGTCTTTGGGGAACTTCTTATCCTCCAGGCAAATTGCCGCGGCCCCGGCTTCTTCGAACTTCCTTACGGTGTAGATTACGTTGATCGCGTTCCCGAAGCCGGTGTCGCAGTCGGCCACGATCGGAATGCCGATCACCTCGGCCATCGACCGGGTGGCTTCCAGAACCTGGGTCATCGAGATCAGGCTGGCGTCGGGCACTCCGTAAGAGGCGGAGATCGCGAATCCGCTGGACCAGACAAAATCAAAGCCCGCCTGGCCGACCAGCTTGGCTTCCAAAGCGTCGCGAACGCCGACTCCTGCCAGCAGCTTTTGCCCGGCGATTCGTCTCCTCAGTCTTGTCGCTTGTTCGTATGGCATGCTCATTCCCCCAATCATGGTACACCAGCGGAGCGCCGGGACTCCGTGCCGTTTCCCCGAGTGCCGCGGGCGCGGCCCCGCACTCGGCCGGATCTCCTACTGGTTGTGATATACCTCTTCCATCTGAGCCCACGTCTTTTGTCCCCGCAATGGGATCTGCATGGGATCGGTGACTGACAGCCAATCGATGTTACGCTTTTCCACCGCCAGCCTGGCCATGTCGCCCTGGTAGTCGCTGCCGACATATTCGTAATAACCGAACAGGTAGTAACTTCCGTCGTCCAACTGGCGGAGATAGATGGAGAAGTTCTTCATGTGATACTTGCCCAGCAAATCCCGGACACCCGGATTGGAAGCGGCATGCAGCGTCTTGTAGGCCGCGATCTTGTCGGGCTGGATGCCGATCACCATGCCGACACGCTTCGTTGGGGGCCGTGACTGGGCGATGGCGAAACAGATTCCCGCCAGCGCCAGAGCCGCAAATGTTCGTTTGACTCCGTTCATGTTTTCAATTCCTTTACGGCGATCCCGCCCGCGATCTACCTCATTAGCCAGTAGAGAATGAATACCAGCAGGACCAGGACCAGCGCCACAATCCGAGGATCGCTGGCGGTGTTGATCCTGCCCTTCAAGAACTCCAGTGGATGATCCCAACACACTTGCGCCACGGCCTCCTGGTTCATCGCTGGAGTAGACAGGCTCACGAAAACGTAAATCAGGACGCATCCCAAGGCCAGGAGCGGGCCCACCAGCATAAACGGAATGCCGAGCCCCTGAGCCGGATCGGTGATCAAACCCGCGAAGCCGGGGGAGGAATTTCCCCCCAGGATGATCCGCCCCACGCTGGGGAGGTCTCCGATGAAATAGAGCATGCCGATGGCCGAGCCGGCATACAGCGTCGCCATGGCCGCCTGCCAAGTGCCTCGCCTCCAAAAAATGCCCATGACAAACACCGTGGTCACGGCTGGGGCAAATGTCATCGGGATCTTGTTGATGGCCTCGAAGATCGTTCCAAACTGATCGCCCTGGGTGGACCACAGCATTGCCAGAACCATGATGATCCCGGTGGTGATACGGCCCACTGCGACCACCCGTGCGTCCGGGGTCGCAGGGTGCATGCGCTTCACGATGTCAACCGAAATGAGGGTGGCGCAACTGTTCAACGCGGCCGCCATGCAACTCATCAACGCGGCCGCCATGCACGCGGCCAGGAGCCCCCGGAGTCCCACCGGGACCAGGAAGTTGATCAGCGACGGCAGCATCGTGTTGTAATCGGGGCTGTTGGTTCCCGGAATATTCGCGAGATGGAACGCCCCCCTTCGCCAGAGGACGGAACCGATCACTCCAGGCAATACCATCAGGAAGACCGGTGTAATCTTGAGAAATCCGGCAAACAGCGGTCCGTTTTGAGCAGCCTTCAGATTCCTGGCGCCGAGCACCCGTTGCACGTGCGTCTGATCCGCGCACCAATACCAGACCCCGAGGATGGGGTAACCCAGCAGCACAGCCAGCCAGGAAAACTCGTTGAGATGCCCTTCGCCGTTGAACACAGGCCGCAACATGCTCAACTGTCCGGGGCTTACGGCCGACTGGAAGGCGGATAGAGTGCGGACGCCAACATCCGCCAACGCATTGAGGCCGCGGACGGTCACCAGGAGGGCCCCGCCCAGAAGCAGCCACACCTGGATGCTCTCGGTCATCACCACGGCCTTCAGCCCGCCGAGCGCGGTATACGTCACGGTGAAAAACGACAGCACCGCGATGGTCGCGAACATCGGAACACCCAGGAAACTCTGAAACACCTTGGCCGCGGCGAACAGGCTGATGCCAATGTGGATCAGCAACGCGCCGGCCAGTCCGATCACCGCCAGAAACGTACGCGCCCGCGGGCAATATCGCCGCTCCATGAACTCCGGCAGCGTGGAGACCCTCGACCGGATGTAGAACGGCGCAAAAACCAGTCCTAGCAGAATCAGGGTGAAGCAGGCCATCCACTCAAAGTTCCCGATGACCATGCCGTCCTTGGCGCCGGAGGCCGCCAATCCAACCAGATGGATCGTCGAGATGTTCGATGTGAACACCGCGGCGCCAACGGTGAACCACCCGAGCGACTTGTTGGCCAGGAAGTACTGCGCCGAGGAGGCATGACGGCGAAAGCCCACCCAGATACCAAAAACCGTAATGCCGATCAGGTAGACCGCCAGGACCGAGGTGTCCACCCAGTTCATTGACCAGTTGAGGTCTCCCATAGGTGCCCTATTTCGGGTTCCGGGACTCCCGCAATCGCCCGTCCACGTCGAGCAGTTTCAGGGCGGTCAGGTGGTCGGTGACCAGCACATTGATCAGCCGACTCTGCAGGGCTACCTGGATAGCCTTGAACTTGGCGGACCCGCCGGCCACGCCGACCACCCGGTAGATCTTCTTGAGCTCATCCAGCGTCAGTCCGATCACCAGGCGGTCGAATTCCGACGAGACGGTGTGACCGCGCTCGTCAAAGTAACGCAAGTTGATGGACCCCACGGCGCCGCGCTGTTTCAATTCGGCGAGCGTGGCCGCATTCATAATGTTCCAGAACTCGGGCACCATGATGGATTCGGCGCTTGAGGATCCAATGCCTACGAACGCCAGATCCGCCGCGCGGGCTTTATCGAGGACATCGCGGATGTACCGGTCGGAATGGTAGGCGGCTTGCGCGGCGGCGCTTCCGGCCACGGCGGGAGCGGGCAGCAGGATGGCTTGCGCCGATAACGCGCGGGCCGCCCGGCTGACCAACTGGGTGGCGTGGATCTCGTGACTGGGGTCCCCCAGCAGGCCGTGGTGAAAGTCCCCGTCCCAGAAAAAGGACCGCTTGCTCACGCGCGCGGCTCAGTAGAATCAATACGTTGCTGAGCCGCGACCGTGAGGGAGCGGCCCCTTTCGACTTTCACCACGGGCTGCCAGGCCACCCAGACCCTGGATCACGACCACCCCTTGCGCATCCACCCGCACGGGATAGGAAAGGGAGTTCACCATGGCCAGCAGGGAGTTGCCCCAACTGATCACAATCCTGTCTCGGGGCCGCACCACGCGCAGCAAGTATTCGGCGGCAGCCGCGCCGACCTCGCGCGCGAGGGTGTGCTGGTTGTCCTGGGCCGTGGTCTCCACCACGATACTGTCGGCCAGCCCGTACTTCTCTTCCAGCGCCTTTTCAAGGTCCGAGAAAACGCCGACGATAGTTTTGATGGTGATCTGCACGACCGACTCTTCCCGGGCTTGAGCCAGCATTCGCTGCACTTTTTGCCGCGACACGCGGAGCTTGTCGGCGATCTGGGCCTGGGTCAAATCCTGCTCGTAGTACAGGCGAGCGATCTTCACCAGCAATTGTGGGCGGTATAGACTTTTCATCGACAGTGAGCGTTTGCTCACCCTCTTGACAAGACCCATGATTACCGAAAATAGCGTCGGTGTCAAGCCCGGATTCCGTGGATCTTGGCTTGGGCTGGATGAGCAAATGCTCACAAGTAAAACTATGCTTGACAGGAGGCTCGAATTAGAAGTAATATCGCTTCCACGGCATCATCCGGAGCGAAGGTGAAGCCGTGCGTGCAGCTGCGATTCAGACAGTAGTCTTACCCACCCAGCCCGTTGAGGACATTGGGTGTGGGCCCAGACCGGCCACCTGCAACGGCCAGAGCTATTGGCGGCCTTCCCAACACCTCTACACCGCATCGGACCCGAAGTGGATGGACGGTCGTTCTCTCCCCCGAAAAAATATCTTTCCCTCTGCGTATGTTTTGCAACCACCTTTGGTTTCTTAGTGTTCCCCCCCTCAGTGTCTGAATCGCAGGAAATAAACTATTCTTCGCTTGACTTGCGCGGGGGGGGGCAGTATAATCCCTTAGGTGGCATCATGGTGATGCCTACCTGAGTAGTTACGCCGTTCGATCTATTTGTGGACGGTTCGGCTATGAGAGGGGTAACCCCGGACAGGGCTTGGGCCCCAGTCCGACATCTAAGGAGTCGCGCGATGAACATTCTAAGACTGACGTTTTTGCCGCTGCTTTTGGCGAGCGGCCTGTTGGCCCAAACCGCCAACCTCACGGGAGTGGTGAAAGATTCGACCGGCGCGGTCATGGCCGGGGCTGAAGTCACCGCTACGCAGACGCAGCGCAACCTGACGTTTCGCACCGGTAGCGACGAGGAGGGCCGCTACGTTCTGCAGAACCTGCCGCTGGGTTCCTACGTGGTGCGGGGCCGGGCCACTGGTTTCAAGATGTTCACTCAGACCGGCGTGGAGCTAACGGTAGATCAGAAGGCTCTGCTCAATATCACCCTGGAAGTGGGCGACGTATCCGAATCGGTGCAAGTAAGCGGGCAGGTGATCCGCGTCGACACCGAGAGCGCGACCATCCAACAACTGGTGGATGCCAAACGCGTCGTGGATCTGCCGCTGAACGGCCGTAACGTGTACACGCTTTCGACGTTGGTCGCGGGCACCGGGAAGGGCGGCTTCAACATCAACGGGGGACGGGGATTCGATCGCGATGCGGGCGCCAACGTTCGAATCGACGGCGCCTTGAACGTAGAGCAGAGCTTCTTGCGATTGCTGCCCGCGCCCTCGCCTGACGCCGTGCAGGAATTCACTATTCAAACGAGCGTGCCGTCGGCCAAGTACGCCTACTCCGGAGGCGTTATCGAGATTGCGACGAAGTCGGGAACCAACGACCTGCATGGAACCGCCTACGAGTTCCTGCGCAATGACGTTCTGGACGCGCGGAACTTCTTCTCGCCGACCAAGACCAAGAGACGGCGCAACCAGTACGGAGTGGCGGCGGGTGGACCGGTGCGGGTTCCCGGATACGATGGCCGCAACCACACGTTCTGGTTCTTCAATTTCGAGCAGCAAAAAGAGAGCCTGGGCGCGGTCACGACCACTTTTGTGCCGACGGCGGCCCAACTCGGCGGCGATTTTTCCGGGCTGGGAAGACCCATCCGCGATCCCCTGACAAACGTAACCTTCCCCGGCGCGATCGTACCCAGGGCACGGCTGGACCCGCTGGCGCTCAACATCCTGAAGGAATTCGTGCCCGTCTCGGA
>Ga0315273_10012159_pt1 | contig 11022 bp, 11 predicted proteins | sample YL17G02_0_MG_FD_205753 | JGI IMG/M metagenome (GOLD analysis project Ga0315273, IMG submission 205753) | Sediment microbial communities from Yellowstone Lake, YNP, Wyoming, USA - YL17G02_0 | ecosystem: Environmental > Aquatic > Freshwater > Lake > Sediment | place: USA: Wyoming | collected...
ATTGCTCTTCGTTGGAAAACATACTGATAAATCTGGCCAAAAAATATCGATTCACCATGATGAATGGCAGAACCCATGGCCAAGAAGCAGGATTAATGTCCTTTGGTAAGCGCGTTCTTAGCTGGATACAAGATCTTCGTCTAGATATAGAGAATCTGGAAAGAGTTGCAGAAAACTTGAAATACTCTAAGCTGTCCGGGATAACCGGTAACTACCAAACATTACCTCCAGAACTTGAAAAAGAAACCTTTCGCATCTTGGATTTTGATCCTTACTATGGAGCAACTCAGATTATGCCTAGAGAAGCATATGCCCCAATAGCCCAAGCTTTGTGCCAGATTGTCCTGACTCTAGACAAAATCGCTACTTCAATTCGATTGGGAGCAAGAAGCGGACGGCCGATTTACCAGGAACCTTTTGGCAAGAAACAAAAAGGCTCTTCAGCCATGCCCCACAAGAAAAATACTATTTCAACGGAACAAGTGGAAGGGATGGGAAGAATGGCGCTTGGTTGTCTAGTAATGATTATGCTGAACATCAAAACCTGGGAAGAAAGAGCAATTGAGCAGTCTTGCGTAGAGAGAGTTGCCTGGCCCGACCTTTTCCATGTCTTGATTCATTCGTTAAAAACCATGACAAGAGTTTTGCAAGGCTTGGTAGTTTGTCCTGACAATATGCTTTTGGAAATCGTAGAATCTTGCGGTACTTATGCTTCTGATGAAGCTAAAGAAGTTCTGAAAAAACTTGGGGAATCTTTTGGTCTTTCTGTCGAAGAATGTTACAGGATAGTCCAGTTGGCTTCTTTTGACGCGTTTAGAAAATCAAAAGAAATACAAAATCTGCGCGACAATCAGGCGGGTTCATTTGAGCAAGCAGAAACTATGCTTGAAACAATGCAGGGACTAACAAAAGACAGATCAGTTTCAATAAGAGACATCATTAGTGAGGGGAGACTAGAAGTTTCGCCTCAACTTGGCGCGACAGAAGACGAAGTGAAGAGATGGAATGAGATTTTAAAGAAAATCTTTTCCCTTGTGACCGTGCGTATGGATTGGGAAGAGATTTTCAAGCCATCGCATCTACTGAAGAACGAGGCAATTCTCTACCAGAAGATATTAGGCCTTGAAAGCTAAAAAGAAAATAAAGAGGCAAATTTCCATTTTTTTGTCTCTTTTTTATTTAAAGTGTTGTTTTTTTATGATATAATTGAAAAATAATATTAATTCTTAGTTTATAACAATATGAAAAAAATTCTCAAGATTTTATTTCTAATTTGGATTATTGTTTTGATCTACTTTAATTTTTTCCAAAAACCAAGCAGATCTTTGTGCGCTATGGGAAAGCTTCCTTCAGGATTGTTGGTGTCTGCCTTGCTCTTGGGTATTTTTTCGATAGGGTTGCCTTTTTCTTATATTTTAAAATACGTCATTGATCAGTTTGCTAAAATGCTGTTTCCTAAATCTGCCGAAAAAAAACAGAGTGAATTTTTTTCTCAAATCGTATTCGTTACTAAAACAGTATTTTACATTTTTGTTTTGCCACTTGTTTTAGGAACACTGGTTATTGAATTATTTCCTTGGCTGGAAATCATTTTTTCAAAGAGCTATTTATCATTTTTGTTTCAAGTTTTTGGTCTCGCTTATTTGTACTTAGCTGTTTTTGGTAAATTAAATAAATGCTTCGGGATTTCAATAAAAACCGAGCAAAAAACGATTAGCCAGAAAGTTAGCCAATAAACATGCCTTCAAAAGTTTTCTCGGCAGCGGTCGTCGGTCTGGAATCTCAAGTAGTGGAAGTGGAGACTGATGTTTCTTATGGTTTGAGGTTTTTTAACGTTGTCGGATTGGCTGATCAGGCAGTGCAGGAATCAAAAGAAAGGGTAGGATCAGCAATAAAAAGCATAAAATTTTCTCCACCCCACAACCAACCCTTAAGAGTTTTGGTGAATTTGGCGCCAGCTGACCTGAAAAAAGAAGGTTCTCTTTACGATCTTCCTATTGCTCTGGGCTTTTTATTGGCCTCAAAGCAGACGAAATTCGATCCTCAAAATAAAATTTTTATCGGAGAACTGGCTTTAGATGGAAAATTAAGACCAATAAAAGGAGTGCTGTCTATTTCTTTGATGGCTAAAGCCAAAGGTTTTAAAGAAATCATCCTGCCAAAAGGCAATGCTTTCGAAGCTGCGTTAGTAAAAAGTCTAAAAGTGATTGGCTTGGATTCTTTAAAAGAAGTTGTTGATTATCTTGAAGGAAAGAAAACAGTCGCTTCCTTTGAGTCAAAAGCCGAGGATTTCTTAGAAAGTCCTGATTATCAGACAGATATCGGCTGGATAAAAGGCCAAGAATACGCAAAAAGAGCTTTGGAAATTGCTGCCGCCGGTTCCCATAATCTTTTTATGGAAGGACCCCCGGGCGCCGGAAAAACTTTGCTGGCCAAAGCCATGCCCACTATTTTGCCAAGGCTTAGTTTTAGCGAATCTCTGGAAGTGACAAAAATCTACAGTGTTTCCGGATTATTATCAGAAGATAAACCTTTGATTAATATTCGGCCATTCCGATCTCCTCACCATACTTCTTCAGAAGTGGCTCTGATTGGAGGCGGAAATCCTCCCAGGCCTGGAGAAATCACTTTGGCTCACAGAGGAGTCTTGTTTCTGGATGAATTTCCTGAATTTCACAGAGATGTTTTGGAAAGCCTTAGACAGCCTATCGAAGAAGGGAGTATCACCATTTCCAGAGCCAGAAACTTTTTAACTTTTCCGGCCCGCTTTACTTTGCTGGCAGCTACTAATCCTTGCCCATGCGGCTATTTTCATGATCCGGAAAGAAAATGCACCTGCATGCCTTCTCAGATTGCAATGTACCGGAGAAAGCTTTCCGGCCCATTGATGGATAGAATGGATTTATTTATTAATGTTCCGGCTTTAAAATTTGAAAAATTGACCGCCGAAGGCAATGATTTTTCGAGTCAAAAAGTCAGAGAAAAAATAGAAATTTCTCGCGAAGTTCAGAAGGAAAGGTTCAAAGAAGAAAAGATATTAACCAATTCGGAAATGAATATTCCCCAGATTAAAAAATATTGCCGAGTTGATATAAGATCGCAGGATCTTTTGAGAAAATATGTTAATTCCGGAAAGTGTTCCGCCCGAGGTTATCATAGAATTCTAAAAGTTGCCAGAACTATCGCTGATTTAGAAGATTCGCCAGATATTAAATTTGAGCACGTGGCCGAATCTTTAATGTACAGGACAAGGGAAGAGAAATGACTTTATTCACTCCTTAATTATTTTGCAAAAGCCCGGTAGAAGAATTTCAAAAGGCGATTTTTCTAGAAAAAAAATCGCCTTTTCTTACGAAGTAATTTGAAATTTCTCTACCGGGCAAAAGGATTTCTGGCTCCAATAACTGCAAAGTGGACATGACAACCTGTTGATTTTCCTGCTCCTGGAGTTCCGGGTTGACCGCCAACATAGGCTATAATTTGGCCCTGATAAACCTGATCTCCTGCATTTACTAAGCTGCTTTGAATATGGCCGTATTGAGTGACCACGCCGTTGGGATGAGAAATCGTCAGAGTATTTCCTGCTCCCTGGTTGTATCCAAATTTTACTTTTAAAACCGTACCGGCAGCGGCAGCATAAATAGGAGACCCGCACTGATTAGCAAAATCAATTGCGTTATACCAATGGAGGCCCTGAGAAATTCTGCCTTTGGTCGGTAAAATAAAGTAAGAATTTGCTAGGGGCGTATCTGAGTAAATTGGTTTGACAGCCGGCATTATCCCGTCGGGGACAACCAAGATATCTCCGGCAAAAATATCTTTTTCTTCAGCTAATTCGTTGAAAGCCACTATCTTTTCTACGCTTGATTTATATTTAGTGGAGATTTCGCTTATAGTTTCACCAGCTTTAACATAATGAAGCGTTCCTGAAATTGGCAGAATAATTAGAGCCTGCCCAATCTGAACTTTAGAGGTGGAGCTTAAATTATTAGCCCAGGCTAGGGTATTCAGGGATATATCAAACTTTTCAGCAATATTTAAAAGAGCATCACCCTTTTGAACAGTATATTCGATAATCTCTTTTCTAGATTCCGGGCTTTCTTCGCCGGTTAAAGCTCCTAATATCTGCGGAGTAACCATTACCGGGGGGCAAGAACCTACGAGGCTGTTTTTGCCGATTAAAGAAAAATCTGGGGACTCTGTTTCTGCTTTTTGGATTTCGCCAACAAATAAAGATTGAGAATTTTCTCCGGCTCCTCTATCGTTAGAGGCAATAATAGAAGATATTATGGGTAAAACTTCATTTTTTATGGAACCATTGATTAAATAGGAGGGGATAAGTGTTAAAACCCAAAATAAGATGATTGAGATTAATCCTAAATAAAGAAAGGGATTCCTGAAAAAACCCTTAGGTACTAGTTTCTTAAATTTTTCGGTCAAAGTAGGAATATTTTAGCTTTAATGAGTATAAATTTCCTGATTTTTGCCTATATTAACGCCTATATTATATTTTAGCTCAGCCAATTAAAAGGTCAAGCCCCCGGACCATTACGAGGAAAGGCGCCTTAAACGCCAAAATTAACTTATTCCTCTTTTGGTGTGGGGGCAAGCCCCTACTTAAATCAACTAAAAACCGGCTGTTAAAACAGCCGGTTTTTAGTTTTCTCTTATCAGGCAACCCCGCCTGAAGGCGGCGTCATTGTGCTTTGTAGCCGCCGAGAAGGCGGGGTGGAATGATACATCTCTTACCACAACCAGCAGGTTGTGGTAAGCTTTTTGAATGAGAATCCAACACTTAAATCATTCAACATACCAACATCAGTATCATATCGTCTGGACCACCAGGGGAAGAAGAAATATCCTCCAGAGTTATGTTAAGTCTGAATTGTTGTACAGCTTCGAAAACACAATCAGGAAATATCCGACGCTCTATTTGTGGAACGCGAATACAGGCCAGGATCATGTCCATCTGCAAATTGAAATTCCTCCAGACATAGCTGTGTCAGATGCCGTCGGAAAGATGAAAGCCAATTCAAGCTTTCATCTTCGCAGGAAGTTCAAATTCATCCAAGACATATATCTCGAAAAAGACGGCATCTGGAGCGTCGGATATTTCTCATCCACCATTGGGCTGAATGAGGAGCAGATCCGACGATATATTGATTGGCAAGCAAAGCATGAAAAGGTCCAGACGATAAACCTTTTCTCTGGGCTTCCCAAACAGTAAGTTGGATTCTCATTCACCGAAAAAGGAAGCCCCGGGCGGAGGCGTAGCCGGAGCCCGGGGAGGAGGTCACTAGCCTTATTTCAGCAAAGCAATCGCTTTTTGAAGCTCAGCTATCATGTTTTGCAGAATTACTATTGCTTGTTCCAGTTTCTGATTACTTGGGCAAGCAGGACAAGCCGGGCAACCTGGTGTAATTGTGCCCATTATCTCAAAAACTTTGTCGCTTTCGTCCCAATTCATCCCAGCAGGCGGCACGGGACTCGGCCAGATTTCTGTGGCTGAAGGTTGAATTACCTGATTCTTTTCCCATCTCCAAAGTGAAGCTATGTTTTTACCAATGCTTATCCTTACAATATAGTCTTTGTTATTAGAAATATCAGATGATACTTTCCAAGAATAGCTTTTATCAAACAAATTAACCGTAGCTATATGTCTTACAAAAACCGATTGTTCAATTGGGCAAGGAGGGCAAGTAACTTCTGCGCAGGTTCCACAGTTGGATACTCTTTTGAATAAATCAATGGATGCCTTTGGCCAAATCGGCTTAATGCTTTGGATTGAAACTTCCGGTTCTGTCACGTTCCATTTGATTGTCTGGGTTGTGTTTCTGTCCCATACTTCGCCCCCATTTGGCGAAACCACAGTTATTTTATAATTTATCGGATAAATGCATTTTTCCGTAGCATCGTCCAAGTCGCCGGTTTCCGGAAGTCCGCATTTCTTCTGAAGCTTTTTTATAGCCTTTTCAGTCAGAGGGCCGTAATATCCTGTAACATAACCTTCCGGATAAATATCCAGATCTTCCTTTAAAATTTCTTGGATAGCTTTTACTTCGTCGCTCCTTGAGCCAATACCAACACCTCGGGCATCGGCTATATAACTGAAACCGAACGAAGCTACAACTATAGCCAGGAGAAATAAAATACAAGTTTTCTTTATCATATTTGAAGTTATAATATTATTTTTTCTCGACCTTTTTATGGTTGCTCTCTCTTTAAATAATAACGCCCCGATTATTCTGAAGTTGCGTCTTTATTAATTTCTTTCAGGCAATTTAATTCTTCCATCCTTTCTTTGTTTAAATCAATTTTCCCTTCACATTGATTTTCATCAAATTGATATATTATTGAAGCTTTTTCTTCGGTTTCTGTTTCGGGTATGGCTGAAACATAGTCACCTTCTTTGGACAGCCTAAATTTAGGGGTATGAACGTTAATATTTAAGACTTCCGCTTCTTTTGGAATTTTCTCTTGGACCTCCTGGCTTTTATTGGCAATATCTAGCGCTTTATCTTTTTTGCTTTGAATCAAATCAATGGCAGCAGGAGCCAATTTCTCTATGTTCAATATTTTTCTTTCTTTTATATTGACTTCGGCCAGGGCGCCTCTAAAATTTTCCTTTATTTTTTCGCTTTCTTGAAAAGCTCCTTCTGATTTTAAACTAGCAGGCATTGGTTCTTTTTCCTGCTTTTTTGCTTCGGGAGGTTCTATTAAAACATAAGCTCTGCCGTCAACCAGTTCTATATCTTTTATTGTTGATCCTTGCTGGAGCCAATTTTTAATTTCATTATTCTGGAGCGCAATTTCTTTAGCTTTGGCCAAATTATATCTTGGGGAGTTTAAATTATTAAAAATAAAGAAGAATAAAATAACAGCGATGGCGCCAACTGGAACCAGTTTCCTGAAAATATTAAAAACTTCCGCTTTTTTTCTTTCCGGAGAATATTTTTTCATCAAAACTGAATTAAGCCTTTCTTTATGGCTTTTTATCTCAATTTTTGGCAAAGATGTTTCCTCTAATTTTTTTATCAAATCGTCTTTTTCCATACTATAAATAAAACGGATTAATCATTATAAAGTTTCAAAAAATTCATCTTTTAACTTTTTTATTCCCCGATGCAAAAGCGACTTTATTGTTCCTTCTTTTTTGCCCAGAATTTCAGAAATTTCTTTAATCTGTTTTTTTTCAAAAAACCTCAAAACAATGACTTCCTGGTATCTCATATCCAGCTTTGAAATTTTTTCTTGAGCTCTTAGGAAATCCTGATGTTTTTTCAATTCTTCCTGAACTTCAATAAATTCCACTTCAATATTATCGGTACTGATTGGCTCTGTGATTTTTTCCAAAGAAACTTTTTTACCTTTTTGTTTTCTGAAATAATTTACTATCTCGTTGCTTGCGATTCTGTAAAGCCAGGAGGAAAAAGGAACGTTTTGCCAGCGGAATTGCCAAAGATTTTTTAATGCTTTTAAAAAGGTTTCCGAAGTCACATCCTGGGCAATTTCAAGATCGGCCACTCTTTTTAAGATGTAGCCGAATATTTGAGAGTAATATTTTTTGTATAGCTCGCTAAAAGCTTCTGAATCTTTTTTTGCTTTTCTAACCAGATCTCTTTCTTCTTTAAGATCCATATTAGCAGGTTAAATGAAAAAGACCAATCACTCTTTCTTGTTTTCCTTCTTCCTCTTCAGAGTCCTCTTTTAAAACGTTAAAAGTTTTTACTGCCTCTTCGGTTTTGTCGATAATAAACTTTATTCCGTTTTTTTTGATTTTTTCTTTGGCTTCATCGGTAACTTTTGCCAGTCCTGATTCTCCAGTTCCGATAACTATAGTGTTAGGTTTCTGATTTATTGCTCTTTTCACCTCTTCAACGCCAATTTTATGCCTTTCTTTAAAAACCAAAGGTAAAATTTCATCAGTCCATCTTACTTCAACGTCACTATCATAATTTTTACCGTCAATGGTGATAAAACCAAAACGATATTCTCCAATCATAAATATATTATTTTACAGGACATAATCTCTTGTAGAGTGTTTAAAAGCGTATGATTCTGAATATTATCATTAATATAAGAAATAGAATGTTGCCACCAGCGTAGGAATTTGAAGAGGTGTTTGAAGATGTTTGAAAGTTAATTTTTTCCGATGAAAATGGCTTATTATCCAAACCATATGTTCCTACTAAATAAGCGTTATAGCAATTGTCTTCACTTTTTACGTTCCAAGATATATCAGTTTCCCTTATTACTCCCGGTAAAATATTTGTTGCAGGAAATTCGAGATCTTCTATTTTTTTTCCTTGGCAGTTTTCGATTACTATTAATCCCTTAGGTTTAAGATGAACTGTACCATCATTTTCAAACCTTATCTTAAAAGACGCTAACTCAGACGATTCTGACACAGAAAATTCTTTAAGAATCAAACTTTCTTTAGCTTCACCAGATACTGTCAGCAAAAGCAGGGCTCCAACTTTTTGAGCCATTACTGCGCCTGTCGCTTCTTTTTGCATCATGCCCGTAGTAGAAGCTAAAATTGAAGCGTATCTTCCGCCAGGTTCGGCATTTTTTGGGACACTGATAGTGAAACTAACAAATTTTTGTTCTTTTGGTTTTAAGGTGAATTCAGTAGGTTCAATTTTAACCCATTTCTTTAAAGAATAAGTTGCATCTTCTCCTGGTTCAACAATTACCTGCCCTGTTTCTCCTTCTGGTCTAAAATCTTCAATCTCCATCTTAATTGAAACAATGTTATCGCTCGGATTATAAACCTTAATAGTATTTATCAATATTTCTCCTGGCTTTGCCGTTAATTCAAAAATTAGAGGAGAAACTGCTATCCCTTCTGTTTGGGCATTAGTTCGAAGACTAAAGATCATTCCAATGATTGCAAAAATTGTTAATAATAAAATTTTAATAAATCTCATAATTTTTTTATTTATTGGGGGCTTAAGTTTGACCATTTTCCGCATCTGTCTCCCCATCTCGAGATAACTTTGTCTTCTATCCTGGCCTCGATTACCTCGCACTGGTTCGGGCATCCTTTACATTGGAAAGAGGTGCATTTTATATCCATATCTGAAATATCCCAGCCGCGGAAAGAACTCTTTTCCAGTTTTTTTTCTTTTGCCAAAAAAGCTACTCCGAAAGCTCCCAGAACTAAATTATGTTTCGGAATAATAATTTTTTGTTTCAGGGATTCTTCAAAAGCCTTCCTCATTCCCAAATTTTCACTGACTCCTCCGATAAAAATTATCGGCGGCTGGATATTTTTTCCTTTAGCTACGGCATTTAAATAATTTCTGACTAAAGCATGACAAAGTCCGGCAATAATATTTTCAGTCGTGTGGCCGATTTGCTGCTTGTGAATCATATCCGATTCTCCAAAAATAGTGCATCTCCCTGATATATGAGTTGGCTTTTCGGATTTTAAAGCTATTTCTCCGAATCTTTCAATCGGAATCCCTAATCTGAAAGACTGGGCATCAAGAAAAGAACCGGTACCGGCTGCGCAGACCGTATTCATGGCAAAGTCCACCACCACGCTATTTTCCAGGATAATTATTTTTGAATCCTGACCGCCGATTTCAATAACTGTTTTTAAATCGGGAACAAAATAGCTTGCTCCTATGGCATGGGCAGTAATCTCGTTTTTTACCAAATCAGCACCGGCTATAACTCCGGCTAAATACCTGGCTGACCCTGTTGTCCCGACTCCAAAAATTTCGATATCCTTTGGAGTTTTTTCTTTTAATTTTTTTAGTCCATTTTTAATGGCAGCTATCGGATTTCCTTCAGTTCTGAAATAGCTTGAGTAAATTATCTCATTTTTTTCATCGATTAAAACAAATTTACAGGAAACTGAGCCGACATCAATTCCTATATAGGTTTTCATGGTTTATTTGTATCTGTTAAATTATTTTTTAATATTATATTTTTGGCGACTTTTTATCAAATCAACAAATGCTTCAATTCTAGTTGTTATTCCTACTTCACCTGTTTGCTCATCAAGGGAGAAAGAAATAAAGGGAATTTTTTTCTCCTGTGATATTTTTTGCAAAATAGGCCTGACAGTGGTTTCTGGCATGCATCCAAAAGGTAGCAACTGGATTACCCCGTCAAACTTTTCTTCTGAGTAGTGCAGCAATTCATAAATCGCATCTCTTCCGTGGCCTCCGACTGTTGAACATAAATAAGGCATAATTTTTTTCTGGATTTTCCAATCAATCCAGGGCATCACAGTTTTCTTTAGATGATAAAAAAGATTCATTTGGCGGTAGACTTCAACTCCCATTTGTCCCAGCCGTTTTTCTAAATCAAGATTGATCGCGCCGTCAACAACCGTATAAATTTCTCCAACTAGACCAATTCTTAATAGTTCGGCATCTTTACTGATTTTTATATTTAATAATTTTTCCCGGACTTCTTTTTTTAATTTTTTTAAATCTCGGCTTTTTTTAATATCATTCATTTTTTCCAGAGTTTGCATTAAAAACTGGTCTGTTTCTCCTTTTTTCTTTTCTCTCGGCCTCAAATAGGTAGCTTTTTCCTCCAGTTTTTCAATAAATCTCATCTCTTCCAGAAAGAACAAAAACGCTTTGATTGTTTGCCAGACAGAAATATTATTTTTTTTCCTTACTTCATTTATCCTTGGAAATAAATTCTTGGCATTCAGATTTAAAACAGTTACATTATAACCCGCCTCTTTTAATATTTTTTCTTGGATTTGCCAATAATATCTCAAACGACAAGACCCGCCGATGTTTTCCCACATAAAAATAGTATCAGCCCCTTTTTTAATGGCTGTTAAATAGTTGCCGATATTCACTTTTAAGGGAAAACAGAAAAGTTCTGGAGACAATTTCGCTCCTTCTTCTATGGCTTTGGAACTAGTTTTCTCTGGCAAAACAGCTTCTGCCCCCAGATTTTCAAAAATGGTTTTAAAACAAATCGAATAATTTCCTAAATTGGCAACAGTAAGTTTCATTTTACTTTCGTAATTTTATTTATCAATTTTTT
>Ga0315273_10012160_pt1 | contig 11021 bp, 5 predicted proteins | sample YL17G02_0_MG_FD_205753 | JGI IMG/M metagenome (GOLD analysis project Ga0315273, IMG submission 205753) | Sediment microbial communities from Yellowstone Lake, YNP, Wyoming, USA - YL17G02_0 | ecosystem: Environmental > Aquatic > Freshwater > Lake > Sediment | place: USA: Wyoming | collected...
TGCCGAAGATCTCTTCAAGTTCAGGTCTATCGAGCATTGGGAAAGACAAGCCGAAGAGCCCACGAAGGAAATCCGATTTGACTACGATGGCAGACATATAGTCAGAGTCTGGGCCCCCAGCGAAGATGGCGGTTCAATTCCTACAGTTGAGTACAAATACGACAGCTATGACAACCTTATAGAAGTGCGCAAGTTGGTGAACAGGCTTGTCAACAGCCCAGGAGAGCAGTACGAGACAACGAGGTATGCCTATCAAGCGGACCACGAGTCAGGGTACCTCGATATCAATCCAAGCGACCATTATCTGACTGAGATCATCGATCCAAGGGGTCTAAAACCAGTGACCTACAAGTATGACGAGGACGGGCGCCTCAGAACTGTGGTCGACGCAAAGAGCAACGAAATTCAACTGACTCTCGACATTGGGGCGAACAAACAGCAAGTCAGTGACCGGACAGGCCTGACGACAATCTATGAATACAACGACCGGGGCAATGTTGAAAAAGTGACTAAGATGGTCGGCGATGATCCGCCGGTTGAGAAGATTGTCACCATGTATAGGTACAATGATGGGGCATCCGGCATACCGGGAGAAGGGGGCTACGATGCGGGCAATCCGGACCAGCCTACAGAGATTTGGACGCCATTGGTAGACAGCCCCGATGAAGGCCAAGACAGTCACTGGAGCAAGACAAAACACGTGTATGACGATTTGGGCAGGCCTCTGATAACGACGGATCCGACCTACAATGTCACAACCAATGTCTATGATGTACTCGGCAATGTAACGGAGACCATCCAATGGCGTCCGATCGTAAGCAATCCGGGCGAGTTTCCGATTGATTATCAAGCAAATCCGCCGACCACCAGCTATGCCAAAGTATCTACTACGACTAACGAGTACTATTATGATATTATTGGTACAGGTTGGGCACTGACGGGAACTGATCAACAGTTGACGAATCTTATTGCCATCGCAAAAACGATCGATCCGGTAACGTTGGATGTTCTCGACGGGACCGAGTATGACTACAACTACAATGATGGGCATCTAAAAAAGGTTAGAAAAGTCGATGCAATCGGCGAGCTTCCCCCTTCAGAGACCACTTACGGCTACGACGAGGATCAGAGTAATTCTCCAGATCAGCCTTACAGCATAACCGACCCAGCCGGCTCTACACGATATTTCTACTATGACAAAAACGGCAATCAGATAAGGTCCTGGTATCAATGGGACGATCCCGGCAACGGCGGCGTTGGCGTCGATCACACTGTCTATACTCATACGCTATACGATGACGCGGGCCGCGTTATTCAGACCAGCCGGCAGCTTGACGATGCAGAGTATGATGCAGATAAGGCGACGATACTGAGTCGGACCTGGTATGGCAAGCTTGACAAGCCGGAAGCTACGGTCGATCAATTTGGTGTGCTGACCGAATACTACTACGACGAGTTAGGCAATCTGGTTGAGACAGCAACCTTCGAAAAGTCGGGAGACGACGGCCAATACGCCCCCTTGACCGTCAGCCGAACACTTTACGATGCAGACGGAAGAGTCCTTGTTACCACCGATCCGTATCACCCGGATGAGCCAGCCAACGGCACGGAAAACGTATATGACGAATTCGGCCGGATTGAACGAACCCGCCGCTGGGGGAATGTCAAGATCAACCTTGTGGAATTTGCAGTTGTAGGCGGTATTGTCGTCGAGGGTAGCAGTATTCCCGGCGGTGTCGAACCTGTCGGCAAAAAAGTGCCTGATGGGATCACGGTGGCCAACGCCTGGAATGGTGTTGGATCGCCGCCCGATATCGGTTGGACCGTCACGGATGGTGGGGGTGAAGATACTACGCCAACTGAAGGCCAAGAACTCTCATACACGCGGACTGAGTACGACCCTGGCGGACGGGTCCAGTACACATACAATCTGCACGAGACGCTGGTGGATGAAATCGCCACTGAATTCGAATACGACGCCGCAGGTAAGCAGAAGGCGATAATCAATCACCTAAACGAGCCTACCAAATATGAGTACGAAGGAACACGGCGTTCGAAGGTAATCGACGCAATGAACAATACTACCGAGTTTACGTACGATGCGCTCGGTAGGCTGATCCGCACCGAACACCCGCCGACCGTGGTGGTGGAAGGCGGCTTGGATCCGGTAGCAACGTATACTCACATCCACTACGATTCGCTCGGCAGGAAGGATTGGGAGTCTCAGGCAACGGTCAAGTCCGGCGAAGGCGCGGAGAATCAAGTCGCCGAGAAGGATAAGCGGTACTTCGAATACGATTCAGCCAGCCGGTTGGTCAAAGTGATTCTGCCGGAGCCGGAAGATGGGGCAGGTTATCCAGAGTACAAATACATTTATGATGACTACGGCAACCTGGCAGGGATTTTGGACCCGCTGAACCGGCTGACTGTGTTCAAGTACGACGAGATGAACAGGCAGACCGAGCGCTACGCGCCATTCATCGTGAGCGATCCGGTCAGCATCCAGGACGTTGCGGATGTCTACGACGAATTGGGCGCAGTCTCCCCCGCTCCTGTATCGGAGGTGCGCGAATACAATGACCTTGGGCAGCTTGTCAAGGCAACCGACTTCAAGGAGCAGTTGACTGTGTACTCGTATGACAGCCGTGGTCTGCTCGAGTACAAACGGTACTACCAGGATGAGTCATACTATTCGCAATACTATCCGAGCATCAATGCCAGCCCACAGTTCTACTATGAGTACGACGGACTCGGTAGAAGAACGGGTGTGACGGTCACGCATTACGATGACTCCGGCATCGCAATCAGCACTGACAGTTATGTCTACGTATATGACATCGAAGGACGTCTCCATCTGCTGTGCTCTCCGCAGGGATACGTCCGTTACGACTACAGCGACGTTACCGGCCGAAAGCAAGCCGTACGGGCATTTGATCCGACCGTAAACATAGAGGATGTTCTCGATGAGCTGCCCGACGATGACGATACAAGGGTTAGCTACCTGTATGATGAGCTTGGCAGACTTGGGACTGTCCAGGTGCACAAACGCAACGGATATGAGCCGACGGCAGAGGAGAAGGCGATCTACGGCTACAACCCGGTAGGCTCGCGACAGACACTTGTCTATCCCAACGGCAACCTGGCGGAGTACACATACGATGCGCTCAATCGCCTTACAACCCTCACAAACTGGAAAGACAGTGGAAAGGTAGAAAATGATAAGCGTAGCAGGTTCGCGTACAAGTTAGCGGCCGACGGGATGCGCAAGCAAGCAATCGAGTTCTTCACAGGTGAGGGGACGGACACGCGGACAGTAACCTATGACTACGACAATCTCAACCGCATCCTGGAAGAGACAGCTTTGGCCTCCGATGGGACGTATTCCACGCAGTACACATACGACCTTGTAGGCAATCGAACGCAGAGAATCGTCACGGTCACAAACGGCACCGTCGGTGGAACGCAGACTTTGACAACGACATACGAATACGATCCTGAAACGGATCGGCTGCTTAGAGAAGTACATGAGTACGAGGGGCCGATGGCGGCCATACCACGGAACGGCGAGCGCATATACGCCTATGCCAGGCCCGGCGGCGGCGTTGCGTACAAAGACGCGAAAGGCCTGATCAGCGGTTTCAAAGCATTTGTGCTCGGTTTGCCGTCGGTGTGGTCGCAGCGGCTCTTGATGGCGATGCTGATAATGCTGCCGGTGGCGTTCTGCCTGCCTGCGATGGTGGTGCTGTTGGTCAGACTAAGGCGAGGGCCGCCAAAACGCCAGGCGCAATTGAGCCTGTACTATCGCTGCGTGTCAGTGATGCTCGCTTATGTGATGTTGGTCAGTCCCATTTGCCTGCAGCAGGCCGCCGAAGGCGCAACAGACTACAGCAGCCTTTACAGCATGCACTGGGCCGAGGGCGACCGGATAGTCGAATACGGCCATTGGGAGGGGGAAGTAGATCCCGTCTTTGTTCCCGGCTATGATGCCAATGGCTCTGTCATCGAGAAGCTCACTTGGGACACGTCTGGTGGAGCCGAGGCCGTCCTGATTGAGGAAGTCCATTACGAATACAACCTCCAGAATTGCTTGGCCTCGGTAATCACCACGCCTTATGTCGATGGTGTCGCGCAGACGCCGACCACAACCGAATACAGGTACGATCCCGATGGAAACCGTGTACAGAAGACTGTAGACGGCACAGCAACCGATTACCTAATCGACGCCTATAACCACACCGGGTATGCACAGGTATTCAAGGAGACAACAGGCTCCGATACCACTGTCTATATTATCGGTGATGATGTCCTCGGCCAGGCCAAAGGCGACGCCGTCGATGCTCCGAAGTATCTGCTCTACGACGGCCACGGCTCGACAAGGCAGTTCGTTAACAACACCGGCGCAACTGTCCTTGAGGACTACTCCTACGATGCCTATGGCGTGATGTTGGGCGGCAATCCCACTCGGGAGGCTCCTGCTGCTACGAATCTGCTATATTCGGGCGAACAGTTTGATGCTCACTTACAACAATATTATCTAAGAGCAAGGTATTACGACCAAAACACCGGGCGCTTCAACAGGATGGATCCGTTTGCCGGCAATCTGCGCGATCCTCTGAGCCTGAACAAATATCTGTATTGCGACGGGAATCCGCTCAATGCCATCGACCCATCAGGGGAAGAGTTTTCTACTATTCAGCAGATGGCGTCTTTTGCTATCATAAGTGTACTGATTAGTGTTAACATAGCAAATGCGCCTGGGCCGCATGATCCGGTCTTTCGGGATGCAACCGAAGACATGTATTTTGACGCCTACTTCACCATAGGCGCAGGCGTCCTGATACGACACATCATAATCCCAGTAGCCAGGAAGACAATAAGATATGTTGGCACGCGGCTAAGAGTCCCTTTGCATGGGTCCCCTGCAAGTGGACCTGGAGAATGGATAAGAGTCAAAGAACACATGAGCCCCCGAGCAGCACAGTATCAGACACAAATTACAGGTAAACCAATCGACCAGTCATATGTTGTTAATGGTGTCAAATTTGATGGATTTCAAGGTGGGACGCTCCTTGACGCAAAAAGCTCAGGATACAAGGATTTTGTTGAAAATGGTAGGTTTAGCGATTGGTTTACAGGTAAGCAGCCCTTGCTTGACCAAGCACAACGCCAAGTCACTGCGGCAGGGGGCACACCTGTTGAATGGCATGTAGCCGATAAAGAGGCAATTCCCGCCTTTAAGGAACTTTTGAAAGACACCGCTGCCGAGAGTATAAAGATAGTCCATACACCAATAGGGCAATAAAATAGACAATTTCCTGATCGATATTACTGCAAGGAGTATGCGATGAGTTGGGATATTTTCGTACAGGACATCCCAAAGGATGTTAAACGAATCAGTGATATGCACGAGAAATACAGCAATTTCAAACCTTGTCCTATTGGGGTACGCTCGGAAATAATTAGAAAGATAAAAGAAGTTGTCCATGAAGCTGACTTCTCTAATCCGGCATGGGGGGTCATGGATGGAAACGGATTTTCAATTGAAGTAGATATGGGAGACACAGAAGAGTGTATGGGATTTGCCTTTCATGTTCGAGGTGGAGACGCTGCGGCATTTGTTGTTAGTGATATCTTGGAATGCTTAGGTCTCCGGGCATTTGACCCGAGTTCTGAGACAGGTCTGTTTGAAATAGGTCTTGGTGCTCTGGACGCTCTGCAACGTTGGCGCCGGTATCGCGGCATAGTGTCAAAAGATGAAAGCCGATAGTGTGCAAAAGATACGCGGTGGACAAAGACAAAGAAAGAGGAGTATCCGTGGGAGTGCCTCTTGTGGCTTTTGAGTGGAAACATGCAAGAGCGGAATAATTCGTTAGGTTATGTGAAATAGCCGGAAAAACAATGGAGGCATAGCTCTTTGGCACATGAATAGAACGTGAAAGCGGCGTCGCGGAAACTACGACTACGACCGGCTACAAGTACGATCCCGATGGAAACCGTGTACAGAAGACTGTAGACGGCACAGCAACCGATTACCTAATCGACGCCTATAACCACACCGGGTATGCACAGGTATTCAAGGAGACAACAGGCTCCGATACCACTGTCTATATTATCGGTGATGATGTCCTCGGCCAGGCCAAAGGCGACGCCGTCGATGCTCCGAAGTATCTGCTCTACGACGGCCACGGCTCGACAAGGCAGCTCGTTAACAACACCGGCGCAACTGTCCTTGAGGACTACTCCTACGATGCCTATGGCGTGATGTTGGGCGGCAATCCGGGCAGCGCATCTAATCCTGATGCCCCGGCGACGAATCTGCTCTACGCAGGTGAGCAATTCGACAGTGACGCCCAGCAGTACTACCTTCGCGCGCGGTACTACGACCCGCTAAACGGCCGATTCAACCGCATGGACGACTTCGCGGGCAACATGGAAGACCCCCAAAGCCTCCACAAATACCTCTACTGCCATGCAAACCCGGTGAATGCTGTGGACCCAGGCGGGACATTTATCAGTGGGATGGTTGACTTAGTTAATTCGATTGCCATTCGGCTAATGCTCTTTAGTATGGAGTATGGGCCTAAGATTGCCGCTGGTATCTGGGCGGTTACGACGATAACTGCTGCGATGTGGCTGGCCACATTATCCGCGCTGATATTGCAGGATTTAGGCGTATTTCCCCCGAATGAATATGTGGCGGAAATTGCTGCAATCCTGGGTCTTGTGCTGATAGCGGAGTTGTTTGTAATATCTATGTTGCCCGCAAGCTGGACATCTCCGCCGGCCTGGCGAGGCACGAACCATCCGACGGTAAGAAGGGCAGTTGAGACAGGCAATCGCGTCCATTATGATAAGACCACTGATCCATCGGGATACACCCACGTCGGCGGGCCGACACAGGTGCAGGAGAAGTACCGAAACACTGAGTTCCGGTTTGCAAGACGTGGACAGAGAATGGTGGACGTCGAATACATAGGTGGCGACCATCCGTCAACGTATCCTGGCTCGAATTGGCCGAGCGGTATTAACAAGGCGGACTTCAAGCCCGATACGCCGACCGGCAATGCTATGAAGGTTCCGGGAGATGTCTTGCGGGTACCGTATGATCCAGAAACACGCAAGATTAAACTATAGGGTAGGCGGTGAGATAGGTGAAGTGCTATGGACATTAGATTCAGCGATCTGCTGATCCAGCCAAGACACAAGGCCATAGCCCTACTTGAAGACGAGTATAAAAGGACGGGAGATGTGCCCACCCTGCGCAATAGTAACCTTCTGTTACTGGATATAGGAGCTTGGAAATCTGCAAAATGCAACTGCGAGAGAATCATTGAAGAATCAGAGCATACTCATGACAAAGATCTCATAGAAATGGGCATGGTGGATTGGTTCACCGGTAACATATCGTCTGCCATTGATTCTTGGAGGAAGGCTATTAGAGCAGAGTACACCGACGCAATTGGAGCAATTGATGGGCCGCTCATTTTATGGTACGGAGGTGCGCGGCTTGGTGATGACAGACTCATGAGGCAATCGCTCAAGAAACTGGAGAGATTCTGGAAGGTGAAAGACTATCATGTTTTCAGTGAGTGGCCGGGGACGAGTGCGATAGCAGCTTTCTTGCTGGACAAGGTGCCGGAACCCGTGTTTCTGAATAAATGGAAATGGGAAAATCTTGAGAATCGACGCCTCTGCCGGGCCCATTTCTGGGTCGGAATGAGACGTTTAGATAAGTCGAAAGATGAAGCCATCAGGCATTTTCACGCTGCGTTCTCAAGAAATAAGATTGCCATACTCGAGTATGAGTATTTCTTGGCTAAATGGGAATATTCCCGACTTACTGGGGAAGATTGGAACACCCTGGGATCGCAGCCGAATCAAGTGTAATGCGCTAGGACGGTACTGACGCCCGATTTTTCCCGTTTTGCTTGCAGCGGTCAAACTGTTCTCGGACGCCGACACGCTCTTTGAAAAGTGAACTATCCCAATTGCCCCGGCGGCGTCTTGCTCTGCAAATACCAATACGACCTCCAGAATCGCTTGTCTCGGTAATCACCACGCCTTATGTCGGTGGTGTCGCGCAGACGCCGACCACGACGGAATACAGGTACGATCCCGACGGTGTGCGCATCGGCAAGACGGTCGATGACGGCACGGATGTCACGGCTACCGATTACCTCATTGACGCCTATAACCACACCGGCTATTCGCAAGTGTTTGTAGAAACAACCGGAACGGACAAGACTGCTTATATAATCGCGGATGATGTGTTGGCTCAAGCAACGGGAAATGCTGCTAATGCTCCGAAGTATTTGCTCTATGACGGCCACGGCTCGACAAGGCACCTTGTCAACAACACCGGCGCAACCGTCCTTAAGGACTACTCCTACGACGCCTATGGCGTGATGTTGGGCGGCAATCCCACTCGGGAGGCTCCTGCTGCTACGAATCTGCTATATTCGGGCGAACAATGGGATACGAGCGCCCAGCAGTACTACCTCCGCGCGCGGTACTACGACCCGCTCAACGGCCGATTCAATAGAACCGACCCCTTCGCCGGAAACCAGAAGGATTTAAGGCCCTGAGCAGTTTCCCCAAGTCAATGGGCTATTTTGTCGGTTTCCAAACGTACTTTCCTTTTTGGTTTATGTAGCCCCACTTCTGGACAGATTTACCGCTGGTGTCGCTCATCATCACGCGGGCCAGGCCGTTTTGGAATCTTCCCGCCCCCAGGCCCGATGGTGCGTCGAATTGTGGCTTAATCACTACCCTCCCGGACCTCTCAATATACCCCCATTTGCTCCCCACTTTCACGGCCGCCAGACCTTCTGAGAACTCGCACGCCTCAGAGAATTGTGGCTTTACGACGAACTGTCCAGTCTTGTCGATGTAGCCGTGCTTGCCTCCGGAACTCACACAAGCCAGACCCTCGGAGAAATCGTCGGCCCCACTGAACTTCGGCTCAATGACGTATTCGCCGGTCTTATCTATGTAGCCAAACTTGTCGCCCAATTCCCTTGCTGCAAATGCAAGGCCTTCAGAGAAATCGCCAGCGGAGGCGAATTGAGGGCTGATGATATATCTGGCTGTCTTGTCAATATAGCCCCACTTCTTGTCTTCATTCACTGCTGCCAGGCCATCGTGAAAATCCTTGGCGGCATCGAATCTTGGCGAGACTACTTCTCTTGCTGTCTTGTCAATGTAGCCAAACTTGCCGGACAGGTTCACGACCGCCGTGTCTTCATGAAAGGCGCCGGGATTCGAGAGAGTGGGGGCTTCAAGCTGTGGTTTGATTACATACATCCCGGTCCTGTTGATATATCCCCATGTCTTTCCGAAGTCGCTCGATACACATGCGAGCCCTCCTGAGAAGTCCCCCGCCCTGTGGAACTGGGGTTTGATAACCATCGTGCCTGTTTTGTCGATGTAGGCATGTCCTTCGCCTTCCTTACGGCGGACCCTGGCAAGCCCTTCGGAGAAGTCCCCGGCCCCGTCAAACTGGGGCTTGACGACGACCTTTCCTCTTTGGTCAATATAGCCGTACTTGCCATTCTGCGAGATCCTGAACAAGGGTCCATCCTGCGGCGGGGCCTTCTTCTGCCTGCACGAAGCGCAGACCACTACAGCAAGACACATTGTCCATAAGCACACTATTGCCTTCATAGCCGTTCTCCTTCCACAAACATAGCCTTAACAGTTCACCTGCAGTATGCTACCACTCTCTGTATTGCTTAACAAGCATAGAACTCAGAAATACAGCGAGGAAAAGCAATCAGAAGCCTTCTCGGCATACAGAATCTGGAAGCCCCGGTGGCCGGGGGGCCGGAATACGCAACAAACAGGCCCCAAACCCGACTCAGAGGGGCATACAGGCCAGACTCCGGACCTAAGGAAAATGCGCCGGAGGTGGGCTTCCGACAACTGAATGTGAAAAATCCAGATTTGTTGTTGATTAGCTGGCTGGCTTCTGGTAAAATACTACTTGGTTATCTCTCGGTCGCTGTTGGAGTGAACCTTCAAGTGCGAAGGAGCTCGCCGGGAGGAATGCGAGAAGGAGGAAACGTGTGGACAACGCGGCTCGAAACTCTTGTTCTCAAATCATGTTGTTATTCGTGGTAGTCCTCACAGTCCTGGCACATTCTTTTTTTCTGCCTTCGCGGTTGGAGGCCAAGCCCGTAAGCCCACAAGATGCCGAGAAGGTGGTCAGGGGCCGGTTAAGGCGGAATCCCAGGCCCATGGAAGCCCAGTTGGGCAGCAGGATACGCAAGACGGATGTCTTTGTGGATGACACCGGACAGACCATATACTACGTTGTCTATCTTGACCCATCGGGATTTGTGGTTGTGCCGGCCGATGACTGCGTGGAGCCGATAATTGCCTTTGTGGAAAAGGGTGCTTACGATCCCGCGCCCGACAATCCTTTAGGTGCGCTGGTGAGCCGCGACTTAGCCGGTCGCATGGCTGCCGTGCGAAGCCTCGGGGGATTTATAGAAGACTCTATGGTGGCCGGAGCCGCCTCCCAGGAATCTGCATCGCCGCCAGGAGTCGGTTCGGAATCGCAAGCCAAATGGGCCCTGTTGCAGAGCTATGACGGTGCGGTCGGAATAATGGGCTTGACGTCTATCTCCGACGTGCGTGTCGCTCCGCTGGTCCAAAGCGCATGGGGCCAAGGCGATCTTATGGTTTACACGGACCATGGGCGGGAGTTCTGGCCTCTTTACAATTACTATGTGCCGGGTAATGAGGTTATCTCCCACTACGGTGCGGGTTGTGTGGCGGCCGCAATGGCACAATTAATGAAGTATCATGAACACCCCAGCGTGGGGGTTGGCACAGCGTCGTTCACATTTCTTGTTGATGGCGAATACCGGACGGAGCCGCTGATGGGCGGGGATGGCGCTGGCGGGCCTTACCACTGGACTGAGATGGTGTTGGAGCCTGATGCCAGCATTACAGAGACCCAGCGGCAGGCAATAGGCGCTCTTTACTTCGATGCGGGCATATCGGTTGGGACACATTAC
>Ga0315273_10012161_pt1 | contig 11020 bp, 11 predicted proteins | sample YL17G02_0_MG_FD_205753 | JGI IMG/M metagenome (GOLD analysis project Ga0315273, IMG submission 205753) | Sediment microbial communities from Yellowstone Lake, YNP, Wyoming, USA - YL17G02_0 | ecosystem: Environmental > Aquatic > Freshwater > Lake > Sediment | place: USA: Wyoming | collected...
CCCTCGCCCGCACGATTGCCGCCGATCGGGACGCCCGTGGCCCGTTCGGCAGTCTCGAATCGCTGGATCGGGTCCCGGGGATCGGCCCCGGGCTGCTCGCCGCGATCGCGATGAACGTGACCTTTTCAGGAATGCCCGCCCCGGCGGGAGGGTCGGGAGGGAGCGCAGATGCGCGACCAGTCCTTCCCGCCGCCTCCGCCCTAGCCGTCCTCAACCTCAATACCGCGACGGCCGCCGATCTCGAGCGGCTGCCGTTCATCGGGGCCTACATGGCGCGGCAGATCGTGGCTTTCCGCGACAAGCACGGTGCCTTCCCCGTGATCGATAGTCTGGTCCGCGTCCCGGGCATTGGGCCGGCGACCCTGGCCAAGGTTCGTGATCGGCTCCGGGTGGAATAAGTACTTCGTATCTTGCCGCCGAGCCGCCGAGCCGCCGAGCCGCCGAGCCGCCGAGCCGCCGAGCCGCCGAGCCGCCGAGCCGCCGAGCCGCCGAGCCGCCGAGCCGCCGAGCCGCCGAGCCTATTGACACGCTTCCCCGACAATCTAGCTTAGATGAATAGGCGTAAACCGTTGTCGCACTTAACAATCCAGCTCCCGCGAGGCGATGGCGACTGCAGCGGCCGGTGGAAACGACCGGCTTGGCGATATTCTGATGCGCGAAGGGCTCATCACGCGCGAACAGTTGGCGGCGGCCCTCGCTGAACAGAAATCGTCCGGCCACCGCTTGGGCTACGTCCTGGTGAAACTGGGGCTGGTCCAGGAACTCGAGGTCACCAAGGTCCTCGCACGCCAGTACCGCATGCCGGCGGTCGACCTGACGCGCTTCGAGGTGGACCCGAAGATCCTCAAGCTGGTCCCCTCCGACTTCGCCCTCAAGCACGTGGTGCTCGCGCTGAAGCGGGAGGGGCGGACGCTTACGGTGGCCATGGCCGATCCGACCAACACCGGCGTTCTCGACGACCTCAAGTTCATCACCCGATTCGACCTGTTCCCCGTCATCGCGGGCGAGTTCACCCTCCGTAACATTATCGAGAAGCATTACGAGTCGTCGGACGAGCAGCTGCAGAACCTCCTCAAGGACATGGAGGAGCTCGGTGACAGCGACGTGGAGGTGGTGGAGGAGCAGGAGGACGAGGCCGCGACGCAGGCGCAGATCAACGACGCGCCGGTCGTCAAGCTCATCAACGGCATCCTGACGGACGCTGTCAAGCGGGGCGCGAGTGATATCCACCTCGAGCCGTTCGAGCATGAGATCCGGGTACGGTATCGGATCGATGGCTCCCTGCTCGAAGTGATGAAGCCGCCGGTCAAGATGAAGGCCGCTCTGACCTCCCGCATCAAGATTCTGTCCCAGCTCAATATTGCCGAGCGCCGGGTGCCGCAGGACGGGCGCATGAAGATCAAGATCGGCAACAAGGTCATCGATTTCCGGGTTTCGGTGCTGCCGGTGATCTACGGCGAGAAGATCGTGCTCCGAATCCTCGACAAGGGCAACCTGACGCTCGACCTCTCGAAGTTCGGCTTCGAGCCGAAGGCGGAGCAGGACCTGATGCGGAACATCCTGAACCCGTACGGGATGGTCCTGGTGACCGGGCCGACGGGGTCGGGCAAGACCACAACGCTCTACTCCGCGCTGTCTCGGGTCAATACCGTCGAGACCAACATCATGACGGCGGAGGATCCGGTCGAGTACAACCTGATGGGGATCAACCAGGTCCTGGTCCGGCACGAGATCGGCCTGACCTTTGCCGCGGCACTCAAGGCATTTCTGCGGCAGGATCCGAACATCATCATGATCGGGGAGATCCGTGACCTGGAGACCGGCGGCATCGCCATCAAGGCCGCCCTGACGGGGCATCTGGTCCTGTCCACGCTGCATACCAACGACGCGCCGTCGACGATCACCCGTATGATCGACATGGGGATCGAGGCTTTCAACGTGGCCAGCGCGGTCAACCTGGTGGTGGCCCAGCGGCTCGTGCGGCGCATCTGCCGGGATTGCAAGGCGCCGCATACCTATACCGACGTCGAGCTGAGCGCGCTGGGGAATGACCTCGATGAAATCAAGAAGATCCAGTTCATGAAGGGCACTGGGTGTGAAACCTGCAGTGGCACCGGGTACAAGGGACGCGCCGGGCTCTACGAGGTCATGGCCCTCACCCCCGAACTTCGCCGATTGATCCTCCGTGGTGGTTCCGTGGCCGAGATGCGGGACCAGGCGGTGGTCGACGGCATGCTCACGCTCCGCATGGACGGAATCAAGAAGGTCGAACGCGGCGTCACTACGCTGGAAGAAGTAATCAAGGAGACGGCCGGATGACGGTGAACCTGCGGGCATTGCTCGAGGAAATGATCGAGAAGGACGCGTCCGACCTCCACATTACGGCGGGGGAACGGGCCAAGCTCCGGATCGACGGGGACATCACCAACGCGGCCGCCCCGGACGTGCTGACGCCCAAGGACACGCTGGCCCTGGCGTATTCGGTGCTGACCGAGAACCAGAAGAAACGGTTCGAGACCGAGGACGAGCTGGACTTCTCCTTCGGCATCCAGAACCTGGCCCGCTTCCGGGGCAACGTGTTCAAGCAGCGCGGCTGCGTGGCGATCGTCATCCGGATGATCCCCTTCAACGTGCGGACCTTCCAGGACCTGGGGCTGCCCCCGGTCATCTCGAAGATGGCCGAGAAGCCGCGCGGACTCATCCTGGTGACCGGGCCGACCGGCTCCGGCAAGTCGACGACCCTGGCCGCGGTGCTCGACAAGATCAACAAGGAACGGAAGGGTCACATCATCACGGTGGAAGACCCGATCGAGTTCATCCACCGGCACCAGCAGTGCATCGTGAATCAGCGCGAGGTGGGGACCGATACCAAGAGTTTCGCCAATGCGCTCAAGTACGCGCTGCGCGAAGACCCGGACGTGATTCTGGTGGGTGAGTTGCGCGACCTGGAGACCATCGCGGCGTGCCTCACGATCGCCGAGACGGGACACCTCGCTCTGGCGACCCTGCACACCAACTCGGCGGCGGAGTCGATCAACCGCATCATCGACGTCTTTCCATCCAACCAGCAGCAGCAGGTCCGCGCCCAGTTGGCGTTCGTGCTGGAGGGCGTGATCACCCAGACATTGCTGCAGAAGGCCAAGGGCCGGGGCCGCGCGATGGCCTGCGAGATCATGGTCTGCACCCCCGCCATCCGGGCACTCATCCGCGATGACAAGGTGCACCAGATCTACTCCGCCCTGCAGTCGGGCAAGAAGCACGGCATGCAGACGATGAACGACTCGCTCTTCCAGCTCTACATGAGCCGGGAAGTCACGCTCGAGGAATGCCTGCGAGCCACCGGCGATCCCAACGAGTTGCTGCGCATGTGTGGCGAGACGCCCATCGAGGAACAGGAAATGGGTACCGTCGAAAAGACCCCCGGCCGCCCCGCCGCCCGCCGATAGAACGACCAGGAGCCACGGATGCCAGTCTTCGAGTACACCGCACGGAACGCCTCGACGGGACAGATCCTCAAGGGCACGCTGGATGTGCCCTCACGGGACGAAGTCCTGAAGCACATCAAGCAGCAGAAGATGATCGTGGTGAACGTGCGCGAGCAGCCCAAACAGATCTCGTTTGCCGGACTCAAGCGCAAAGGGATCCGAACCCGCGACATCGTGATCTTCACGCGCCAGTTCGCGACGATGATCAACGCTGGTCTGCCGCTGGTCCAGTCGCTCGATATTCTGGCTCGCCAGACGGAAAACCCGGCGCTCGCGGAGGTCACCCGGCAGGTGGTCTTCGATGTCGAGAGCGGGCACACCCTCGCCGACGCCTTCAGCAAGCATCCCAAGGCCTTCACCGAGCTGTACGTCAACATGGTGGCGGCCGGCGAGGCGGGCGGAATTCTCGACACCATCCTGATGCGACTCGCCACCTTCCTCGAGAAGAGCGACGCGCTGATCCGGAAGGTGAAGGGCGCGATGGTCTACCCCGGCGTCATCATGTCGGTGGCCGCCATCGCGGTGGCGGTGCTGCTGATCTTCGTCATCCCGACCTTCCAGAAGATGTTCGCCAGCGTCGGCATGGAGCTCCCGCTTCCCACCCGGATCGTCATCGGGATGTCCGACCTGCTCATCAATTACTGGTGGGTGCTGGTGGCTGTCGGGGGCTTGGCAGTCTATGCCATCCGGAACTACTACCAGACCAACGACGGCCGCAAAAGAATCGATTCGATGTTGCTCAACTCCCCGGTGCTGGGCGATCTGCTGCGGAAGTCCGCCGTCTCCCGCTTCACCCGCACCCTCGGCACGCTCATCTCCTCCGGCGTGTCGATCCTGGACGGGCTCGAAATCACCGCCAAGACCGCCGGCAATCGGGTCATCCACGATGCGGTCATGGAATCGCGCAACTCGATCGCCGGCGGCGAGACGATTGCCGGCCCGCTGGAGAAGTCCAGGGTCTTCCCGCCGATGGTGATTTCGATGATCGCCGTGGGTGAGCAGACCGGCGGTCTCGACGAGATGCTCTCCAAGATCGCCGACTTCTACGACGAAGAGGTGGACGTCGCCGTGAGCGCCCTGCTGTCCCTGATGGAGCCGATGATGATCGTCGTCCTCGGCGTCATCGTGGGCGGCATGGTTGTGGCCATGTACCTGCCGATCTTCGACATGATGAACGCGGTGCAATAGGCGGCTATCCCCAGCGGGGAGCTGGTTCCACTGCATCCGGACAGGTGAAGTTCCTCATCCGCGGCGGCCTTCAGGGGCCGCCGCGGCTGCTTTTCCGAGTCCGGTCCCGGGGCCGAGGTCGAATGGGAGGAGCACCCGCGCCTGCGCCCCCGCATTCCCGGCTCCCGCGGAGGCGTATGGCGGAGAGGGTACGAAGTGCCGAATGGCTTAGATGTATTGCTGAAACATCAGCATGGCGACCGTGGTGAGCCCCACCAGCATCGCGATTTGACGTCCGGCGATCTCGCCATAGGCCTCCGGCAGGAGCTCAACGAGAACCATGTAGACCATCGCCCCCGCCGCGAAACCGAGCCCGTAGGGCAGCGCGCCCCGGACCTGCTCGACCAGCAGGTAGGCAGGGATCGCCATGATCGGTTGCGGCAGCGACGAGAACACACTCCAGCCCGCGCAGGCGAGCAGCGAGATCCCCCGGGGACGGAGCACGGCCGTGATGGCGAGACCCTCGGGGATGTTGTGAATGGCGAGCGCCACTGTAATGGTGATCGCGAGCGCCATGCCGCCCCCGAAGGACACCCCGACCGCGACCCCCTCGGCGAACGAATGGACGGTCATGACGACGACCATGAGCAGCATCCGGCGGGCGTCCGCGCCGCTGATCCGGCCGAACTCCGGCTCGTGGTCGCCGAGGAGCCGCTGGGTGATAACGATAAACCCCACGCCTAGTCCCGCGCCCAGGAAGGTCTGCCCGGCGCCGGCGGCCACCCCTTCGTGGAGCAGCCCGAGACTCGCGCCCAGCATGAGCCCGGCTGCCAGTGCATTGGCCTGCGCCGCGCGGCGCGGCGACAGTTTCTTGACGAACAGGAATGGCAGAGCCCCCAGCCCCGTCGCGATGGCCGTGATCAGGGCGCAGAGAAAGACCAGCTGCAATGACGCGTGGGTCGCGGCGGCTGCGGTCATCGCGCGCCCCGGCTCAGGAGGGCCACGACGCCCGCCGCCAAGCTCACGACGGCCGCGATGCTGGTGCGCCCGGCCTGTCGATAGGCATCCGGCAGCATTTCCGCGATGATCAGGTACAGGAGCGCCCCGAACGCCGCGCCCAGGAGCCAGGGCTCCGCCGCCGGAGTGGCCCCCGTGACCTCGAGGATGAGAACAGCGGCAAGCGGCTGGAGCGCCCGGGCGCCGGTGGTGACCAGAGCGGCGTGTGGGCGGCGCCAGCCCGACTCGACGAGCGTTGCGCCCAGCACCGCGCCCTCGGAGACGTTGTGTACGGCGAAGGTGGCAATCAGGAAGTTCCCGAAGGGAGCACCCAGCGTCGCGGCGGCGCCGATCGCGATCCCCTCGATTGCCGAATGCAGCCCGCTCGCCAGCACCCACTCGGAGGCGCCGGGGAGCTGGGTGATGAGCGGTGCCCGGGGGGCGGCGTCCACGAGGCCCATCAGCAGGAGGCCGGCGATCGCGCCGAGGAACGCCGCCGCTGGGACGAGCGCCTGACCCGCGCTCAGTACCGCGTACCCCACGCCGAGCATCAGGCCCGCGGCGGAGGCGTTGGCCCATCCGAGACCCCGGCCAGCCAGCGGGAACCGCCGAGTGCCCAGCAAGGCGCCCACGCCGGCCATCGTGGCGGCGAAACCGGACCAGAGAATCAGGAACAGAGGATCCATGTCACCCGGCAAAGTAGTGGGACCGGACGTGCGCGGAAGCCTCAGACCACTATGCCAAGTAGCAGGAACAGGCGCAATCCGACAAACAACTTCGCCGTCACGAATGAGGTTTCCGCCTCCTCAGGCGCCTCGACGAGGATTCCGTGTCGGCTAGACGAGGGAGTGCGACGCAGCCGACGGAGAGCACACCCGCCAGCGTATGCTCGGCAACCGAGTTCCCTCCCTGGAGCGTCGGGGTGGTCTGACGTCACAGCTTGAAACTCGCTTGTCTGCCCCCGCGTACGGCCGTCAATTCCTGCTGCTTTGTCCATCTGGTCGTTCGTGGAGGTCCTATGCGTAACCTTTGGCTCCGGATCGGGCTCGGTGCGGCCGGCGTATTCGTGGTCGGCATGCTGTTGATCGCCGTGGCCGGAGAGGCCAAGAGCGCCGTGAAATCGGCCCTCGCGACAGCCTTTGCCAACACCGTCCAGGGAGCGGCGAAGGGCAGTGCCCCCGAGGAGATGCCGTTCCGGCTCGCGGGTGAACAGCTTGGCATGATCCGCCGCCTGGCCATCGCGCGGCAGTCTCGGGGCGACATCCCCGACGTGAATCTCGAAATCGAGCTGGCGGACGCAGCCTCGCTCAAGGCCCTGGAGCAGTGCGATCTCGTCCCGGAGGGGCACAGCGACTTCAGTTTCGAACGTGGCTTCCGCTGCGGATCCCATGGCGCGCGGGGTCTGATCACGGTGGGACAGGCCGTCTTCGTTCCCGGGGACCTCACCCGGCCAGTGAAGGTCGAGAAGCAGATGGAAACCGACCTCAGGCGGGGCGACCCATTCGAAGCCACTGCGGAGATGGGAGGGGATGTCCGGGTGGTCGCGCGCGGTGGTGACGGCGCCATGGTGCGGGTACAAGCCGACTCGAATGGGGCACAGATTCGGGTGAATGACGCGATGGGACGGGCGATCCTGCGCCTGCTGGCCGATTCCACCGGCGCCGCGTTCCAAGTGCGTGGCAAGGACGGCCGGGAGGTCGTCCGCATGGAGGCGGGAGAAGGCGGTTTTACGCTCTCCATAGATACCAGCGCGTCGCGCTGACCGGTGTGCCCATGTGGCCCGACTTCGCGGTTTCACGGTACTGATGACCGAATGAACCAGCACGGGCGCTTCCCACTACGGACCGGCGATGGCAAACTCGCCGGGCATCTGACCGGCGCGCGCCCGGCATGGGACGCAGCCCGGTCCACCGACTGGGATCGATGGGAGTTCCAAGCACAGGCGCAGGAGGCGCGCATCGGCTGAGGAGGGTACCTCGCCCTGAACGCGAGACAGCACTCGCCCCACCTGTGCAGTTCCACACAGGCGGGGCGAGGTGCGTTGGAAGGGAGACAGCAGTGGCCGGCGGCGGGGTGCCGCCGCTATCGGGCGCCGGATGCCGACACGACACCGACCCGCTCCAGAGGGGCGGGCCGTGATTGGGCACGAAAGGAAGGGACCGGGAGAACAGTCCAGAGAGCTTCCGGACCTGGCGGCGGAGCCGGTCGCATCACGCCGTCATGCGCTCGCCGCTCCGCCGCGCTTCGATAACGGAGGCCACGATGCCGAAGGCGAGAATCGTGAGCACCACGACGAGCGACAGGGTTGTATCGACCTTATAGGGGGTATGGACCAGCAGCATCTTCACCCCGACGAAGAACAGGATGCCAATGAGGGCCGGCTTCAGGAAGCGAAAGCGTCCGATCATGTCGGCGAGGCAGAAGTAGAGCGACCGCAGGCCGAGAATCGCGAAGACGTTCGAGGTCAGAACGAGGAACGGATCGGCCGTGATCGCGAAGATCGCCGGGATCGAGTCGACCGCAAAGACCAAGTCGGTGAATTCGACCATAACCAGGGTGAGGAGCAGTGGCGTGGCCGCGCGCCGTCCGTTCTGGCGGGTGAAGAACCGCTGGCCATCATCCGTCGTGGTGACGGGGAACAGCCACCGTACCAGTCGGATGAGGACGTTCTTCTCCGGATCAATCCCGCTGTGCGAGACCAGCGCCATCTTGATCGCGGTCAGTATCAGGAAGCCGCCGAAGACGTAGATCACCCATGCCGCCTGCTGGATCAGCTGGGCACCCACCGCGATCAAGGCACCGCGCATCACGAGCGCACCGAGGATCCCCCAAAAGAGCACCCGGTGCTGGTACTGCGCGGGGGTCGCGAAGTAGCTGAAGATCATCGCGATGATGAAGACGTTGTCGAGGCTGAGCGACTTCTCGACGACGTAGCCGGCCAGAAACAGCTTTGCGGCCTCCAGCCCCTCCACGAACGGCCGGGTGCTGCCGTCGAGCTGCGGCACATTGAGCCCGAGACCCAGCCAATGTCGCTGATAGAGGAAGTAGACCAGCACCGTGAAGAGCAGGGCCGTGGCGATCCAGATCACGGTCCAGGTGACGGCTTCCCGCATGCCGACTACATGGGCCTCGCGGTGGAAGACTCCCAGGTCGAGGGCCAGAAACACCAGGACCAGGGCGAGGAAGCCGAGATAGGCCCAGGTGATCTGGGAGAGGCCGAGCAGGGCGGTGACGGGGGCCAGTTCTGACATGGCGCCAAGGATAGCGTGGTGGTCGGATGAGGTCCAATGGAACTACGTGATCATGACCATCGATGCCCTCTATGAATGCGCGATGACCCGGAGGATGTCCGTTACGGCCAATCGATGGTTAGAATCGCAAAGTTCAATGTACCTATGTACACACCCCTGCCAAGAGCAGCTGGTGGTAGTTGAGCGACCCCATGCGAGAAGGTTAGGCTGTTTCAGCCCCCTTTCATAGCCGATTCATGGAGCCCGCTCACCTTGGCGACCACCAGTGACGACTCCATTGCCAGGGAGATCTCATGCCCATGGTGCGGTGGGCGCCCGCGCTCGCGGCCGGGCTCTCGTGTACGATGACGATGAATGCCAATGCCATGCCCCGCCAGTGAATCGATGGCCTTCCGCTGACCTCCGGAGGAAGAATGACGTCCACGGCCACATCCCGGCATGTAACGGTTCGTTGCCCGATGTGCGATCGCAAGAACCGCGTCGATCTGTCACGCATGAGTGATGGGCCACGCTGTGCTGAATGCCGCCGGCCGATCCTGCTGGACCGGCCCATCCAGCTCTCCGGCGAAGATCTGGATGAGACCGTGCGCTCGGCCAGCATTCCGGTACTCATCGACTGCTATGCCGATTGGTGTGGCCCATGTCAGGCCATGGCGCCGGTGCTCGACGAGCTTGCGGGCCGGCACGCCGGCAAGGTCCTGGTCTTGAAGCTCAACACCGATCGCTACCCGGACGTCGCCGGGCGGCTTGGCATCCGTGGCATTCCCACGCTGATCGCCTTCGAGACTGGCAGGGAGTTGCGGCGGCATGTGGGCATGGCGGATCTCCCGGCGCTCGAACTGCTCACCGGGCTGCGGTGATTCCCCGATACCTGCCGGTATCGCGGACCGCGCGCTATTTCGCGCTGGGCCCCGAACCACCGGCGGCCCGTGAGATCTGGATTGCCCTCCACGGCTACGCCCAGTTGGCTGAACGATTTCTCACCCAGCTGGCCGTCCTCGATGACGGTAGCACGCACATCGCTGCGCCAGAGGCTCTCTCCCGCTTCTATCTCGAGACCCAGCGGAATGGCCGTCACGCGGACCTCGTCGGCGCGACCTGGCTCACCCGCGAGGCCCGAGAGGCCGATCTCGACGACCATCTGCGCTACCTTGACAGGCTCCACGACCACCTGCTTACCGGCGTGGCTGGCCCACCGCGGCTCACGGTGCTGGGCTTCTCCCAGGGCGCTGTGATGGCGGCGCGCTGGGTGGCGCGCAGCCCACACCCACCGGACCACACGGTGTTGTGGGGCAGTTCGCTCCCGGATGATGTCTCACCCGGTGCTCTCGCCCAGGTACTTCGAGGCCACCGGGTGACCCTGGTGGCCGGCGACAACGATCCCATCGTCCCCCCGGGCGCGATCGAGACGTCGGCAGACGATCTCCGGTCCGCCGGCGTTTCCGCCCGGGCCCTCCGGTTCGAGGGAGGGCACCTCATCCCTCCACTCCCGCTCCTCCAGACCGCAGGCCGCTGAGCCTGCCGTTGACGGCGTCTGGTCCGTCATTATATTCGACATCGTATTATTTGATGTGGAGTTATATGCCCGTTCCACCGCACCGCGATCCGGCCACGGCCCTCGCGCTGAACACCTTCGTCAAGCTTCGCCGCGCGGTGAACAGCCTCGGCGCGCAACTCAATCCCGCGCTGCAGCGCGGGGGTGGGCTGACCGAAAGCCAGTTCGGGGTGCTTGAGGCTCTCTGGCACCGGGGGCCGATGCCCCAGGTGCGCTTGTGCGAGAAGCTCCTGGTGAGCGGCAGCAACCTCACCACCGTGATCGACAACCTCGAGCGCCGCGGTCTGGTGCGGCGTGGCCCGAACCCCGATGACCGGAGGGCCTACCTGGTGCGACTGTCAGGGAAGGGTGAGGCCCTCGTGGCCCGGGTATTTCCGGGCCACGCCGAGCGGATAGGGGGATGCCTCGGGTCGTTGACCTCGAGGGAGCAGCGGGAACTGGGAAGGCTGTGCCGCAAGCTTGGTCTTGCGGTCCAGGTCCGGTCCTGAGTGGGGATCGCGAATTCGATCTGACCCCGTCGGCTGCCTGGGCAATGCGGCCGCCACGAGAAGGAGCGGGAGATGCAG
>Ga0315273_10012162_pt1 | contig 11020 bp, 10 predicted proteins | sample YL17G02_0_MG_FD_205753 | JGI IMG/M metagenome (GOLD analysis project Ga0315273, IMG submission 205753) | Sediment microbial communities from Yellowstone Lake, YNP, Wyoming, USA - YL17G02_0 | ecosystem: Environmental > Aquatic > Freshwater > Lake > Sediment | place: USA: Wyoming | collected...
CGCGCCACACGTTCCAGACCGAGTGTTCGCGCAGGCGCTCGCGGAACTCGAGACGGTCGACGAGATCGTGGAGCACTTGGCCTGCGCGCGTGACGCTTCGCGATGCCACGGTAGGAGAATAGGGTGTCGGCCACGCTCTGGCAATCGTGGCTGCGAGCGTGCCTTTGAGCTCGCGCGAGGGCGCCGCAGCGCGGCACGAAGGCTTCGCGGTTTTCGCTTGACAGCACAAGATGTAGTGGCACATGATCGGTACACCCACTAGATATGAGGGTGAGGTCATCGGCGGGATCCACGGCAAATTGGAGAGATTTCATGGCAGAGCAGACACAGCGTAGTGAGCGAGCGACGGGTGGGCGGCAAGCACGTCGGCGCGCGTTTGAGCTTCGGCGTTTGTTCACGCGGGCGGGTGTCGACCCTTACTCGACCGTCGAATGGGAGCACCGCAGCGCGGTCATCAGCGGTGAAAAGGGAGAGGTGGTCTTCGAGCAGCACGAAGTCGAGATCCCCAAGAGCTGGTCGCAGCTCGCGACCAACGTCGTCGTCTCCAAGTATTTCCGCGGCCCCATCGGCACGCCACAGCGCGAGTCGAGCGTCCGGCAACTGATCGGGCGCGTGGTTCGTACGATGCGTGCGTGGGGTGAGATGCAGGGCTACTTCACCACGCCCGGCGAGGCGGAGACGTTCGCCGACGAGCTCACGTATCTGCTGCTCCACCAGATGGCGGCCTTCAACAGTCCCGTGTGGTTCAACGTCGGCGTCGAGCCGAAGCCGCAGTGCTCGGCGTGCTTCATCCTCTCCGTCGCCGACACGATGGACTCGATTCTCGATTGGTATCGCCGCGAGGGGGTCATCTTCAAAGGAGGCTCCGGCTCGGGCGTGAACCTCTCCCGCATCCGCTCGTCCAAGGAGCGGCTCGGCGGCGGCGGCACGGCCTCCGGCCCTGTCTCCTTCATGAGGGCAGCCGATGCGTCGGCGGGAGTGATCAAGTCGGGCGGCAAGACCCGGCGTGCCGCGAAGATGGTCGTGCTGAACATCGACCACCCGGACATCGTGGATTTCATCGACTGCAAGATGGGGGAAGAGAAGAAGGCCTGGGCGTTGATCGATGCGGGCTACGACTCGAGCCTCGATGGACCGGCGTACGCGTCCGTCTACTTCCAGAACGCCAACAACTCGGTCCGCGTGACCGACGAGTTCATGAAGGCGGTCGCCGACGACGAGGACTGGACGACTCGCTACGTTACCACAGGGGAACCCTGCGAGACGTTCCGTGCCCGCGAGCTGATGCGCAAGATCTCTGTGGCGGCACACTTCTGCGGCGACCCCGGGCTTCAGTTCCACACGACGATCAACAACTGGCACACCTGCCCGGCAACGGGCCCGATCAACGCGTCGAATCCGTGCTCCGAATACATGCACATCGACGACTCGGCCTGTAACCTCGCCTCGCTCAACCTGATGAAGTTCGTGAACGAGGACCTCGAGTTCAACGTCGACTCGTTCCGCCACGCCGTCGACGTGCTGATCACGGCGATGGACATCATCATCGACAACTCGAGCTACCCAACGACGGAGATCGCGCAGAACGCGAGCGACTATCGCCAGCTCGGGCTCGGTTACGCGAACCTCGGGGCGCTGCTGATGGCGATGGGGTTGCCCTACGATTCCAAGCCGGGCCGCGAATACGCGGCGGCGATCACGGCGCTGATGCACGGTGAAGCGTACCTCCAGTCGGCACGCATCGCCGGCGCCATGGGGCCGTTCGCGGGCTACGCGAAGAACCGCGAGCCGATGCTCAAGGTGATCGAGAAGCATCGCAGCCATGCGCACCGGCTCGATCCCTCGTTCGTGCCGCTGCCGCTCTATTCCGCGATTCGCGAGCTCTGGGACGAGACGCTCGATCTCGGTCGCGAGGTCGGCTACCGCAACTCGCAGGCCACGGTGCTCGCGCCGACCGGCACGATCGCCTTCATGATGGACTGCGACACCACGGGTGTCGAGCCCGACATCGCGCTCGTCAAGTACAAGAAGCTCGTCGGCGGTGGGTTCCTGAAGATCATCAACAACACTGTGCCGCAGGCGCTGCGGCGGCTCGGCTACGACGCGAAGGAGATCCAGGACATCGTCGAATACATCGACGAGATGGAGACGATCGAAGGCGCGCCGCGTCTCAAGCCCGAGCATCTCGCCGTCTTCGACTGCGCCTTCAAGCCCTCGCGCGGCACGCGGTCCATTCACCCCCTCGGCCACTTGCGGATGATGGGCGCCGTCCAGCCATTCATCTCCGGCGCGATCTCCAAGACGGTGAACATGCCGAACGAGGTGACGGTCGAGGAGATCGAACAGGCGTACATCGAGGCGTGGCGCCTCGGGTTGAAGGCGGTCGCGATCTACCGCGACGGCTGCAAGCGGACCCAGCCGCTGAATACCGGCAAGAAGGCGGACGCGGCGGCGGCGACCGCGGTCGCCGAGACGACGGTCGAATACCGGCCGACACGCCGGAGACTGCCGGCCGATCGTGCCGCGATCTGCCACAAGTTCGACATCGCGGGTCACGAGGGCTACATCCACGTCGGCTTCTTCGAAGACGGCACGCCGGGCGAGATCTTCATCAAGATGGCCAAAGAGGGCTCGACGATCTCGGGCCTGATGGACACGATCGCCACGCTGAGCTCGCTCGCGCTCCAGTATGGCGTACCGCTCGAGGCACTGGTCTCGAAGTTCAGCCACGTCCGTTTCGAGCCGTCGGGCTTCACCAAGAATCCCGAGATCCCGATGGCGAAGTCGCTCACCGACTACATCTTCCGCTTCCTCGGCTCACGTTTCCTGAACCCCGAGGCAAAGAAAGAGATCGGTATCATCGAGCGGGAGGCATCTTCCGCGTCGAGCGATGCCGTGCCGCGGCCCGCCACGGCTCGGCTCGTCACCGTCCGGGACAAGGAACCCGCACCGGCCACTCCGCCGAGCCTTGGCTTCAGCCCGCAGGCCGATGCACCAACATGCTCCGATTGTGGATCGATCATGATCCGCAACGGCGCCTGCTACAAATGCTGGAACTGCGGCGCGACGAGCGGCTGCTCGTGAGCGGAGCTCACTCCCGCAACGGCTCCGCCGGCATGGGCAGATCCTCGATGGCGTTGTCGCGCCGCAGGCGGGCGAGCAGCTCCTGCTGACGTCGCATCGCCGCCTGCGGCGCGCGCTCGGGGCTCCAGCGGAGCGGGCTCGGTAGGATCGCCGCCAGCATCGCCGATTCGCCGAGCGTCAGCCCCGCGGGCGGCTTGCCGAAGTAATGACGGCTCGCCTCGCCGATGCCGTAGATCCCCGGTCCCCACTCGACGGCGTTCAGATAGAGCTCGAGGATGCGCTTCTTCGCCAGCGTGTGCTCGAGCCGCCAGGTCAGGTACACCTCGAGCGCCTTGCGGGGCAGCGACTTGCCGCGCCAGAGGAACAGATTGCGCGCCAGCTGCATGGTGATCGTGCTGCCGCCGCGCTTGTACTTCCCTTCCTCCAGATCGGTTTCGAGAGAATCCTGCATCTGATCCCAGTCGAATCCGGAGTGCTGGAAGAACTTGGCATCCTCGGAACGCACCACACAGAGGACGAGCATGCGCGAGGTCGCACCGAGCGGGGTCCAATACGGGTTTTGCGGACCTACCACGAGCGGCCTCGGTCCCTGGGGCGCCGGTACGCTGAGAACGCGCACCTCCTTTGGATCGCGCAGGTCATCGAGTCGAAGAAAGAGCGCCTCCCAGACGACGAGTCCGCCGACGACCGACGCGGCGAGCAGCGTGAACACCCGGGCGAACCGCGCTCGCGCCGTGCGCTTCTTGCGTCTCGACCTCACGCCTGCGGAGACAGATGCGCGTCGAAAAACGCGACGCTGCGCTCCAAAGCGTCGGCGGCGGCTGCGGCCCGGTACGCGTCGGGGCGGGTGTAGTTGAGGAACGCGTGTCCGCAGCCGGGGTAGCGCTTGATCTCGAACGTCTTGCGAGCGCTCTCGAGCCGAGCGCCGAGCTCGGCGACGTCGCTCATCGGGATGAGCGCATCGTCTTCGCCGAAGATGCCGAGGTAGGGGCACGTGAGCTCGGCGGCCGCGTCGAGCGGGCTCTGCGGCTTCTTCTGGTTTCGCTCGGGGTAGCGGAGCATACCGTAGAAGCTGACACAGGCCGAGACGCCGCGTAGCGAGCACGCGGCGAGCAGCGCGTATTGTCCACCCATGCAGAACCCGGTGATGCCGACGCGTCGCGCCGCGCGGGCGTTCGATGCGAGGAAATCGACCGCCGCCTGCAGATCGCCGAGCACGCGCGGGTCGGGAAGCGCGGCGATCCACGCCATCGCTTGCGCAGGGCTTGCGAGCTTCGGGGCGCCCTCGCGGGTATAGAGGTCGACGGCGAGCGTCATGAATCCGCGCGCCGCGAAGCGTTCGGCGATCTCGCGATAGAGGTCCGACAAGCCGTGGACGTCAGGGATGAGCACCACCGCGGGCCGCTCGGCTGCCGCATCGGGAGCGGCAAGGTATCCGCGCAGCGTCTCGCCGCCACGGGCGAACGTCAGTTCCTTCCCGGCCCTCACGAACCCCTCTCAGAGAGGTTCGTCACGACCCAGCCGGCCAGCGTCGCGGCGACGCCCGCCATCGCGCAGAGGAACATCGCCGGATAACCGGCGGCTTTTGCGACCACCCCGAAGAACGGTGGTCCGAGCATCTGTCCAAGGTCGAAGACGGCCGTGAAGAAGCTCATCGCGCTGCCGCGCGTGCGGCGATCGGTTCCTTCGATCGCCATGCCAGAGAGAATCGGGAAGAGATAGCCGTGGCCCATGCCGCAGAGCAGTCCCGCGGCGCCGAGAACCGCGAGCGAGTCGAGACGGGCCACAAGATACAGCCCCGCCGCGAGCGATGCGAGCGCCGGAATGAGCATCCGACGCGGCCCGAGGCGGTCCGGGAGGGTTCGGCCGAATGCGCGTAGAACGACTGCCGCGGCAGAATAGCAGAAGAAGAAGAGTCCGGCTCGCTCGAAGCCGAGCGCCCGGGCGTACGGCTCGAGAAATACGAAGTACGAAGACATCCCCAACGAGAAGAAAAACGCGGTCACCCAGACGCCGAAATGGCGCCGTTCGCGGGCGAGCCGCCAAAAGCCATGCGGCCGCACCTCCGCGAGATCGTCGTCGGGCTCGGCGAGCCCCCACGTGAAAGCGAGCGAGGCGGCGCTGAACGCCACGGCGGCGAGGAACATCGCCTCGAATCCGGCGCGCAGCACCAGCTCTTCGGCGAGCGCCGGCGCAAAGGCCGTCGGCAGGATGCCGGAGATTCCGAAGACCGCGAGCCCTTCGGTGCGTCGAGTCACGGGGGAGATGTCAGCGGCATAGGTGAAGAAGGTCGTGAACAGGGCACCGATGCTGATGCCGTGCAAGATCCGGATCGCCGTCATGCCCCAGCCAATGTCTTCGAAGACCGCATAGAGCGAAACCGCGAGCAGGTTGAGGAACCCGCCGCTGCGGAGGATCCAGCGGCGCCCGCGCCGCACCAACAGGCCGCCGAGCGCCGGCCGCACGAGCACCGCCGCCGTCGGCGCGAGGGCGATCAACACACCGATCCGCGGCGTCGACGCTCCGAGGTTTGCGAGATGGAGCGGAAACACCACGAACATCCAGAAGCCCATGCCGAGCAAGAAGTGAGAGGCGGAGGCCGTCCAGAACTGCCGCGTATAGAGGCGCTCGTCGAGCGCCAGCGGGGCAGGCAACGGGGAGATCACGCGCTAAGACTCGTAGCGGAGGCTCGCAGACGAGGAAAGCCTTGCGGCGAAAGCCTCGCCTTGACAGCCCCGGCTCGCTGTTTCAAACAGTCACGCGGGTACTTCGTCGGCACGGAAGCGCAGCGTGGAAGCACTCCGGTTCACTCGAGATCATCTTTGGATTCGCATCGACGGGCGCCATGCGCGGATCGGCCTCTCGGAGCACGGACAAGCCACTCTGGGAGAGATCAAGGCGGTGGAGCTGCCCGAGATCGGCGACGCCGTGGAGCGGGGTGAGACGTTTGGCGAGCTCGAGTCGCGCCGGACCGTGGCGGAGCTCTGCGCACCGGTGAGCGGTACCGTGATCGCCATCAACACCGACCTCGAGGATAGCCCCTCGCTCGTCAACGACGATCCTCACCATGACGGTTGGCTCGTCGAGGTGGACCTCTCCGACCCCGACGAGCTCGACGCGCTGATGAACGCAGAACAGTACGAGGCGCTGGTCGGTGACGAGTGAAGGGGACGTTTCACTGTTTTCGCAGTTTTGACGACAGGGACGGCTCGCAACGCTGCGAGAACAGTGAAACGTCCCCTGGCTAGTTCCCGGGGCTCACCGACGCCTCGCTCGCTTCGCTGTGCGGACGAAAGCGATAGACGATCTCACCGTCGCGAACGAGCCCGAGCTCTTGCCGGGCGAGGCGCTCGAGAACGCGGTCCGAGCGGCGCAAGCGCAGAATCTTTCGCCGGAGCTCATCGTTCTTGGCGAGCAGGCGAAAGGCATCCGTGCCGAGCGCCGAGCGCTCGGCACGGAGTCTCCACAGATGGAGGAGACCCCCGCTGCCGAGCAGAGAGGAGCCGAGTAAGCCAGCAAGCAGAAGCGCCGCGATCGCCGAGGCCGGCCGACGAAGGATCGCTGGTATCACCGTGGGGAAAAGTGTACTCGCAACCGCGCGAGAGGAGCAACCATCTTCGCGCGAGGGGGACGAATCGTGAAAATCCAAAGGATCATCGCGCGGGAAATTCTCGACTCGCGCGGCAACCCGACCGTGGAGGTCGATGCGTGGGTGAGCGGCGGTCACGGCCGCGCGGCGGTGCCTTCGGGTGCGTCGACCGGTGAGCACGAAGCCAACGAGCTGCGCGACGCCAAGGCGAAGCGCTACGGCGGGAAGGGCGTCGGGCGAGCGGTTGCGAACGTCAACGGGACGATCGCCCGCGCGCTTCGTGGCAAGGATGCGCGCCGGCAAGAGGAGGTCGACCGTCGCTTGATCGATCTCGACGGCACGCCCAACAAATCACGGCTCGGTGCGAATGCCATCCTCGGCGTTTCGCTCGCGGTCGCCAAGGCCGTCGCCGCGGCCCGGCGCGAGCCACTCTATCGCCATCTCGGCGGCAGCGGTGCGCGTACGTTGCCCGTGCCCCTGATGAACATCCTGAACGGCGGCGCGCATGCAGACAACAACGTCGACTTCCAGGAATTCATGGTCGCGCCCGTGCGCGCGCGCAGCTTCGCCGAGGCCCTGCGCTGTGGGGTGGAAGTGTTCCACGCGCTCCGTGCTTCGTTGAAGAGTCGCGGGTACGTCACCGCCGTCGGTGACGAGGGCGGCTTCGCTCCGAGCCTCAAGTCGAACGAGGAAGCGATCGAAGTCATTCTCGAAGCGATCGAGCGTGCGGGTTACGCGGCCGGCAAAGACGTGTTCTTGGCGCTCGATGCGGCGGCAAGCGAGATGCTCGAAGACGGTGTCTACGTTTTCCGGAAGTCGGGCGGCTCACGAAAAAGCGCCGCGCAGATGGTGGAGTTCTACCAGCGTTGGGTAGACCGCTATCCGATCGTGTCGATCGAAGACGGCCTCGCCGAGGACGATTGGGAGGGTTGGCGGCTTCTCACGCGCGCGCTCGGCCGCAAGGTGCAGCTCGTCGGCGACGATATCTTCGTCACCAATCCCGAGCGCCTGCGGCGCGGAATCGGCGAGGGAGTCGCGAACTCGATCCTCATCAAGCTGAACCAGATCGGCACGCTCAGCGAGACGCTCGAAGCCGTGAGCACCGCGCAGAATGCGGGTTACACCGCGGTGATCTCCCATCGCTCGGGCGAGACCGAAGACACGACGATCGCCGATTTCGCCGTCGCCACCAATGCGGGACAGATCAAGACCGGCAGCGCGTGCCGGGGCGAAAGAACGGCGAAGTACAATCAGCTGCTGCGCATCGAGGAGGAGCTCGGCAAGCGCGCGCGCTTTTCCGGAAAGAGCGCGTTCGCGGCTCGCTGAAAGCGCGTGCTTCGCCTTTATTTCGCTTGCGGCGGAGGTCTGTTCGAATCCCTAAAACGTTCTGCTACTGGCGATCGCACCGAATGCTTGAACGACATTCTAGGTCGGTGAAAGCGCTTGGATTGAATGGCAAATAAAATAAAAAAAGTTTTCCAAAATGGCATTTCTTGGTTGACAAAAAATAGCGAACGATGGTATATCCATCCCATGTGGAGTGGTGGTGGGGCTTGCCTGTGAGAGAGGGGCGTGTTGGGTGGACCAAGCTACGAGGAGGTAGAAATGGCAGCGAAGAAAAAGGCAAAGAAGGGCAAGAAGAGCAAGGCCAAGAAAAAGGCTCCTGCAAAGAAGAAGGCGGCCAAGAAGAAGAAGTAGCCGCTCGTTACGCTTTCATAAGGCTGGAACAAAAAGCTTAGTTCCCTCTTTCCAGGCAGTGGAGAAAAGGCCCTTGGGCAGACCGCTCGAGGGCCTTTTCGTTGTGGGCGACAGCGCCCCGCCGACGATGCGGCGGTTTACTTTTCGCCGGCCGGTTTGAGGAAGGTGTGGATGCCGCACTCGGTCTTGCTCGTGCCCGCCCAGCGGCCGGCGCGCTCATCCTCGCTGGCCAGTATCGGCCGCGTGCACGGCGCGCAGCCGATCGAGGCGTATCCCTTCTCGAAGAGCGGATGCTCCGGGATCGAGTGCTTCTGCATGTACCGATAGGTATCGGCGCCCGTCCACGCGACCATCGGGTTGACCTTGTGGATTCCGCCTTCGTAGCGCTCCACCACGGAGATCGCGCCTCTGGTGGCGGATTGGTCGCGCCGCCGGCCGTTGATCCAGCAACGCACGCCTTCGAGGGCCGCCTTCAGCGGCTCGACCTTGTGGATCTGGCAGCAGAGATCGGGGTTGCGGCGGTAGAGGTCGAGGCCGTGCTCGTGTGCGAACTGGCCGCGCGGCATCGAGGGGGACATCTCGCGGAGCTTCAGGCCGAAGCGCGCCACGATCTCGTCGCGGTAGGCGAGCGTCTCGTGAAAATGAAACCCCGTGTTCAGGAACACGATCGGCACCCCGGGGGCGAGCGTCGTCAACATGTGTGCGAGCACGACGCCGTCGTGCTGGAAGGAGCAGGTAAGAATGACGTCCGGCGTGAAGGTCTCGATTGCCCAGCGCAGGATGTCCTCGGGGGGGCGACCCTCGAGCCGCGCATTCAATTCGTGGAGATCGATGCCGGATGGGTCAATCGCCGTCTTTCGCAGGGCATCCGTCATAGCGAGCGGGAAACGCTAACACGCGTGTTCGGCTCGAACAATCCGCCCGAGCCGCCGGCTCGGCACGCTGGAGCTCGAGCGGCGCGACCGTTCGACGGGACGCGTGACGGCCGATCGGCATGCGGTGGGCGCTGCAACGATCGTTGAACGCGTCCGAGACGCGGAGCTCGAAAATGCAGAGGGCGGAACCCCGGGAGTTCCGCCCTCTCTCTTCCAGCCCGCCCCACTGCCCCCGCCCCCAAAGCCACGACCCCGTCCAATCCCACGTCGAATCGGCGCGTACTCGCCGCGCCGAAAATCAGAATCAGGCCACTGTGAGGTTTTTCCTCGGCACGTCCTCGAACAGAACGCTCGAACGCGACTGGTCTGGTTTAGAAGCCTTGATCTGTTCAAGTCTTTCGCGGGTCTCGCGGCGCGTCAGCTGGATGCCGTAACTCTCGAGGATCTGGCGCACGCGCTCGAACTGGCGCTCGATCGACTGCGTCACCGACACGTAGCCATGCTCGGCCGCTAGGTTGCGCTCCCAGAAGGCGAGAGGGTTCATGCGGAAAAAGGAGAGGTCGCTCTCCTGGGGTTCGATGACGATGATGTCGCCGCGAAAGCTCGGATCCTCCTGGAACTCGCGTAGCCCGTACTGCAGTCGCGAGTGAAGCAGCGTACGGAAAACCTGGTTGAGCACCGCGAACAAGCCGCGCGAGGCCAGCGGTACGCCGTCGAAGACGTACTGCCCGTCTTTGCCGGGACGCGGGATCACCCGGTTGTAGATCGGCCGAAAGGGGTTGTAGCAGAGGATGAGCTGCGCGCCGTGCTCGATTGCGACGTCGATGTTGGCGGTACGCCGCACTCCGCCGTCGACGTAGTCCACGCCGTGGATGCGCGCCGGTTTGTAGAATCCCGGAAGCGCCGTAGAGGCCTGCACCGACTCCGAGATGGTCGCCGAGCTGTTCTCGTTATGCCCGAAGACGACCCGCTCCGCCGTGTCGAGGTTCATCGCGACGATGAAGAGCTCCTTGCGGCGCATGCGGTAGAGGACCTTGAAGTCGTTCGACATCTCGTTTCGCTCGATGTTCTCGCGGAGATAGGTCTCGAGGATCGAGTTGTCGAACACGCCGGAGGGAAAATAGTCGAGCGGGAAGGGAAACTCGCGCGTGCCGAGCATCGCGCGCACGATCGGCGTGAAGAGCTTTCGGAGGTTCAGGACCGTCGGTCGGCGGACGTAGTCGGACAGCGGGCTGCGCAGCTCCTCGGGGAGCTTCGGCGTCGCGGCTACGAAGTCCAGGATCGAACCGGGCAGGAACATCGCCAGGTCGACGAAATAGCGGATCGGCTTGCCGATGAATTCGCGCAGATTCGGATTGTAGAAGTCCCCCGCGCGGAACATCGAGAACCTGTTGGATGCGCCCTCTAGGCTGCGGATCATCTCCGCGGGCGAGATGCCGGCCGCGAGCGGCGCCGCTAAGAATGCGCCGGCCGAGAGACCGACGTAGACGTTGAAATCAGTGGTCTTGCGGTTGACGAGCAGGTCGTCCAGGGCTTTGAGGCCGCCGACTTTGAAGGCGCCGCCCGTGACCGCACCGCCGGCCAGCACCAGCGCAACCTTCGCGTTCGGCTTGCGAACCGAAAGGTCGCTCTTCTGGATGATGGTGATCCCCACGGTCGGGCCTCAGCCGATGAATCCTCCAACACGTCCGGCACGGGCGTGTCTGATTCCGTGGTTCACGGTTTCGAGGAGAGCACTTGCTGACGTGACGTGTCAATACGACCTTAGATACGC
>Ga0315273_10012163_pt1 | contig 11019 bp, 7 predicted proteins | sample YL17G02_0_MG_FD_205753 | JGI IMG/M metagenome (GOLD analysis project Ga0315273, IMG submission 205753) | Sediment microbial communities from Yellowstone Lake, YNP, Wyoming, USA - YL17G02_0 | ecosystem: Environmental > Aquatic > Freshwater > Lake > Sediment | place: USA: Wyoming | collected...
CATGGGACGTCTCCTTTGACAAATGTGAAGACCTGAGGTGTAACCCCAGCGGGGGCTGGCAAGAAGATCGCCCGTAAAGATGCCCGGTCATTCTCGCAAGGCAAGGTCGGCCGGAATCGGCCTGGTACCGGGCCGCAACACCCGTCGTACCGATGCCAACTAGGGCTCCGGCGGCTGCACCGCCATATTCCAGCCGCCACTTCCCTTCCGGAGCCGCCGATGCTCACGCTCGACCACGTCACCAAGCGCTTCCGCGGGGGCGTCACCGCCGTCAACGATCTTTCGCTTGAGCTCAAGGCCGGAGTGGTCGGCCTGCTGGGCCCCAACGGCGCCGGCAAGACCACCCTGATGCAGGTCATCGCCACCATCACCCGCCCCACCGACGGCCAGATCCACTTTCAGGGCGTGGACATCCTGAAGGAGCCGGAGACGCTTCGCCGCCAGCTCGGCTACCTGCCGCAGGACTTCGGGGTGTACGACAACCTGACGGCGTTCGAGTTCCTGAGCTACTTCGGGGGGCTCAAGGGCGTCACCAACCGGGGGCGCATCGACGAGCTGCTCGAAGTGGTGAACCTCCACACCGTGGCCCACCGCCCCGCCGCCACCTTTTCCGGCGGGATGCGCCAGCGACTCGGCATTGCGCAGGCCCTGCTCAACGACCCGGCACTACTCATTGTGGACGAACCAACCGCCGGGCTCGACCCGGAGGAGCGGGTCCGCTTCCGCCACCTCCTCTCCGACCTCGGCCACGGCAAGCTGGTGCTGCTCTCGACCCACATCGTCTCCGACATCGAGTCGCTGGCCGACACGATTGCCGTGATGCGGGAGGGGCGCCTGGTCACCTGTGCCGCGCCGGAAGCGCTGCTGCAGTCCGCACGAGGCCAGGTCTGGGAGGCGGTGGTGTCGTCCGCCGACTACGAAGCGGCCCGCGGGCGGCTCAAGGTGACCCGGGCCGTGCGCCAGGCCGATGGGGTGCACGCGCGGGTCGTGTCGCGGGCACAACCTTTCCCCACCGCCCAGTCGGTGGAGCCGGACCTGGAAGACGCCTACGTGCACCTGATGCAGGTCGGGGGCTGACGTGACGCCGTCACTCGGGGGCCAGATCCGCTCCATTGCCGCGACGGATCTCAAGCTCCGGCTGCGCCGCCCCGCGACGCTCTGGCTGATCGTGATCCTCTCCGGGCTCGCCTACGCGTTCATCCCCGATCCGGCCACCGGACGGGGGCTCATGGTGGCGGACGGCGCCCGGGCGCTCTACACCTCGCAGGTCATGGCCATCTCGACGGCCGGGCTCGCCGCCTTCCTGCTCACCTTTGCCGGCTTCTACCTGACCAGCAATTCGCTGCGGCGCGACCTGCTCGCGCGCACCGGCGGCATCATCGCCGCCACACCGGTCAGCTCGGGCGCCTACCTGGCGGGCAAGTGGCTGGGCGGTGCCGCCTACCTCGGGCTGGTGACCCTCGCCTACCTCCTCAACATCATGGGGATGCACCTGCTCCGTGGCGAGGGACCGCTGCAGCCGTTCGTGTACCTGCTCACCTACCTGCTGGCCCTCGGACCGGCCATCCTTGTCGTCTCGGCGCTGGCGCTCACCTTCGAGTGCATCCCGCCGCTGTCCGGCCGACTGGGCGACGTGGCGTACTTCTTCGTCTGGATGGTGTTCGTGGCGCTGGGCGCGATCAGCGAGGGGATCGGCGCCGGCCGGTTCCTCGACGTCATGGGGATCGGGTTTATCCTGGCCCAGGTGCATGCGGTCATGAGCGCCCAGAGCCTCGCCATCGGCATGACCCCGTTCGATCCACAGGTCGCCCCGTGGGTGCTGCCGCCGATTTCGCTCACGGTGGGGACGGTCTTGCCGAGGATCATCACCGCGCTGGTTGCGCTGCCGATCCTGCTGGTGGGGCTGCTCTTTTTCCATCGCTTCGATCCGGCGCGGGTCCGGAGCGCCAGCCAGGCCTCCGGCGGCCAGCTCATTCGCCGGGTGTCGCTCTTGGTCAAGCCGCTGACCCGCGTCGTCTCCGAAGTCGGCGCCCGGCTGGTGCCGGCCGCTCCCGGCGCCCTGCGGGCCGTGCTCGCCGAGACGGTCATGACGCTTTGCCAGTCGCCGCTGGTGCTCCTGGCGTGGATCGGCGTCACGGCGGCGGCGGTCGTGACGACACATGAGACGGCGGTCCACACGCTGCCGCTCGTCGTCTCGGTCGTCCTGGCCATCGCGCTCGCGGATCTGTCCACCCGCGACCGCACGGCCGGGACGCTGCCGATGCTCTATGGCATGCCGAGGGTCAAGCCGGACTACGCCTGGATCAAGTTCGGCGCGGCCGCGGCGCTGGCGCTCCTCTTCTGTGTGCCCGTGGCGCTTCGGATTGCCATCGGGTCGCCGGGCGGGGCGCTCTCGCTCCTGGTGGCCGCGGGGTTCATGGCGGCGCTCGCCACGGCGCTCGGCTTCCTCACCCGGACGCCGAAGGCGTTCATGGGGATCTTCCTCCTCTTTCTCTACCTGGTCATGAACGGCGGCCAGGTGCCGGCGCTGGACTTCGCGGGGTGGAACGGCGCCGCCACCGGCTCGACCCGCCTGGGGTACCTCGCGGTGACGGGGCTGCTAGCGGCGGTCGCAGGGGGCAGGCACCGGTGGGACCTGGCGCGGGAAAAGTGAAGTCCGTGCGATCGCTCCACCTTCCATAGGAGACCGAATGTCCGAACCGACGAGCGGCAGCGGCCTCAACCGCGTCATGGGTCTCCGCGACCTCGTGTTCTTCTATGTCTCGGGGATCGTGGGGCTGAGATGGGTCGCGGTCGCCGCGGCGGCGGGCCCCAGCTCGCTCCTCATCTGGGTGATCGCGGCGCTGGCGCTCTTCGTCCCGCTCGCCTTCACCGTGCTCGAGCTGTCATCGCGGTACCCGGCGGAGGGCGGGATCTACGTGTGGACCAAGGAGGCCTTCGGGGACTTCTGAGGGTTCATGACGGGGTGGACCTACTGGGGCGCCAACCTGACCTACCTCCCGGGGCTGCTCTACTTTGCCGCGAGCACCGCCCTTTACATGTTCGGCGACCGCTTTGCCCACCTCCAGAATAGCGGCGCCTATTTCATCGTGGTGTCGCTGGCCGGGCTGGCGCTCGCCGCGGGACTCAACATCGTCGGGCTGCAGGTCGGGAAGTGGCTCCCCAACCTCGGCGCCATCGGCACCTGGATCCCGATGCTGATGCTCATCGCCTTCGGGCTCATCGCCGGATGGAAATTTGGATCCGCCACACCGATCACCGCGGCGAGCCTCCTGCCGAGTACCGGCCTCAAGGACATGATCTTCTGGGCCACGCTCGCCTTCGGGTTCAGCGGCCTCGAGGCCGGCTCGTTCCTGGGAGAGGAGATCAAGGACCCCCGGCGCACCGTCCCGCGGGCCGTCGCCATCTCCGGCATCCTCATTCCCGCCATCTATATCCTGGGGACCCTGGCCATTCTCGTGGCGCTGCCGAAGGAGCAAGTGACCGGGCTCGGCGGGTTCATGGACGCGCTCACCGGCGCCGGTCAGCGCATTGGGCTCACGGGCTTGGCACCGCTCGCGGCCGTCCTGATCGTGGTGAGCACCCTGGGCGGGGTCGGCGTCTGGCTCGCCGCGCCGGCGCGGCTCCCGTTCGTGGCGGGGATCGATCATTTCCTGCCCAGCGCCTTCGGTCGGCTCCATCCGAAGTACGGCACGCCCTACGTGGCTCTCCTCCTCCAGGCCGGGGTGGCGGTCGTGTGCACGGTGCTCGGGCAGGCGGGGGAAACTCCGAAGAAGGCGTACGACATCCTGGTGAGCCTCGGGATCATCGCCTTCTTCCTTCCCTACCTTGCGATGTTCGCGGCGATGATCCGCCTCCAGCGCCGGCCTGCCGGGCCGGAGGTGATGACCGTCCCGGGCGGAAAGCCCGCCGCGATCCTCTGCGGCGCGCTGGGATTCGTCACGTCGCTCGCGGCGATCGTCCTGGCGGCCATCCCGCCGGAGGGCGAGCTCCACCCGGAGCGGTATCTCGTCAAGGTGGTGGGCCTGAGCCTCCTCCTCGTCGCGGCCGGGATGGTGACCTACGCCGTCGGCGCCGCGAAGCGGGCGCGGGCGGCGCCCAGGCCTGGGAGGGCATGAAGCCGCCGCAGCCAACCCCACGGCACGTGGCAGGGCCTTCCGCCGGCGGACGTGCGGCCATAGCTTCGCCTGTCCGCCCTCTCGGAGCTGCTCAGTGGCCTATCGATTCCCTTCGCTTGTCGCCGCGTGCGCCGCGATCCTGGCGTTCCCGGCGGCCGCCCAGTCGCTCAGTGTCCCATACGTCATGGACACCCTCCCCAACGGGCTCCGTCTCATCGTCCACGAGGACCATTCGGTCCCGATTGTCGCCGTGAATCTCCGGTTCCTCGTGGGTTCGAGCGATGAGCGGCCCGGCCGGACCGGATTTGCCCACTTGTATGAGCACCTGATGTTCATGGGATCGGAGCACGCCATCTACCCGGCGTTCGACCGCATGCTGGAGGCGGCCGGGGCCGACAACAACGGCGCGACCTGGGAATACGGCACCATGTACACCGAGGACGGGCCCGCCACTGCCCTGCCGCTGATGATGTGGCTGGACTCTGACCGCATGGGCTGGTTCCTTCCCACAATGGATTCCGCGAAAGTGGACCTGCAACGCGACGTCGTGAAAAACGAGCGCCGGCAGTCGGTCGAAAACCAGCCGTACGGCCTAGCGTCCGAGACGGTCCTCCGGCTCCTCTACCCGCCGAGCAATCCCTATTCCTGGCCGGTCATCGGCTCCATGGCCGACCTCTCCGCCGCCTCGCTGGCCGACGTCAAAGAGTTCTTCCGGATCTACTACGCCCCGAACAATGCGGTCCTCGTGGTGGCCGGCGACGTCCAGGCCGATAGTGTCCGCCGCGCAGTCCGCTACTGGTTCGGGGAGATCCCCCGGGGCCCCGCGATCACCTGGCCCAACCCCGCCGCGGTGACGCTGGCGCGGGACACCAGCGCGGTGCTGGAGGACAAGGTGCAGCTCGCGCGCGTCTACGACGTGTGGCCGACCGTCCGGGCCTTCAGCCCGGACGAGCCGTCGCTCGAGCTCACCGCCTACCTCCTGACCGGCGCCAAGAATTCGCGGCTCACGAAGCCGATGGTGTACCAGGACGAGATCGCCTCCGAGGTGTACGCCTGGCAGAACGCCAAGCCACTCGCCGGCGACTTCTACATCGTTGCCACGGCGAGACCGGACACATCGCTGACGGTGCTGCAGGGCGCCATCCAGGCCCAGCTCGCCCGCCTCGCCGCCGACGGGCCGACGGCGCGCGAACTCGCCCAGGCGAAGAACGCGATCGAGGCCGCGTTCCTCGAACGCCTGGAAGGGCTCTCAGGATTCGGCGGCAAGGCCGCGAGCCTCAACTCGTACTACTACTTGACCGGCGACCCGGACTACTTCGCGCAGGACCTGGCACGCTACCAGGCCGTGAGCGCGACGGACATCCAGCGGGTTGTCCGGACCTATCTGCTCAAGCCCAAGGTCGTGGTGAGCGTCGTGCCCGAGGGCCGGCGGGCCCTCGCCGCGACGGCCGCGGGGGCGACCCCATGAACGCGCCTCGCCTCTGCCTCGTCCTGGCGGCGCTGGCCCTCCCGGGAGGCGTGGCCGCACAAGTCATCGACCGCTCGGCTCCCCCAGCTGTCGGCGCACCGCCGCGGCTCAACCTGCCCGCGATCCAGTCCACGACCCTTGGCAACGGGCTCCGGATCTACCTCGTCGAGATGCACGAGGTGCCGCTTGTGCAAGTGAACCTCCAGGTCGAAGGGGGCGGTCGAAGCGACGCCGCGCTGGCCGGGCTGGCCGCCTTCACCGCCAACATGATGGACGAGGGTGCCGCGGGCCGCGACGCCTTCCAGATCGCCGGGGAAGCCGATTACCTCGGCGCGCAGCTCTCGACCGGCGCAAACTGGGACGGCATCGTCGTCACGCTCCGCGTGGCCAAGCGGAACCTCGACCCCGCCCTCGGCCTCATGAGCGACGTGGCGCTGCGACCGACCTTTGCGCCCGCGGAGGTCGAGCGCCAGCGCGAACTCCGACTCGCCGAGATCACCCAGTCGCGTGACGATCCGGACGTCGTGGGTGCGTTGACGTTTAACGCGGTGGTCTATCCTGCAGGACATCCCTACCACCGGCCGCTGGACGGCGATTCCGCCTCCACCGCCGCGCTTGATTCCGCGGTCGTCCGCCAGTTCTACGACCGGATGTTCCAGCCCTCGCGCGCCCGCATCCTGATCACCGGGGACATGACGCTGGCCGAGGCCCGGGAGCAGGTGGGTCGTGCCTTTGGGTCCTGGCTCCCCGCGCCGGGAACCAATGCCGGACGATTGCCCCAGGCACCCGGGCTCGTCCCGCATCCAACCGCGATCTACCTTGTGGACAAGCCCGACGCCGCGCAGTCGGTGCTCATCATCGGCGGGCCCGGCATGGCGCGCCTGAGTCCCGACTACTACGCCGTCGAGGTGATGAACACGATCCTCGGCGGATCGTTCTCTTCGCGCCTCAATGACAATCTCCGGGAGAAGCACGGATACGTGTACCACGCGCGGTCGGTGATGGTGTTCCGCCCCCTGCCCGGACCCTTCATGGCCCTGGCAGACGTGCGCACCGATGTGACCGACAGCTCCCTGGTGCAGATCTTCTGGGAGTTCGGCCGGATCCGCGACACCCTGGTGACGCCGGTCGAGTTGACCCGCGCCAAGAACTACATCGCGCTGGGCCTGCCCAGGGAATTCGAGACGACGCGCGACATGTCACGAAGAACCGGGGAAATGCTCGACTACGGGCTGCCGCCGGACTACTACAGCGGCTACGTGGACCAGATCATGAGCGTCACGGCGGCGGACGTGCAACGAGTGGCGCGGAAGTACCTCCGGCCCGACCAGATGTACGTCATCGTGGTCGGTGACCTGGCGAAGATCCGCACCGACATCGACGCGCTCAAGCTGGGACCGAGTGCCGTCTGGAACCCTGAAGGGATGAACATCTCCCCCTAGCCGGGCGCCCACCGGTGCACGGAGCGACGTCGGGCCGCACGATGCGATGGACATGGGATGAGATGACGAAGGCCAAGCTGAAACCACCGATGCCCCGGCGGGGACGATTCAAGGGAACGAATCGTCCCCGTCAGGGTACGTCGCCCATGATTCGCGTACTCGCCCTTGCGAGCTTCCTCCTCACGGTCGCCGCCCCCCTGTCAGCCCAGCAGGCACCCCGCACCCCCACCGGCTCCATCGTCGGGCGCGTCATCAGCACCGCCAACGGCGCCGGCGTCGCCGACGCCCGCATCGAAGTCCTCGGCACCTCCCGGGTAGCCACTTCGGGGGCGCTGGGGCGGTATCTCGTCGACAGCGTGCCGGTGGGCGCCTGGCGGGTGCGCGCCACCGCCGTCGGGTTCGAGCCGGTCATCCTCACCGACATCCTGGTCGGCAGCGGCAAGCCGGTCGAGCTGGAACTGCGCCTCACTCCACGGGTGGTGCAGTTGCAGGAGATCGTGGTCGATGCGCCGCTCTTCCCGCAGGGCATCGCGTCGTCCACCAGCAGCAGCACGCTGAGCGCGGAGGATGTCCGACGCGCGCCGGGGGTGCAAGAGGACGTGGTGCGCGCGGTGGCGCTGCTCCCGGGCATCGCCGTGACCACCGGCGGGCGCAACGACCTGGCGGTGCGGGGCGGGGCGCCGTACGAGAACCTCTTTCTCGTCGACGGCCTCGAGGTGCCCAACATCAACCACTTCGGGTCGCAGGGTTCCACCGGCGGCCCGCTCACGATCCTCAACATCGACTTCATCCGCGAGGCCAGCTTCTCCTCGGGCGGATTCGGGGCGCAGTTCGGCGACCGGACGGCGTCGGTGGCCAGCTTTTCCCTCCGGGAGGGCAATAGCGAGCGGGTGGCCGGCGAAGTGAATCTCTCCGCCACCGGTTTCGGCGTGATTGGCGAGGGCCCAACGGGGAAGCACGGGACCTTCCTGGCCAGCGTCCGGCGGAGCTACCTCGACCTGGTCTTCCGGGCCGCCGGTTTCGCCTTCATTCCGGAGTACTGGGACGCGCAGGTGAAGCTCACCCAGCGCTTCGGCGCCCGGGACGCCCTCTCCTTCATCGCCGTCGGCGCCCTCGACAACATCATCCTCAACAACGCGACCGCCGACGACCGTCTCGACAACAGCCGCATCGCCGCCCCCAACCAGCAGAGCTACTTCACCGGCCTGACATGGAGCCATTCCTTTTCCAAGGGACTGCTCTCCGCGACGCTCGGGCGGACCTGGACCAGGTTCAGCACCAGCCAGTACGACTCCCTGCTGCAGCCGGTATACCTCAACCGCTCCGAGGAGGGCGACAACAGCCTGAGGACGGAACTGGCCTGGCAGTTCTCACCCCGGCTCCAGGTGACGTTCGGCAACACCCTGCGCATCGCCGATCAGCTGCAGTACGACGTGCTCCTGGCCGGCGAGTTCCGCACCGACAGCCTCAACCAGCCTGAGCCGCTCGCGGTGGACACCACCTTCACCTCTCTCCGGAACGCCACCTATGTGCAGGCGGCCACCTTTGTCGGCGATGTCCGGTTGACGGCGGGCCTGCGTGGCGACTGGTACGCCTTCCTCGACGCCTTTCGGCTGGCACCGCGCATCGGGGCGAACATCCCGGTCGGACGGTCGGGCTCGCTCAACCTGAGCTTCGGGCAGTACTACCAGCCGCCACCCTTCATCTGGCTGGTGGGAGACCCGGGCAACGTGGACCGGCTCCAGCCGATCCGGGCCACCACCGCCATCGTTGGCTACGAGCGGTTGTTCCGGCCCGATCTCAAGGGGCAGGTCGAGGTGTACTACAAGACGTACGCGGATTACGCGGCCCGGCTCTTCCGGCCCCAGGCGGTCCTGCAGCCCTCGGGCTTCGACGACGTTACATCCGACATTCCCTCGGGGCTCGAGCCGCTCTCCAGCATCGGGACGGGCCGGAGCTACGGGGTGGAATTCCAGCTGCAGAAGAAGTTCAGCACCGTACCCCTCTACGGGCTGGTGTCGCTGACGGCCAACCGGTCGGAGTTTGCGGGCGTGGACAGCGTCTACTACACCGGCGGCTTCGAGACCCGGTTCATCGCGAACCTGCTGGCGGGGTGGCGCTTCAATCCGCGCTGGGAGGTGAGCGGCAAGTTCCGCATTGCCACGGGCATGCCATACACCCCGTTCGCGGCCAGCGGACCGAGGAAGGGCGAGCGGGACTTTTCGCAGTACAACCAGGCGACCCTCCCGACTTTCTCGGCGTTCGACTTCCGCGTGGACCGCCGCTGGTCGTTCCGCACCACGCAGCTCGACGTCTACATCGATATCCAGAACCTCTTCGCGAAGCAGAACGCCGTGGGCACCTACTGGGACGCGCGCACCCAGGTGGAGAAGTTCAACGTCGGGCTGGGCATCTTGCCGACGATCGGGGTGAATGTGGAGTTCTAGGGCCGGCGCTTGACTGCTGCTTGATGGCTTCGGGCAACTGTGGTGGGGTCTCACTCGCGGGTCGTCATCCCACATGGAGGCAGTCATGCAACGCATCCTCAGCATCCTCGCCCTGGCCGTCATCCTGCCCACCACCGCCATGGCCCAGCACCCCCAGACTCGGCAGGGGTTCGGCATCAGCTTCGGGATTGGCGCCGGCTCTGCCGGTCCCAGCTGCGACGGTTGCACGCAACCCAGCGGTACCGAGCCGTCCGGCTACCTCCGACTTGGTGGGTATGTGACTCCGGCGCTCTTCGTAGGGGGGGAAACCAACGGGTGGGCGACGGCCACCATATTCGGCAGTTCCGCCTCGATCGGTGCACTCATGGGCGTGGTACAGTGGTACCCCGCTGTGACCACGGGCATGTACCTCAAGGGCGGTCTCGGCTACTCCTACGTCAACGTCTACGACGCTGCCGAGCTCACCGCCTCGGGGTTTGGCGTCTCGATCGGCGCTGGGTACGACTGGCGGGTGGCCCGCAACTTCGCGTTGACGCCCTATATCAACTACCTGCAGCAGTTCGGTGGGTCCTACAGGTATGGCAGTGGCGGTGGCGCTGCCGGCATCGATGCGAACGTGCACCTCTTCCAGTTCGGGCTCGGCTTCACCTGGTTTTGAGCGGGGACACGCGAGCCACCACCAGCGCCGGAAGCGTCGGGCACCCCAGCCCTCTGGCTGGGGACCCGGCGCGGGCGTAATATGAGGAGCAGCAGTCTTCTCTGCAGGATGCCCACCTCCAGTCAATCAAGGCACCCCGATGCGACGAACCCTTTTTGTGCTGGCGATGATGCTCCTGGTCCTCACACATACCGCCGCTGCCCAAGTCGCCGGCAAGTTTCCGCCCGACTCCGCGACCAACCTCCAGGTGATCCCCAAAGGGACGCCGGTCATGCAGGTCATTGGGCAGATGCGAAACATCACCGGCGCCCTCGGCGTGCGGTGTCCCTTCTGCCACGTGGGGGAGGAGGGCAAACCACTCTCGACCTTCAACTTTGCCTCCGACGACAAGCCGACCAAGGCGACGGCCCGGCAAATGATGCGGATGGTCGAGGAGATCAACCGCCGGCTCGACACCCTGCCGACGATGCACGACATGGCCGATCACGACGCAGAACACGTGGAAGTGACCTGCCGCACCTGCCACCGGGGCGTCCGGGAGCCGATCCCGCTCTCGACCCTCATTGCCCAGGCCACACTCGACGTCGACGCCGACTCCGGCATCAGGACGTACCAGGCGCTCCGCACCCGGTACTACGGCCGGGACGCCTACGACTTCGGCGAGAACTCGCTCAACGTGGCCGCCTTCCGCGTGGCCCGAGAGAAGCAGTACGACGCGGCGCTGGCCCTGCTGACGCTGAACGAGCAGGAATACCCGGAGTCGTCCGGGATGTACGTCTTCCGGGGAAATGTCCTGCTGATGCAGGGGGACACCACGGGCGCCGCGGGAGCATATCGCGAGGCGGTCAAGCGGGACTCCACCAACGGCGAGGCGAGAGGCCGACTC
>Ga0315273_10012164_pt1 | contig 11018 bp, 7 predicted proteins | sample YL17G02_0_MG_FD_205753 | JGI IMG/M metagenome (GOLD analysis project Ga0315273, IMG submission 205753) | Sediment microbial communities from Yellowstone Lake, YNP, Wyoming, USA - YL17G02_0 | ecosystem: Environmental > Aquatic > Freshwater > Lake > Sediment | place: USA: Wyoming | collected...
CGCAGAAGCGCAGCTCCTCCGTCCTTCGGAGTTGCGTCGATTCCACTGGGCTCAATCGCGACACAGTTGCTGTAGTTCCCGTTGAGGATGTTGTCCCTGAAACCCGTCAGGCTGGGTTGCGTTCCGGAAGGGTCCGCGAGGCCAAAGTTCCCTGTCACACTGCCCATGAGGCCATACTCCGAACAGTTCTTCCCGGAAGTCCCTGGGGAAAGGCGTATGGAGTAGATCTTCCCAAGTTCGTAGCCGAAGCCGTCATTCGAATTCTCCGGTCCGAGCGCGACAGGAGAAAACGGATCTAGCCCCGCACAGGCCTCGGTCAGTGGCTGCTGACCCGCGACGGCTTCGGCCCCGAAGTTCAGCGCAGCCGGAATGCCCGGAACGACCTTGGCAAAGAGCACGTCGGTCTGTTGTGCTGGAACATCGACGCGAACAAAGCGAATCGAGGCCGCAGTCGCTTGTGCTCCCGCCTGGTCAAGCCAAGGCCCTGTGAGCGCCGTCGAGTACGTCACCGCCGAGGGAGGGATCGCGACCAACTGCTTATTGAATTCCGTCTTGTTGGCCAGATACAGGGATGACCCGTAGTCGGTAGCTCGGGTCTCCGCCTCGATGATACCGGCCGCTGACCCATTCAGCGCCGAAGCTCCCGCCAGCGCACAGGCATCGGCGATATTCTGGAGTTGAGACTTGTTGACGTAGGCGTGGCCCAGGTCGAAAGCCAGGCCCATCATGCCGATCAGCACGACAAGGCCCAGGGCCACAAAAATGATGATGGCCCCTCGTTCCTGCCGGTGTCTGTCGTCGCGGGCCGAGAGTACTCGTTCCTGATCGCTTGACATAGTCATGCTCCCACCGAACAGCTCTCAACTTGCGTTCTCTTATGTCCGTCGAAGAGGGAACCGTCTCCTGCCCCCCGTGCTCGGGTCCCAGAGCACCGTCGCAATGATTATCGACCCAAAGCTCAACTTCCGACACAATGAAGTTTGAGACGCTTGGGCTCTCGGCAGACCTCGAGCAAGAGTACAAGCAAATATCTCGCCATGGTCGTCTGGCAAGACACGCCGTTGCCGCTTCAGCTCTTCCCTATCTACGGCGCCGCTGCAATGCGTGCAATTACGACGATAAAGCTATTGTTTTTAATGAATTACAACAAACCACTGGTCCAAGCACTCTCACTGTCTGACTTAGGTTCACGCTGCCAGCGGACGACGCCCCTTTTGAGTTGTCTGCTCCAGTGGAGACTTTTCTTTTGCTACGGTCTGGTTTCAAGCCACCCCAACGCGGCGGTTGGATCCACAGATTCCTGGCCACCAATAACGGTCGAGCTAAAATGACAACTGCTGTGGCGCGGCGGCCTCAGCAAGTTGCGGGGATTGGCACGATGGGCGATCACGACCAAGGCTTGGGTAGTACCTCGGATAACAGCACGAATGTCTCCCCATCCGCGGCGTCCGGTCACGATGGTACACACAGGCTCGGCAGTTTTATCCCCTGGCTGAGTCGTTTCGATACAGGCCGATTTGTCGCAGCCGAACTCATGGTGCTCGTGGCAGTCATAGCCTGCTTTTCTCAAGCTCAGAGCGACACCTATTGGCACCTGGCCGCTGGCCGCGCCATGGCCCAGACCGGCCACGTGATGTTGACCGACGAATTCTCGCACACGAACTATGGCGCGCCATGGGCGAACTACGAATGGCTGAGCCAGGTGGTTTTTTTCCTGGTCTATAGCGAGGGCGGCATGCCGCTGCTGACGGCTATGTGCGCGTTCTTCGCCTTCGGAAGCGGCATCCTGGCCTGGAAGCTCATGCGCGGGTCGATCGAAGATCGCGTGCTCATCCTGGCGCTCGTACTTCCATTGATCACGCCGGGATGGTCGCTGAGGCCGCAAGCATTCACCATGTTCTTCCTGGTGGCAGTCGTCCACCTCGTCTTGCGGGAGCGGTTCTGGGTCCTGCCTTTCATGTTTCTCCTGTGGGCCAACCTCCACGCAGCAGTGGCGTTGGGGCTGGTTGTTCTCGTTGCGGACTTGATTGCTGCAGTGGCGTCCAAACGCAACTGCACCACCCGTGTCACGTTCGGCGCTCTGTCGTTCGGAGCTACGTTGATAACGCCTCTCGGGCTTTCGCTGTGGCCCGAGGTTTGGCGTTCATTGAACCGCTCACACGTCAACAGTATCAGCGAGTGGCTGCCACCGGTCCTTGCTCCCAAGTACTTGTTCTTCTGGCTGATCGCCTCGTCCCTCATATGGCTGGCCGCGACGCGCTGGCGACGCCTGGATCGGCGAGAGGATCGAACCCTGGTGGTGCTCTCGATTCTCATGCTCATACTCGCCGTGCGTGCCTCTCGCAACATCGGACCGTTCGCCCTCGTCGCCGCACCTGCGATCAGCCGCCTGCTGTGGCATCGTGTTGCGCAACGCCGCCCGGCGCTTGCCCCGGGGTACTCCCTGGGAACAGCTCTTCGGGTCTCGCTGTTCGCGGTGTCGTTGGTCGTGGCGCTCTTCGTCGTGCACCGGCGATGGACCATGGCACCACCACCTGCAGACTGGGCTCCAGTGTCGCGTGAGGCTGCCGCAGCCATCCGCGGATGTCCGGGGCCCATTTACAATCACTACAACGCCGGCGGGTTCATTATCTGGTTCGTTCCAGAGCAGAGGGTATTCCTCGATAGCCGGCAGGATCCGTATCCGGATCAGCTCATGTTGGCGCAGCGGGAGGCCAGGGGTACCGTGGCCCTTGGCGAGCTCTTGGATCGGTACCGCGTTCGCTGTGCGGTGGTCGAGCCTGGATCGCCGGAAGTGTCGGCTCTTCGTAGCATCGGGTGGACAGAAGGCTACCGTGACAAGCAGTGGGCTGTCTTTACGTTGCGAACAGAGAGCGTACGCCACTAATCCGGGGGCGCGTGCGCGAGGGCTCCCCTCCCGGCGCTACGGCCCCGGGAAGCACCTCTGGCCGGTCCACGGCGCCGGCTGCGTGTACCGTCCCGCCGCCCGGGCGAGTACCACTGACTTCGACCCCCTGAAGATCTCCACCCACCCGTCTTGCTCGAGAAGCGCGATGACAGGCAACAGGTGCGGCAGCCAGATATAGTCCGCCTTCAGAAGCCGCGCGTAGCTGGCGTCTGGCGATTTCGAATAGAAGCGCAGGTGAGCGTCCTGCACGACCTTCGAGTACACCGTCTCTCGCCGTCCGTCGTACGACACGCGCAACTTCGGCGCGAGATGCCAGATAGCGAGTTCGCCATAGTCAAAAAAGATGAGCAGCCGCCCCTCTATCGGGTTGCTCTGCAGAAACGTGATGGCCTCCGCTTCCGGCGCCCACGACATCTTCTGATCAAGTCCAATGAACGTCACGCACCCAACCCGGCTCTTCACCGCGACGCCCGTCGCCACGAGCCCACACAGACACATTGCTCCGACTGTCAGCATGTCGGCCCGCGTCGGGCGACGTGATAGCCGAAGACGCTCCGGGCCGAGCGCCGCGAAGCACGGCGCAAGCAGCATCACGTTCGTCAGAGCGAAGAACCCTCCGAGCCGGACGACGCGCAACGCGAGCGCGCCGACGACCACCGCGGGGATCAGCAAGGGCAGCGCGGCCCAGCCGCGCCGGTGCCACGCCACCACGATCATCGAGGCCGTGGCGACCCATGGAATCAGAAGATAGGGCTCGCCCGTGATCGGCTGCCACTCCGTGATGTCCGCGCGTCCGAGCCCGACGGTCTCCCAGAGGAAGCTCCACAGCTCGGGGCCATAGGGGGTCACCAGCGTGCCAAGCAGCCCTAGCAAGGTGCCGCCGACCGCCCATGGCCAGGAGATGGTTCCCGCCAGGAGGGCACACGCACTCCACAGCCCTAGCACCCCCAGCCCGACAATCCAGCCGCCGTGCAGGTTCGCCCACAATGCGAAGAGGAGGGGCGTCCAAAGCAGCAGACGCGGACGGCCACGGCCGCTCCCGTTCAGCAGGGCGAGCAGGATCGCGTAGAGAGCCATGGAGAACAGCTGCGGCCTGACACTCATCATCAGGCCGTAGGCGCCGAGGATGGCCATGAGCAGCAGTCCTACGGCGAGGGGCTGAAAGACGTCAGCGTTTCTCAAGGCCCGCCAGAGGACGACAAACGTGGTCAGGGCAAGTAACCACTTGAGCGCAATCAGCCCGGCGCCGCCAGCGACGCCGTACGCACTCGCCATCAGCAGTTCCGCCAGCCACTCGTGGTTAATCCACGGCCTGTCACTTGTGAATGAGTACGGGTCGTGCCGCGAAACGGCGTGTGCCGCCAGGATGTCCTGACCGAAACGGACGTGTCCCCACAGATCTGGATCGGAGAATGTCCCCGACCCCGCGAACACCAGCAGGACCAGCACCAGGACGGCCAGTATCAAACCGGGGAAGCTCTCAGGCTTCATCGGGGAGTTCCTCTCACCGAGCCGGTGCGAAGTAGCCTTTGCGGCTGCTGATGCGGATGCCGGATGCGCGCGTGTGGATCTCCACGCCGCGCCATTTGCCGTCCCGGGTGGAATTGGTGGAGGTGTAGCCCACGACGTAGCGGTGCCGGAGGTTCTCGGTCACGCGCCCGAACTGCGCGGCAAGTTCGGATACGTCTTGCGGGAAGTAGGCCTGACCGCCAGAGAAGGTCGCTAGCAGGTTGAGACGCTCGGGATCGATCTTCGTGCCCAGCCCCACGGGGAACATCAAGACGTCCTGGTCCTGCAGCAAGCGGAGCACGCTGTCCCAGGTCCTGACGCTTCCCGGCCCGGTGCCGGGGTTGTCCTCATCACGGCCGTCGCTGAGGATGACCACCGCTCGCCTGCCCTTGAGTCCCTTGAGCATGAGCAGTGAGTCGCACAGCGCGTCGTACAGGGCGGTACCGCCCTCCGCCTTGTACTCGGCGAGCGTTTCAATGGTGTTCGCCCGGTTCGTCGTGATCGCATGCGCCACGTTGACCTTGTCGGCAAAGGTCAGCATGCCGAGGCTGTCCTCGGGACGCAGGGTCTCGACGAACGTTGCAGCCGCCGCCACCACCTGTTCGCTGGCTCGCTTCATGCTGCCGCTCGAGTCGAGGACCAGCACCATCGACACCGGGGACGTCGCTTCCTGAAAGGTCTCGACCTGCTGCTCGACGCCGTCCTCGAACACGACGAGGTCGTCTTTCGTGATCTCGAGGTACTGGTTCTGGGTGTCTATCGCCGTGAACTCGAGCACGGGCCGGACCGGCGGCGGCCTCGGGGCGAAGTAGCCGTTGCGCGCCCTGACGACCAGGTCCTTCGCCTGCGTCCGCAGCGAGATGGCGCGCCACGTGCCGTCGCGCTTCTGGTTGATCGGCGTGTACGTCACGAGGTAGCGCAACTGCGCATCATTCGCGAGGACGTCGTATACGTTCGGCAGATCCGTCGGCCGGGCCGGGAAAAAGGCCCGGCCGCCGGTGTCGGCGGCGATGGTCTTCAATTCGTCGTGGCCCCTCATGGAAATCCCGGCCACACCGCCGATGCCGACCGTATAGACGGTGACGCCGGCCTGCTTCAACGCGTCTACCGCATCGGTGAGCGAGGACTGGCTGTGCTCGTCGTACGCGTCGGTGATCAGCACGATCACCCTGCGGCCCTCGACCCCGTTGAAGCGGCTGGCGATCTCGATGATCGAGTCCCGCATGGCGGTGCCGCCCTGGGCGTTGATCACGCTGACCGCCTCGTTGATGGTCTTCCGGTCGTTCGTCGGCCCGGTGATTGCGCGTAGTTTGCGTGAGAACGGCGCCACGAGCACGTGATCCTTCGGCCGCAGGTACGCCGTGAGGCGCCCGGCGGCGCTCCGGACGAAGTCCATATTCCGCCACATGCTCTGGCTGCTGTCGACGAGCAGGGCGAAGGTGGTGGGAATAGTCTCCTGCGCCACCATGTCCGGCGTCTGGCGGATGCCGTCCTCTTCGAGGATGAACTCGGGCGCGGTCATCCCGCGGACCATGCGGCCTTGCTTGTCGTACACCCCGGCCTCGACGAGCACACTCGTGACCTCGGCCAACTCGGTAATGACGTAGGGTTCGAGCGTGATGCTGTCGCGGCCGATCTCGCCCTCGCTGTCTTCGGCCTCGATGACGATCTCGCGCCGCTGGAACGGATTGTCGTCAGTCCAATCGACGGCGTACGGTGGGCCATTCGTCACCGTGCCAAGAAGAGCGCCGTCCACGGAAACGCGCACGGCACTCACGGACCGGCCAGACGCAGCTCGCACCTGCCCGACGATGCGCACAGTGCCAGGCTCGCCCATGCGGCCGAGCGGCGAGGTGATTCTGACGGAAAGAGAGGAGGACGACTGTGACTGTATCCCTACGCACGACAGCAGGATCGCGAGCGCGCACGAGAGAATATCCCGTGGTGACAACGCTTCCCGCCGTCGGCGATCGACTCCCTCGACTCCCAAGTGGACTCCATAGAGCCGGCTCCATGACTTGCATGCACCCGCGGCGGCCCTAGCTCAGAACGGGTGATGAAACCGGTTGTTAGCATGCGCCGGCTCCGCCAGGAGTCGGTGCCCCCGTACACCAGCATGTCAGGCGTACTCCGTTGGTATCTCCCGGTCGTCTACGAAGTAGCTGTTGCACGCGGCCGTAAGCAGCTCAATCGTGAGGTGGCGGCCCTGCCCCAGGTACTCGGCCAGCGCCAATGCCTGTTCAATCAGAGCGCCCGGCTGGCACCCTCTCAGTGGGATCTTGCGCGGCCGGAGGTACTCCACCAGCAGTCGCTCGACCAGGTCCCGGTCGAAGGGTAGGCCCACCCGGGCACAGTAGTTCTCGAAGATCTGGAGGAAGTCCGCGTGGGTCGGGCTCTCGGCGAAGACTTTGTACTGAATTCGCCGAAGGAACGCTTCGTCGACGAGTTCAGCCGGCTTGAGGTTTGTGGCGAACACCACGAGGACGACGAACGGCAGGTCAAACTTCTGCCCTGTTTGGAGGTTAAGGAAGTCGACGCCGCTCTCAAGGGGCACGATCCAACGATTCAGCAGGTCGCGTGCGGAACAGTGCTGTCGGCCGAAGTCGTCAATCACCAGCACGCCTCCATTGGCGATGGCCTGGACGGGCGCGCGGTAGAAACCCATGGAGGGGTTGTAGTTCAGGTCCAACGCATCGAGGGTCAGTTCGCCGCCGACCGTTATCGAAGGGCGACGGCAGCGGACCCAGCGCGAGTCCGGGATGTAGCCGCGGTCCAGCGGCGTTTCATCGGCCTGAACGGGTGCGTCCTTTAACGCTTCGTGGTTGACGGGATCAAAAAAGCGGATGATGGCGCCTTCTACGACCAGTGCGTGGGGAACGGCAATTTCGCCAAGCAGCAGGTTTCGTATGCACTGGGAAATGACCGTCTTTCCGTTTCCAGGCGGGCCGTAGACGAACAGCGACCGCCCGGCGCGGATGGCTGGCCCGAGTTGGTCGAGCACCCGGTCGCTGAGCACCAGCGAGCTGAATGCCGAACGGACGCGGTCGGGAAGTACGTCGTTGACCGTCATTCTCCGGAACTTCTCGAGATATCGGCGGTATTGCTCCAACGGCACCGGCGCTATGCCCACGTAGTGGTTGTGTTCCAGAAACAGGGCGGCACGCTCGCGCCCGGCGTCGGTGATTCGATACTTATAAGCCGCTCCACCGATCGTCGAGCCGGCCACGATTTCCACGTGGTGTTGCCACTTCAGCTCGTCAAGGGACGCTTCAATCACGGCGAAACTCAGGCCCAGGCGACTTGCCAATTCCAGGCCGGTCAGCGTCCCCGCGAGGTGAAGCGTCTTCAACACCAACTGCGTGACCAGGTCGATATTCAACCCCGATTCTTCGAGGGTACGCGGCTCGGCAGGCACCGGCACGTTGGCCACTTCAACGACGCTCATGGTCTTCTCCCTCGCCTTCCGGCGCGCCGATGGCTTGCTGGCGGGCCTGGCGGGCGCGGGCGCGGGCCAGGACCAGAGCGGGTTGTAGTTCGGCGGCGCGGTCGAATGCGTCCGCGGCAACTGAGTAGCGGCGCTGGGAAAGGTAGACGATTCCCAGGTTGTATTGCGCGACCGCTTCGCCTCCAACCCTTCCGAAGATTTCGGCAGCGCCGGCAAGATCGCCGTTGATGGCCCTGGCAAGCGCCAGGTTGTTTCGGGCGGGAAGCATCTCGGGATCGATTCCGAGGGCCCGGCTGCACGCGTCCCCGGCGGCGGCGGCGTTCGCCTCCATCAGCCAGGAATAGCACATGTTATTCTCCGCATACGCCGCGCCAGGATCGAACGCAAGAGCCTGCGCAAACTGCGCGCGCGCATCGCTGCCTCTGTCCAGGTACTGGAGAATCGTGCCGAGCGTGTTGCGCACGGCCGGCGATCGCGGGGCGGCCCACACGGCGCGATACGCGTCACCCAGGCCGATGTGAGGGAAACCCCAGTCGCGCCAGATTCGGGCGACGCCGTCCCACGCCGCGCCTTCTCCCGGATCGAGCTTGGTGGCCCTGGCGAAATGCTCGTACGCCTGATCGAGGATGCCGGCGCGTACGTAGGCCTGTGCCAGCCCAACCTCCTGCCCGACAGTTGGCGAAGCGGCGAGGCGAGAGATCGCGGAAGCCAGATCCTGCGACCACCGCTCCGCTGTTTGAGCACTTGTCGTGTCGGTACGGGCACGCCTCGAAAACTCGCGAACCTGCTGCATGTATAACGACAACGATGGAAGGTCCGTCGAGGAATCAGCAGTCCGCGCAACGGTCTCTGCCGGCGGCACGGCAACGGCTGCTGGCTGGGACTGCGCGCGCGAGTGCACCGTGGCGCACCCAGCCAACAGCAGTGCGATCAGGCAGAGTGATGCGTGTTTCATCTCGGAGACGCCACATGAGACTCCATGGGCTACTTCTTGTCGGAGTCCTCTCTCTTCAGCCTGGCACGCCGACGAACGATGTAGTAACCCACGAGGACAACCATCAACACAAACAAAGCAGCTTGTAACATCCGCCTTTACTCCTTCCGCCGGGCATGCCGGCTCTCTCTTGCTTTCTTTCAGCCTTACTTGGGAAAGTTGAACATGAACTGTATAACCGCCGGGCCGAGGATGACCACGTACAGCGCTGGAAACAGGCAGAGCACGAGGGGGAACACCAGCTTGACGCCTACCTTCGCGGCCATCTCCTCGGCTGCCTGCCGTCGCTTCGTCCGCATGTCATTCGCCATTGTTCGCAGCGCCTGCGCAACGCTCGTGCCGAATCGGTCGGTCTGCACTAACATCGCCACCAGGGCGCGGACATCTTCGACCTTCGTACGCTGGGCCAGATTCTTGAACGCCTCAATCCGAGGCTTCCCTGCCCGCGTTTCAGTCGTGAGGATGCGGAGTTCGTCTGCGAGTTCCGGGTACGCGATTGATAGCTCTTCGCTGGCCTTCACGATCGCCTGATCCAAGCTGCTGCCTGCCTCCAGGCACACGATAAGCAGATCCAGCACATCGGGCAAGCCGTTGCGTATCTGTTTGCGCCGTCCGGCGATCTTGAAATCGATGTAGACACCTGGGAGGATGTACCCAAGAGCACCGCCCAACGCTGCGGCGATCCAGCCGGTGGAGTTCCTGAACCCAAACAACGATAGCGCAGTCAACGCACCGAGCGCCGGCAAGAGAATCTCGGCGGCCCTCAACAGGACCGCCACCGTGTGCGAGGTCATGCCTGCGCTCGCGAGTCGACGTTCGAGCCGCGACATGTCCTGTACCGACCTCGGGAGCAGTCTGGACCAGCGAGCGAGCTTCGGGTCGCGACCGGATGTGAGAGACCCCGTCAGCACGACATTGGCCGCGGCCAACTCCGGCAGGAGTGCACCGAGGCGGCGTCGGGTCGGTGACTGCCGGGACAGGATCGTGAACGCCGCGAGCCCGGTCAGCAGGGCGACCGATACGAAGACCGCGCCGAGCGCAACTACGATTTCAACGGGGATTGAGGCCATGGGCGATTAACCGCGCGGGGGACTCCCTAGAAGTCCACGTTGATGATCTTCCGGATAATCAGTGCGCCGGTGACCTGAAGGACGATAGCCACCACGAGCATCTGAATTCCGATTCGCTCTGCCAGCATCGCGTCGTAGTAGTGCGGACTGACGATACCCAGGATGACCGCGAGAGTCGGAGGCATCGCCACAAGAATCCAGCCCGTTATCCTTCCGTGAGCGCTCTTGACTCGAACTTGCCGCATGACCATAAAGCGCTCGCGAATGACGTTGGCGAGATTGTCAAGCACTTCGGTAAGATTGCCTCCCGACTCCCGCTGCGTCACGACCGCCGTCACGAAGAACTTCGCCGCCAGAAGAGGCATCCTCTCGCCGAACCCCCGCAACGCTTCGTTGACGGGCATACCGAAGTTCTGTTGGTCGTGAAGCAGCTTGAACTCAGCGGCGATCGGTTCCGGAAGCTCCTCCGCGACCATACCGAGCGCCGTGATGAAAGTATGTCCGCCCCTCATGGCACGCGTCATAAGATCGAGCGCCTCCGGAAACAGTTCCTCAAACCTTCGCACGCGTCGCGTCCGTTTCCACCGGAGGTAGACGACTGGCAGGATGAGCAAGCCCACGCCCAGGAGGAGCCCCATCAAGAGCGATGCAAACCATAGCTGGCCTCCCAGTACGCCCAGCATGAAGAGGCAACCCGACGACAGCAACACCACGCCGACGGTCGTCTTTACGCCAGACTGTTCAATCAACCGTTCGACAGGTCCCACCATGGCGCCGCGCGAGGCGAGCAGCCGATCGAACACCGGCATGTTGCTCAGGCGCTGGATCTCGCGCTGCACGCCGGTGGCGACGCGCATGGACGGCCTTGCCCCCAGGCGCTTGCGGAGTGCCACCTCGGTGGCCCGCTCCGGGCGATCAACGAACGCCCAGAACATGCCGAGCACGATCCCGAGGACGAGCACGAATGTCAGGGCTGGAATCAACATCGCACGTCTCCGATGTCAGTTGATGATCTTCACGTGCTCGAACATGTCCGCCGGCAGCGCGTGCCCGGCCGTGATCAACCGCTCGCTGATCTTCGGCCGGATGCCG
>Ga0315273_10012169_pt1 | contig 11016 bp, 4 predicted proteins | sample YL17G02_0_MG_FD_205753 | JGI IMG/M metagenome (GOLD analysis project Ga0315273, IMG submission 205753) | Sediment microbial communities from Yellowstone Lake, YNP, Wyoming, USA - YL17G02_0 | ecosystem: Environmental > Aquatic > Freshwater > Lake > Sediment | place: USA: Wyoming | collected...
TCGTCGTCGAAGCGCCCGACCTTCTCCGTCGCCCTCGTTCATGCACTTGCACCAAACACCCGCGGCCACCCCGAGGGGTGGCCGCCAGGAGAAAACCATCGCCTTGACTTAGGGTCGTTCCATACTAGCGCAGCACGACCAGCTTCCGCTCGCGCGTGCGACCCACCCATTCCAGGCGGCAGAAGTAGACCCCGGGCGCGACCAGCCGCCCGTCGTCGCCCCGCGCATCCCAGGCCACCTCGTGCGGCCCGGCCGGGACGCTCCCATCCAGCAGCGTGCACACGAGCCGGCCGTCCGTGCCGCAGATGGTCAGCCGCACGGCCTCGCCGCCGGCGGCCGCCGCCGGCACCGTGAACGAGAGCCGCATCGGTCCGCGCGCGGGGTTCGGCCTGGGCGGGGCCAGAGTGAAGTCCAGGCTCGCACCTTCCTTGACGCCCGCGCCGGTCCGCACGCGCAGCGTGCCGCTCGTGACCTTTGCGAGCGGCTTCCCCTCGTTGAACGTCGTCACCGTCAGGCTGACGGGGATGTCGGTCGGGACCGGCGTGGCGGCGGAGGTCGTGAGCGACAGGTACCCGAGCACCTGGCTCGCGTCCGACAGCGCCGTGCTTCCGGCGGCCGCCACCTGCATCGAGCCGGAGGACACGTGGACCGCGGGGGTCCCCCACGAGGAGAGCAGTCCCAGAGGCGGGAAGCTCGCCGCCGTCACGTACGTCGCCGTCCAGCCCAGGCCCAACTCCACGGCCTGGACACCCAGCCCACCGATGGTGCGGTCGAGCGTCAGAGGCATGATGACGGTGGACCCGGGCAGGGCCGTGACCGTCTCGACGGTCAGCGCGAAGTCGTACACCGTGACCGAGGTGTTGAGCGCGGTGCCTCCCGAGTTGTCCACCGCCTTCACCCGCGTGACGCCGCCGGCCACGGCCGTCAGCAGCCCGCTCGAGCTGATGGTCGCGACCGCGGGGTCGAGCGTGCTCCAGGTGATGGGCGGCACCGGACTGCCCGACAGCGTGAGCTGCTGCGTCTGCTCGGCCAGCAGCGTGACGCTGGCGGGATCGACCGTGAACGTCGCTGGCGCCGCGATGTTCACCGCCCCGTTGGCGCGCAGCGCGGGCAGGGTCTCGTTGAAGAGCGCGCTCTGCAGCGTGAGCGTCGCGTTCCCGTAGTTCACCGGGTCCGTGGCGAGGTTGAGGTAGAACAGCGTCCCCGAACCCGTGAGGTCGGTGCTCCCCGCGAACGCCACGTTCACCGTGACCGTGCTGCCGCTCGTCGAAGCGCCCGCACTCATCGAGCCGTAGCCGTTCAGCAGGGTGTCGGCGGGTCGGGTCGCCGAGACGAACGAGAGGTACGTGCTGCCGAAGCTCACCTGGATCTCGCCCGACCGCACGCCCAGCCCGTTCAGGCTCGTGACCGTGACCGGGACGCTCACCGTCTGGTTGACGTTGGCGGGGACGGTCCCGACGGTCACCCCCATGCCCCGGATCAGGATGTCGCCGTCCGTGGTGTCACGCTTGCCGGCGTTGTCCACCGCGAGGACGCGCACCGCACCCGGGGCGACCCCGGTGAGCAGGCCCGAGGCGCTGATGGTGGCGATCCCGGCGTCGGTGGTGCTCCAGGTGACGGGGTTGCTCACGCTCCCGCTCACGGTGAACTGCAGCGTGGAGCCGCGCACGATCTCGCCCGTGTTGGGCGACACCGTGATCTTCGGCGTCACCATCACGGTGAAGCTGCCGTTCGCCGTGGTCACGGGCGGCGTGCCCTCATTCATGAGGGCGTTCGAGAGCGTGAGTGTCGTGGACCCACCGTCGAGCAGCGCGGGGTTGACGTCGAAGGTCACGTTGAGCAGCGTGCCCGCGCCGGTGAGCGCGGTAGCGCTCGCCGCACTCACGTCGATCTGGCCGCTGGTCACGTTGAACGCGGGCGTCGCCCAGCCAGCCGTGCCGGTGAGCGTGCCGGAGGTACTCACCCCGGTCGCGGTGACGACGCTCGCGTTGTACGCGATGCGGAACTGGTAGGACATCACGTTGAGACCGGTGAGGTCCGTGGTGGAAAGGCTCACCGTCACGGTCTGACCCGCGAGACCGCTTGCGGTCCCGCAGGTCAGCGTGGCGGCCGTGGCTGGTCCGGCAGCGAGCAGGCCGCCGAGTGCCACGAGCAGTGCCGGCGCCCAACCGGCGGAAGGATGCAGACGCATGGCCCCAGTCTCCTCTCCGGCCGGAGCCGTTAGCGCACCACGATCAGGCGACGGACCGCCCGGAAGCCACCGACCTCGGCACGCAGCAGGTAGAGCCCCGGCGGCACGGCGCGACCGCCCTCATCCCGCAGGTCCCAGGTCAGTTCGTGCACGCCGGGCTCGAGTGCCCCCTCGTGCACCACGCGCACCGTGCGGCCCGCCAGGTCGTGCACCCGCACGACCGCGCGCGCCCCCAGCTCTCGCGTGCTGATGCCGAGCGAGAGGCGTGCCGGCCCGCGCGCCGGGTTGGGCGCAGGCGGGGCCAGGAAGGCGGCCGTGACCTGGGGAGCCGGCAGGACGGTGACGAGGTTCACGACGATCTCGCCGTTGACGCGCGCCCACGTCAGCGTGGGCGCCTGCCACGTGTCGCCCCCCGGGAAGCGCATGGCCGCGATCTCACCCGCGGGAATGGGCTGGGCCGACGCGAGGACGAGCTTGGCGTGGCCGTCGGGCGTGCCGTGCGCTTCGAGCGCCCCTTCCGCCACCGTCACGCCGTCCAGCGTGCCGGCGTTCTCCCCCCGCAACTCGATCTCGGCGCCGTTGATGGGCGCCGAGCCGCTCACGAGGACCGGCACCTCCCAGTGGTCGCCGACGCGCCGCGGCGCGCCGGTCGAGACATCGAACGTCCCCTGTGCCCGCTGCACCGCGGCCCGCGCCGCGGCCAGCTCGACGGGCCCGGGCAGCACGACTGTGTTGCCCGGCAGGACCGGGATGATGCCGGCGACGTACTGCAGGATGAGCGAGGCGTCGAGGGCGGTGATGCCCGCGCTGTTGTCTACGTCCGCCACCAGCTGCTGCAGCGGGCTCAGCGTGATGAGCGGCACCAGGTACTGCAGGATGAGCGAGGCGTCGTAGGCGCGCACCTGTCCGTTGAGGCTCACGTCCCCGAGCAGCGGGTTCTGCAGGCCGCCGGTGGTGAAGCCGGTGTAGTCCACGTTCTGGCTCACCTTGTCGCCGCTGCCCGCGTTGACGAGCGCGCCGCACAGGTCGGCGACTCCGCTCGCGTCGAGCGGCCCGTTCGCCGCGCCCCACCAGTTCCCGGTCGCGCTCAGGCAGAACGACCCGCCGGGGTTGTTCACCCCGTAGTTCGTGTTCCCGTAGATGCTGCTGCCGTGGATCGTCGGGTTGCTCGCGCCCTCCGCCTGGATCCCGACGTAGTTGTAGGCGACGATGCAGGAGTCCACGCTCGGCGCGGAGTTCACGCAGCGGATCGACCCGCTGGAGCCGCCGTAGCGCACCACGCAGTTGCGGAAGCGCACCTGCGGATCGATGGCCGTTCCCTCGACGATGATCGAGCTCCAGTCGTTGTAGGCCGGCACGTTGGGTGTGGTCGTGACGTACGTGCGGCCGCCGTAGAAGTCGTCCCGGTACGACGTGAACACGATCAGGCTCTCGGGCACCGTCCGGCCCTCGGCGATGAAGGCGCGGTTCACGTCGATGGTGCCCGTCTTGAGCTTGACGATGAGGCCGGGCTGGAGCGTCAGCATGCTGCCCAGCCCGACGGCCAGCGTGCCGTCCACCAGGTACGGCATGTTCTGGCGGCCCGACACCGCGCGGATCTTCCACAGCACGTCCTGCGCCAGGGTCTCGTTCACCACGCCGAGCGCCGTGTACGTGCACCCGAGGAAGTTGACGTTCGTGAACGCCGGGTTGCTCACGAGCGACATGCGGATCGGGATCGTGCAGGTGTCCACGTTGACGTTGGTGAACGTCGGCGCCGCGTTCCCCTCGACCGAGGCGCCCATGTAGCAGTTGTAGAACGCCGTGTTCGAGACGTTCGTGTTGGCGTTGATGATCCGCAGCGCCGCATAGTTGTAATAGTAGTAGCCGCCGTAGCGGAAGCGGCAGTTGTCGATCACGCTGGTCGCACTGTTGCTGGTGCCGCTGAAGCTGAGGTAGAGCCAGTCATTCACGGCCGGCTGGGTCAAGGCCCCGTCGCCGTGAGTGTCGCCGCCGAAGGCGTCGTCCGCGTTCGAGGTGAAGACGATGAGGCTGTCGGGCTTCCCGTCCGCCACCAGCGCGCCGTCGATGTTGATCTGGAGCCCGAACGGCTCGTTGTAGAGCCGCCCCAGCTTGATCACGGCGCCGGGAGCGATGGTCCACGTCGCCCCGTAGGCGATGGTGATGCTGCCCTGCGCCATGTAGGTGATGTTGTCGAGGATGCCACTCCCCAGCACGCGTGGGTAGGTGCGCACGTCCTGTGCCACCGTCTCGCCCAGCAGCCCGATCGCGGTCCAGCTGTTGTTGGCCATGGTCATGTGGGCGAACTTCGGGTCGCTGACCAGCGACTGGACGATGGGCAGGTTGGTGCAGTTGAGGAGGGAGAGCGAATCGCAATTAGGCTGCGAGTTGCCGCGGCAGGTGAGCGCCGTCCCGTTCTGGAAGAACTCCAGCGCCGCCAGCTTCGGGCTCGCGCTCCACGTGGTGACCACGCCGTTCGTGGAGTTGGAGCCGAACTGGAACAGGCAGTTGCGCAGCAGGCACTGCGCGTCCACCGAAGCATCCTGGAAGTACAGGTTGCCCCAATCGTTCACCCCCGGGGACGTCGCCGAACCGTCGCTGTTGGTGTCGCCGCCCCAGGCGTCGTCCTTGAGCGAGGTGAACACCACCCGGTTGGCGCCCGTGCCGCCCACGGCGTTCAGCGCGCCGGACACGTCGAACACGGTGGCGGTGCCGCTGGGCTTGAGTACGACCTGCGGCTCGATGGCCAGGGTCACGCCGGCCGGGATGGTGATCGTGCCGGTCGGGATGTAGGCGAACACGGTGGCCTGGTTGGGCGGCGGGAAGGTCACCGTCGGCCGGTACTTGAGCACTGAGGACTGCGACATCGTCTCGGTGAGGAGGCCGATCCCGTTGTAGCCGTTCGTCAGGAAGGTGTTGCCGGTGATGGTCGGGTCTGCCTGGACCGATATGGCGATGGGGCCGTAGCCGCAGTTCTGGATGGTGTTGCTCGTGATGGACGGCGCCGAGTTCCCTTCCAGCCGGATCCCCCAGAAGCTCTTCGAGATCGTGCAGTTGCTGATGGTCGGAGAGGCGTTCACGCACCAGACCAGCGCGCTGGGGTCGGGGTAGATGTAGGCCCCGTAGGACACGCGGCAGTAGTCGAGGATGCTGGTGGCGTCGTTCGAGGTGTCGCCGAACTTGATGTGGCCCCAGTCCTGCAGGGCGGGAGTGGTGGTCGAGCCGTCGCCGTTGGTGTCGCCCGGGTTTCCGTACAGGTCGTCCCGGTACGAGGTGAAGACGATCGGGCTGCCCGGCGTGCCGTCGGCGACGAGGGCGCCGTTGATGGTCAAACCGACGTAGTAGCCCTGGAACTTCACCACCACGCCGGGATCGATCGTCAGCGTGGCGGGGCTGTTCATCGTGATGTGGCCGTTCCGCAGCAGGTAGGTGATGTTGGCGTACCCGGCCACGGTCTGCTGCGACAGGCGCGAATCCACGGCGATGGTCTCGTTGATCAGCCCGAGCGCCGTCAGGCTGTTGCCGAGGAAGCCGATGTTCGTGTAGGTAGGCGTCGCCGAGACCGACTGGTACGTCGGCGTGGACGAGCAGTTGTTGATCTGCACGGTGTTGAGCACCGGGGCCGAGGTCCCGCGGATGGCGATGCCGTGGGAGGCGTCGCTCAGCAGCGTGTTGGACACCGGCAGGTTCACGTTGGTGATGTCCAACATCCCCTGGGTGTCGCTGTTGTTGCCGAACTTGAGGCGGCAGTACTGCAGTGAGCCGGTCGAGCCCTGGTTGAAGACGATGCGGCCCCAGTTGCCCCGCGCCGGCGCGGTGATCGAGCCGTTGTTGTTGGTGTCCCGCGGCCGGCCGAAGTTGTCGTCGCTGATCGAAGTGACCGTGATGGTGTCGGCGGCGGTGCCGTTCATGGTCAGGTTGCCGCTCACGTTGATCTCGTGGGCGCTCGACGGCTTGATCACGACGCCGGGGTCGATCGTGAGCCCGCCGGTGGCGCCGATGGTGAGGGAACCCAGCAAGACGTAGGTCACGTTGGTGACGGGGCTGATGCCTACCGTCGCGCCGCGCTGCGGCAGCGTGACCACGCTCGAGAGCGCCCCGCCACGCAGGCCGAAGGCGTCGTAGCCGTTGTCGGCGCTCGAGAAGACCAGGTTCGAGAAGACCGGTGCCGCGGTGAAGTCCAGCACGATCGGCGTCATCGTCGAGGTCTGGATGCCGGTGTCCACCAGCCGGGGGTTCGCCGTCCCGGCGCATTCAATGCCGAAGTAGGAGCGCGAGATCGTGCAGTTCGTGAGCCGCGCGGAGCAGTTCGTGAAGGTCAGCGCGCCCACATTGCCGTAACCGGCGAAGCGGACCACGGCGAAGGTCAGCCGGCTCGTATCGGGCGAGACCGTGGTGAAGTAGATGCTCTGCCAGTCGGACGGACTGGGCAGCGTGGCGTTGCCGTCACCGTTGGTGTCGCCGCCGACGTTGTCGTCTCGGATGGAGGTGATGATCACGTTCTGTCCGGCGGTGCCGGTGGCCTGCAGCGAGCCCGCCACGTTCAGGTAGGTCCCGGGGTCGAACTTGACGACGATGCCCTGGCGCATCGTGAGCGTGTAGGTGGCGTTCACCGAGACCGATGCGCGGATCCAGAACACGTCGGCCTCGACCGTCGAGCCCGAGCCGGGCAGTCCCCAGCTCGTGTTGGCGGAGATGCCCGTCGTGATCTGGACGGTCAAAGCGTGCGCCGCAGCGGGCAGGAGCGCCACCCCGAGGATGGACAGGCACACCAGGAGGACGAGAATGGGCAGGAAACGGCGCATCGAAGGTCTCCGCGATGAGGGGAAATGCGGAAGTGGGCCGGTCGGGGACGCCCACCAGGTCGCTGCGGAGGGACGCGGGCCGGGGCCCGGAGATCGCCTCCACTCGTCTACGGGTAAGCATACTCCTGGCCCGTGCCCGAGTCAGCGGGATTCTTGGGCCCCGGCGAGGCCGCTGGCCCATGGACCGGGCTCCAGCTGGCGGAGTCTCACGAGCAAGGTCGCGGGGCCTTCAAGTGCCACGCCTTCCCCCCCTGCCCACTTCCAAGCGCCACGGCCACCCTATCGGGGTGGCCGTCCGTCGCTCGGGCGGGAACCCGGGCCCCGCCTAGTTGAGCCGCACCAGCCGCTCGGGGCGCGTACCCCACGGCGTGGTCAACCGCACGAAGTACAACCCCGCGCCCGCCTCACCCCGGAGACCGCGGCCGTCCCAGTGACCTGCCCCCAGACAGTTCTGGTAGCATGCTGGTGTCTCCGCAGGCGATGCCTGTCGAGTCACCACACCCGTTCGTGCAGGAGGTCCTATGTCACCTTCCCCGCAGGTGCACCCCTCCCTGGTCACACTGGTTCGCTGGGTCGCACACGTCCTGAGCGTCCTGATCCTCTTCTTCTTCGCCGTCATGATCGGCGGCGACGTCATGCATGGGCAGACGCCGCACCTCAAGCCGCAAGAGTTCCTCATCTTCGCGGCAATGGCCGCCCAATTGATCGGGCTCCTGATCGCGTTCCGCTGGGAGACGCCCGGCGGGCTGACGGTGCTGCTGGGCTTCCTGCTGCAAGCCGTGGTCCTGCCGAAATCCGCCCTGAACCCGTTCTTCGCGGTCCTGCCATTCACGGGTCTGTTGCGACTCTCCTGCGCCTGGCTCGGGCGACACCAGGCGCCTCTGCCCCCCGCGGTCGCTGGGAAGCGTGCCTCGCACCGGATCGCCCTCACGGCCAGCCTGGTCGTGGCCGTGTTCCTGGGCCTCGTGAGCAGCGAGATCTTCATGAGCCCACCTCTGATGGCCCCGAGGCATGTTGCGGTTCCGGCGGGGCTCGTGGGGGGCTGGCAGGGACAGGCCCGGGTCGCGAACGCGTGGGTCCGGCAGCGAAGGCTGCCCGTGAAGCTCGCGGTGGATGCGAGCGGCATGGCGGAGGGGACCATCGGCGACGCACGCTTCCTCCGGGGCAAGCTCCTGCCGGCTCGGAGCTGGTTCGGGCGTGCGCTCAGGATGGGGACCGACTACGTGTTCGTAGGGCGGCTCGAGGGACCCGTCATCGCTGCCGAGGCGATCCGCTGCGACTCGACAGCCACGATTGCCTTCGACCTGGCAGGCGACCATCTCCACGGGGGGCTGGGACTGTCCTGCACGGGCACGGCCGTGAGGACCCGTGCTCCGGTGACGATCTTCTTCAAACTGGACCGAGAGCCCGTCGCGACACCCTAGGACGTCGCATCCGGCGTTCACCCGCGAGACCCTCCCCTGCCATCGAAAGGAGTTCCACCATGAGACCCGGACCCTACCGTCCCTCCACCTTCACCGAGGCAGTCAAGTGGTTCGTCCTTTGCTGCATCCTCTGTGCGCTCGCTGCGTGCGTCCTGCTGTCGGGTTGCAGGCGCGCGGAGACTCCCCCGGCGGCGACCCCGGCATCGTCTCCCGCGGCGGCGGACGCTGCGAAGCTGCCGGACATCGCCGGGAGCTACACGCTGGTGAGCATCAACGGCACGCCTCTACCCTTCACCGTGACCCACGAGGGGCCCGGGATCCAGGTCACCTCGGGCACGTTCACCATCCGGCCGGATGGCACGTGCGCCACTGTGACGGCCTTCGTCATGCCTTCGGGCCAGGCGCAGAGCCGGGAGGTCAGCGCGACCTACACGTGGGACGGATCCAAGCTCACCATGCAGTGGCAGGGTGCGGGTGTGACCAACGGCACCATCGAAGGCGACAGTTTCACGATGGACAACGAGGGGCAACTCTTCCTCTATCGAAAGACGCTGATGAGCGACAATTAGAACTCCCGCCCGGGAATTATGGTTGTCGCTGATCAAGTGCCTTGAAACGCGGGTGCTCACGGATCGGATCCCAGCGCGGGTCGAGGCGGAGCGTGTGGACGCTGACCAAAGAGGGCTTCGTCAGCAACCGCTCGATCTCGTCGAGCGCCGCCTCGGCGTCACCGGCTTGAGCGAGGATCCGGGCGCGATCTTCCGCCACCAGTGGGCCGTCGACGGCATCGGTGCGGTAGACCTCGGATCGCTGCAGCCAACGGGCCTCGCGCAGCGCCTCGTCCCGCCGTCCAAGTCCGGCCAGGGCCAGGCCGCGGGCCGCGTGCACGCGCCAGTCATCGGGGAGTTCCTTCATCACCGAGTCCAAGAGTGCCTGGGCTGAGTCGAACGCCGCGCGCGCCGCTTCGCGATCGCTGCCCAACTGGTGCGCCCAAGCAGTGTACAGGGCGCTGGGAAGGAAGTAGTACTGCGCCTCGAAGACGGAGACGCGTCCGCCCTGAAGCTCCTGCAGCAGGCCGTCGGCGTTCCGCTCCCACAGAAGGAGCGCCGCACGGTGAGCGGCTGCACTCCCCACCGCTCCGAGCTCAGCGTCCCTCGGGACGCGGCTCAGAGCCGCCCGCAGCGTGTCGAGCCGTCCCTGCCAACGAACGTAGGTCCATCCTCTCCAGATCGTTGCCACATGCAGGTCCGGCGCGAGACTCAGGGCTCGGTCAAGTGCGCGCACCGCATCGGCGTAGCGATGCGTCATGTCGTAGGTATGGCCACCAAGATCCCAGAACCAGTCCGCGTTACGGGGATCGAGCTGCTCGGCCTTTTCAATCGCCGCGAAGCAGTCATTCCAGTTGCCCAGTCGACGGTCGGCATAGCCAGCCCACGCTACGAGCTCGGCGTCATTGGGCAGGCTCTTCATCGCGATCGAGAACTCGTCCAAGGCCCGGCGGTAGTCGCGGTGCCCGCAGTAGTGCGCCAGGCCCATCGCGATGTGGGCTTGCGGCAGGTCTGGAGCGAGCCGCAACGCGGTCTCCGCCTCTTCGCGCTGGCGCGCCGCTCGCGTCGCGGAAGAATCGTAGCGGAATCGATACATCATGCCATGCACATCTGCGAGCGCCGCGTGGGCGAGCGCGAAGCTCGGATCCGGTCCCAGCGCCCGCTCGTAGAGTTGCTGCGCGGTCTCCAGGTTGCTTCGGAGATAGCCGGGGCGGGTCAAGTACTCGCGCCCCTGCAGGTAGAGCCGATAGGCCTCGGCATTCGCCGTCGGCGCCGCCCTGAGCCTCCCCTGTTCGGTACCGGTCAGCGCCGCACCCACCGCCGCTACGATCTGCTGTGCCACCTCGCTCTGGATCGCGAATGCGTCGTCGAGTGTGCGGTCGTAGCGTTCCGCCCAAAGATGCTCGTCCATCGCCGCATCGATTAACTGCACGTTCACTCGCAACCGCTCGCCCACCACCTGCACGCTTCCCTCCACCACGCTCCCCACCCCCAACTCGTCCGCGATCTGCCGGAGCGGCCTCGACGTGCCCTTGTAGCCCATCACCGACGTTCGACTGATCACCTTGAGCGCCGCCACCTTGGCGAGTTGGGTGAGCAACTCGTCGTGTAGCCCACCCGCGAAGTAGGCGTGTGGTCCCTCGGCACTCAGGTTCTGGAACGGCAGCACAGCGATCTTGCTGTGCTCGCGGACGGGCCTTGCCGGAACCGGTGGGGTCGCTACTGACTCCCCATGGGCAAGTGCCTCGGCGAACAGGGTGACGGGGTTGAACCGGTCGGCCGGGGTCTTGGCCAGTGCGCGCTGCAGCGCGGCCGCCACCGCTGCCGGCACCGCTGGGCGCAACTCCGTCACCGGCCGCGGCGTCAGGTTCAGGTGTTGGTGCGCGAAGCTCTCGGCCGTCGTTCCCGCGAACGGCGGCAATCCCGCCAGCATCTCGTAGAGCACACAGCCTAGGCTGTAGAGGTCCGAGCGGCCGTCCAAGTCGCGGCTCCCGGCGGCCTGCTCCGGACTCATGTAGGCCGGTGTGCCCACCGCGATCCCCGTCCCC
>Ga0315273_10012172_pt1 | contig 11016 bp, 14 predicted proteins | sample YL17G02_0_MG_FD_205753 | JGI IMG/M metagenome (GOLD analysis project Ga0315273, IMG submission 205753) | Sediment microbial communities from Yellowstone Lake, YNP, Wyoming, USA - YL17G02_0 | ecosystem: Environmental > Aquatic > Freshwater > Lake > Sediment | place: USA: Wyoming | collected...
TGACTCAAAATTCTTTTTCGCAGATCCTTAGTGGAGCAAATATATCCTTTTCTTTGTCTATTTTGTAAGACATAAACATACCACATAGCAGGTTTCTAACGGGGTTTATCCGATTATCGTTAGAATTACCAGAGCTACGCCTTTGGAAATTAGAATTATGGTAAAGCCAATTACTGCGTACTTAATGGTGGTTTTGCCGTTTTTGACTTTTCCCGGATCGTCACGGGCTGTTAAAATCTGAAAACCGCCGATTAAAATCATTAAAGCTAAAATCGGAATGCTGATGTAAATAAGAAAATTTAGGACATTGTTGATAATAGACATTATGGTTGCGTTGTCGCCTAATGGGTTTATAAGTGTGGGACCTCCAGTTCCTCCGGTAGCGCCTCCAGTTCCTCCGTCTGCGGCAAAAACCTTTTTAATCACAAATAAATTTTTAAACATAAGCATGGGCATACCCGAAAACACAACTTATATTTATGGCTTCGGGTATGCCCGCCCCCATAGTAAAATTAAGCATAGGGGCCAAGCATAAAGTAATGTTTAGGTGGAAATTGTAGTCCCTGACGTGAGAAAACTTCTTACGATTCCGCTTATTCCAAATGACAATAAAGCAACCACAATGCCTATGACAGCATAAATTAAATAATTTTTTGCCTTACCTACTTTGATTGGGTCGCCGCCGGCTGTTACGTAGAGAAAAGCCGATACCAAGATAAAAATTATAGCTACTATAAAGAAGATAATATAAATCCATTGAAGAATACTGCCGAGAAGACCGACTAATCCGCCAACGCTAGTAATAGATGTCACTTCTTGTGGCGCTCCTTGGTAAGTGGGCGTAACTGCCTGTACAACAGCAATGTTTCCCATCAATAATAAACTAACAACAGAAATTGCCGGAGCCCAAGCAATGATTTTTTTTAACAAATTCATAATGATTTTAATTCTCTAATTTTCTCTCGACCTTTGTCTAATTAATAATTAATTGGAATTTGATGTTGCGGAATTTTTTAGTAAGTCGTATCGTACGAAAATAGTTGATCAGAGTTTAAGTTTGTATTGTAGGTACCGTAGGTTCAGGGTTAGAAGGCGTTGGAATAGTCGGGTTAGTCGGATTCTGAATGTATTGGGTTCCTGATCTGGGATTTACTAGGAAGTTTCTGACAATTGCTTGAACGCCAACTGCCAATAATGCTATGATAATGGCAATTGCCGCGTAAATCAATTGCTTGCGGGCTTTTTTTATTGTATCCGGTGCGTCAGCGCCAGCCAAAAAACCATAAGCGCTAAAAAGAATAAACATTATGGCAATAATGAAAAAAATTACATAAACGTAGACTACTACGCCGGCTACCACAGCCAATAATCCACTGGGTTCGTTGATTGGCGATGGCTGGACTCCCAAATCACCGGCGCTTGGTATGTATCCGGGCGTTATCGCAAAAGCAAAAAGCGGGAGAATGAATAAAGTTATTAGAGTTATAAAGATAAAACTTTTCATTTTATGTTAGGGTGGTGGGCGTAATAAATGCTCTAATAATTTGGGCGGCGCCAACTGAAATTAAAGCAATGGCAATGGCTACTGCGGCCCAATAAAGCTGGGCTCTGGCGCTTTTAATTTTCGCCGGGTCATCACGAGCGGTTAAGAAACCAAAAGCAGCTACAATAATAAATATAACTGCCGTAATAAAGAAAATTGTGTAAACATAACGAAGAATTTTAGCTAAAATATTAAAAATATCGTCGGGCGATTTTATTGGCGAGCCAGTAGCTAAATCGTTGGCTGCTTGGTTAATGTCTTGCGGAGTGGTAGCAGCTAAAATATTGCCGAAGTTTAAATTAAATAAAATAACAGCGGTTAAAATTATAAATAGCGGTTTTAAAATATTTTTTCTCATAATTGATTCCATGGGCCCAGGCTGGCGGCATTCCAGCCTACGGCGACGATTTTAATTATTGTATCAATAATTAACCAGCTGAGCAAGGCAATAATTAAGCCGACAACAGCCGCGGTTATAATTTCTCTGCCGGTTGAGACCCGACTGGTTGAGCCGCCGGCAGTCATGATAAAAATTCCGCCGACCACAATCATCACTGCCGAGAGCGGAAACATAATATTATAAATTATAAAATCAATGATGTTTTTAAAGAGCTGCATTAACTTAGGCCAGGTACAGGGATTAGTGATAGTACCTTGTGCATCTCGTTCGGTGCCGCAAGGCACTAAGCCGGCGGCATTAGCAAAATTAAAAATTAAAAATGTAAAAATCAAAATGACAATGTAAAATGTTAAAATTTTAGATAACGATTTGTGTTTTTTCATTTTGTTTTAGTTTTTGGCGAACGCTAAGGGGTTCTATTTGAGTTTTAAATTATTTTATTGTGTTAAATTATTAATTGCGTTTTCGGCTTGGCTTAACGCATCGTTGGAATTGAGCCGGCCGTTTAAAACTGATTCTATCATATCTGAAAAAGTTTGTTTAACTACTGCGCTGTCAGGTTGCTGCCAGGAGCGGGCGGTTAATGCCTGTTGGCTGAAAACTCCCAAATCAGGGTCGTTTTTATATTTTTCAATTAGAGTTCGGAGCGCCGGCGGTCTTTTGCTTGCCTGAAGATAAACTTCAGCTATTTGGGGATTGGTAGCGATTGAAACAATAAAATGCCAAGCCCAGCCGGAATTCTTGCTTTGCTTAGCAGCGGTTAAGCCCCAATAATTGGCATAGTTAATCGGCTGACTATTATTATAAAACTGGAGCATCGGAGTAATGCCCAATCTAAGGTAGGGATTTTTATTTTTAATTAAAGGGATTTGGCTGGCGTAATTAAAAATTATAGCGGTTGAGCCGTTGCTAAGACCGTTCAGAGAATAGGGAAAATTTTCACTCCAAGTATAATAAGGGCTGCTTGGATTAGCGAATTGAAGATAGAAATTAAGAGCTGACAAACCGTTTTTTCCAAAACTTACTCTATTGTTTGTATCGTTCATTTCACTGCCGAATTGTTTCATCAGCAGTGCCAGCAGGTCCGAAGCCGAATCAATGTTTTTATTTGAGCCGCCGATAGAAGCGGCTGATTTTATAATTTGATTAAAAGAATTTGATTGACGGAGCCGGGGAATTAAATTTTGAAATTCCAACCAGGTTGTCGGCGCTAAGGCAATGGCTTTGGCGTCAAAAATATCTTTATTGTAAAGCAGAACCAAAGTATCAATATATAAAGGTAGGCTATAAATTTTTACTAAGGACTTGTCCTGAGCTTGCCGAAGGACAAAGTCTTGTTCTACCACAACTGGAAATGATTGTTGGAGTTGGTTTAAAGAAAAAAAAGTTTCCGGCGCCGGCGTAATTTTATCATAATATTTCGGCAGCCAGGCGTTATTGAGCATCAAAATATCAGGGCCCTGATTAATGGCTAAGGCATTTAGAAGCGCTTTTTCATAAACATCGGGATTATCAAATTGGCGGTAGGTGATTGCTACGTTTTTGTTGGCTTTGGAATATTCATCAATGACCGGCTGGATGAAATTGGCATTGTCAACGCCCCAAAAACTAAGACTAACTTGAGTAGTCCCACTGGGATTTGGATTGCCGCAGGATGATTTAAGTCCGGGGATAACACAGAGAAAAACTAAGACAAAAAATAAAACTACAAGTCCAACGGCGGCGATAATAATTATTTGATTACGAGAAAGATTCATACCTTGAAAATTACGTGAGGCATTTATGCCGAGCTAATTACCATAAATTACTATTGAATTACAATCAATAAAGTAATTCAGTTGTAATTCAGCCTTCGGCTGTAATTTGCTCAACCTAAAGGTTTCGCGCAATTTATAATGTAACTACGCCTGCCACTTTGTCTCCGTCTTTTAGTTTCATGATTCTGACGCCGGAGGTGGCTCGGCTGGCTGTCCGGATATCGGAAATTTTTGTTTTAATAATTTGGCCTCTGGCTGAGAGCACCAATAACTCTTCCTGCTCTAAAATAATTTGTCCAGCCACGACAAAACCGGTTTTGGCGTTAACTTTGGCGGTTTTAATTCCTTGGCCGCCACGGCTTTGAACTTTATATTGGCCAAGAGGCGTTTGTTTGGCAAAACCGTTTTCAGTGACCACCAATAAATTATTTTTTGTTCCCTGCTTCTTGTCGCTTGTACTAATTATATCAAGTCCGGATACAAAGTCATCTCCTTTCAGTCTAATGGCTTTAACGCCGGAGGCGCCTCTGCCCAAAGGCCTAAGCTGAGATTCTTTAAATCTGATGGCTTGGCCGCGGCTGGTTGTTAAAATTATTTGGTCGCGTCCGGTGGACAGCTTAACCCATTTAAGTTCGTCGCCTTTTTGAAGACCGATGGCAATAATTCCGCTTCTTCTGACATTGGAAAAATCTTCCAGACTGGTCTTTTTAATAAGGCCATTTTTGGTAGCCATAACTAATAAATAGTTTTGAGTTTGCGTTTTTGAGAGTTTGGCTTCATTTGAATAACTGACAATGGCGCTGATTTTTTCTTCAGCCGGAATTTCTAAGAAATTCTGAACTACTTTGCCCTTGCTGGTTCTTGAGCCGATTGGAATTTCATAAACCTTGGTTTGGAAAACCCGGCCCCGGTCGGTAAAAAATAAGATATTATCGTGGCTGTTGGCGGAAATAAAATGAGTGATAAAATCTTCTTCGCTGACCTCGGAGCCTATCAGCCCTTTGCCGCCGCGACGTTGTACCTTAATGCTGTCGGGCGCTGCCCGTTTAATGTAGCCGCTTTGCGAAAGAGTGATGATTACTTCTTCTTGTATGACAAGGTCTTCTTCTTTGAATTCCTTAAGTCCGGAACTTATGATTTTTGTTCGGCGTTCATCGCCGTAATTCTTTTTCAACTCAATAAATTCCTCTTTGACAACGGCTAAAATTTTTTCCGGGCTTTTTAAAAGCAGTTGAAGCTCATTAATTAACTTTTTCTTCTCTTTGAGTTCGTTTTCTATTTTTTCGCGCTCCAAAGCGGCCAAGGTTTGAAGCCGCATTTCCAAAATGGCGTTGGCCTGAATTTCGGTAAAATTAAATTTTTTAATCAAATTCCCGAAAGCATCTTGCCGGTCTTTGGATTTTTTAATGGTAGAAATTATTTGGTCAATAATAGATAGCGCTTTTGCCAGGCCTTCCAATATATGCGCTCGCTCTTTGGCTTTTTTCAAATCAAATCTGGCTCGGCGTTCTACCACTAATTTACGATGCGACAAATGAGCGCTTAAAACTTCTTTAAGCGATAATAATTGCGGTTGAATGCCGTCAAGCAGGGCAATCATATTAAGATGGAAATCTTTTTGCAGGTCTGTGTACTGATATAGTTGATTCAGAATTTTTTGCGGATTAGCGTCGCTTTTAAGTTCAACGACAATGCGCATGCCTTCTCTGTCGCTTTCGTCGCGCAAGTCGCGGATGCCTTCAACCTTTTTTTCAGAAACTAGTTCGGCGATTTTAATAAGCAGTTCGGACTTATTAACCTGATAGGGGATTTCGGTTACTATAATATTAAACTGGCCAGTTTTTCTTTCTTCAATTTCAGCTTTGGCCCGGCAAGTAATCGGTCCTCGTCCGGATGAATAAGCTTCAATAATGGATTTTTTGTCATAAATAATTCCGGCGGTCGGGAAGTCGGGGCCCTGAATAAATTGCGTTAAATCTTCTACCGTGCTTTTGGGATGGCTGATTAAATAAATTAAAGCGTCAATAACTTCATTCAAATTATGCGGCGGGATGTTGGTAGCCATTCCTACGGCAATGCCGATTGAACCGTTAAGTAAAAGATTAGGAAGTTTGGCCGGCAAAACTTTCGGCTCATCGCGGCTGGAGTCGTAATTAGGCTGCCAGTCAACTGTTTCTTTTTCAATATCAAATAAAAGTTCTTCGGAAATTTTTGATAAGCGGCATTCCGTATATCTCATTGCCGCCGGAGAATCCCCGTCGACTGAACCCCAATTTCCTTGGCCGTCAATCAAAAGATAACGCAAAGAAAAATCCTGGGCCGTTCTGGCTAAAGCGTCATAGACTGCCATATCGCCGTGAGGGTGGTAACGGCCCAAAACTGCGCCAACCACATTGGAGGATTTTCTTAATTTGGCGCTGTGAGTTAAGCCGTCTTCCCACATGGTCCATAAAATTCGGCGTTGAACCGGCTTAAGTCCGTCTCGGACATCGGGTAGAGCGCGGGAAACGATAACAGACATCGCGTAATCCAAATACGACTCCCTGAGTTCGTCTGTTATTTCTCGTTTTTCTATTTTTTGCCGCCCCTGGTGAGTCTCGCTTTCGGCGGGAGATTTTTTATTATCCATTTAATTTCATGAAACATGAAACATGAAACTTGAAGCATAAAAGACAGAAATGTTTCAGGTTTTATGTTTTAGGTTCCATGACATTATTTTATAGTGATTGTTTTCTCGCCGGTTATTTTCAAAATGAAAGTTTTAACGCTTTCTTTTATTGAATCAGCGATAATTGTTAATCCATTTTTGAGAATAGACCAAAAACTTGTAGCTGGGCCCTGGTTTTCAGAAGTATCAATCGACGGGCTGCCGGCAGAATTTAAATAGATCAGCCAAAGCCCAATTACTAAGATTGCGGCGACCGCGGTTGCCCCGATTAACCAGCGTTTCTTCACTGCCTCATCGGAATTTTGAATTTTTTCCAATTGTATTTTTAATTTTTGCCACATCAAATTATTACGGTTTTAACACCACGATTTCCGTTTTTTTAATATCGCTTAAATCTTTTTTCTTGATAGTTAATTTTTCCTGCGGAGCGGTCCGTTCTTTTTTTGAACCGTTAAATTCTTCTAAGAATACTCGTACGTCGTCGGCTTTTCTTTTGAGTCCCGGGATTTTAAAAAAACAGGGAATAACGATTTTCGGCTGAATCTGTTTGATGATTTTTGCGGCCATTTTTTGTTCAATAAAAGGCGGGCCGCCAGCTGGAATAAAAAGCACTTCTGTTTCCTCTAAATACTCCAAAAGACTTGGTTCCGGCGTTTCTGAAAGATGACCCAAAAAGCAAAGATTGATCCCTTCCACTTCTAAAAAATAAGCTGTTTTTAAAAACTTTTCAGAAGATTCATTGCTTAAAGGAAAACCGGCGATGTTAGCATTTTGAATATTATATTCGCCCGGACCATAAATAAGATATTGTTTATCAGAGGCGGAAGCGTTAGGCGATAAATCTTGAGAAAAAGGAAGCGCGGTTAATGTTTTTAAAATGATATCGGGTTTTAATCGCGGCGGCGTGAGCCCTATTTTATTGTCAAAAAGGTCGGTCAAAATTACAAAATCGCCGCTCTGAAGCTTAAAACACCCTTCGCCGTAAAAAGTAATAACCATAAATCACAAAGCATGAAACATGAAGCATGAAACAAATCACAATTGAATATTTCACGTTATATGTTTTATGTTCTATGAATTTATTGTATCTTATTTACCATAAATTTTCAATTCTTCCTGCAGAAAATTTCCCCCGTAGAAAGCTTTTTCTCTTTTTGTCTGAATTGCGTTCCTGACCGCTACCGGCTGTCGGCTCCCTGCCTGCCGGCAGGCAGGGCTCCAGCGGCGAGCCGCAGCCTACACTCTCGGCATTCGGACTCCGATTTGCTATCGGAGACCAAACTCCGAATGCCTGCGAGAGTTGCCGCACGGAACGCAATTCAGATTTTCTTTGATACAATTTCTGAAAAATAAAAATTTTCTGATGTACGGGGCACTATGTTATAGTATAGTACTTGGCAGACCCTCTTTTATATCGGTAGATGATATTTAAGCCGTTGGCGAAAAAGAATTTTCTGTAATAAAATTCCCCGATAAAAACGGGGAATTTTATTTTTTTAAATTGAATTCGGTCTAAAATTATCTCCCTTCAGTTTCTCTCTTCAGTTTATCCAATAGAGAAGTAGCGTAATCTTTGCCGCCCAAGCCGAAAGCAATGCCGCCGGCAATCGCCAGCATGGCGATGAATCCGGTTATTAGTGTCTGAATAATTGTCGTGGCAATGCCCAATTGCATTAAAGCGGTCAGAAAACCAAAAATTACTATTGACCACCATGCGAGAGTTCCTAAAAACTTAGGAGCGTGGAGTTTGGCGCTGGTGACTGATGCTTTAACCAAACTCTTTGAGAAATTAGCCAACACGATAGCGGCTATCATCATTAAGACGGCAATAATTATGTTCGGAATATAAGAAACTATATCTCTGAGAAACAGCGAAAGTCCATAAAGCCCCAAAATATCAGTGGCGGCTAAAAGAAAAGCAATCACCAAAAACCAATAAACTAAGAGGCCGATAAATTTTCCGGAGTTAATCTGCAAACCCGCCCTTTCAAAGAAAGGACTTAAACCCACCCGTTTAAGAAGGGAGTCTACTTTAAGAGCGCTAATAATTTTTTCAACCACCATTCGCAGTCCTGAGGCAATAATAAGCCCCACTATTAAAACAATTAAAGCGCCAATAAGCGCAGGCAGAAAATTAATAACCCCGACCCAGACGCCCATAAGGGAATTTATGGTAGCTTCGGTCCAAGTTTGAAATACCATAACTTTAATAATGGCTATCAGTTTTTAATTTTAATTACTAGTAGCCATTGGTTTTAATCGACCTTTAATCATTATATTTATTATAACTCTAAAATTCGCGTAATGAAACATGATGGCTGTGGATAACTCCTGCTCGTCTGAATTGCGTTTCTGACCGCTACCGGCTGTCGGCTCCCTGCCTGCCGGCAGGCAGGGCTCCAGCGGCGAGCCGCAGTCTACACTCTCGGCATTCGGACTCCGATTTGCTATCGGAGACCAAACTCCGAATGCCTGCGAGAGTTGCCGCACGGAACGCAATTCAGATTTCGCTTAATAGCGAGGCGAGCGAGACCCGCCCGACTTCGCCAAAAGACGAAGTCTTTGGCGGGCGGGCATTTTTCTCAAACAATTTGTCCGCTTTATGGGGCTATGAATAACCCAGAGGATGGATAATTTTTGCGTTTTCGCTTGAAAATTTATATAATTAAGACATGTTTAAGTTTCTGTCTAGACTTATTTTTTCTTTTTTCTCCAATCTGATTGCATTACTTATAGCGGTTTATTTTGTTGTGGGGTTCAAAATCGGACCTGATTTTTTTGATTTTATTCTGGCAGCCGGCGTTTTTACCGCAATTAATATTTTTATCAGGCCGATTCTTAAGCTCGTTTTGGGTCCGGTCATTATCCTCACTTTGGGCTTGGGAATTTTTCTGGTAAACATTCTGACGCTTTATCTTCTTGACGTTATCTTGGTAAATATCAATATAGTTGGACTGAAACCGCTTGTTTATGCTACCTTGATTATAAGCTTGGTTAATATCATTATTAATTTCTCGGCAAAAAGGACATACGCTAAATAAAAATTGACTTTTGATTTTTTTGGTTTATACTTCGACATTATTATGGTTACTATCACTATTCCCAAAAAAATATCTATAAATGAGAATTTGGTAGCGATTCCCCGTAAAGAATACGAATTGCTTCGGAGCGTTTTCGAAATCTTAAAAGAAAGGAAAGAAAAGAAAGAAATAACGGAAAATGATATTCTGCGTTGGTCTAGGGAGGCTAAAAAGTTAAAAAAAACAGGCAGACTCCTTGTTTTGCGTTCTCTTAAGGATTTTCGCTAAAAGTTTTATGAAAATTTATTATCATCCCCATGGTCATTAGCACCCAATAATCCAGCTGACGGAACATTTCAGTTTAGGGATGCAAATCTGCAAGAAAGCGTAAGTATTGTCGTTAAGAATCAGACAGAACAAAATTATTTAAATACTGTAATGGAGGCTGTGCATACTAAAATTGGAGAGATTTTAGTTGACGGCGTGAAAGCCAATAAATACAGTTATCTAACAGTCCACGAATTTTCTCCTCCTGGTGTTGATGTGATTGTACAAAAAAACAATCAACTGTTCATTTTTACGTGGTCAGATGATAATCTGTTTAATAAATTTATATCCACTTTCAAATTTTATTAGAAATTAGAAATTAAAAATTAGAAATTTTTGATATGTTTCTTTCAATCATTCAAATTATTGTTTCAATCGCTTTAATCGTTCTGATTTTGCTTCAAGAACGTTCCTCTGGTCTTTCCGGCGTTTTTGGGGGAGGAGAAAGCAGCTTTTATTCACAGCGCCGCGGAATAGAACGCTTAATTTTTATCGCCACGATTGTTCTGGCGGTTATTTTTGCTCTCTTATCCCTTTGGAATTTATTTATTTAAGACGCTAAAAAAATCAATTTGCTTTGTCGTATGAAGATTTTGCTTCAGGTAATAAAAACCTTGTCTTGGGTTGAGCGTTGGATTTTTACCGCCGCTTTTTTAGTCTTTGTTTTCGCTTCTATTTTTTGGCTCGCTAATTTTTTTAGTCAAGAGACGAGTATTACGCCGATTAGCGGCGGCGAATATATTGAAGGACTAACGGCTCAGCCCAGCTTTGTTAACCCGGTTTTAGCTGGCGATAACGTGACGGATGCCGACCTAAGCAGAATACTTTTTGCCGACCTTTTGGATTTAGCGGACAATTATAAGGTAAGCGCTGACGCTAAGGTCTGGGATATTCGTCTTAAAGAAAATATTTTTTGGCAGGATAATCAGCCGATTACCAGCGACGATATTATTTTTACCATTAAAACCATTCAGGACCCAGACAGCCGCTCTTCTCTTTTTCCTCAGTGGCGGGCTGTTACTGCTGAAAGAATAAGCGAATTAGAAATGAAAATTACTCTGCCCGAGCCTTATGCTTTTTTTGAAACTACCCTCAAAGAGCTTAGGCCGATTCCCAAGCATATTTTTGGAGATATTCCGGCGGCTAACTTTCGTCTTTCCGATTATAATCTTGAGCCGATAGCTAGCGGTCCGTTTAAATTCACGTCTTTTAAAAAAGAGCGTTCCGGTTTTATTTCCGAATATGTGTTGAGTCGCAATGAAAATTATTTTGGCCAAAAACCTTATTTAGAAACATTAGTT
>Ga0315273_10012173_pt1 | contig 11015 bp, 7 predicted proteins | sample YL17G02_0_MG_FD_205753 | JGI IMG/M metagenome (GOLD analysis project Ga0315273, IMG submission 205753) | Sediment microbial communities from Yellowstone Lake, YNP, Wyoming, USA - YL17G02_0 | ecosystem: Environmental > Aquatic > Freshwater > Lake > Sediment | place: USA: Wyoming | collected...
AGCGGATCGCCCAAGAAACACCTGGGCAATCGGGTTTATGACTGGATTGACGGCCGCTTCAACATCAGCGGCCTGATTACTTACATGAGCCACAAGGTTGTGCCGGTGCATGGGCATTCGGCCTTCAATTATTTTGGCGGCCTAACACTCTTTTTCTTCCTGATGCAAGTCGCCACGGGGATATTGTTGCTGATGTATTATCGCCCCGGAGCGGATTCAGCTTACGAGTCGGTTCGATTCATCATTTCCGATGTGTCCTTTGGCTGGTTGGTACGGGCACTTCATTCGTGGTCGGCCAATCTGATGATCCTGATGGCTTTCTTGCACATGTTCACAGTCTATTTCACGCAGGCATATCGCAAACCGCGAGAAATGACCTGGCTGACCGGTGTCGGTTTGCTGGGACTAGTACTGATTTTCGGTTTTTCCGGCTATTTGCTGCCCTGGAATGAGCTTTCCTTCTTTGCCACCAGAGTTGGAACCGGAATGATTCGCGCGATACCGATTCTCGGTGATTATCTGATGGTAGTGCTGAGAGGTGGAGAAGATGTGACGGGGGCTACCATCGGTCGATTCTTCGGTCTGCATGTCGCTATTATGCCGGCACTGTTCACCATGCTGTTAACGGTGCACCTTCTTTTCGTTCAGCGGCAGGGAATGAGCGAGCCGTTGAGTTGGCAAGAGAAGGAGACGCGGGGCAAAAGATTTATGAACTTCTTCCCGAATTTTCTTTATCGCGACTTACTGCTTTGGTTAGTAGCGCTCAATGTCCTGGCGCTGCTGGCAGTTTTGTTTCCGGACGGCGTCGGTGTGATACATTGGCCGCTGGGTGAAAAGGCCGATCCATTCTCGCCTCCACCGGAGGTCATTAGGCCGGAATGGTATTTTATGTTCGCATTCCAAACACTGAAGCTGATTCCGGGACGAGTGCTTTTTATGGAAGGGGAGCTATTCGGAGTGCTGGTTCTGTCGGCGGGGGGCATAATCTGGGCACTGGTTCCGTTTCTGGACCGCGCAGCTCAGCATGGTCGACTATCCCGTCTGTGGGTCGCTTTCGGAGTGGTTGTTGTAGCGTTCATAGTTGTCATGACCATATTGGGGTACGTCATCAAATGAGAGCTTCCGGCAAGATAATACTGTGTCTGTTCATCTGGGCCATTGTACCCGCGGTCGCCCGACCTGATACGGGCGCCAATCAATGCCTTAGCTGCCATCAGGAAATTGAGTCCGAGGACGGGCCTGCCCATATCTTCGCCCGCGATATTCATTCTCAAAAGGGGTTGGGATGCCAGGATTGCCACGGCGGAAACCCGGCACTTGATGATATGGCGGCGGTGCGATCTTCGACCGGCTACCGCGGCGTGCCTGATCGGCTTGCGATTCCGGAATTGTGTGCGCGGTGCCACGGTGATGCAAGCTTTATGCATGAGCACAATCCCTCATTGCCGGTTGATCAGCTTAGCAAGTACAAAACCTCGGTACATGGCGTCCGCTTGTTTCAACACAAAGATCGTAAGGTCGCCACGTGTGTATCCTGTCATACTGCGCATCAAATCGCCGATGCCCGAATGCCATATTCGACAACCTATCCGACTAATCTGCCATCCACCTGCGGCGCCTGTCACAGTGACCAGTCATACATGGCTGAATACGGAATCCCCACCGATCAGGAGACCAAATACCGCGAATCAGTCCATGGTAAAGCTCTGCTCGTAAAGAAAGATAACAGCGCGCCCGTTTGCAACGATTGTCACGGCAACCATGGCGCTGCCCCTCCCGGAGCCAGTTCGCTTTCGGCAGTCTGCGGCATGTGCCATGCGGTTGAGGCACAGCTTTACGACCTTTCGCCGCACAAAATCGCTTTCCAACAGCAGGGATTACCGATGTGCGAGACTTGTCACAGCAACCATGACATCGAAGAACCAAGCGATTCGCTGATTGGACTGGGGGCGAATCAACTCTGTGGGAATTGCCACAATCCCGACGATCAGAACTCTGCCCCTCGACAGATAGACAGCGCGCGCGTTTACCTTGCCCGAATTACGGCGGCGGCTGATTCGGCGGTTCGACAAGTACGGGAAGCCGGAGCCAAGGGAATGATGATTACGGATGAGGAGTTTACCCTCAAAGAAATCGATCAGAATCTCATCCAGATACGCAGCTCAATTCACGCGTTTTCCGCTGATTCACTCGTCCCCTATGTCAAAGATGGAATGACTAAATCCACGGCCGTGAAGACACAGGCCGCTGCGCTTATCGATGAATACTATTTCCGCCGCTGGGGACTGGTAATTTCTTCTATCATCATCACTTTGTTAGCTCTGGCGCTTTATTTGAAGATTCGTTCGATAGGAAAGTAAGCTCTGCAGGCTTTGGTGACCGGCACGAAAAAGCCACTTGTTGGGTGGGGTACGAAGTGGACTACCAAGTGTTCAGGGATTGGAATGATGCGGAGTGCAAGAGCGACCGGAACGGGGAAAACCGAGGCGGCCTTGAAGTACCAAACTACTTGTGACGCAATTCCGCGATACGCGCCCACAGACCGTCAGAAGTGCGGTATTTCCAGAAGTGCCAGCCGTCAACGCTGCCGCCAGTCACCGAGTTGGCCGCGCCTGAAAACGACTTGAACGTTCGTCCATTGACGACAATAGTACCGGCCTTGGTGATGCGGGCGCGGAATACTTGAGTTTTGTATTTTCCTCGAAGAGATCGCACACCGGCAGTATAGATCGAAACAAGTGAGTGACCCGCAAGCTTCTGCTTCTTCGGACTTGCCTTAGCCTCTGCGCCCATAAGATTGTTGAGTTCCTGGTTCTGGTATCGCTTGACGTCTTGCCTGAATCTCCGCTTCATATCCTCAGAGCGAACAAACTCTGCCCTTTGCTTGTTGCCCGGTGGACGGGATACTCGAATGAGCAGTGACTCCATCTCCTTGAGGTGGCTTTCACCGCGCGTCAGATAGACGCTAAATCGATCCCATGATTCCGAGTGCTTGTCCTTCAGGTGTTGCTTGATCCGCGTTCTGAGATTGCTAGCCAGCCCGACGTAATAGAGACGAGATTTTCTAAAGAGGGCGTAGATGCCTTCGTTTCCCTTGACATAGTCACTCACGATATCTTGGTATCGTTCCAGAGCGTCGCGACTAATCCCCTCAAGATGTGCTACTACAAGCGAACGCCTTCTTTTGACTGTCTTTGATTGCATCTTGGGTTTCCCCTTATTCCTCCAATCCCAACTTCGGTTGGTTTTTCTTCTTTTCGCGTTCGCGGACTTCGCGTTTCGCTTTCTTGAGCGTTTCGCTGGTGTCGGGGAGTTCCGGTTTCTTGCCGTCGAAGAAATCCTGAATGGTCATGATTTGTAGCACCGGATACGATTTGCGGCTGCCGGGTATAGCCCATTTGCCAAGTTCTGCGGCGGCAGACAACATGCCTTTGGTTGGCGGTTCGAGAGCGATCAGAATACCCATCGGCGCTTCCTCGCGCTGGAGGACATGCGCCAGTGAGCGAACATCTTTCGGTTGGTATCCACCACCTTTGACTTCGATGATGATTCGATGGTAGTTGCCCTGGAAATCCTGAAAGTACAGGAATCCGTCCATGCCGGTATCGCCGCCGCCAGTGCTCTTATACGGCTGCCCGCCGATCAACGATACCGCCCAAGCCTCGAATTGGAACGCCGACTGTTTGAACAGCGCTTGCGCGTCGTCCAGTGAGCGCGGCTCACCGACAACCTGGAATTTGGCGTCGGGGAAATGGTCGGTGATGCGCTTCTTGATAAGCGATATTGCCAAGTGCGTAACATCAATACCAATCCAATTTCGGCCAAGCTTCTCCGCCGCAGCAATGGCCGTGCCGCAACCGCAGAAAGGGTCCATCACAACATCGCCTTCGTTGGAAGACGCTTGAATGATGCGCTCGAGAAGGGCGACTGGTTTTTGGGTGGGGTAACCGAGGCGTTCTCCGCTGGTGTTGCCTACGCGTCCGATGTCGAACCAGATCGTCCCTATGGCCTTGCCTTCTTTCTCATCCAAGTACACCTTGAGGCCGTCCAACCGAGGCGAATCATTGGCCTTCATGAGAATCCGTCCCTGTTTCCGAAGCTCTTCGAGACGCTCCTTTGAATAGGCCCATGCACGACCAATTGGAGGCGTCGTGCCACGCCATTCGAATCTGTTCTTGCTGTCTCCCTTGTGGGTTATTGTCAGATCCTGTCCTGTGTACAGCCGTCCGCTCTTATCCGGTTTGTACCTCGAGAGTTGCTCGGCTGAGTAGTCAGTCCTAAGCGTATTCCATATCGCTTTGCCGGCCTTGGAATAAAACAATATAGTGTCGTTCACACGACAGAATCGCTTGGCTGGGTTATTGTGCGCGTTAGTCCTTTGCCAGATAATCTCATTCCGGAAATTCCTAACCCCAAACACCTGATCCAGCAGAACTTTCAAATAGTGGCTGGCCGTTGGATCACAATGAAGGTACAACGAGCCAGTCATTTTCAGAACGCGGTGCATTTCCACCAGCCGGACAGCCATCATGGTCAGATATGCCATCAAGTTGCTTGGGCCCACAAACTCCTTGAAGGCCTTCATCATGTCCTTGAGTTCGAGCGAGTACGTGCCCATCATGATTTCGTCGAACGCTTGCTGGCTTTCTTCGCCCCAAAACCAGGTATCTTCAAAGGCCTGAATCTGCGCGCGGGAAAGCTTGCCGGTCTTGTCCGGGAAAATGATGTTGTAGGCGCGCTGGGAATTGAAAGGCGGGTCGAGATAGATCAGGTCGACGGACTCATCCTTGATGTACTTGCGGAGGATTTCCAGATTGTCGCCATAATAGAGTGTGTTCATGGTGACGACAATCTAATCTTTTATCGCGAGAGTGCAATCAACAAACATTGGATTCCTGCTTTCGCAGGAATGACATGTAGACGGCGCGGGGAACAAGAATAATCAGAACAGCCGTTTGACGAGCACGATAGTGAGCAGAATCATGACAATCCAGAGGAAGACAACTACACCGGCGGCGAAAACAGCGGCACGGACAGCAGTATGTATCGTTAATGGGGCACGGTGGCGGCAATCATCAAGCACATCGCGGGGGACAAGCCGCACCGCTAGGGCCATGCCGAACGAGACAATGATCAGGTCGTCGAGATAGCCGAGTATCGGAATGAAGTCGGGAATCAGATCAATCGGACTAAGGGCATAGCCGACCACGCAGACAACGAGCGCTTTGGCATACCAAGGGGTGCGCGGGTCTTTGGCCGCCAGATAGAGACAGTAGACTTCGAGTTTGAGGTCGTTGCCGATTTTTCGCCAACGTCGCAGTTTGGTCATCACTTCGGGCGCAGGAAATCTTTGATCTTGGTGATGACGGTAGCGGTATCATCGATGGCATCGGAGCGCAGAGTATCGCGACAAACATAAAGAGTCGGCTTGTCAGTGGCTGGAAACTTCATTTGCCCCAGTCGCGGTTTGTCGACACCGGACGCGAATTGCAGCACGACCAGTCGCGGGAAATAGGTTCGCCAAGCCGTTTGTAGCAGGCTGCGATAATCATTACCGGGTTTCCCTACCATCACGAATGTTAAGGGTATGCGATTAGTCCAGGTGTATGTGCTTGCCAGTTTACAGAGACGCAGGTCGTCCTCATTGATAGACTGATTGAAGAGGAATTTGAGGATGCTACCAGCCGTTTCTTTGTATTCATCCCTGGCGGTCAAGTGGTACAGGCGCATGAAAGCGACCACGACATCAGCGTTGGGATTGAAGGGTTTTAGTTCGACCGACATTCTGCCGGGGTTACCAGCCACCGACATTTCATAGCGCACACCACCGGAATCACGGTCGACCAGATATTTGGTTACGAACAACGCGATCGCTTGCGCCCGAGTCAGGTATTCCTTGTTGCCGTTTGTTTCGTAGGCATCAAGCAGTGCACTGATAGCAGCGACTTGATCGGGCAATAGTCCGAATGCCGACTGCGCGGTGTGCAACGGGTCACGGTAGAGTCCATCGTTGGCACCCTTCGCGTTAATCAGAAGCTGATCGAGTGACTTGGCAGCATAGTCACCGCAGTCTTGTCGTCCCAGAACGCGTTGCGCCTTGAAGTAGGCGCGGATGGCCTGACAGTTTTGTTCCGTGTAGATTGACTTGTCAACAGCGGGAGCACCTTGTTTCAATCTGCCCTCGTCAGACAAGGCAAAGTACTCTTTAGGATCGGTAAACTTACCTCCGACATTGATTACGCCCTGCTGACTGGCACAGAATCCCCAGCCGTCGCTGCCGCGCAAAAAGCGGTCGAAGTACTTGATGGTCAGTTCGGCGGCCTGTCGGTACTTCTCGATGCGCGTGAGTTGATAAGCGTCAAGGTAGTTGCTCAAGAGCTGGGCATTGGGATCGAGCAGTTTTTCGTGACCTGCTCCGCTCCAGTCGGCAAAGGCTGCGGAGCGATAGAAGCCTCCCCAGACCGTATCAAGCAAAGCCAGTTGCGCATCCATGGTCTTGACGATGATATCTTTGAATAGCAGCCCACCCGCCGGACTCACCGCTCCGAACATGAAGTCATTTGTAGCCGGCTGCGGGAATTTGGGTTGGGTGCCGAAACCACCATAGGTCGAATCATACTGTTTCTTGATCGCAGCTTCCGCAAGCATCAACGCTATATCAGAAGGCTGCTGGGGATTGCGCCTATTAATTGCTTGTACAAAAGAATTCTGCATCTTGTCGGCCTGACCAAGCACGACGGGACGATTATCTTTCCAGTATTTGCTGATTCGCGTCAGGAGAACCGTGAGCGAATCAGCCGGCAGGTAAGTTCCACCACCGATGACGCGGGCGTCAGGTGTTAACACGACGCAGGAAGGATAGCCGGGAAAGTGATAGCGGTCATAGAGATTGGGATAGCGGTCGGCATCAATTTTGATCGGCAGGTAGTCCTGATTAATCTGCGCTGCAACATTATCGGTGTTTAGGGCTCGCGTTTCCATTTCGTCGCACTGCGCGCACCAGACCTGCGTAAGAAACAGGAAAACTGGTTTGTCGTTCTTTTGCGCCTCGGCAAAAGTGGCTTCATCCCAGTTGCGCCATTTGATCTTGGAGCCGACCTCGACGGAGGCGTAAGCAGCGAAACCGACGTCTGTTTGTTCGGACGATTTGCACTCGACATTGAACAGCAGTGTGGCGCAGATCAGTAGCGCGACTACGGATGAAAGTGATCGTGGCATCGGACAATAATACCACTCTGCGGCGGAATGTCAAAGCGAGATTCTGGATTGTGTTGAGGACTGCTGAAAAAGTCCAGACCGTGTCATTGCGAGAAGTGCGGCAGCTGCCGGACGACGAAGCAATCTCGATTTGCCCTCTTCCGATGCAGGCGCGCAGATTGCTTCGTCGTCATTGTCCCTCCCCTCTCTCACCCACCTTGGCTCCTCGCAATGACAACCCGGAGGTTTTTCAGCACTCCCTCTTGGCGCGGACACGAAACTGCATCGAGAGCAGATTTAGGGAAATGGAAGTATTGGACTTAGAAAATCAGGGCGAAGTCAACGAGTTGAGACTGGGAGAGTTTGCTTACAGCAACGCATTCGTGCCCTTCACAAGCCCAGATGACATATTGGTAGAACGGGCAGGAACCGATGTAGAACTCCTTGCCGTTGCGTTCCACCTTCTTGAGAGGCGATTTGTCGACTATGTCGCGGGGAAGAACGAAGACGGAGACATCCTCGCCAAAAGCCTTAAAATCTAAGTGAACGTCGTCACCCAACGCCAAATTTACTACCGCCGCCCCCTGGATAGATATGTCAGCCGGGGTGGCATCAAACAGTTCCTCGGGCAGATCCGGAAATTGCGTTAAGCCAGCTTTGATTACAGCCGGATTGGTTGATTCGACATCGTATTTCATGATATGCTGCAAACACTTGGCATGTTCGTCGGCGAATGGGCGCATTGCGAGCAGTACGGCCTGCGGGTCCGAGCCTCTGCCAAATGGAATGAATATGACCAACATGATAATGGTGGCCGCGAGCAATGGCATCAATAGAAAGAGGATATTCCGTGGTTGGGAGGAAGCGTCAATCTTGTCAATTTGCTCGCGGATACGATTCTTGAGGTGAGTCACGTCGGGCTGGCTACAGATTTTCTGCTTGATGACCCTGTTAAATTCCTCTTCAAGCTCATATTTTTTCAAGCAGTCAGAGCAGAATTCAAGATGCTGATCCAGATGCTTCTTGTCGTCTTCACACAGTTCCTTGTCGAGGTACTCGTAGAGTTTTGCAAACGCTTCACGACAGTTCACGATTCCGCAGGCTCCTTCGATTTGCCGTCACCACCACGCGCATACTCCCAGAGCAGCTTCTGAAGAATCTTGCGACCGCGGTGCAGCCTGGATTTGACTGTGCCAACCTGAATTCCGAGAATATCGGCGATTTCTTGATAAGCGAAACCTTCATAAAACGCGAGCACTACGACCACGCGGAATTCCTCCGGCAGCTTGTCAATCGCTTCCTCCACGTCTTTATCAAGGATCTTGTTAAAGAAATCCTTCTCGGGATCGCCGGTGCCGGTCGGCAGGTCAGCAAGCTGTGAATGCAGGAAATTGTCATCAACCTCATCGAAGGATACGGAGGTGGCTTCTCGCTGTTTTGCTCGATAGGTATTGATAAAAGTGTTAGTCATGATCCGGAACAACCACGCTTTCGCGTTGGTTCCGGCTTCAAATCGGTCAAAACTCTTATAGGCCTTGAGCAATGATTCCTGAACGAGATCCTCCGCGTCCGACGCGTTTTTCGTCATTCGCACTGCAGCTCGATAAAGAGCATCGGTGTGAACCAATGCTTCTGTCTCGAACAGACTCTTGACGCTCTTTGTCCTCTTTCCAAACATGGGCAAGGCTTATGTAGCAGGCAAAGAGCCGGTTGTCAACATAAACAACAGGAGATCGGGAAAGGTTCCCGGGTGGCGGGTCCATAATGGGGCTATTGAAAAAGCTCGTCTAAAGCTGACTTGCTGAGTATCGTATGTGTATCAGAAAGAGCAGGTCGCGACCCCGTTGGAATCGGGGCGAACGGCTGAAGTCGCTCCTACAAAATGCCTTAGCAACTCGTCTGCCATAGTTGTAGGAGCGGCTTTAGTCGCGACATTCCTGGCAACGACGGCTCTTCAGCAGACAGACGCACCGGCCATCTCGCTTGTTTTCAAGACCCTTTCCAGTTCGGCTTTAAGCGTCTTCAGTTGGTAGGGTTTCTGCAGGAAGCCGGCGGGGTGCTGTCCCGAAAAATCCTTGATCGCATCGTGCTCGCTATACCCGCTGGACATGATCACCTTCACGTCGGGTTTGATTTGTAGCATCTTTTTGAATGCCGTTGCTCCGTCCATCAAGGGCATGGTCAGATCCAGAATTACGGCGGAGATTTCCGAGGCATGAGCTTGAAAAACCCGTATGGCTTCTTCGCCATCGACAGCTTGAATCACTCGAAACCCGAGACGACTCAGAATAGCATCGCAAAGAACGCGAATCATTTCCTCATCGTCAACCACGAGAACCGTACCGGAGAATCGCACCTCCTCAACATCACTTTTCGCTGCGAGTGTTACTTGCTGGTCTTCGCTTGTATTATCTGCCTTTATCTGTACCGCCGAGAATAGAACGCGCATATTCGTGCCTTTGCCGACTTGGCTATCGATAATGAAAGCGCCGCCGTGCCCCTGGACAATGCCCAACACGGCTGACATCCCGAGACCTCGACCGGTAAACTTGGTCGTAAAGAACGGCTCAAACAGCCGATGCCGTGTCTCTTCGTCCATCCCGCAGCCGGTATCTCTGACCTCGATCCAGACGAACATCCCTGCCTCGGGCTTTTGTTCAGTGCGACTGCGGCTGAGATAGGTCTCATCACAGCTATCGATTCCCGTGATAACGGTTATGACACCGACCTGAACTCCAATTGCGTCTGATGCGTTGGTAATGAGATTCATAACCGCCTGCTGTATCTGGCTCGCATCGACCAGAATCTCCGGCAGCTCTTGGCCAAGTTGGAGGTCTATGGTTATGGTCTGGGGAACGACAGCCCGAAGCATTTGGGCATTTTCCTGCACCAATTCGTTCAGGTTCAGTTCCTTCAATTGGAACTGTCCTCGTCCCGAGTAAGCTAACATTTGGCTCGTAAGATCCGCCGCTTTTTCGGCGGCAAGCATGGCTTGTTCAACCGCCTCACGCACGGTGGGGAGTTCGGGAAGGTCATCAGTGACCATGCTGAGATTTCCGATTATTGCCGCAAGCAGGTTGTTAAAATCGTGAGCAATACCGCCTGCCAGCACGCCGAGACTATCGAGTTTCTGCGAATGAAGCAGCCGCCGCTCCAATTCCAGTTTCTCTTCCTCGGCCCGCTTGTGCTCGGTGATGTCGTGGATGACCACCATGTCTGCTGGTTTTCCCTCATATTGGATAACGCTGCCACTTACCTCGGTGGATATTTTATTCCCACTCTTATGAAGCAGTACTGTTTCAAACACTGGGGAGAGTTTTTTGCCAGCCATTCTTTCCCGGTATCTTTCCAGCACCAGTTCAATATTCTCCCGCGGTATAAAACTGGTCAGTTTCATCCCGTTAGCTTCCGCAGTCTCGTAACCGAACATGGTCGCAAAACCGGAATTTGAAAACCTAACGATGCCATCCTGTAAGATAACAATGCCGTCATTTACCTTCTCAACGACAGCACGGTGCTTCTCCTCGCTCTCGCGCAGGGTCTCTTCGGCGCGCTTCATGTCGGTTATGTCGCGGAAAACGCCAAACGTTCCCGACACCACGCCGTTTGCGTCCAACTGCGGTGTTGCTGTAACCAGAAGGCAGCGACCAGTTCCGTCCGGTCCAACGATCTTCAGTTCGTACGTTGACCTGAGTCCATCTTGGCGTTTTCGAGTTTGATCCTGATTTACCTGCCACTCTTCCGGCACAACAAACTCAATGAGATTTCGTCCGACGAGTTCGCCGGTCGGCACACCGAAAATCCGGTGCGCGGCTGGA
>Ga0315273_10012174_pt1 | contig 11014 bp, 8 predicted proteins | sample YL17G02_0_MG_FD_205753 | JGI IMG/M metagenome (GOLD analysis project Ga0315273, IMG submission 205753) | Sediment microbial communities from Yellowstone Lake, YNP, Wyoming, USA - YL17G02_0 | ecosystem: Environmental > Aquatic > Freshwater > Lake > Sediment | place: USA: Wyoming | collected...
GTCCCAACCTTTATCAAACTTACCTTTGTATTTATCAGCCCATTCTTTTGGCACGTGGTGAGGTGAGTGCATTGCTCCTAATGCAAAGTACATAAAAAATGGTTTATTAGGCGCGACCTGTTTGGAGTCGGCTATCATACCTTTTGCTTTATCTACAAGGTCAGGGGTTAAGTGATAACCTTCTTCCGGTGTTTCTTCAGGCTCACATTGTGTATTATCGCGGACAAGTTCAGGGTAATACTGATGAGTATCTCCCCCTAAGAATCCGTAAAATCTTTCAAAGCCTCTTCCTAATGGCCAGCGGTCATACGGACCTGCTGCAGATAATGTTTCTTCAGGAGCTAAATGCCATTTACCGATACAATATGTATTATAACCGTTTTGAAGAAGGATCTCTGAGATCGATCCATTTTCAAATGGCATATAACCGTCTGTTCCGGGATATCCTGTTGATCCGTTTGTAAGACAGCCGACATGATTTGAATGGTGGTTCCTTCCTGTAAAAATACATGACCTTGTTGGGGAGCACAAAGCTGTTGTATGCATATTATTGTAAAGAAGACCTTCAGATGCCAGCTTATTAATATTTGGGGTTTCTATAGGACTTCCATAACAGCCAAGATGACCGAATCCGGTATCATCTAAAACTATGAAGAGCACATTTGGTGCACCTTCTTTTGCTCTGTTTGGTTCAGGCCATGCAGGTTTTGACTGGTCGTAAGTTCTTCCTATTACGCCTGGGAATGTTCTTCCTTTTTTGTATTCTTTTAGCGGCAATTTTAATTCTCCAGCTTTTAATGGTTTTTTGATGTAATTTTTTTTATTCTAATAAGTATTAAAAAGTAAAAAGATTATTAATTAATTGCAATATATATTTTAACAATAGTTCCGAACTCGATTAATAATTTTTTATACTCAATGAGTCCCATGACAGTTCTTAAATTTTTTCCCGCTGCCGCATGGGCACAGGTCATTTCTTCCCGTATTTGCAAATAATTCCATTACTTTTTCATCACCTTTTCTATATATATCCATAATTTCATCGGCATATCTGCCTTTTTTAATAAGCTCAGCCATTGTTTTCATAGGCTTATCAACATGATTAAAGAATAATTTATAACCTGCACATAAATAATTCAGACCCGGCTCTCCTTCAGGAGTATTTATAAACCTGTCCTTCGGACATCCGCCGTTGCATGAAAATCTTACGCTGCATTCCATACAGTATTTGGGTAAAGTATCCTTTTTATCTGAGCCGAATTTTTTCTGCTTTGCAGAAGCAACCAGTTCTATCATGTGTTCATCTTTAATATTGCCAAGCAGATAATCAGGTTCTACAAAATGGTCGCATGAATACATATCGCCGTTATGCTCCATAGCAAGCGCTGTGCCGCAAGTGGGTGAGTGGATGCAGAGCGAATACTGACCTACATGTGTTCCCAAAGTTACATCAAACATCTGGACATAAACTTTGCCGACATCACGTCTTACCCATTCTTCAAAAATGCTGATATAGAAATTGCCGTATTGTTCAGATTTAACAGAGCGCTCAGTTACAATATCACCTTTTTGTGTGTATAACGGCCTATCACCGCCGGGGCGTTCGCTCCACCCTTCATTTGCAATCGGAAGGGTTTCTTCGGTAGCGCGTTCTATTATTGGAATGAACTGAAGATATTCCGCTTTCATTTCATCACGGAAAAATCTGTAAACCTCAAGCGGCTTTTCAATATTGGCTGAGTGCAGTGTACATAAAATATTGAATTCAACTTTATGTTTTACAAGATTTTCCCAGCCGCGCATGACCTGGTCAAATGTGCCTTTTCCGCCTTTATTAACACGGAATTTATCATGTATTTCCTTCGGTCCGTCAACACTTAAACCTACTAAATAATTATTTTCCTTGAAAAACTGTGCCCACTCATCATCAATTAAAACACCGTTAGTTTGTATCGAGTGCAGTATTCTTTGATCGGCGCGTTTGTATTTATCAACAAGCTTAACAGACTTCTTAAAGAAATCAATACCCATAAGCATTGGCTCTCCGCCCTGCCATGCAACATTAACTTCAGGTGCCCGGTGCGATTCCAGCAGCTGCTTTATGTACATTTCCAGCATATCATCGCTCATGCGGAAATTGCTGCCGGGGTATAATGCCTCTTTGGATAAAAAGAAACAGTACTTGCAGTCCAGGTTGCATATTGCCCCGGTTGGCTTCGATAAAAGGTGAAATCCTGAAGGTGCATATGAAGGTATTTTAAAGTTTTCTTTTTCCGGCATAATTAATCGATTATTTTTTAATATCTATAAATCATTTTTATTTAAATGCTATTTAGGGAACAGGAAAGTAACAGTGAACCTGCTTCCCCAATATGATTTTGCAGATGGTGTTTCCAAATAATATTTGCCGCCAACACCAAGGCTTACAGGCATTTTTCCTAATTTTACAAGTTGTGATACATTTAATATCAATGATGCAGAAGCCCATCCTTTTGATTTCCAGTTATAGCTGTCTTCGCTGGATAATCCAATGGTCATAGCTTTTTTGGTAGTATATGAAACAAATGGCTGCCAATAGAATAAGCTTAAATCTGCCCTCTCTTTATCACCTGCAACTGACCATATCTGATTTACCAAGCTGCCGTATGTCCACCCGTTTGACTGGTATAATACTAATGCAGTTGGACCTATACCAAACTTTTTGCCGCCAAGAAAGTCATTTGTGGCAGTCGGGAATAAGAAAACAGGTCCTATACCCCAAATTACTTTTGAGACTTTTGGTGAGATCCAGTTACTCATTAAAATATCTCCAAGCCCTGTTTGTGACTCAGAGCCAACAATTTTACTTTGAGATACTATCGGCACTATAATACGGTTTATCAGGTTGTAATTTTTGCTTATACTTGCAGGTATTACAGGTTGTATGTTCAAAAGGTATTTTGTCCCGTCATTTGCGCCGATGCCCCAGTCATAATTATTCTGAAATGGAACACTAATAAGCGCCGCAACAGGGTTTGAAAGTTTTTTTGCAAGCTCTTCGCTTTTATCCTGTGAGAGTAATGGTGATGTACACATAAACATGCTGAGTACACTTACTAATAAACTGATTTTGAATATTGATTTCATTTTTTTAAGTTCCTTTTGGTATATTATAATTAAATTTTTTCTTTAAGTTCCAATGCTTTTTTCTGCCATGGCCAGCAGCCATCCATTTCTGCTTCAAGAGACCAGCTGATAATTGTTCTGATTATTAAAAGAATTCCAAGTGTGATTACCGACTGAAGTGTTCTGTCAATCGTAATAGTACTCAAAAGATCTGAAGCAACAAACAGGTCAAGTGCTCCCTGAATGCCTCTCCAGGAGCGGGTTTTCCAAAGTTTGTAGATGGTTTCATCCTTCTTAAAAAAGTGAACAATATTGTTTATGATACTAATAAATATTGCAATAAAAATTAGTATTATCGAAAAAAGCTCTATCAAACTGGAAACTATATTTGCGGCATATTTGGTAAATTCCGGATTCATATTTTTTTTATTGATTTTTAATTTAAAATTTTTAATTAAATAAATTCTGCAGTTAATTATATCTTAATCATTTAATCAGTATCTTATTCCTACATCAAAAAACAGGAACGTGTCACTGCCTTCTTTGAAATTATTAAGCCTCCAGGCGTATCTTAGTGTACCTATCTCAAGTATCCTGGTTAACCCTACGCCGATTTCCGTAAAAAAACCGGCTGTGGATTTATAATTCTTATCTGCCGATAACCGCCGGTTTTCATCTGATATCCATGTCTTCCCGAAACACAGATCACCCAGTAAGGTAATACTGCTTAAAACAGGTATATTAAAAGGGAATATCTTGCCAAATTCATTTTCTAAATTTAAAAAAACAATTCTGTCTCCCAAAAATTCAGAGTAATCGGGTGTTATCATTGAAACATCATTCGGGAAGCCTAGAAATTTGGGGTCAACTGCATTCAATTCCTGGTATGGTACAGCACCGTATTTTAATGTGGCTCCTGCCTTGTAAATAATCTTAATTGCATTTGCCAATAAAACAGAACCTGTCACTTTAACATGATATTCCTTGAAATCATAAGTACTTTTTAAAAATTTCTTATCCGAGTAGCTGTATCTGAATTCCATAACCGGCAGCAGCGAAAGCCGGATCCTTGAAACATCGCCATCACCCCAGTCAATCATTCTGTACTTATTAAGATCTACATTTAAATTTAAAGAAACCTTCCTGATTGTGCCGTCGTTTATCTGCGGATTGATACTGTAATTTTCATTCTTCTTTACAAAACTGAAATTAGTATTGTTTGAAACACTGACTTGGTCTTCCTGGAAGTAATCTGTTCCGATTGTTAAGTACCTTGATATTCTGTAATCAGCGCCTAATTTAAAACCGGTACCCATGAAGTAATCAAGCCTGTCTTTCCTGGTTACAAGAGTTGATATAGCATTTTCAATATAATTTATCCAGTTTAATTTTTTGAACAATGGATTTAAATGAGAAAATACATCGGCTTTTATCAAAACATCCAGCTCTTTGGTTGGCAGAAGTGCAATATTAAACGAGTAACTGAATTTCTCGTTTGCAGTTCCATAGATAAGGCGGCTGTCAAGAAGGAACCGCTTAAAATTTCTCTCATAAGTTGTATTTAATTCAATATGATTTCCTTCTATCCTGTTGAATGTGTATGAGTAAAGGAAATTCCAGGTTAAGCAATTTGCGAACTTTATTCCAAGCCCTGTAAATTTAACAAATCTTTGGGGGTTATATTTGTTCACGTTTATTTTATCAAGCTCTGATGTTACCAAAGAATCTTTTATGATTATACCGTTTTTATCCCAGTATTCTTTTGTCTTTTTATTGGCATCAGGCTTTACAACTATTTCGAATTCATCATAATTTACACCTTTTTGCTTTCGGTTGATATTAAATTTCCTGGTTTCCAGATATGAATTGATCTTTAATTTAACCGCACCTGCAAATGATGCTGTTGCCTGTAAATTTAAACTAACCAGGATATTATATATCTGATTTGTATTGGTGTCAAGGTAATTTTCAAATTTGTTATTTACATTTAATTCCTTTACAAGCGGAATATTTATAGCAAGATTTGTTTTAAAGTTAACCTGTTTTAATGTAAATGTGCTGTCTTCAATAAATATTGTCCCGTTTAATGAAGGTATGTATTTATATTTTTCCTTAACTCTAATTTCAAATATTTTTTTGCCGGAAGAGCTGTCAACTTTTATAAGTTTAAAAGTGTAATAATCAAAGCAATCCTCACCAAGAGGCCCATGCATCTTTTCATTTACCAGGCTCAATTCTTTTTCAAAGAAATCAGGGTAGAAATAATTAGTAAACGATTTATCAAGCATATCGGTTTGCCTCTGTGATTCAACAATTATCTTTTTCTTTTTTTCTTCACCAGTATATTTAAAATATTCATTCTGCTCAGATTCATAGGCTCCAAGAAAATTATATTCACTGCCGCTGTAATCAGTAAAAAACTGAATTGGATTATCAATAATATGATATTTTGCCAGTGTTTGTGAATAAACCAGGAAATCGTATGATTTTAGATTTTTTTTCTGTTTTAAATAAAACTTACGGGCATTTCTGATTATGTCTTTTGCAGATAAAGATTTGTTTTCAATTGATGTATCAGCATTTATATTTGCAGGTGATTGGCCATTTTCAAAAGCTTTATAATCAGATGTATCTTTTTTATTCTGTGCCTGTATACTGCAAATAAGCAGTAAGCAAATGAGAAAAACAGTTTTCATTTATTTATTATTTTTGAACTTTCACAACTTCATATGCATCATCGCCGTTTTGAGAAACCGGCTGGAAAAAAGCGCTGTTATATTTCAGCAGCTTAACACCATTAATTTCAACCTCTTCTGCACCTTCGGGCAGGTTGCTGACAACTGCTCCAATGGGCGCTTCAACAACAACATAAGAACTTCCGGAAAGTGTATAAAACACTCCGCCATAGTAGTAATATGTTGTAGGAGTAACTATCACCGTAGTGTAATCTGACGGCAAAACAGTAATCTCAGCATTTACAGGTGCCTGTACAACAACATACCCGCTTCCGGATGGTGAGTAATATACACCCTCATAATAATAGTAATTCTGATTGGATATAGATATCAAAACAGCCGCTGTAAACATAGTGGCAACAAAAAAACCCGCAGGATGCCAGTATGCGCCCCAACGATATGGAGAATAAGAATGATAACTATATGGATGGCCTCCGCTGTAACTGTAGCCATGATAAACATTTGTATTATTGTTAATATTAATATCCCTGTCATTATTAAAATTTTTATCACCCCTGTTAAAATCTTTATCGTTCCTGTTTATATCTTTGTCATTCCTTTTTAATTCTTTATCTTTTCTGATATCATTATTCTTCTTATCTATATCTTTAAAATCCCTGTTTCCCTTGTCTTTTGTCTTAAAATCTTTACCTGAAATTGTTTTTTTACTTGATCTGTCAGTATTTGGCTTCTGAAAATTTCTGTTGCCACCTGACTTTTTCATGCGCTGGGCATAACAGTCTTCCGGATTAAATGCCATAAAGAACAATGAGAATGAAAATATTATTGTAAAAAATATTTTAAACATAATTTTAGTAATTAATTTTTATAAAAAACTTATTTTTTCTTTAAAACTTTAATTTTTACTGCTCCTTCGGGAACAATAAAATCAAACATTGAATCCTCCAAAACCGGGTTCAGGTTCCAGTTCTGAAATACTGCTTCGTATTGGGGATTTGCTGTTTTGGTTATATAGTTGATCACCATTTTTTCAGGAAGAAAAGAACCGTCACTTGCGATCCATATCTGGTAGGTCATCTCCTGCGTTCTGCCGGCAATATGGAAACACTCTTTTTCATCAATATCAGTAAGCCCCAGGTATGAAAGATTATCAGCATTTGCTATTACACTATCCACAAGATCCGGATAAAAAATATCGGCGGCAGGAAATTCAACCCCATAATAACTGGAAATACTGTCAATAGTTTCCATTATAGTTGGAGGCGCAGGCGCCTGGGCATATTGATTATTATCCGCGGAAAAATAAGTAAAGGTCTTTCCGTTATAGTAAAAATCTTTATGCCCTTTATCTCCTTTTTTGTTAACCAAAAGCTTATCAGGAGCTTTCAGGTAAACTTTTGCAATATCCGAGTGCTTTACCAGCCCAAGATCTGCATTATAAATATCATATTCAGTCTTAAGTGTAAAGCTGCATGACTCCAAGTCTGTTACAACACTGCTCATGCTGTCAAGTATTACAACTGCCGCAGAATCTATCTGCGAAAATACCGTATTTATAAAAACAGCAATGAATAAAATACTAATGAATACAGCTTTGTTTAATTTTATTAACATTTTCATTCAATTTTTATTATCATTTATAAAATAATGCGGTTTAAATTTCTAAATGCAATATAATTATTTTGGAGTTTCATCCATCCACGCGCGCAGGTCTATAAGCGGCTTCTGGGAAACCGGCATTATATCGCTGTTCGGACGGTCAAGAGATGCTATAAGTGTTATCATCAAAGAAAATGTAAGTATCATAACCGGTGATAACCACGACCTTCTGCTTGAGCCGGCAATGGAAGCCTGGTAACCTACACCAAACATGCCAAGTATTACCATCGTAAAGAGCAGTACTAAAATAACAGTCGGAATCCGCGCCTGCAGCCCGACTGCCACGCGCAGCGCCTGCTGGTTTATTATCTCATTCACCGATTCAATATATAATGCGCCAATATCAGAATTCATATCAATACGTGCATTTGTAACTGCCATTTTCCATAGCTGCCGCTGAATCTGAGAGGATTCGTTCAATACAGCCGGTATTTTATTATCATCATCTATCTTTACTATTTCAAGGCGAAGATCCACGTACTTTTTCAACAGCATTAATGTTTCGCCCCGGTCCTTTTCCTGAAGAAAATCTGACCTGAGCCATGCAGTGCGGATTAAATTTGCTTCTTCGCTAACAAGCTCCTTTTTTGAATCATAACGGTTGTACACTATACCGAATGTGAATACCAGTATAAATCCAAGAATACCCAGAATAGCAGCAGCATTGGTCGAAGTTATCTTTTCTTTATCCTTCTTCACCTGTTCGGGATGTGTATTTCCTGCCCTGAAGCCAAGCTCTATTGCACCGGCAATAAGAATTACTACTATTATAAAAAGTATTACTATGGGTATTGAATCAATAATCAATTTATCTCTCTTTCTTTTGTTTGAAATTCAGAATGCTTTGATTTAATATTTAAACTTAATTTCCTGTTTCACTTCAACAAGTACTCTATCTGTACTTTATTAACTTTCTTTGACGGCTCTTACTTCTGATGCACGCTCATCCACCGGAATAACTGGCAATTCGCCCGAATTTTTAACCGGCAGAGTGCGGAGATGGTCCATTATTGCCTGCCATTCTTTAATTTCGATTACTAAACCTTTTTGGGAAACAGTTGCAAGACTGTCTCTATCGGTCTTATCAGTTTGTGTAAGCAGATATGGTGAGCTGCTGAGTGAAAGGTCAAGTGCTTCGACCTTTGATGTGAGCGGCTTTCCTTCTTTGTTCTTTGGTACAAGTGTTAATTTTCCTTTTGTGAGCGGCGATAATGCCATAATAATCGGACCGAGCATTATCGGACAAGTGAGACTGTACAAGTGTTCGTTTTTTCCGGTGATATCAATCGGTTTATAACCGTCATCAAAATTACCGAGTTCAATTGAAGTAACAGCGTCATATTGCGGGTGTGATAAATCATAATAAAACTTCATACCTGAAGCGCGCGGGAACCACTCGCCGGGGTGAGTTGGGTTATCAACTAAAAAATAATTAAGAAGTTTTTTTAAATCTTCTCCGGTGAAATAACCCGTCACAAGTGCACTGCCTGCTGTACTATCTACAATTCCGCCGCCAAGCGGAGCCAGGGCAAATATGTCATAAACGGTTTGCACGCCTGTTTTGCCGCGTAATATAGGCGCGCGCATTAACCCGTTGACTGTGAATCCGATATCTGAACCTGTTGCATTTCTGAATGCATCAGTACAAAGATTGGCAAGTATTGTTCCTGCTTCAATATCTGTAAATGTGTTCATTAGATCATGCGGTGCCACTGCAAGAGCCTGGTCTACATTGTAACCGCGTGATTCAAAAACAGCCGCAGAAACTGACTTTTTGAACATCTCAATTTCTTTGTGAATATTCTTATCGCCTTCAACTGAAGCATCGATTGGGTGAAGTATGTATGACTCAACCTTAAACTTATTATCATCAAATGAGATTACAAGCTCTCCAAGATTTTTACTTTCTTTGCCTGTTTGAACTACAGGAGTTCTGCTATTTACAATTATTGCTTCATATATTTCAGTGTGGCTATGTCCGCTTATTACAATATCTATTTCAGGCACTTCTGCTGCCAGTTTTATATCCTCACCTGATGTGTATTGCCCGTCAGAACCTCTTTCAAGTCCGCCATGGCTAAGTGCAATAATAATATCTGCTTTCTCCACTTCACGAAGCAGTTTTACAGCTTTTCTTGCTGATTGTATTGGGTCAAAGAATTTTGCCGCCCCTTTGCCTACAGTCAATGAAATAGACTCATTACCTATCACTCCCAAAATGCCAAATCTTATTCCACCACGATCGATAACTTTATAGTTTTGTATAACACCATCAGCAACCAGCTGTTTCAATTCATTCAATGACGGGTCATCTGTTCCCAGATCAAGGTTCGAACACAATATTGAAGGAACTTTAGCGGCTTTAGCAGCAATCCTGATAGCCTTGCCAAGACCCTCGGGTCCGAGATCAAATTCATGGTTTCCAAAAGTAGTAGCATCGTAGCCCATAAGAGACATTAGCTGAAGTTCACTTCCGATCTCCCGGCTGGCAGCACCAAATGGTGTGCCCATGCTGAAATCTCCGCCGTCTAGTATTAGGACCGGTCCTTTGGCTTCCAGTTCTTTTTTCTTCTTCCCAATTAAACCTGCAAGCCTCGAATATCCGCCTCGAGTGTCATCTTCATTCAACACAAACGGTTTATAATCAGCGGCAGGACCCATACCTATAAAACTTGAATGCAAATCATTGGTATGAAGTATTGTAAATGTCTTCTTAATATTTTTCATTCATTCATCATTTTTAATTATGCACAGTGAATTATTAGCAGAAAGATATATTATTCGTCTAATTCAATAACCGGCAGCATTGCTGCTGCCGGTACTGAATATGTTTACTGAATTGCCATTGCTATTTTAAGGCGTTCTTCAGGCGTGATGAGGTGATCGAAATCCTCTGCGTCTTTGTCCACGTCTATCTCCACCCAGTTCACATCGCCGCTGAACTTCTTTTCCTTTGGATAGTCAGGGGTAACCGGCGAACCAAACTCGTTGCCGAGGTCCAGGGTTTCGTCGGCTGAAAATACTGCGGGCTCGGTTTGTTCCACGCGTCCTTCGCCCACCTTTTTCCCGTCCATATATAAGGTTACCAGACCGCCTTTAGCAATACCGCCGCCATCGTACTTGAACTCCATGCGCACCTGATGCGTTCCTGAGGGGATATTCTCCGTGCTCTCTATCGTATAGCGGTTAACGCCGTAGAAGTTATAGCAGTATTTAAGTTTGCCCTCCTTGGCATATATGCTCCAGCCGCCAATAATTCCGCCCACGGCAACAATAACTCCCTGAGCTCCGGATTCGGGAACGATCACCTCGGCTGTAACCGCATGCGACTTGTTCTTGTAGCTAACGATTGAGCCTTCGGTCAGACGTCCCATACCACGGTACAACAATTGCCGGTTGCCCTTGATCAGTTGCGGCCGTCCGGCAATGTCGGCGTTGGCACGCTCGGCGAAGCGGTCATCCAGAGGCAGCACGTTATACTTAACCGCTTCTATCAGCCACAGCCGCTGCAGGTGATGGAGCTTCTCAGGCATCTCCTTGGCAAGATTCTTTGA
>Ga0315273_10012175_pt1 | contig 11013 bp, 9 predicted proteins | sample YL17G02_0_MG_FD_205753 | JGI IMG/M metagenome (GOLD analysis project Ga0315273, IMG submission 205753) | Sediment microbial communities from Yellowstone Lake, YNP, Wyoming, USA - YL17G02_0 | ecosystem: Environmental > Aquatic > Freshwater > Lake > Sediment | place: USA: Wyoming | collected...
CGGCCACCAGGATGTTCATGCGGCCCAGGACGCACGCCCGCAGGAAGTTGGCGGCAAAGGCCGTGATCGTACGGAAGCCGATCAGGTCGTCGATCGTAAAAGGCGTCTCGGAGAACTTGCGGATCGTGAGGACCGGGCCGACGAGGCTCAGCGGCTCGATCGTGGCGTTGACGCGGCTGCCGTCGGGCAGGCGGGCATCGACGATCGGCGAAGACCGGTCGATACGCCGCCCGATGGGCGTCACGATGCGTTCGATCACCGTCAGGACGACTTCGTCGGAGAAAAACGAGCGGCCGGTGTTGCGGATCACGCCGCCCTCTTCGATGTAGATCTTCGTCGGGCCAACAACCATGACTTCCGTGACGTTCGGCATGTCCAACAGGTCCTGGATGGGCCCGAGGCCGATGACGATGTCGAGGATGTCCTTCATGACGTAGCGGCGGACCGTGTAGACCCAGAGCGACTCGGTCACCATCGGGGCCTCGCGGTCGAAGGCCGACCGGAACTCCTCCTCGACTTTTTGGATGTCCTCCTTGACGCGCTCGGCGCCGAACTTCAGGCCCAGGTCGCCGATGAGGAGGTCCCGCACCCGCAGGAGGCCCGCCTCGTACTGCGGGTCGAGGACCGAATCGCCCTGCTTCAGGACGGGCGGGCGCATCTTGGAGCCCGAGCGGCGGGAAACCTCGGTGATCACGTCGCGCTTCAGTTGCTGCTCGACGAGGAACCAGCCCGTCTCGTCGTCGATCTCGGTTATGAAACTGTCCAGGACGGCGCCCAGGTGGGCCTTGATGTGGGCCACGTAGCGCGGGTCGTTCTGGGCCTCGACCTCGATGGTCCGCAGGTTCAGGCGCCGCAGAAGTTCGGCGTGGACCTTCTTCTCGACCTCCATCGCCTTGGCCAGCGGCGTGCGTTCGCGGCGGACGTGCGTGAGTTTGTCGGACGGCTTGGCGGCCTCGTCGCCCGTCAGGTACAGCGCCCACTCGCCAAGGTGGATTTCCTGGCCGATCGTAATCTTCACCTGCTCGCCCACGCCGACCAGTTGGCCGTCGACCAGCGTGCCGTTCAGGCCGACGTTCTCGATAAAGTACTCGCCATCCTTGCGGATGATGCGCGCGTGCTCGCGCGAGACGAACGGGCTTGGCAGTTCCAGGTCGTTGGCAGGATCGCGCCCGACGCGCAGCAGGTCGCTCTTCATCTCGATTTCCTGCCGCACGTCGCTCAGTTGGCTGTAAGCAATGACCCGCATGGCACAAGCGTTCCTTTACGGATCCATGACCGGGACGGGCGGCGCCGTCGATTCCACAGGAGGCGGCGGGGGTGCAGCGGCCCCCCCGGGCGCCGGGGTGGTCGTGCGCGGCCTGTTGATAAGTTCCAGCACGTCCTTCTCAATCTTCGGCTCGAGGCCCGTGCCCTCGGGGGTCTCCACCACGCCGACCGTGAAGTAACCCGACTGCTGCATCTTCGCAACCTCCAGCATCAGTCGGGCCTGGGGCGACGGAATGACGATCTGGATGTTGTCGTACGACCGCGATTTCTCGGGCGCCACCGTCGACCCGCCGATCGCGCTCACCTGGACGCCCTTCAGGATATCGTACGGCTTGTAGGTGGGGTTCCGCAGATCGGAGCCGATGTTGAACAGGCCGCGAATGTTCACGTACGAACCCGGCTGGAGTTGCGGTCCCAGCGACGCGTTCGGGTCGATGCGGATCGTGATCATCTCGCAGCCCTTCGGAATCTTCGCGACTGCCGCGATCCCGATATCTATAAAGTCGGGGAACCACAGGAACGTGTCCTTCTTCAGGAGCCTCGGGGCCTTCTTGTCCTTCACCGTCATGCGGCCCCTGTCATCGGCCGTCACGGCCTGCACGAATGCCGGCAGGAGCGGCTTGGGAATCCGGATGGCCTTCAGGTTGCGCTCCTGGATCGGGTTGCCGGCCGCCACGTCTTCCGTGAGGATATAGAACGGCTGCGAGCCGTCTTCATACTGGTTTCGGATGTTGCCGGCATAAAGGTTGATCAGGACGGCCGCCAGAAGACCGGCGCCGATCGCCGCCGCCAGCACGCCCCCGCTCGGTATCAACTGCATCGGACTCGGCTTTGCCATGAAAACTCCTTTATCGGGTAAGGCGTCAGTCATGATGGGTGCCACTGGTTGCTTGCAACCAGTGCCGCTCGGATGGCACGGCTTGCAAGCAAGCCGTGGCACCCTTCATTTCAGGTGTCACAGAGCACTACCTATTCTAGCGGGGTTCGTCGTACACGGCTATCAATGTTTCCTTGCCCGAATCGCGTGGACGGGCGTAGACCAGCCGCTCGCGGTTGCCCTTCGTAAACCGCACGAGCCAGCCCCGGTCGGTCTGGGCAGACGGCTCCAACTTGTCCGGCGCCTCGTAACCGGCGGCCTTGTATTGGTTGTGGATCGCCGCCAGCGCCTGGTCGATGTCGCCGGGCACGCGCATCAGGATGATCCGCTTGCCCCGGCATTCCGGATCCTCAAGCACGATGAGGACGTGGGCGCCCTTGGGCGCCAGGTCATCCGCAACCTGGTTTTGGGGATACTCGAACGGCAGCCCGAAGACGCCCGCCAGGAACCGGCGCCGGTCCTCGGGGTCCTTGTTGGCCGGGTCGTTGTAAGGGCCGTCTTCGTCGGCGGCCTCCATGACAAGGCCGCCCATGATCTTACGGAGTGCCTGATCCTTCTGCTGCGCCCCGTCATCGGCGCTTGCGGCCTTCTGAGGGGGAGCAGGAGCGAACGCTTCGTTGCCGGCCTTCGAAGCCGCGGCGGCATCCGGGCCGCCCTCCATCCGCGAGGGGTTTCGCATGTAATGCGCCAGGCCGACCATGATTACCAGGATGAGCGCAACGGCCAGAATCCGCCAGACGAAGGTTTTGCGCTTGGATCCTTCGGGCGGCGGCGACGCGGGCGGCACATTCTGGACTTCCGGGGTCGTCATCGATCTCATCCGCCTTGGCCCAGGATGTCTCCGGCGTGCCACCACCGGCGGTAAATATCGTCGCGCGTGGGTTTGACGTGAGGCGCCACGTCATTGATCTGAAGGTTCTGCCGGAAGGCGTTGAAGACCTCGCTCAGCGGCCCGCTGCGGGCGATCTTCCAGATGTCGAGGTGGTCGAAGTGCCACGCGCTGGAATCCCGCGTGTGATCGGCGTCGGCCGACTTCTCGATGAAGTTCCACATGGGCGCCGTCTTGAACGTCTTCGTGGTGTTCGTCTTGAACCTGCCGGGAAGGTTGTCCCAGATTCGCTCCCACCAATCGCGCGCCTCGGGGCTGGATATCTTGGCGATGGTGGACGGCGCGACCTCCGGCTGGAGCCGGTCGAGATCATCGCCGTATCCGCGCGGCCTGTTCGGGCCGCCGACGCCCGGGGCCGAGAGGGACGGGTCCCATCCTTCCAACTTCATCGCCGACCATCCGCCGTGCGACCACTTGTACATATCGGCGCGGGCTTCCACGAGGGCTTGCTGCTTCGCAAGCATCGCCATGGACATGTAGATCGTCAGGCCGGCCACGAAGACGATGATCGGGATCGTCAGGAGGAACTCCAGGAGCGCGTTGCCGCGCACGCGGCGGCGAGCGCCACGAACGGTTGCGGTCGTTTTCAATGCGTGATCTCCTGAACAAAGGCCGGCGTGTGGGCGCTGACCGTGTCGAGCACCGGCTTGACGTGGTTTTTATCCAGGCCGTCGACGGCCTGGGCCGCCTGCGACGGAATTCCCTTGTTGAGTTCGCCACGCATTACGCTCCAGCGGCCATCGTTTTCGCTGTAGGAAAACTGCGCCCGCATGAGTTTCGCCTTCCAGTTCTGCGTGAAGAGATCCCAACCGACCGGATTGTACACTCGGGTTTGGGCATAGCAAACGACCGCCTCGGTCGGGTTCGGATTGATGAACCGCTGCACCCAGTTGGTCGCCTTTGCGGCGCGGTACGCATACCCGTTGAAGGTGAAGCGGCCCGAGGGACCCTCGATGTTCTCCACAAGGTTGACGCCTTGGTCCGTAAAGAAAACCGGGGCAATGTCGGGGTCTTCGCCGAGGGCCGGCATGTAGTCGCGGTGGAGGGTCGTGTCCGGCTCCAGTTCGGCGCCGTTGAACCGCCGCATGGTTATGTGCCAGTAGGTCTGTTTCTCGGCGTCGGTGTATTCCCACTTGGAGCCGTCCGGGTGCATCGGCGGATGCGGCGCGAAGATTCCCAACTGCGGGTAGAGAGGCGTGCGCTGACGCTGGACCCTGTACCAGACGTTACGCCTCGGATCGACCCCCTCGTAACCCTGCGTGGCGCGGGTATAGTTGCCCATGTCGGTCGGCCACGGGTTGACGCGGGGGTTGGGCGGCCAGTGGCCTGGGTTGGGGTACGTTCTCGTGCGAGGATAAATCTGGTCCTTGCTGACCCCCCATTTCTTGGCCGGCCACGCGCCCGACTCCGGGGGCGGGAACGGCTTGCGCTCTTCATCCGCCACGTAGCGGGCGTCGAAGCCGACGTCCTCCCACCACGTCCGCCGAATCTCATTCCGCGACTTGCTTTTCGCCTTGTCGTAGTCGTACTCCCAGTTGCGGAGCGACGCCTTGTCTTCGGCGCCGCCGAAGAGCATCTCGAACTTCATCGACGAGACGGCATTGAACAGGTCGCCGAACCCGCTGAGGTCCAGCAGGCCCATCGGCCGCGACTCCACAAACGGCTCGCGCCAGTAGGACCACGGCCCCCTCGGGCCGCGGAGGGGCAGCAGGCGACTCCTGTCGTCCAGGTACGTGCTGCCGTAGCACACGTAGTTCATCACTCCCCAGCGGAAACCGCCGATGCGAAGATCGCGGGAATTGGTGTAGCCTGGGCGGCCCAGGAGCCGCGCCGGCAACGTGCCGAGGCGCATCGGGTCCTTGAAGTCCTGGAACTGCCCGATCTCGATCGGCAACTCCGGCCAGAACGGCGTCATGAAGCCGAAATCGGCGTGGTTCTTCTTGGCGACGTCGGCGGCCTCGCGGCAGGCGGCGCGCGGCGTGTCGAGGACCATCACATGCGAGAAGCCGTCGAGGAGTTTCATGCAATCCCACAGGACGCCGCCGTTGTAGTTCAGGTACTTCGGCCACGAGATGGCCTTCACGATGTCGTCGAACTGGTAAACGACCTGTTTCTCGGAGTCGGCCTTGCCCGCCACGAGGAAGATGTTGCCGTCGGGGGAGGAGGCGTTGGGGTCTGTCAGTCGCAAATCGAAGATCTCCAAGTTTCCGTGGAGTTTGTCGATGGTTTCCTTCGCCACAGGGGTGACCGTCTCGAGCGTGTCGCAAAGGACGATTGTCGAGAGCAACTGCACTTCGCCGACATTGCACATCGAGACCACGTTGAGGCCCCGCGCGTACCACGCTGCGCCCGTCATGGCCGCCGAGTCGGCGGCGCCCTGCATTTCGATCTTGTGATTGACCTTCTCTCCGCTGTTGATGACCAGCACGAGGAGCCCCAGCAGCAGGAACATGTACATGACCACGATATAGATCGCCTGGCCGCCCTGGTGGGCGTGGAATCGCCGAACGGCGCTTGCGGCGCGCCCTGCGAGGCCTGAGACCCCTTCGTGGCATTCTCGTTTCATGGCCCACTCGGCTCCGTTTTCTGGCTCTTGAGCATGTCTTCCGCCTGCTTCTGAAAGGCCTGGCCCTCGATGGAATCGTTGTAGCGGCGGGCGATGATGAAGAAGCCCCTCGCTTCCGAGTATTTCTTGCCGTTCAGAAGAATTTTCCCCTGTGCGAGGTTGCGCCGGTACTGGCATTCGGTGATGAGGTTCTGCACTTCCGGCGTATTCTCAATCTTCTGGGCCATCTGCAACTCGGCCAGCGCCTTGACGTAATTGACCTGCTGGAGGAGTTCTTTGCCGATATTCAAGTGCTGGGTGTACTTCTCGCGGTTGTCGACCTTGGCCCCGAGGTCCTTGACCTCCTGCGTGTCGTTGGCGGCCTTGGCCTCGTCGAGATACTGGCGTGCCTTCGCAAAATCGTTCTGGCCGAGGGCCTCGCGGGCCTTGCCGAGAGCCGACCGCAGTTTGCACTCGGTGATCTTGTCGGCCAGGGCCTTGCGGGCCGCATCGTCCTTGGCGTCCACCAGCGCCAGGGCGTTGTTGAAGTTGTTGACGGCCGCGTCCCATTGCTCGGCGGCCTTGGCGTCGTCGCCGGCCTTGGTGAACCGGGCCAGGTTCTCGGCCTGCCCCTGGACCTTCAGGAAGTTCAGCGCCTCGGCATGCTGCGGATTGAAGCCCAGCACCTCCGCGTACTTCTTCTTGGCGTCCTCCAGGAGGTTATTCTCCTTGAGGGTCCGGGCATCGGCCGCCAGCGCCTCGGCCCTGGCGTTGTTCATCTTCGTGCGGTAGATCTCGGACGGGGCCAGTTTGAGGCACTCGGCGTAGGCGTTGGCAGCGTCGCTCCACTTGCCGGCCGCAGCGGCCTTCTCGGCCTCGGTGTACTTCTCGGTCAGCCTCGTGGCGACGTCCACCTTCTGGAGGAGTTCGATGATTTCCGGCGTTTCCCGCTTCTGCCGCGCCTTGTCGAAGAAGGACCGGGCGCCCGCGTAATCGCGAGCCGCGTACTGCTGCTTGCCCTGGTCCACAAGCGAGCGGTATTCCCTCAGTTCGATCTTCTCCTGGAGTTGGACGATGCGGTCGCCGAGTTTCAGTTCGGTGTACCGGGTCATCAGTTCGGTGATGACGGTCTTGGCTTTTTCGAAGTCGCCGGCCTTTTCGGCCACATCCGCCTGGTTGAGTTTCTCCTCGACGTCGCGCTGTTTCTGGAAGCGGGTGCGGAATTCGTTCTGCCAGGCGGGCGGGGCATCCTTGGCCTGGGCGTCGTTGGCGTACTTGTCGGCCCGCTCCCAATCCTTCTTGGCGAGCGCCTCTTCGGCCCGCGCCATGAGGACGTGCTGGTCGGCGTCGATCGCCAGGCTCGTCAGGTCCGAATACTTCTCGAGGATTCCCAGGTATGCCTGCGCGGCCGCGGGGTACTCCTGGCCTTCGAAGAGGTTCAGGGCCCTCTGCGAGGCGCTCCTGGCCTGGTCGATGCGCACCTGCGCGTCGCTGTATTTCCAGTAGATGAGGCCGCCGGCCGCAGCGGAAAGTGGCACGACGATCACCGCTGCCCAGAAAACCGCGCGCTGCCACGTCATGGCCGGCTTCGGAAGTGGCGCCGTCTTGTCGCCCGTCTCGGCCGCCGTCGCCCGGTGCGACGCGGAAGCGCCGGCCACACCCGCCGACGTTTTGCCGGCGCGCGCCGCCGTGACGCTCGCGGCCGTGTCGGCCTCCATCTCCTTCTCGATCGCCTCGTTCTCGTCCACCGTAACGCTCTTGGCCTGGACGTTCATCACGAAGATCTTGCGGAGCCACTTGACGACCTGGTCGGCCGACGCGAATCGCCGCGACGGGTCCTTGTCCATCAGCCGCTCGACCACCTTGGAGATCAGCGGCGGGATGCCCGGCTGGACGTCCTTCAGTGGCGGCGCCCGTACGCCCAAGTTCGAGTGCCAGTGCATCCAGCGGACCTGCTGGGCCTTCTCGTCGCGCAGGACATCGCGGAACGCCTCGGCGTATTTCTCCGGCCCGGCGAACATCTCGTAGGCGATCATGCCGAGGCTGTAAAGGTCGGCCCGCGGGTCCACAGGCGCCCCGGTAAACATCTCGGGCGCCATGTACTTGGTGGTGCCCATCGGCAGGCTGGTCCGGCCGCCCGAATGGCCGATGAGGCCGAAGTCGGTGATCTTCAGGGCCCCGTCCCTGGCCATCATGATGTTGTTCGGCGTCAGGTCCCGGTGCACGATCCCCTGGGCGTGCATCGCCCTGAGGCCCAGCGCCACCGAGAGCATGATCCCCAGGCCCGTCTGGAACGGGATGGGGCTCTTGTCCATCATGACCCTCAGGGTCGTTCCCTCGACGTACTCCATGACGAGGAACAGTTGCCCGTCCTGCTGCAAGAGTTCGTGCACATGGACGATGTTGGCCTGCGAACCGGAGAGCCGCGCCAGGGTCTGGGCCTCGGTGCGGAAACGGACGGAGAACTTCTCGTCAAGCGCCAGGTGCGGCGCGATCTGCTTGATGGCCACGTATCGGTCGAGCGCAGCATCATAGGCCTTGTAGATAATGGCCATGCCGCCCGCGGCCACCTGCTCGCGGATTTCGTACTTGCCGAGCAGCGCGCCGGCCTTCAACGAACTCGCAAAAGGTTGCTCCGCCATGGCGATATCGATCTCCGCTTGCCGCCCACCGGCTCAGGTGCCGGGCGGCCACTCGTAGTCCCGTGGCTTCAGTTCCTGGTCACCCTCGTTCATGAGGGACACTACGACGCGAATCTGCGTCACGTATTGTTTGCCCGAGCGTCCCGGCACCGCCGCCTCGTCTCCCATGAACCGGTTGGCATACGGCATTTCCAGGAGAAACTGGTACGTCACCCGCACGTGCAGTTCTTCGTCCTGCCAGTGGCCGTGGTGCCAATCAAGGTGTTCGTAGCCGTAGTCCATACGGGCGTCGGGCACCCCGTTATCCAGTTTAGTGGGGCAGACGGGGGGGTAGATATTGCCCGCGTCGGTCCACACGGGGGGGTAATTGGGATTGGGGCAGTCACCGTCGCGGCTGCCTTTGCGCCAGTGCTCCGGCTTCGCCAGTTCAATCTGCGTCACCTGCACCATGCCCGGTCCGCCCGACGATGCCTCGCTGTCGGCGGGCGGGCTCTTCAGCGTAATCTCGCTGTTGGCGTAGTCGTACTGGGACTTGGCACGGCTGAAAAAGGGGGCGAAGGGAGGCTTCGTCTTAAGGAAGTAGAACCACGGCCGCTCGTCCTTGACGCCAAGGTACCGGAAGACCGTGGCCGACTCGTTCTGAACCGCCGCACCGCCCTGGTCGGCGGTGGCGGCCCCGCTCGCGGCCCTCGCGCTGACGGGCATGACGGCCATTACCGCCGCCCGGCGGATCATCTCCAATTTATCCGACTTCGCCACGCTCGAGACGTCGGGGTTGCGGACGTAGTTGCGCTTCTCTTTGAAAATCGGATCGTTGTCCAGGTTCAGCGGCACAACGACAATGGCCATACGGGCGGCCGCAAACGCCGAGTAGTGGACGACCATGTTGGCGTTGAACACCAGGGCCGCCTGGATGACCACCAGGAAGATCATCAGGCCCAGCGGAAAAACAAAGGCCATCTCGATGGCGGCCGTGCCGCCCTGGTCGCCGAAGAACCCGCGGAATCCGGCCGGCCGCACCCGCGGCCGGGCGCGAATCAGAATCGCCACCGCCAGGCCCAACACCGCCATGCCGACGGCCATGATCACCAGGCACCGCGTGGCCAGGGGGCTTGCAGCGGCCGCCCACGCCCATCCCGGAAACTCGCCCGAGGCCTTGACGGCCAGCCAGACAAGCCCGGCGGTCGCAAGAGCGCTGGCCCCCGCAAGCACGATCAGCCTCCGCTTCGGCGTGAGATTCACCGCAAGACCCTCACTCTTCCCGACCGCCACCGGGGCGGATCACACCAGGCGCCACACGGCGTCCACGAGCGACCCGCCGATTATTTCCTCTGCCAGGTACCATAGCGTGCCAATGCAAACCGCAAAACCGAACGGAACTTGAATCGCCGGCGTGCCCGTGGCCTCGTCCAGCGTAGCCGTTGGAAGAGGAAGTATACGGATGGCCATCCAGAGCCGCCGGAGGACAACCCGCATCCGCCCCCGCCAGACTACCAGAATAAGCCCCAGGGTCGCACCCACCAGGAACGAGTAAAAGACGGCATGAAGCGCCGCCGGCCAACCCACCAGTGCGCCGACGGCCCCCATGAGTTTCACGTCGCCGCCGCCCATGCCTCCCAGAAGGTACGCCACCAGCAGAATGCCGAATCCGAATCCAAAACCCACGATATGATCGATGAGCCTAGCCGCCGTGTCGCCGGTGGCTGCCCCCTGGAGTGCCCCGAGCACCAGGCCCGCCAGGATGGCCGGATATGTCAGCCAATTATAGACAGTACCCCGGCGGAGGTCAAAAACCGCCGCCACGACCAGCACCGCAGCCAGCACTGCCCAGGCCACATATTCCCAGATCATCGGTCTCCCGGCCTGCTCGACCCTCTACTCGCGCCGAGGGTCGCAGTTACAGCCGCGCCCCCAGCGCGGCAAAGGCCGCCCGCCGCACGCAGATTCAAACCGCGCACGGACACGCCACACGCCTGCACGCCACCGACGGCTAGTTCAGCTTACCGCCGAAGTAGTCTGACTTATTCTGGTCGGCGTCTTGCTTGGCGGTCTTCCAAAGGTCCGTGACCCACTCCTTGATCTCGTTACGGAAGATGATCAGGAGGCCCAGCAGCGGCAGAACGATGGCCGCGACAATGAGGAGTTTCTCCAGGCCCTCGGCGCCGCGCTCGTCCCGGTGCAACCTTTTCAACTGACGGATGATTGTGCCCATGCGTCTCTCCTTGTCCCTAACTACCCCTCAACGGGTGAGTCCAGCCGACCCCTTTTCCCCGTTCCCGTCAGATTACAGGAACGGCCACGTAACGTAGTAGGCAATCAGCCCGAAGTAGTCCGACAGGACTTCGAGCATGTACTCCATCAGGAAGATGAGCGGCACGGCCACGAAGGCGAAGACCATGACGTACTCCAGTACGCCGCCCCGCTCGTCGCGGTGCAGCCGGGCCACGGCAGGATGTAAAATGTTAAATGCAAAATGCAAAATGCCCAATGAGGCGTGAGGGCGTGCCTTGCGCCATTTGACATTTAACATTTTGCATTTAACATTTAACATTTTACATTATTCTCTATTTATCGGCCACCATGGGTTCGAGGCTTGGCAAGTCCCGGAGGGCCGACTGGACGGACACTTCGTGGCGGAACTCCACTTTCACCCCGGTGTACTCCAGTTTGGCCTTCGACAGTTCCCGCTCGCCCTCCGGCATGCGCAGAACAAAGAGGTCTTCCGTCTGGTAGCGGCCGTGCGTATCGAGCGGCAGGACCTGGCTGATCTGGACCACCCGCCGCGACCCGTCCG
>Ga0315273_10012176_pt1 | contig 11013 bp, 8 predicted proteins | sample YL17G02_0_MG_FD_205753 | JGI IMG/M metagenome (GOLD analysis project Ga0315273, IMG submission 205753) | Sediment microbial communities from Yellowstone Lake, YNP, Wyoming, USA - YL17G02_0 | ecosystem: Environmental > Aquatic > Freshwater > Lake > Sediment | place: USA: Wyoming | collected...
TTTTTATGACCTCGAGTGTGGGTTGCCAGCCGGTACCGATAATCCTGTTGTCCTTCATCACGACCGCTTTTGTAGTTGCGGAACCCGAGTCAACCCCCAGTGTTATGCCCTGCTGGGTTTCACGGGCGAGCAGTGCGCGGCGCCGGGCAATGGTTGTAAGCGCCTCCATACGGGTGAGGAGCGTTCCCGAAGTAGTGCGTTCAGTAAATGAGTAACTGACTACCGGCAGTTTTGAATGCTCATTGATGTACCGCCGGAGTTCGTTACGAACGATTGCCGCCTCTGCGCACCGGAAACAGGTGGCGATGAAGACCGCGTCTGCCTCCACCCGACCCTCCACGAGTGCCATAGCCCTGGCAATAGCGAGTTTTAAGTCCGGGCTCTTCACATCGAGCCCGAAAGCATCGAAATCACGGCGGATGTCTTTAAGGGCGACATCCGGGAAAAAAATCTCGCCGCCTACTTCTCGTGCCGCAGAATCGATCTCGTGCTGGATACCGGAATATTCCGGTCCACAGGAGAGTTGTGCAATGCGAACAGGGGGTGTCATTTCGCACCTCCCAGTCCCGTAAGGAAGCGTTTGATCGCAGCAACGAATTTCACGCCATCCTCCTCATTTTTCGGGTAGTTCAGCTCGAGCTTTGGGATCTCTTTCTGATGAACGAGGAACTTAATCAGCTCATTGGTGCGGGCACAACCCATGCACCCGAACGCGAGGTCTGCATCGTTGATGATGATCGCTGCTTCACACTCCCCGATCATCGGCCCGTAGAGTGACATGCGGCCACGGACACCGGCAGGCACTTCGACTGCAGCCCACTTCAGTCCTTTTTTGGGCTCCTCGGGAGTGATCTGGAGTGGGGCGGATTCGAGTCCTGCAGTCTGGATGCGTTCGCGGATGGCTGTAGCAGATGAGAGTGGGGTGTGCCCGAAGCGTGCCACCATGTCAGACAGGATCAGGCTCGTTGCAGGGTAGATGAATACTTTTGCCATGTCAGGACTCCTGTGCGTCGATCAGTTTTTTGAGTCTGTAGATATCCAGTGCCTTATGCTCCAGCGGGTTTTCCGGTGCAGGTATTGAATTTTCATCGCGGTTTTTGAGCTCCTCAAGCCCGTGCGAGACGTAGGGTATGATGGTCATCTCGTGCTCCATGCCATTGTATCCGGGCCGTGCTCCGCCAAGGTTCGCCCTGCAGCGGCGGGGATCGCCGGGAGGGAAGCCCCGGTCTTTTACAAAGATGTGATCGGGATCCATCTTCCGCAGTTCGGCGATGATGCGGTCGACCTCTTCCTCTTTGCCGTTGATGACAAGGCCAAAACAGGTCTCCTTGATCATTACGCCTTGAGAGATCTCATAAGCACGTAATGCAAGGTCAGCCGGAGTAACTTCAAACGACTCCACCACCACGTACTTTGCTACGGTACCTGCATGTGTCGGAGCATATTCGGTCACCGCTTTACCACCCTGATATACACAGTCTCTTTCTCCTTTACTTTTTTCAGTTTTTCCGTATCGATAACACGCCCAAGAATATTGGTACCTTCAAATGGTTCGGATGTGGGACCGAACTCTTTATTTGCCGACAGGCGCACACCCACCAATCCGGAACCCTTGCGGGAATCATTCGTGATGGCAAGTGCGGCTGCAGGAACCTCCCCCCCGGGTGTATTCTCAGGATTGATCTTTATTCCTGGCGGGATGGCTGACCTGAACAGGACTACGTCGTCGAATTTAAAAAAGACCGGCAGCATCCCGGCATCGTGTTGCTTAAGTCCTGTAATACGGCGGAAGATATCGCAGCTGACGGGTGCTTTTTCATCATCGAGCTCAATATCTATCACTTTTTCCAGCGAGGCCGTAGTTACCGTAACCATTCTCTCTTTGAGGACATCCAGGGTATTACCCGGATCCTGCGAAACAACAATTCTCTCGCCCTCCTCTTTATCGATGTTAAGGGAAATTTTCTCTGCTGCAGCGATCTCCTTTGCCTTAGTGAGGGGGAGTCCGAGAAGGTCAATCCGTTGTGGCAGAACACTGATGGTGAGGATATCGGGCTCTTTTGCAAGTTTTACCAGTTCAATGCCATGAACAACCTGGCCAACTACATCGTGAACGGGACTGCTGGGGACATCATCGCGGTAAATATAGATACTTCCCGCCAGTTGCCCCGTGGTTCGCACGGTAACCGTCCCCTCCCTGCGTGGGTGCCGGTATTCTTTATCAATATCCTCAGTTCCGGCAAGCCGGGTATCGAGCAGGTGAGTGCTCGTTGCCCGCCCGACGATAAACCTCCCGGTCCTGAGTGCAAGGAGCATGTGCTCAACACTGCCTGCTGCCTCAGTGGTAATCCTGTCGGGCGTATACCCCTGAGCCATGATCTTTACATGGGTGACGATCTGCATCCCGTCTTCGATACCAAGGCTCATGTCAGTTGTGGTGAAGGAACGGCTGGTATCAGCCCAGCTTATGACAGGTTCGATACCCGTGATGCGGTCTCCTGTTGCCCATCGGTCGAGAACCGCTTTTCCGCTTACAACTTTTGCAAAGACCCCGCCACTTTCGTCAGCCCCGTGATCTGCGGAATGACGGGTTTTGGAAAAGATCAGGTAGGAACGTGCCGGTTCATAACCACCACAACCAAGGATCACATCCCCCCGTTCGTACAAGTGAGGTTTGCGTATTGGATGAACCGGGGAGGGGAATGGTCCGAACGCGGCCGCGTAACGATCTTCCCAGTGGAGGGTGAGTTTCTCTGCAATATCCGGGGACTTGAGCAGATCATCATTACGACCGGTAATCTCAATGGTAACTTCCCCGGCGGTAGTACGGATTACAAGATTAGCCGTCTTTGCCTGCTCCTTGGTTGCAGGGCGAATAATCCCCACACTGCAGCCGGGGGGATGGTGGGAAAGGACAGAACCGAGTGAACTTCGTTCACCGACTTCCATCCTCTCTCCATCGAGGTGGATGGTGATCATTGCCCTCCTCATGCAGCAGGCTGACTCATGAGCTTGCGCTCTTCTTCGGTGAGGATCGCGAGCACGTCGGCTGTCTTGCCAATTTGCACGATCTTACCGCCACGCATAAGAGCCAGCCGGTCACAGATGTCCCGCACAAATTCCATGTCATGCGAAACGACAATGAAGGTCTCTTCCATCTCTTCACGGGAGTGCATGATTGAGTGCTTCACATCGATCTTGGTGATGGGATCCATCGTACCGGTCGGCTCATCAAGAATCACAAGCCGGGGTTCACGGATAAGGACCTGGGCGAGTGCCACACGGTGCCGTTCTCCTTCGGAGAGTTGCGCAGGCATCCGTGCAAGGATCTCCTTACTCTTCTCATCAGAGAACCCTGCCATTTTGAGGGTTACGAGCGCCTTTCGCATGGCGAGCTCTTTTGGGAACTCCAGCCCGATCGCATCTGTGAGGTTGTCAAGGACCGTACGATGGGGAAAAAGATCATATTCCTGGTGGAGGAGCCCGATATACTCTTTTGCTCTCCCACGCTGATCGATACCGGCTTTTGTCATATCGACCCATTCCTCCCCGATCTTAATATTGATCTCACCGCTGGTGGGCTCGATGATACCGGCGATGATCCGTGAAAGGGTTGTCTTTCCCGCCCCGCTTTTTCCGATGATGCCAAAGATCTCTTTGGTGTAGACATCGAAATTGACGCCATTGACCGCTTTTACAACACCCCGGTCAACGGAAATATATCGTTTGGTCAGATCTAACGCAGCAACGACCTTCTCCCCTAACTCGGCCTCTTCAAACTTCTCACTGTCGTCATAACCCTTCATGAATTGCCGGATGACGTCTTTTGGCGTTCCTATCATGGCAATCCCGCCGTCCACCAGGAGGATCGCACGATGTGCCACGTCCTCGATTACCTGGGAGAAGTGGGAGGTGACAACCATTCCCATATTGTTTGTCTTTGCCGCCCCTGAAAGCATGGAATGCACTATCCGTGCAGTACCGGGATCGAGTGTGCCGGTTGGTTCATCGGCAAAGAGCATGAACGGTTCCTTTGCGAGCTGGCGGGCGAGGACTACCCGCTGTTTCTCCCCGCCCGAAAGATCCCGGGCGATATGCATCATCCTGTGGGATAATCGTACCTCATCGATAAGGTCGGCAGCCCGGTTGATGGCCTTTTCCTGTGGGTAATCGATATCATCGAGAGCATGAAGCACATTTTCGATAACCCTGTCATCACCGTACAAGGCGAAGGTACGCTGGAACATGATTGCGGTTCTCCGCATAAGCCGGCGTTTCAGTATCTCGTCGCTCTCGTTCCAGAGATCCACGTCAAGTGCTGAGAGCATGCCACCACAATGAGGACATGTTTTTCCCGCTGCACTCCCGACATCCATGTAGTCGCAACCATTGCACGCTGCTGCATGGTAAATAATCCGCCCGCTTGTAGGGGGCTGCTCCACGCCCCGTATGAGGTGCATGAGAACGGTCTTACCTGCCCCACTCCTGCCAATAATTCCAAGGATCTCCCCTTCGGCAATCTCAAAAGAAATATTCCTGAGTACCCTCGTGCTATCAAAATCCATGCAGAGATTGTCGATCGTGATCAGTGGAGCTTTCATAGTACTCTTATACTAAATGTGATACTTGTGGCATATTACCTTTTATATGATGCATTACAGTCGTCACGATCGAAATGTCATTCAGGTGTGAGCAGCTGCTGCACAATGGTAACCACTTCACTCACGTTTTTTACTATGAAATCTGCGGCTTTGTAGAGATCCTCCGGCCTGTCACCGGCCTGCTGGATGGTAAGGATAGCAATGTCGGCATTCTGCATGGCACATAAGTCATTGATCCCGTCTCCTACCATCAGCACCTTGTCGTATTCCTGCCGGAGATCGTTGACGATCTGCGCTTTGACCGTGGGGGTTGCTACGCCATACACCCGGTCGCGGGGAATCCCCAGGTGGTCTGCCATCCTCTCCAGTTTGGTTACCCGATCACCGGATGCGATGAAGGTAGGCACTCCCATGCGGTGGAGGGCGGTGATCGCCTCTTTTGCACCGTCAAATGGCCAGCCTCCGGCAGTGATGGCAAATTCAATGCACTTGTCTGCCATGTTGACAATCGCACCGCTGTTCAACGTTACGATCGATTCCGCTTTACAGACGGTCCAGACATTCCGGATACATTCCTTGAGATCGCTCACCCGGACCCGGTGGTCAGTATAGAGCACATCCCCGATCTCTTCTGCGGTGACAATCTTCCTTGTGCAGCTCACGCCAAATCCGATATTATGTTCTACAAGATAGGAAGAGAGCAGCATTTCGTCCGGTGTTTTCATCATATCTTTTGAGTGCACGGGCAAAACCACGAGCACGCGATCCGGTGAACTGAACGTCAGGGTAGTAGTCTCGATACCGGGCAGCAGCTTTTTGTTGCCGATATCCTTTGCAACCCGGTAGGTGTTCAGGAGTGTTCCCGCACTGTCAAAAACAACAGCAACCAACATGATGACACCCGGTGATATACTTATATGTACTTCTCTCTACATTGAATCATTGAAGCTGATGTTCGTTACTGAAACTGCAGAGAAGATAAAGAGCATGGAAATCCGGGGTGCCGGCCGGATTGCGCGTGCGGGTGCTGAGGCACTCCGGCGCCATGCCACAGAGACCCGGGCTGGTGATCCTGCATCTTTCCGGAGGGAAATGGAGAGTGCTGCGCAGGTTCTTGTTGCCACGCGCCCAACCGCGGTCTCACTTCCGAATGCTGTACACATTGTTATGTCGGGAATCGAGCAGGCAGTATCCCTTGATGAAGCGCGAAACGGGGTAATTGTTCGTGCGGAACAGTTCATACATTCGTCCCGGCACGCAGTGGAAAAGATTGCGCAGATCGGCGCACGCCATATACGTGATGGGGACACCATCCTCACGCACTGCAATTCTGAAGCTGCCCTCGGGTGCATAATAGAAGCCCATCGCAGCGGAAAAGAGATTGAAGTCTTTGCAACAGAAGTGCGCCCGCGAAACCAGGGACTGGTCACCATCAGGACACTCAATGATGCCGGTATCAAGACCAATTTCATTGTTGATTCGGCTGTGCGTTCGTATATCCACGATGTTGATCTTGTGATCGTGGGAGCCGATGCCGTCACCGTTAACGGTGCAGTGGTGAACAAGATCGGAACAGCACAGGTTGCCCATACCGCTCATGAAGCTCGGGTGAATGTTCTCGTTGCGGCAGAGACCTACAAGTTTGCGCCCCGCACAATTATCGGGGAGCTGATCCAGATCGAGGAGCGTGCGGGGGGCGAGGTGCTGGCCGACGAGATCTCCCGTACTCTCCCGCATGTCACTGTGCGCAATCCCGCATTTGATGTGACACCCGCCGAATATATCGATCTTATCGTTACGGAAGCTGGTGCGATTCCGCCGCAGATGGCCTATATCATCATCCGGGAGTATCTTGGATGGGGCATTGAAGAATTCCATAAAATCTTTGAAAATCCAACCGGACAAGAGGAGTGAGAGTATGAAAGATGTCATTGCAACGTACTATTTCCGCCCAAGGGCAGATACAAAACCCGAACAGGCCGCACGGGCTATCTGTGATGAGGAGACGACCGGTACCTGGACTGACATTTCCACGCGAACGGAGTACGTAAAACAGCTTGATGGTACCGTAGAGAGCGTTACGCCACAGGGTGAGGGGTACATCACCCGCATCAATTATCCTGCCGGGATCTTTGAGCCGGGTAACATTGCACAGTACCTCTCGGTCTGCGCCGGGAATCTCTTTGGTCTTGGGCTACTGGACGCGGTCCGTCTCCTGGATATTGAATATCCGGACTCACTTATCCTCCCGTTCAAAGGACCAAAGTTTGGAATTACCGGAGTCAGGAAGATGATCGGGAGCAAGAACCGCCCGCATGTCGGCACCATTATCAAACCGAAGGTCGGCCTGAACCCGGTTGATACCGCTACGGTAGCGTATGAAGCAGCGATGGGAAATATTGATCTCATTAAAGACGATGAGACGCTGACAGACCAGGCATTCTGCCCGATTGACAAACGCCTGCCGCTCGTTATGAAACGTCTTGAAGAGGCAAAAGATGAGACCGGGCGCCAGGTGTTGTATGCAGTCAATATCACTACCCGTGCAGACAGGATCGTTCAACGGGCGCTTCAAGCAATCGAGCTCGGTGCTAATATGATCATGATCGATGTTTTTACTTCAGGATTTGGTGCCCTGCAGGCACTCGGAGAAGATTCGCGGATCAAGGTGCCGATTCATGTCCACCGCACGATGCATGCCGCATTCACCCGGAACCCGGAGCATGGCATCGCGATGCGTCCGCTGGCGCAGATCATCAGGATGCTGGGTGCCGATCAGCTCCATACCGGTACAGTGAGTGGCAAGATGAGTCACACTACACCGGAAGTCAAAAAGAGTATCGAAGTACTGACGTGCAACTGCCATGGCATGAAGCCGACGTTCCCGGTATCGAGCGGAGGGTTGCATCCCGGTAATGTTGCTCACGAACTTGAGAGTCTCGGCACTGATATCGTCCTGCAGGCCGGTGGCGGGATTCATGGCCATCCGGACGGGACAGCAGCGGGTGCCCGGGCAATGCGACAGGCAGTCGATGCCTTCATGGAAGGAAAGACCGTCGAAGAGTACGCAAAGGACCATTACGAGCTCGAACGGGCGCTCAGACAATGGGGCAGTAACTGAGGGATAGCTTCATGGAAATACCATTTACCAAACTACAGGGAAACGGCAATGATTTTGTACTGATTGACGAGCACGAAAAAATCATCATACCGGATGACATGAAAGGGCAGTTTGCTGCCATCTACTGCGACCGTCGTTTCGGGATCGGGGCTGATGGAGTTATCTACCTCTCAAAATCTGAAAAAAGCAATCTCAGGATGCGTATACTCCAGCCGGATGAGAGCGAAGCGGAGATGTGCGGCAACGGCATCCGCTGCCTTGCCAGATATGCATTTGATGCCGGGTACGTGAAAGAATCCTGCACGGTAGAGACCCTTGCAGGGGAGATCGGCGTCGCGATGGGGTATAAGGACGACGAGTTTTCTGCTGCCATCACACTGCCCATACCAAAATTTTACCGGAAAGATATACCGGCAACCGGTGAGGGGGAATATAAGGAACGGATCGGGGAATTCGATGTCTATGCCGTAAACACCGGTGTCCCGCATGCGGTAATTATCGTTGATGCGGTGGATGCCATCGATGTTGAAGCAGTGGCTCCTGCAATCCGTCACCACGCTACGTTTGAAAGAGGGGCGAACGTGAATTTCGTTGAGAGAACCGGAGCTGACAGCATCCGGATCCGCACGTTCGAGCGCGGTGTGGAGGAAGAGACGCTCTCCTGCGGTACCGGCGCCACCGCGTCAGCGGCGGTTGTTCATAAACTGGGATATGCCGGGGATATCGTTAATGTGGAAACCCGGGGAGGGCCACTCATCATCTATCTCAAAGACGGTGCAAAAATGGAAGGACCCGCAGTGACCGTTTTTAACGGGAATATCCCGTTTTGATTTTTTTGCCCGTTTACCACAAAACACGCTATTTTGTTTCACGGGTGGCAATTTCCCGGAACGCTACCTGAACTGCAGGAAGACCATTATCTAAAAAGCTGATTGCCATAACTTCCACGGATACCGTTGATCCGTCCAAACGTAAAAATTTCTCCGGGATGAGCGGGACCTGTGCACCGGGGTCAGTGCTTATTTTCCTTACGCGATCTTCAATATCGCTGCGGGAGTCCGGATGAACAAAATCAAGCATTGATCTGCCGATAAGATCCTGTGGTGATGCAGCCCCGAGGATCTTTGCTGCTTTCTCGTTCAGAAAAATAATTTTTTTATCTTTATGGATTGCGATTGCATCAAAGGTCAGTTCCAGGAGCCGCTGGAACCGCTGTTCACTATTCTGCGCTTGAGCTTCAGCATTTTTTCGTTTTGTGATGTCTCGTGATATCCCGAGAACTGACCTGACCTTCCCCTCCGGATCTTTCAACGGGGTCAGGAGATGATCAAACCAATACACCCGATCGCCGAGAGGGAGGGGGTCTTCGCTCCGGACAGGGATCCCTGTTTCAAAGACCTTTTCAAGTTCTCTTTTCTGGTATGCGGCCATATCCGGAGGGAAAAATGAGGTGCGGGAACTGCCGACAACCTGCTCAACCGGTTTATTGAGCATCGCAGCTGCAAAACTGTTGACATATTCCACCCGGTCATCCCTGCCAATCACAAATATCAGGTCGTGTGAAGCCTCAGTAAGCGTGCGGTAACGCTCCTCACTCTCGCGCAATACACCCTCTGCCTTTTTCCGGTCGTTAATGTCACGAATGATGATGAGATTTGCAGGCCTTCCTTCATATGAAACGAGGCCCGCATTCAGCTCAGCATGGAACCTGCTGCCGTCCCTGCGCTTAAGTATTGTCTCATATACCGGGGGGAGATTCTCACCGGCCATCCTCCGATTGTAACGGTCGACAATATCAGAAAGAGCATCCGGATGAATAAAATCCCTGAAAGACTTTCCCAGCAGCTCTTCGACCGGCCCCCCCCAGAATTCTGTAAGACGGGCGTTACACATTTTTATAACGCTATCCTGAATAACACAAATACCATCATTTGCCCGATCAATAAGGGTCCGGTATTTTTCCTCGCTGTTGCGCAATGCGTCTTCCGCACGTTTGCGCGCCGTCATGTCCCTCAAGGCTACCTGTATAGCAGGCATACCACCGATGTTTGTTTTAACTCCTCTGCCCTCAACAATGATCGATGTTCCATCCATACGAAGCATATGCAATTCCATAGGAGGTGTCATGTCGCCCCCGAGGTCTTTTTTAATATTTTTCCTGACCGCATCACGGAAATCCGGATGAATAAAATCAAGGATAGGTTTACCGATAATTTCATCTGAATGCGAAGCGCCAAGGAGGGTGAGGGTTACAGGATTTATAAAAATAATCTTTCCATTTCGGTGAATGATAACAGCATCAGGAGAGATATCCACAAGCTGACGGTACCGGTCCTCACTATCCCCCAATAACATTTCTGCCGTCTTTCGTTCAGTGATGTCCCGGGTCACGGAATAATATTCTGATAACTCCCGGGTCTTTTCATCAAAAATGGCCTTGACTTTAGACTCTATCCAGATATAGTGACCGTCTTTATGTTTTGTCCGGAATGTTATCGTACCAGAAGAATTCTGTAGTGTCAGTGTGTTCCAGAAGGATTCCAAAACATGGGCATCGTCAGGATGGATGAAAATCTCTTTATTACCTAAGAGCTCTTCCGGCTCGTAGCCAAGGGTAGTTTTGTACGCCGGGGAGACGTAAATCCGAAAACCATCCGGTTTTGTCCGGCTGATCATATCCAGCGAGTTTTCCGCCAGCAACCTGAATTGCCGCTCGCTCTCTTCTACTTTCTGCTCGTCCAGCTTTCTTTTTGTGATATCCTGGAAAAAGACCGAAACTCCCTTACGCCCGTCATCAAAAACTGTCGGGGCGATACGGCAGAAAAAGATGAGATCTTTTAGGGTCAGTAAAATTTCCCCGGTCCATTCTTTGCCAGCCACTCCCTCCTGTATGTTTCTGAGAAATCCCGGGAATGAATCATCAAAGACCGTGGCCACAGGAGTATATTCTATATTTTTCCCAAGAAGGGATTCTGCATCGATCCCGATTAAGTGAAGGAACGGCTCGTTTGCAAAGATGATCCGAAGGCTCCTGTCGAGCTGTATGACCAGCTCGGATGAGATTGAGAGTACTGCAGAGAGGGGAACTCTCTGCGAGATCTTGTAGATCTTGGCCATCCCAAATTGGCGCATCTCTACCTGCCCTGACACGAGAAGGTTCTCAAGGTATCGTCCGGCTGTGTTCCGGTTGATGTCAACTGCGCTGACAATTTCTTTTATACTGAGACCCTGCGGATTTTTACTGAGCACGTCTTTGATCTGCGCAACGATCTCTTTGCTGAGAGCCATCGG
>Ga0315273_10012178_pt1 | contig 11012 bp, 5 predicted proteins | sample YL17G02_0_MG_FD_205753 | JGI IMG/M metagenome (GOLD analysis project Ga0315273, IMG submission 205753) | Sediment microbial communities from Yellowstone Lake, YNP, Wyoming, USA - YL17G02_0 | ecosystem: Environmental > Aquatic > Freshwater > Lake > Sediment | place: USA: Wyoming | collected...
GAGCTCGAGCCCAAGAGCGCCCACGGCGGCCTGCGCGGCTCGCTCCAGGTGAGCCGCCAGATTCTCGCGAAGCTCGGGGAGATGGAGCGGGAGTACTTCGATGCTCGGCGATGACGTGGTCGACCTCGGCGACCCCGAAGCCGCCCCCGGCGCAGCGCACCCGGGCTTCGACGCGCGCGTCTTCGCAGCGCCGGAGCGCGCCTGGATCGCGGCGAGCGGCGCTCCGACGCGCGCGCGCTGGTGGCTGTGGGCGGCGAAGGAGGCCGCCTACAAGCTGGCGCGCCGCCTCGACGCCGCGGCGCGCTTCCACCCCGCGCGCTTCGCGGTCGAGCTCGATCCCGCGACGCTGCGCGGACGCGTCCTCTGGCCCGGCGGCGCGGCGTGCGTCCGGCTGGACCCGGCGGGCGACGCGGTACACGCGCTCGCGTTCTCGAGCCGCGAGGACGAGGCGCGCCTCCTGCACGGCGTGGCGCGGCTGGACCCCGGAGCCGAGCCTTCGCGCGCCGCACGCGCGCTCGCCCTCGACCGCGTAGCGGCCCGCCTCGGCCTCGACCGCGCGGCGCTCCGCGTCGAGCGCCGCGATCGCATCCCCGCGCTGCGCCTCCCCGACGGGCGCGCGCTCGACCTCTCACTCTCGCACCACGGGCGCTTCGCGTCCTTCGCCTGCGCGCTCGACGCGCGGCCGTTCGCCCGCGGCGCGCTCGCGGGGGCCGCGCTCGCCGGGGCTCCGGGATGAGCGCCCGCTCCGCGATCCGACGGCTCGCGATCGTGAACCGCGGCGAGGCAGCGATGCGCTGCATCCGCGCGGTGAAGGCGCTGCGGGCCGAGGAGGGCTCGGACCTCCAGGCGATCGCGCTCTACACCGCGTCGGATCGCGACGTCCCCTTCGTGCGCCATGCCGACGCGGCGATCGAGATCTTCTCGGAGCGGGGGGAGGTCGCAGCGTACCTCGACCACGAAGGGCTTCTCGCGGCGCTCCGGCGCTGTCACGCCGACGCGGTCTGGCCCGGCTGGGGCTTCGTCGCGGAGGACGCGGCCTTCGTCGAGCGGATCCAGGCGGCCGGCCTCCGCTTCCTCGGGCCCGACCCCTCCGCGATGCGCAAGCTCGGCGACAAGATCTCCTCCAAGGAGCTCGCCGAGCGCGAGGGCGTGCCGGTGAGCCCCTGGAGCGGGAGCGTCCTCGCCGACGCCGAGGACGCGCTGCGGCACGCGCGGCGCATCGGCTTCCCCGTCGTGATCAAGGCCTCGGCGGGCGGCGGCGGACGCGGCATCCGCGTCGTCGAGGCCCCGGAGGCGCTGCCGGAGGCCTTCCGCGGCGCCCGGTCCGAGGCGGCGGCGGCCTTCGGCGACGACCGGCTCTTCGTCGAACAGAAGGTCGTCGGTGGGCGTCACATCGAGGTGCAGCTCGCCGCCGACCTGCACGGCCACGTGGTCGCCCTCGGCTGCCGCGACTGCTCCGTGCAGCGCCGACACCAGAAGGTGATCGAGGAAGCGCCGCCGCCTGGAATCTCGCGCGAGCGCCTGGCGCAGCTCGAGTCCGCCGCGGTCCGCCTCGCGCGCGGCGTCGGCTACAGCGGGGTCGGTACGGTCGAGTTCCTGGTGACCGCCGGGGGCTTCTTCTTCCTGGAGATGAACCCGCGGCTCCAGGTGGAGCACGGCATCACCGAGGAGACGACCGGGCTCGACCTCGTGCGGCTCCAGATCCGGATCGCGCGCGGCGAGTCGCTCGCCGACCTCTCCTTCGGCGAGCGCGGCGTCGCGATCGAGGCGCGCGTGTGCGCCGAGGATCCGGACGCCGGCTTCTGTCCCTCTCCGGGCCGGATCACCTGCTTCGATCCCTCGCTCGGACCCCGGGTGCGGATCGACAGCGGCTTCAGCACCGGCAGCGTCGTGTCCCCGGCCTTCGACTCGCTGGTGGCGAAGGTGATCGCCACGGGCGACCACCGCGAGGAGGCGCGCGCCCGGCTGCGCTGCGCGCTCGCGGACCTCGACCTCGTGATCGCGGGCGGCGCGACCAACAAGGGCTTCCTGCTCGAGATCCTCGACTCGAAGGAGTTCCGCGCGGGCGGCGTCGACACCGCGTGGCTCGACCGCTTCACGGCGACCGCGGCGGGCGAGCGCGAGTACAGCGTCGAGGCCCTGGTCGCCGCGGCGATCCTCTCCTACCAGGCGGCCCGAGCCGCGGCGCGGCTCAACTTCTTTTCCGACACGACGAGCATCGGGCCGTCGCGCGTACCCCCTTCGCTGGGCCAGCAGATCGACCTCTCCTACCGCGGCGAGAGCTATCGCCTCGAGGTCTTCGCCGTGGGGTCCTGGCACTACCGCGTGCACCTCGACGGCCGCTCCGTCTCCGCGACGCTCCGCGAGGAAGGCGCGCACACCGCGCGTCTGGAGCTCGGCCACCGCGCGCTGCGCATCGTGCACGACCTGACCGAAACCGGCCTGCGCGTCGAGGTGCAGGGCCATCCCCACCGCTTCGGCGGCCAGGCGGCGGGGCAGGTGCGCGCCGGAACCCCGGCCGTGGTGGTTGCGATCCACGTCGAGGCCGGCCAGAAGGTCGTCGCCGGGCAGTCGCTCGGCGTGCTCGAGGCGATGAAGACGGAGATCGGCTTCGGGGCTCCCGTCGCGGGCGTGGTGACCGAGGTGCGGGCGCGGCGCGGGCAGCAGGTGGCCGCGGGCGACGTGCTGCTCGTGATCGATCCCGCGGCGGACGCGGCCGACGCCGCCGTCTCGGCCGGGCGCCTGGTGCTCTTCGAGATGGACGACCCGCTCGAGCCGCTCTTCTCGCGGGCGGCGGAGGGCGGGCTCGGCGAGCCCGACCTCGCGGCAGCCGACGCGGCGCCCTTCGAGGCGCGCCAGGCGGCGCTCGAGGCGGCGCGCGAGGAGGTGCGCCGCGTGCTGCTCGGCTACGACGCCAGCGGCGAGCGCACCGAACGCCTCGCGGCCTTCCTGAACGCGCCGCTGCCCGAAGGGCTCTCCGAGCCCTTCCGCCTCGAGCTCGCCGCGGCGCGCGAGGAGATCTGCGCCTTCGCCGACGTGGAGCAGCTCTTCATCCGCGCACCGCGCGCCTCGGTCTCCGGCGAGGTCGGCCCGTCGAACAGCGCCCGGCTCCGCATGTACGTGCGCCGCATCCGCGCCGGCGGGGCGGGGATCAGCGAGGAGTTTCTCGCGCTCGTGCGCGCCGCGCTCGGGCACTACGGCGTGAGCTCGCTCGATCACTCCGACGCGCTCGAGCGGGCGACGATGCGCCTGCTCGCCACGCAGCACACCTCCGCGATGCGCCAGCGGCTGGCGCTCGCACTGCTGCGGCGCGTGACCGATCTCGCGCACAGCCCGCTCCCCCTGGCCTCCGACCGCGCGCTCGAGAGCGCGCTCGCGCGCATCGCCGGCATGCGCGGCCTCGTCTCCGACGCGGTGGCCGACGCGGCGGCGGATGCGAGCTACCTGATCTTCGAGCGGCCGCGCATGGAGCGCCTCGCCGACCGGACGAGCAGCGAGCTCGAGCAGTGGCTCGCCACCGCGGAGTCCCGGCCGAGCCAACCGCCGGACGAGGTGCTGGCGCACCTCGCCGATGCACCGCGTCCAATCTTCGACCGCATCGGCCGCTGGCTCGCGGCCCCCGACCCGCGCCGGCGCGCGATCGCGGCGGCCGCGCACCTGCGGCGCCTCTACGCGCCCGAGCAGCCGGTGCGCCACGAGTCCTCGCTCACCGCCGAGGGCTGGTTCGATCGTTTCGAGCTCCCGGGCGGGCGCATGATCCTGGGCTCCGCCTGCGGGCCGCAGCAGCTGGTGGAGCGCGCCTCGCGGCTGCTCGAGCTCGCGGCCGAGGGCCTCGACAGCGACGAGTGGCCGACGGTGGAGGCGCTCGAGATCCTGGTCCCGATCGAGGCCGGGCAGGCGATCGACCCGCTCGTCGAGCCGCTCGAGTCGCTGGTGGTGCGAGGGGTGCCGTCGCTGCGGCTCACGGTCAGCGCGGTCGAGCCGGATGGGACCTGCGTGCACCACAGCTTCAGCCCGGCCGAGAAGGGGCTGCGGCCCAGCGCGGGCTTCCACGGCATCCACCCCGAGGCCGCGCGCCGGGTCGACCTCGACCGCCTCGACAACTTCGAGCTCGAACGGCTCGCGGTGGGCGACGACGGCATCTACTGCTTCCGCGGTCGCAGCCGGGCGCTGCCCTCGGACGAGCGCATCTTCGTGCTCGCCGACGCGCGCGTGCGCTCGTCGGGAGACGGCCGCGACGCCACGCTCTTCCTGCCCGCCTTCGAGCACGCCTTCACCGAGGCGACGCGCGCGCTGCGCACGATCGTAAACCTGCGCGACCCGAAGCGGCGCCTGCAGTGGAACCGCATCGCGCTCCACGTGGCCCCGGCGATCTTCCTCGACGCCGACATCGCCTGGACGCTCGCGCGCCGGCTCGCGCCCGCGACCCGCAACCTCGGTCTCGAGAAGGTGCTGGTGCGGCTCGAGGTCCTCGACCGCGAGGCACCGACACGCCCCGCGCGGCCCATCGAGCTCGTGATCAGCGACCTCACCGGATCGAGCCTGGAGATCCTCCAGCGCGAGCCGCACACGGATCCGCTCGAGCCGCGCAGCGAGTACGAGCGCAAGGTCGTCGAGGCGCGCCGCCGACGCCTCGTCTACCCCTACGAGATCCTGCGCATGCTGAGCGGGAGCGGGCGCGGCGCCGCGCCCGGCGGCATCGGCCCGGCCGCGCCGATCCCGGCCGGGAGCTTCGAGGAGTACGACCTCGCCGAGGGGCTCGAGCGCAAGGCCGTCAGCGTCGCCGGGCGGCCCTTCGGCCAGAACGCGAGCTCCGTGGTCTTCGGGATCATCACGACGCCCACCGACAAGGTGCCCGAGGGCATGAGCCGCATGCTCCTGCTCTCGGATCCGACCCTCGACATGGGAGCGCTCGCGGCCCCCGAGTGCGACCGCATCTGCGCGGCGCTCGACCTCGCCGAGGCGCGCGGCCTGCCCGTCGAGTGGATCCCGATCTCGAGTGGCGCGCGCATCGCGATGGACAGCGGCACCGAGAACCTCGACGCGACGGCCCGGGTGGTGCGGCGCATCGTCCGCTTCACGCAGGCCGGCGGGGCGATCCACCTGATCGTCACGGGCGTGAACGTCGGCGCGCAGAGCTACTTCGACGCCCTCGCGACCATGCTCATGCACACGCGCGGCGCCTTGATCATGACTCCGCGCGCCTCGATGGTGCTCACCGGACGCGCGGCGCTGGAGGCCTCGGGCGCCGTATCGGCCGAGGACGAGGTGGCGATCGGCGGCTTCGAGCGCGTGATGGGGCCGAACGGCCAGGCCCAGTACTTCGCGCACGACCTCGCGGACGCCTACCGCGTCCTCTACGAGCACTACCGCTTCACCTACGTCGTTCCCGGCGAGCGCTTCGCGCGCCGCGCCGAGACCTGCGACCCGGTGGACCGCGACGTCGGCAGCTTCCCGTGCGGCGCCGAGGGCGAGGGCTTCACCACCGTCGGCGAGATCTTCGACGGCATCGCGAACCCAGGCCGCAAGCGGCCCTTCCCGATGCGCCCGGTGATGGCGGCGACGATCGACCAGGACGGCGGGCACCTCGAGCGCTGGCGCAGCATGGTGGGCGCCGAGACGGCGATCGTCTGGGACGCCCAGCTCGGCGGGCGACCGGTGTGCCTGATCGGCATCGAGAGCCGCAGCATCGAGCGCGACGGCTACCGCCCGCTCGACGGGCCGCAGAGCTGGACGGCCGGCACGCTGTTCCCGCTCTCGTCGAAGAAGGTCGCGCGCGCGATCAACGCGGCGAGCGGCAACCGCCCCGTCGTGGTGCTCGCGAACCTCTCGGGCTTCGACGGCTCGCCCGAGAGCATGCGCAAGCTGCAGCTCGAGTACGGCGCCGAGATCGCCCGAGCGGTGGTGAACTTCGAGGGGCCGCTGCTCTTCCTCGTCGTCTCCCGCTACCACGGCGGCGCCTACGTCGTCTTCTCGCAGGAGCTGAACCCGGGGTTGCGCGCCGCGGCCCTCGAGGGCTCCTTCGCGTCGGTGATCGGCGGCGGGCCCGCTGCGGCGGTCGTCTTCGGACGCGAGGTGCGGGCGCGCGCGCTCGCGGACCCGCAGGTCGCGGAGCTCGAGAAGGCGCTGCGCAGGCGCTCGAGCCCCGTCGCCCGCGAACGCTTCGAGCGCGCCCTCGCCGATGCGACCCTCGAGCACCAGAGCCAGCTCGCCGCGGAGTTCGACGCGATCCACAGCGTGGAGCGAGCCAAGCGGGTGGGCTCCCTCTCGGAGATCGTCGCCCCGGTGCAGATGCGCGCGTTCCTGATCCGCGAGCTCGAGCGCGCCGACGCGCGCTAGCGCGATGGCGCGCGGGTGACTTTTCGCGGGCCGCCGGGTAGCCTTGGGCCATGGCGCACCCGGGACTCGTCGAGGGCAAGATCGCGCTGGTGACCGGCGCGGCGTCGGGAATCGGAAGAGCGACCGCGCTGCTCTTCGCGAGCGAGGGCGGGCGGGTGCTCGTCTGCGACAGCGACGACGCGGGCGGCCGCGAGACCGCGGACCGGATCGCGGCGGCGGGGGGAAAGGCGCGCTTCGCTCACGTCGACGTGACCTCGGAGCCCGAGGTCGAGGCCGCCGTGGCGGCCGCGCTCGAGGCCTTCGGCCGGCTCGACTGCGCCGTCAACTGCGCGGGGGTGAGCGGCGCCGGGGGCGCCCTGCACGAGATCGACCTCGCGGGCTGGTCGCGCACCCTCGCCGTCAACCTCACCGGCGTCTTCCTGTGCATGAAGCACGAGATCGCGGCGATGCTGCGACAGGGCGAGGGCGCGATCGTGAACATCTCGTCCGGAGCGGGCTTCATCGCCGTGCCGGGCCTCGGACCCTACTGCGCGACGAAGCACGCCGTCCTCGGTCTCACCAAGACCGCGGCGGTCGAGAACGCACGCACGGGAGTGCGCGTGAACGCCGTCTGCCCCGGCAGCACGGACACGCCGATGTTGCGCGCCTCGATCTCGAAGCTTCCCGGCATGGAGAAGATGGTGCTCGCGAGCCAGCCCGGCGGGCGCTTCGGAAGGCCGGAGGAGATCGCCGAAGCGGCGGTGTGGCTGTGCTCCGACCGCGCCTCCTTCGTGAGCGGCGAGTCGATGCTCGTCGACGCGGCGTCCGTGGCGCGCTAGGAGGCCGGCTCGAGAGGCGGCGCCGCGCGGCGAGCGCAAGCGAAGCGCGCAGCGAGCCGCAGGCGAGCGGAGTCACTGGGCAGGCGAGCGGAGTCGATCGGGCTAGAGCGCCGAGACCCCGGCTCCCGGCGCTCTGTTATCCTCCGCCGTCGGATGGCCGTGTCCGGTGCGCTGTGGCGCCTCCTCCCCGACGTCCGAACCGGCGAGCACGCCCGGTTCCTGTTCTTCGCGGGCCTCGTCGCCCAGATCTCGCTCGCCCAGACGCTCGGGCTCGCCGCCTCCGAGGCGCTCTTCGTCGCGAAGCTCGGCGTCGCCGCGCTCGCGCCCGCCTTCATCGCCGCGTCGCTGCTCACCGTGCTGGGATCGCTCCTCTACGCCGTGCAGGTGGGCGCGATGCGCAACGACCTGCTCTTCGTGCGCTGGCTCGGCGCCTCGGCGCTGCTGCTCCTGGCGGCGACGGGCGCCACCTGGGCCGGGCTCGAGCTCGCCTACCCGGCGCTGCTCTGCCTTTGGTACGCGCTCCAGGCGATCCTGATCAACCACTTCTGGACCTTCGCGAGCGACTACTTCGACACGCTCGCGAGCAAGCGCCTCTTCCCGCTCTTCACCGCGGCGACGTCGCTAGGCGGAGCCGCGGGCGGCCTGCTCGCGATGGGGCTCACCAGCTTCGCCGGCCCGGTGGCGCTCGTCGGCGCCTGGTCCGTGGCACTGGCGGGCGCCGCGCTCAGCGTGCGGCTCGCGCAGCGCCGGCTGCGGCGCTGGGGGCCGCTGGTGGCGGAGGAGCGCGACGAGAGCTCCCTGGAGGGCCTGCGCGGCGCGGCGCGCTTCCTCGGCCGCTCGGCGCTCGCGCGCTGGCTCGTCGTTTCGGTGCTCGGGATGGTGCTCGCGCTCTTCCTGGCGCAGTTCCTCTACCTCCAGCTCTTCGTCGAGCGCTTCCCCGATTCCGCCCAGCTCGCCGCCTTCCTCTCGGCCTATCTCTTCGTGAGCAACCTCGTCGAGCTAGCGGTCGAGCTCTGGCTCACCCCCTGGCTGATCCGGCGCGTGGGCGTGGCGGGCGCCAACCTCGTGCACCCGGTGCTGATGCTCGCCGCGTTCGGCGGCCTCGCCATGCGCTGGAACCTCACGGCGGCGATCGGGGCGCGCTCCGCGCGCGAGCTGCTCGAGAACGGCATCGCGATGCCCGTACGCTCGCTCGTGTACAACGCGATGCCCGCGCGCTTCCGCGGGCGCATGCGCGCGCTGCTCGAGGGCATCATCTACTACGCGGGCATGTCGCTGGCGGGGGCCGTGCTGCTGGTCTTCCCGCGGCCCGAGCCGGCCTGGCTCTGCGCGGCCGGGACCCTCGCCGCGCTCGCCTACCTGTTCGCGAACGCGAGGACGCGGCGCGCCTATCTCGACACGCTGGTCGCCCAGTTGCGCGCGGGCCGCCTCGACCTCGGCGACCTCGGCCAGGGCATCGGCGCCTGGGAGGCCTCGCGCCTCGCGGCGCTCTGGGAGCCGCTGCTGCGCGAGGAGGGAGAGCGGCCTTCGCCCGGCCTGCTCCAGCTCGCACCGCTGCTTGCCCGGCGCGGGATCCACGACCCGCTCGTGCGCTCGGCCTCGCACCCAAACCCGGGAGTCCGACGCGCGAGCGTCGAGGCGCTCGCGGGGACGGGAGCGGCGGACGCGGTGCTGGCGCTCGCGCTCGACGACCCCGACGCGGCGGTCCGGCTCGCCGCGCTCCGGGGCCTCGCGCGGCCGGAGGCCGACCGGGGCTTCCTCGCGGCCCGCGCGCGCGAGCTGCTGCTCGACCCGGATCCGCGCGCGCGCGCCGAGGCCGCGCTGCACGCGGGCGCCGAGGGCGCGGCCGTGCTCGAGGCGATGGCCGGGTCCTCCCGCAGCGAGGACGCGGTGGCGGCCTTCGCGGTGGCACCCGCGGCGCTCGCCCCCGCGATCGTGCGCGCGGGGCGGTCGGGGCCCGCGGAGGTTCGCGCCGCCGCCCTCGACGCCCTGCGCCGCCTGCCGGCGGCGCCGGCGTCCGAGGCGGAGCCCGGGCTCTCCACGCACGAGCTCCTCGAGGCGGCCGGCGACGGCTTTGCTCCGCTGCGCGCCGCCGCCCTGCGGCTGCTCGCCCCGCGCGGCGAGTCCGAGGCCTGCGACGCCCTCGCCCACGCGCTCGACGACCCGAGCCCCGAGGTGCGCGAGGCGGCCGAGGCCTCGCTCGCGGCGCGCGGCGCGGAGGGCATGGGCGCCGCTGAGCCCTATCTTCAGGCCGAGCGCGAGCGCACCGTGCGCTCCGCACTCCGCGTCATCGCGCGCACCGGCCTGCGCGACGCGCGCCCCCTGCTCGTCTTCGAGCTGCGCCGGATCGCGCGCGAGCTCTGGCAGCTCGCGATCGCCGCCGATCGCCTGCCAGAGGACCCGCGCCCCGCGGCGCGCCTGCTGCGCGCGGCCTTCGCAGACGCGCAGGGGCGCCAGCTACGGCTCGCCTTCGCGGCGCTCGCGCTGCTCGAGCGGCCGGCCGTCGTTCGCAAGGTCGAACGCGGGCTCTCCGACCCCGGGCAGAACACCCGCATCGACGCCCTCGAGGTGCTCTCGAATCTCGGCGACCGCGAGGCCGCGGCCCTGCTGGTGCTGCTCCACGAGGCGGGCTCCCTCGCGGAGCGCGCGCGCGGCGTCGCCGGGCTCGTCTCGGTGCCCGAGGACCCGGCCGAGATCGTGATACTCGCGCGCAGCTCGCCGCTGCGCTGGATCCGGACGCCGGCGCGAGCCCTCGCGCCACAGGAGGGGGACCCGCCCCCGGAGGAGGAGGCCATGGAGCGCCTGCTGGCCCTGCGACAGGTGGATCTCTTCGCGGAGCTCTCGCTCGAGCAGCTCGAAGCCGTGGCGCAGCTCGGCGAAGAGGCCGAGTACGTCGCGAACGAGACGGTCGTGCGCGAGGGAGAGCCGGGCGACCGGCTGTACCTCCTGCTCGAGGGCGAGGTCCGTGTGGTGAAGGGCCTCGGCACGGCCCAGGAGCTGCTGCTGCGCCGCGTCCGCGCAGTCGACTACTTCGGCGAGATGGCGGTGCTCGCCGGCGAGCCGCGCAGCGCCACGATCGTGACGGCGAGCCCCGCGCGGCTGCTCTCGCTCGATGGCGACAGCCTGAGGGAGCTGATCCGCGAGCACCCGGAGATCAGCTTCTCGATCTTCCGGGTGCTGACCGGGCGGCTGCGGGCGGCGGAGAGTCGGCTAGCCGACCGGCCCGGCGCCGGCCCCGCTTGACACGCTAGCGCTTGCGGACGACACGCGGCCGGATCATCCTCGGGGCCTGAGGCAACGCACCCGGTGATCACGACCGCGCTGTCGACCGTCCTGGGGGCGCCTCGGCCCAGGGTCTGGCGAGCGCTCACCGATCCCGCCGAGATCGTGCGCTGGGACGAGCGCGCCGTCCGCCTGCTCGAGCCCGTCTCGCAGCCGCTCGCGGCGGGGTCCGTGTACTGCTGGCGCTACCTCCTGGGCGGGATCCCGGTCGTGCTGCGCGAGGAGATGCTCGACCTCGTGGCCGAGGAGCGCCTCCACTCGGGCGTCTCACTCGGGCTCTTCCACTTCGAGCAGACCTTCACGCTCGCGGACGAGGCGGCCGACACCCCGCGCACGCGGCTCTCGCTGCGGCTCGCCACCGGGAACTCAGTCGCTGTGGTAGGCGGCAACCTCGACCGCTTCGCGGTGCGCCGCCAGGCCGCCGAGCTCGTCGACTCCCGGCTCCGCGCGCTCCAGAAGTGGTGCGAGTCCGAGGCGCGCTGAAGGCGCGCCTCGGACTCGCGGAAGGCGCCTTTCCTGATGGACTCCGCTCGCCTGCGGCTCGCTGCGCGCCGGCTGACGCCGGCTTGCTTG
>Ga0315273_10012179_pt1 | contig 11012 bp, 7 predicted proteins | sample YL17G02_0_MG_FD_205753 | JGI IMG/M metagenome (GOLD analysis project Ga0315273, IMG submission 205753) | Sediment microbial communities from Yellowstone Lake, YNP, Wyoming, USA - YL17G02_0 | ecosystem: Environmental > Aquatic > Freshwater > Lake > Sediment | place: USA: Wyoming | collected...
CCGGCCCGACCGAGGTCCGGGAGGAAATCCTCAAGGCACAAGGGCAGTGGATGATTGGGCATCGCTCGAAGGATTTCGGCGAGCTCAACAAGCGCTGCGTCGAAAAGGCAAAGCAGATACTCAACACCAAGAACTACCTGTTCTGGTTCACGTCGTCCGGCACCGGCTGCATGGAAGGCGCACTGCGCAACGTCGTGACCGGGAAGATTCTCCACACGATCAACGGCGCCTTCTCGGACCGCTGGTTCAAGATATCCAAGGCTTGCGGCAAGCAGGCGAGCTCCATTGCGGTCGAGTGGGGCAAGGCAATCAAGCCGGAGATGGTCGACGCCGAGCTGGCCAAGGGCGGATACCAGGCACTGGCACTCACCCAGAACGAGACCTCGACCGGCGTGCGCAACCCGATTGAGGACATCGCCAAGCTGGTCCGCACCAAGTATCCCGACGTGCTGATTCTGGTCGACGCGGTGTCCGGTCTTATGGGCGACTGGTTCGACATCGACGCCCTCGGCCTCGACATCGTGGTCGCCTCCAGCCAGAAGGCGGTCGCACTGCCGCCCGGCCTGGCTATTTCGATCGTGTCCCAGCGCGCGCTGGACAAGACCCGCACCGTGACCGACCGCGGCTACTACTTCGACTACGACGCAATGCTCAAGCGCTACGACAAGGACTTCCAGACCCCGACCACGCCTGCGGTATCGCTGTTCTGGGCGCTTGACATGGAGCTCGACTACATCCTGAAAGAAGGGATGCAGAACCGCTACCAGCGCCACCTCGAAATGGCGAAGTTCACCCGCGACTGGACTGCGAAGTACTTCAAGATCTTCGCTGAGCCCGGCTACGAGTCGGTCACCCTGACCACGGTTGCCAACACGCGCAACATCGTGGTCAAGGACCTGAACGGCGAGCTGGGCAAGCGCGGGATGCAGATTTCGAACGGCTACGGTGACATCAAGGAAAAGACCTTCCGTATCGCGCACATGGGCGATCTCACAATGGCGGACATGAAGGAAGTGACCGCCGCCATCGTGGATGTGCTCAAGTTGTAGCAGCACGGCCTACCTGTTGCGTCTGGCGCCTCATGGCCGTACCTCGGCTGTGAGGCGTCAGGCTCTTCTGCTGAAACCGTCACCCCGACGGAGCGCAGCGATTGGAGGGGTCTCGTCTAAGGGCTTGCTGAGACATCGGCTGACATCCGCGATAACGCAGAGCGCCTCCCTCGGAATGACATGGCGGGAAGGGCGATGTCGCCCATGAACGGGCTCGCGCTGTTGCTCCTGCTGTCCGGTGCGCTGACCCGGGTCGGGACTGTCGGCTCCTGCGCGTCCGAGCCGTATGCTGATGCCGCGATCGTACGCTTCGCAAACGGCACCAGCATAGACACTCGTATCGCCCCACTGCCTGAACCAGGCTCGCGCCTCGGAGCCGGCACATCATGGCTTGTTCACCTGACCGGCCCGGTACGGCAGGAGTGGCTGTCACAACTCAAGCGACTCGGCGCAGACCCGGTCTGCTATCTCGCCTACCAGACGCTGACTTGCCGCCTCTGGCGTGACGTGTCAGCAAGCGACATCAGAGAACTTGAGTTCGTGGACTGGCTTGGCCCTTATCCGGCCCTGGCCAGACTTGCTCCCGAACTCCTATCCTCTGCTGCCGGCTCCTCACTCCTCCCTCCTCACTCCTCCCTCTTCATCCTCTCCGTCTGGCCCGGCTCCGACCCCAACTCGGTCGCCGCGGCGATTGCGAACGCAGGTGGAGACGTGATCAACGTCATCAACCGCTCGGTCAAGTTCCGGCTTCCCGCCGCCCGCGTCGCCGAGCTGGCAGCGCTGGATGCGGTCGCCTGGATTCAGGAATGCTCTCCGGCGCGAAGGTTCAACAGCGACGTGCAATGGGTGATGCAGGTCGGGTGGCGCCCGGAACGGCCGGACTCACTCAGCGGCCATCGGATCTGGGCCCACGGCATTCAGGGACAGAACATGGTCGTCGGTCTGTTCGACACCGGAATTGTAATGGAGCACGACATGTTCATCGACCCGGCCGTCCCCGTGACAGGGCCGGGGCTCTACCCTGAGCACCGCAAGCTCGTGGCCTACAAGCTCTACGAAGACGCCAAGTTCGGCGACGCCGGCCAGTATCACGGCACAGCGGTCGCCGGTACCCTGTGCGGGAACGATTCCATCGTCGGTAACTCCTCCAGGCTCGATGGCGTTGCCCCGGACTGCCGCATCTACTTCGTGGATGAAGGGGACGGTTTCGGATTCGATGTGTTTGACCTTGATTTCACGGCCCTCCTCGACTCGGTTCGGCTCAGCGACGGTGTGAATCCGCCGGTCCGCCAGGTATCGGGCTCGTTCGGCACTGTGGAGAGCCTCAGCTACTACCGGCTTGAGGAGTCCTCGGTCGACGCGGTCTGCTGGAACGACAAGCAGTTCCTCGTGATCTGGGCCGCAGCCAACGAGCGAGGACCCGACTACAACATCGGTCACCCGTCCGGGGCCAAGAACGCCCTGACGGTCGGCGCCTGCGGCAACGGCACGGAGAGTGACAGCATCTGGTACAAGTCATCCCGTGGCCCGTGCCGGGATGAACGCATAAAGCCCGACCTCCTTGCGCCGGGCGTGGACGTCACCACTCCGGACGGCCGCACTCCCCAAGGCTACGTCACGGTCAGCGGCACCAGCATCTCGGCTCCGGCCGCGAGCGGCGCCCTGATGCTCCTGCGCCAGTACTTTGCTGAAGGCTGGTATCCGACCGGGACGCCCGATTCCACCCATCGCATCACCCAACTCAGCTCGGCGCTGATGCGCGCGATGGCCATCGCGGCCACTGATTCCAATGTCGGCCACGAGTACATGCCGAACAATGCTGCCGGGTGGGGCAGGCTCGATGTCTCGACCATCATGCACTTCGCCGACGACAGCAATGGACTTGCGTTTCTCGACGAGACAACCGGGGTCGCGACCGGCCAGGACATCACGTTCCAGTTCGATCTGTCCGGCCGCGCGCCGATCCATGTGGTGCTGACCTGGACCGACACGGCGGCCGCACCCGGGGCCGCGATTGCCATCGTCAACGACCTGGACCTTGAACTCACCAGCCCGGACGGAAATCACTACCGCGGAAACCAGTTCTACAATGGTTGGTCGTGGGTGAATCCGTCGGGTTGGGACGGACGCAACGTCGAGGAAGTCTGCCTTGTCCCCCATCCTTTGACCGGAACATGGACTGCGCGCGTTATAGGCCGCAACGTCTACACGGCACTCCAGCCGTTTGCCGTCGCGGTGCGGGGCGGCATTGCCGGTATGGTACCCGGCATCGCGGAATCAGAAATGGAGAATCCCAACGAGGCTGTCCCCCAGAGTGCTTTTGGGCTGCCCCTTCAGCCCGGGTGGCACTTGTCAGTTTTCGCGATTGATGGCAGACAGGTTTTCGGGGGGACTGTCCCCGAACGGGGACTGTCCCCAAAGCTCGACCTTGCCCCCGGCGTCTACCTCTACCGGCTCGCGAATGGCAGCCTGCAGCCGGTAACCGGCAAGCTCGTCATCGCGCGCTAGCGCGCCGCGGTGGAATCGAGGGGTCGAGGAATCCAGGATTCAAGTGCTTACACTGGACCCCTTGCACTGTCGGACAGGGACCGCTGCGGTCAATCCTAGAATCCTGGAATCCTGCCTGCTTCACACCAACCCCGGAACCCACTTCGCGTTGATGACCACTTCGCGGTTCCACAGCACGGCGGCGACCCGAACGCCCGCAATCTGGTCCAGGAATGCGACGGTGTCAAGCAGCTTGCCGATTCCCCAGACGTCGCCCTCGACCTGCACGTATCGGTTCTGGTAGGTCTTGCCGCCGAAGACCACAGTGAGCCCGGCTTCGCCGATCAGCTTTGCCAGCCGATCGGGACGATGCCCGGTCTCGATCAGAAAATGGAAGTGGCCGAAGTTCTCGACCGGAGCCCAGTTCACTTCCGGCAGGACGCGCAAGACCCCGGTGCGGTTCGTATCGCTCCATAGCAGCCGGTCGAGCTTGGCGCGCACCCAGGTTGGGGTCCGCTCCAGCGCTGAGCCGATCTCGGCTATCCCCGACTCCGGGTGCTCGACCAGGTAGCGCACCAACTCCTTTTCGTCCCTTGAAAGGGGCAGGGCAACCGGGAACGAGTACTCGGCGACCCGGTACACCTCGTGGTAGTCGATGCCCGGCGCGTTGCGGATGAACTCGGCCTCCTTGTCGAAGTCACGCGAGTAGAATAGCACGGCGAGATTCGGTCCCACGTTGTCCGGCAGGCTCGCGTTCAGCACGATTTCGCTCACGAACGGCAGCTTGGCAGCAAGCGCATTGGCCAGACCCAGGCCGCGCTTCGAGTTGGCGAGCACGGCGGCCCAAACCCAATCGCCGCCCAGGAGCGGCGGCACCACGAGCGTCGTCTTGAACCCACGGATGACACCAAGCGAGCAGAGCCGCCTGAGCCGTTCCGCATAATCGGGCGGCTTCAGTCCTGCCACGGTCACCTCTGCGTCAGTCGGGAACCACCCACGCGCCTCAGCCAGCCTCAGCACCGCTACATCGTTTCTCTCCAGAATCATGCCCGTTCCCCTTCTGGTTTCTGCATTCTAACTTCCGACTTCTGCATTCGCCTAGTATGAGCCTTTCCGCGACAGCACTGCCGGAAGCGTTCTCAGGATAATCTTCAGGTCCTCCCAGAAGGTCCACTCCTGCACGTAGCTGGTGTCCATCGCCACCCGCGAATCGTAGCTCGTGTCGTTCCTGCCTGAGACTTGCCAGCGGCCGGTCGCGCCCGGCAGGACGCGAAACATCACAAGCGAGTGCTGCTTGTAGTACTTCACCTCGTCATCGACAATCGGACGCGGCCCGACAAAGCTCATCTGGCCCACCACGACGTTGAAGAACTGCGGCAGCTCGTCGATGCTGAACTTGCGCAGGAACCTGCCCACACGGGTAACGCGCGGGTCGTTTCTCAGCTTGAATCTTTCCTCGAACTCCTTCTTCAACGCCGGGTCGGAATTCAACAGGTCCTTCAGCCGCTTGTCTGCATCCCGGTGCATGGTGCGAAACTTGAGGATGCTCAGCTCGCGCATGTTCCGTCCCAGCCTCCGGTGTCGGTAGAAGACCGGCCCCGGGCTGTCGAGCTTGATGACGATGCTAGTGACGATGTAAACGGGACTGAGGATGATGATGGCCAGACCGGACAGCACCAAGTCGACGACGCGCTTCAGCCTCCGGCCCACCCCGCTCAGTGAGTAGCGGGCGATCGGCCGCGGGTGAGGCCCGAGCAGGTATGAGGACATCTTGAAAGAGGGAACGCCAATGAAGTCTACAAAATAGTCTCCCGACAGCCCTGCCACTACGTAGTCGGTCTTCGGATTCGAGCTGTCAACGATGATGGTATCGTACTTGGCAACCCGTCCCCTGTCATCGGAGTTCGACTTCAGCCAACCGGGCAGGTCCTCGAGCGTGATGACCTCCATACACTCGAAGCCCCACCAGCGGAGCTTCCGGGTTTTGGTGAAGTGCAGGTCGGTCACGAGCAACACCGGCTGGCGGGTCAGGTAGCGCAGGCAGAGGCCGATAACCGGGGCAAGCGCGGTGAGGTACAGCCATAGCGCCAGCCAGAACTTGACCGTCACCGCCTCGGCCCACGGCCAGAACCCGTGCAGGATGCTGTAGCCCGCGTAGGCCAGACCGAATGCGGCCTGGGTCCTGAGGGTGAGACCGAAATTGGCGCGGGCGGTCGATTCGAACTCGCCGGTAACGTAGCTCGCCGCGACGAGGATAATCCAGACGGCCACGACCGTAGTCACCGCCACCGAATCCTTCACGAACACGTTCCTGAGCAGGGAGATGACGAACATCAGGAACAGCAACTCCGTGACGACGAGTATGGAACCGTTGTTCCTGAGGTTTATCTTCATCTGTTGGGTCTCAGGGCAGTCTATCAGGAGCACCCAGCCAGTCAAGCACGTGCGGTCGTGGCACGAGATGCAGAGCCATGGAAGACGCGATGGTGAGGCATGACCACTTCCTCGGAATCAACGCCGCCAGCGCATTGAACCTGACTGTCGGCCCGCCCGCTGTTGCGCGGGACGCGGGGTGCAAGTATGCTCTAGTCCGTGCCCGAAACCCCGGTTACACCTCAGCATCAGTCCGGACCTTTGCCGCCCTTCTACGGCCGGTCGGTCCCTCCCAAACCCAAAGAACCGCCCCGCTACGGCCGCTGGGTCGCGGTCGGTGTGACCCTGAGCTTCATCGCCACGCTAATACTGCTGGCCGTGTTCGTCCCCCGCGGGCACCGGGCGCGCGAGAGCAGACAGAAGGCACAAGCCCAAGCGCAAGCCCAAGCTGTCACGACGAGCTATGACACCTCAGCTTGCGCGGTGAAACCGAACGAGATCATGGCGACCGCGCTTTCCCGCGCCGGGATCTCGACTCAGGACATCGGCCGCATCGTCCCAGCCCTGCGCACCGCGGGCTTCAGATTCCAGGCGATGCGGCCGGGCGACAGCCTCTTCGTACTGAGACGGCCTGACGAAAACGGGGACAGTCCCCCGGAGCGACGAGGGAAAATGGGGACAGTCCCTAAAGGTACAGTCCCCACTTTCCCTCCGCTGACGCGACTGCTCTACCGCCAGAACATCGAGAGCGTCTACCGCATCGACCTCGACTCGGCCGATATCCGTGTCTCGATGCTCCTCAAGTACATCACCAAGACCACCGCGTTTGTCAAAGGGGCCATTACCGGTTCGCTCTACGAGACGATGATGGCGATGGGCGAAACCCCTCAGCTCATTATGGACTACACCGATGTCTTCGGCTGGGAAGTCGACTTCTTCTCCGAGGTCCAGCCGAACGACAGCTTCGCGATACTCTTCGAGCGCAAGTACTGCGATTCGGTCTGCGTCGGCTACGGCGCCATTCTTGCTGCAAGCTACTCGGGCCAAGTCGGCTCCTTTGCGGGCTACCGGTTCACTGACCCCGAAGGCTTGACCGACTACTACAACGCCGAGGGCCAGAACCTGCGCAAGACCTTCCAGAAGTCGCCGCTCCGTTTCTCGCGCGTTTCCTCGTTCTTCGGCCGCCGCTTCCACCCTATCCGTCGGGTCGTACGCCAGCACTTCGGCGTTGACTATGTCGCGCCCAAGGGTACGCCGGTCGAGGCAGTCTCCGACGGCCGTGTCGTCTCGGCGGGCTGGTCCGGTGGCTACGGACGGCTGGTGGTGCTCGGCCATGCCGAGGGATACCAGACCCGGTACGGACATTTGTCCGGATTCGGGAAAGGCATCAGGTCGGGCGCGCCGGTCCGCCAGGGGCAGGTCGTCGGCTACGTCGGCTCGACCGGACTCTCAACCGGAGCGCACCTGCACTACGAGGTACGGAAATTCGGCTCGGCCGTGAACCCGTTCAAACTCAACCCGCCGCGACGCAGCCCGGTCAGGAAGGAATTCCTGCCCCAGTTCGACAAGACGCGAGATTCGCTCGCGGCAATCATGGTGACCCTCCAGCGTGGGCAGCCGCCACGACCGCGCCCAGCACACTAGCCGCTCCGCCTTCCAGCAACGCCTTCGCCGCCTGGTCCAGAGTCGCCCCGGTCGTCATCACGTCGTCAACCAGCAGCACGGTCTTGCCGGCGACGTCGGCGTCCGGTCTGAACTGGAAGGCATCTTTGACGTTCTTTAGCCGTTTCTCTGGTGTGGCCTTGGCGGTCTGGGTCGGAGTGTATCTCGTGCGCACCAGTGATTCTGTCAACGGAATGCGGGTACTCATCGAGATGGCCGCGGCCAGCAGCAGGGATTGGTTGAACCCCCGTTCGCGCAGGCGCGCCGGGTGAAGCGGGACCGGGCACACCGCGTCCGCTGCTGAAAGTACCTCGTCCTGCTGAACCAACGTCGCCAAAGCCCGGCCAAGCAATTCGCCCACTTTGGTCTTACCTGAGTACTTGAAGGCCTGCACCAGCTTGTCGAAGGGCGGGACGTATAGCCCCAGCGCCCGTACCCGGCTCAGGCTGAACCGTGTTCGGCACTGACCGCAGGTTTCTGCAGTCCTGGTGCAGGGCCGACCGCACTTCGGACAGACCGCGAGCTCGTGCGTGAAGAGCGCGAGGCGGCAGCCCTCGCAGACCAGCCCCTCCTCGACCTCGACGTCACAGCCGTAGCATATCGGCGGGTAGACGAAGTCGGCCAGTGACTTGAGAAGGAAGCGGACGCTACTTGGGAGGCCCAAGCTCAAGCAAGGAAGCTCAAGCCCAAACTCACCGACGCATGCCGCTGCTTGTGCTTGCGCTTGTGCTTGCGCCCTTGCTTGGCCAGCGAAGGAACAGGATGAGCAGGACGACTCCGACCGCGGTCAATCCCAGCGCGACGATCTGGTTGCCCCAGAGGTTCGCGCTGTTCTCGTAGTAACGCACGAAGTCAATCCCGAACCGGAAGAGTGAGTAGACGATGAGCAGGATCGCGGCCAGCACGCCCGGCTTCAGCCTTCGCCGTTCGAGCCAGAGCGCGAAGAAGAACAGCAGGAAACCGGCAACTGATGAGTAGAGCTGGGTCGGGTGAATCGACAGACCGAGAAAAGTCGCGCCCGCCGGCGAATTGGGCGGGAACACCAAACCGAAGGGGCTGCCCGTGGGCGAGCCGAAGCAGCAGCCGTTCAGGAAGCAGCCGATCCGGGTGAAGCCCTCGCCCAGCATTATCGCCGGGGTGACCGCATCCATCAGTTTCCGCACCGGCAGCTTGTTGAGCCAGACGAACAGGACACCCGCGATGATACCGCCGAGGAACCCGCCGTAGAACATCAGGCCGGCCAGCCCGCCCCGCCAGAACGCGATGATGCCGATGAGGTCGTTACTGAACTCGCTCCAGTGGAAGGCGACGTAGAAAAGCCTCGAGCCGAGCACGACCGCGAGCAGCACCCAGAGCGCGAGGTCGGTCACCTTCTTCGAGTCAACGCCGAACTTCTTAGCCCGGTGCTCGACTATCGCGATGCCGCACACGAACGAGATGAAGAGCATCACCCCGTACGAGTAGATGTGCAGATTGCCGATTCTCAGAACTGTCGGGAACATCGGAACTATCCTAGGCAGAAGACCATGGTAGTCAAGAAAGGGAGTTCAAGGAGACGGACGCACTGTCCGACAGGGGCCGCTGAGGCCAAGTCAGAATCTAGAAGCTAGAATGCAGATTGCAGAACTTCGGGCATTCTGGATTCTGGTCTCTGGATTCTGGACTCTGAATTGTCTGGTCTCGTGTCAGAACCGTACCGAGCCGAACGGCGCGGGTGTCAGGGTCAGGACGATGATGAGCACCGCGACCGCGACCAGGCGCCAGTCGGCCTTGTTTAGCGGGGTCAGGTCATCTAGTGGCGGCGGATGCCGCAAGCCCAGCACGACAACGAGCACTGCCCAGAACGTCCAACCCAGCCAGAAGAAGCCCATCAATGCCAGCGCGGCGATGACGATCCAGCTCAGCTTCTGCCATCGCCTGCCGAACACCGCATAGGCGACGTGTCCGCCGTCGAGCTGCCCAATCGGCAGCAGGTTGAGCGCGGTCACGAACAGCCCGAGCCAGCCGGCGAACGCAACCGGATGCAGCAACAGGTCCTTTCCCGGCCCCAGCCTGGGGTGGAGCAACTCGGAGAAGAGCCAGAATATGAGCGGAGAACCGAGCTGGATGCCCTGCGACCCGCTGACCGCAACCGGCTTGGACAGGAGCAGGCCAATGAAGCAAACCGGCAGGGCGACGAGGAAACCGACCAGCGGCCCTGAGACGCCGACCCGCACCAGCGCGCTTTTGGTCGGAACCGGCGAGTTGATGCGAATGAACGCCCCCATGGTTCCGGTCATCGGATGCGGGACCGGCAGGAAGTACGGTAGCGTGGCGTCCACGCCGAGACGCCGGGCAGTGAGAAAGTGCGCCAGCTCGTGACTGCCGAGCACGAGGATGATACTCAGAGAAAACGGCCATCCCAGTAGTAGCAGGTCGAGTGGATGCTTGAATGGATCTCCGCCCCGGTTTACCGAACCAACAAGCAGGGTCGTTCCGATTGTCAGCACGAACAGCAGCAGATTAATCCACAGCCTTCGCTTCCGCTTCGGCGGGGCGTAGCCGTAGGTAATTGCGTGGCCATCCGGCGTCCGCTCAAAGTAGGCGATGTTCCCGGCCGCCCTGAACACTTCCTTGAGCCCGGCGAGATTCTCGGGCACCGGGTCCAATATCCGTCCGGTTATCCGATTACCCCTGATGCCTTCAATCTGCATATACCGGCTCAGTTGGTCGATGGCGAAGGACCTTCCTTCGTCAGCCGCGGCTATATCACTTGGCACTGCTATTAGACAACCGGATCAGGCCCAGAGACTCGGAGCCTGCCGGATTCGGCAATCGCCAATCGTCAATCGCCAATTCCCCTAGCAGATTCTCGGCAGTTGCTCGCCCTCGAGCATTATCAACGGCCGGAGAGAACCGAGCCGGGTCTTGAGCCAGACGCCCTCGGGCTTCTTCACAAACTCGCCGATGCTTGCCGCCTGTCTGCCGAGCCGATGTCTTCGCATCCCGGCCAGCACTCTTGTCTGAGCCTTCGGGTCGGCAATCACTACCACCTTGCCCTCATTGGCCATGTACAACGGGTCCAGGCCCAGCAACTCGGCTACTCCGTGGACGTGACTCGCTACCGGCAGAGCCGCTTCATCGATGACGAGCCCGAGCCCGGTTGCCTCGGCGAACTCATTGAGGGTCGTGGCCAGCCCGCCGCGTGTCGGGTCCCGCATCAACCTTATGCCCGGTTTGGCGAGTAGCGACAGGATAAGGCCGTCGAGCGCGGCGCAGTCGCTTACTGCTTTGCCTTTGAAGCGATAGGCCCCGCGCGCGACTGCAATCGCGGCTTCGTGCTCGCCAATCGGTCCGTTGATGAGTATCGAATCTCCCGGCTTCACTCGCTCCGGCCCCAAATGCACGCGCGGCAACAGCGTGCCGATCCCGGTCGTGTTGACGTACAACTCCTCAACCTCT
>Ga0315273_10012180_pt1 | contig 11011 bp, 8 predicted proteins | sample YL17G02_0_MG_FD_205753 | JGI IMG/M metagenome (GOLD analysis project Ga0315273, IMG submission 205753) | Sediment microbial communities from Yellowstone Lake, YNP, Wyoming, USA - YL17G02_0 | ecosystem: Environmental > Aquatic > Freshwater > Lake > Sediment | place: USA: Wyoming | collected...
GCCCTCACTGAAGGACACCGCGTGCGCACCGGCGCTCTTACGCATCTGCCGCGACTGACCCGCGATCTTCCGTCTGTCAGAATCTTCCAGGAGGACGCCGATGGCGGCGTATTCTAGCGCCTATGGGCCAAAGCCCCGCCCTGCGGACAGAGGAGCCTTACGCCCCGGCGAGCCACCGACGCAGTAGCCTTGGCGAGCCGAGCCAGGGGCCCTGGAACGGACTCGGCCAGTTTATGGCCAGAAACCTGGGCATTTGCGCGCCTGGTGGAGGCGGCATCGTCATTGCTCTCGGGAAGACGGCATGCTGAACGTCCTTCGTCGAGCCCTCACGACACGCCGCCTCACCAGGCACGGATGCCGCGCCTCCGAACAGGGGCTGTCGCTCGTCGAAGTCGCCATCACGCTCTCGGTCCTCTCGATCCTGGCCGGCGCCATGGCCCCCGTCATGTGGGATTCCATCGGCATGGCCCGCATCGCCCGCACGCAGAACGACGTCCGGCAAATCGCCACCGCCATCATCGGGTTCCAGCGGGATCCCGGCCGGTTCGTGCCCCGGGGCACCTCGCCCGAGGACGCTTCCCAGAGCGTTCGCGTGCTGGCCGGCAAGGGCGACCTGCCGCTGGTGCGCGATGCGGCTGCCAGCGCCTGGGTCGATTCGGCCAGCGAGTTGCTGGACGATCACCTGCGCCGCAACCTGCGCAACTATGCCATGGGCGGCCCGACAACGACCGGAAGATGGAAGGGGCCGTACCTGGCCACCGAGATCCTCGCCGATCCGTGGGGACACCGCTACGTGGTGAATGCCTGGTGCCTGAGCCCCGCGTCGCGCGGTGCCAACGGCGTCGGCTGCGCCGTGTTCGTGCTGTCGGCGGGCCCCGACGGTGTCATCAGCACGCCGTTCAACCAGCCGATCGGCAACGCCGACGTGTTCGGCGACGACATCGCCATCCGGATCCAGTAGGGACTTCCCCACATTTCATGTAGCGCAAGCCTCCCGCCTCCCCCGAAAAGTGTAGGGAAGACGTCTCTGGGGGGAGATCTGTCGAGAAGTGGCCTCCTCTCAATGGTTTACAGAAGTGTGCACCGCCAGGACGGCTTCCGGGAACGTGGGACGCGCCGTCCAGAACCTTCAAATTGTGGGGGAACGCCGGTTTCCCGTCAAGAAACCTCGGCATTTTCGCCCAGCACAACAGGCACGACAGTTGCTCTCCCGTAAGCCGTTTGGCGCCGTCCGGGTCAGGCAGCGCCATCGTCTTTGACTTTCCAGGGTCAGGTGGGTCAAAGCGAAACCTCGCGCGCAACGCGACTCCAGGACGACTTGGGAAACCGTGCGGAGGCTGTAATGGAAAGGGTCAAGGGGCAGGCCGGCATGTCGCTCGTCGAAGCGACGATCATCCTGTTGGTGCTCATGCTGCTGACAGGAGTCCTGGCGCCGTCGATCTTCGACTACGTCAGGGACGCGCAGATGGTGAAGGTCAAGGAGGACTGCGAGGCGATCGGCCTATCGGTCGTGCGGTTGACGCGTGACGTAGGGCCCTGCCTCAAGGTCGACGCGCCGCTTGCCTGCACGATGGTGAACCGCGTCGAGATCCTCGTCAGCCGTGGTCCAGCGCTGACCGCAGGCGACGTGACGGCGACGCCGTACACGTCGCCGGACATGGGAGGCGTGAACTGGGACGCGTCCGTGGCTCCGACCATTGGTGACTCGATGGAGAACCAGTTCACGACCAATGCGCCGGTCTATCCGACGCCGGGCGTGCTGGGGACCTGGAACCACACCTTCCCGAGCGTTGGCCTCGGCTGGCGCGGCGTCTACCTGGCGTCGCCCATCGGGCCCGATCCGTGGGGCATGCCGTACCTGGTGAACAGCCACTTCCTCGCCGTCGCGAGCAACGCGCCGGCGGGCACGGGTGAAGGCCAGCGCAACGGCGGGTGGGACAGGGACGTGTTCTGCCTGTCGGCGGGTCCGAACAAGCTGTTCGAGACGCCGTACGCCGTGGCCGGTCTCGCCGCGACGGCGGGCACGTACCGTGGCAACGACGACTTCACGTACGTGATCTCGGGCGACACCCGGTAAGACCCGCTGGCCTCCAGCTCCCCGCGGTGTTGCGACCACCGCGGGGAGCCACGGCCAGCGCCTCCCGTCCGTTGCGCGACCGAAGGCTGCAGGAGGGCGCGCCGGGCGGCCTGTTCGAATGGTCAAAACGGCGGGACTCTCGTTGGCCGTCGCACGACCCACTGGTCGGTTACGAGTGCGAGGGGAAGGCTTTCGGGCCTTCCCCTCGTAATTCACCCGGTTTTTGCGGCGGAGTGGTCATGCACCGCGGGACAGCGCCAAGCGGATTCACGCTCATCGAGTTGACGATCGTCCTGGCGGTCATCGTCACGCTTGCGCTCGTCCTCACGCCGTCGATCGCAAACATCATCCAGGATTCCCGCGTCGCTCGCGCCAACAGCGACTGCAAGCAGATCGCCAACGCGGTCGTCCAGTTCTACAAGGACACCGGCTTCTTCCCGCAGTGGGCCCGCACGCTTGACGGCGGCCCCGGCGAGGCGGCCGATCGTCTCACCCTTGTTGTCGGTCCCGGCAACACCCCGCAGGGACGCCTGACCGATCCGGCTCTCCAGGGATGGCTGGTGCAGCCCGCCGAGCGCGGCGTCGGCAGCCTGGCCGACCAGCTGATGTCGAACGGCATCGGGTACCTGATGCGCTCGCCGTCGGTGCCGCTCGGATGGAACGGCCCCTACCTGTCTTCGCCCATTGGTGCGGACCCCTGGAACAACCGCTACATGGCAAACGTGGGCCTGCTCGATACGAGCCAGGGCGTGCAGACCGCAAGCGGGGCGGTCAAGAGCGCCGTCTGGGTCATTTCCGCGGGACCGGATGGCGTTCTGCAGACGCCGTTCAACCTGCCAGTGACCCGGGTCCAGACCCAGTTGGGCGACGACATCGGCTTCCGCATCCAGTAGGCCCGGCCGACCGGCCCACGGTGACACCCACAGACAACGTGTCGCACTGACCGGAGTGTAAGGCTATACGTGTCAGTGTGTTATGTGGCGCCATGCGGAGGAATCCGCCGGCTGGGCGGGTGCTATGGCCGGCTTCTCCAACTTGGCCGACACCTCTCCGGGGTTCCCGGTCTACCGAGGAAGGGGCTTCGAGCCGAAATGTCTGTGGAAGGCGTGGCCCATCTGTGTAGCTCCACGGGCTTCAGCCCATGGGCGGGGCCGGTGCTATCGAGGGCTTATGGCTCGTCGCGCAGGTATCGAAATTTCTGCCACCCGGTGCGCGATCGTGGACGTGGACCTGCCGCGTCAGCGGTCGGCCCGGGGGGCGGTGCGGGTGCGCACCTTCAAGACGATCCCGTGGGGGCCGGATACTCCGGCCACGCTGGCGGGGACGCTCCGCCGGATGCGGGCGTCGAAGATGGTCTCCAACCACGTGGTGGTGGCGACCTGGGGCGTGCGCAGCGCGCACCAGGTGATGTCGCTGCCGCCCGCGAAGCCGGCAGACCTGCACGCGCTTGCCCTCCGCGAGGCGAAGAAGACGGTGCCGCTGCTCGCCAACGAGGGCGAGTCGTCGAGCGGCCTGCTGCTGGATGGCGGGACGAACCTGCCCGGTTCGAAGCGAGACGTCACGCTGGTGGCAGTCTCGGCGGCCGACGTGCGCGCCCGCCTGGCGCCCATCGTCGCGGCGGGGTTCACCGTTGACGCCGTGGTCACCGTGCCGGTGGCGCTGGCCTCGCTGGCGCGGCGGCTCCATCCGCACGCCGCGGGCGCCCGGGCCTACGTCGCGGTGAACGGCGACGCGACCGCGGTGGCCATCGTGCGCCACGGCCTGCTGGTGTTCGCCCGCGAGATCCCGCTCACGTTCAGCCCCGCGGCGATGAACTGGCAGGCGGCGCAGAAGACGGAGTTCGCCGATCGCCTGGCCGCCGAGCTGAAGCGGTCGTTCCTGTTCTACAAGCAGCAGTCGAAGCTCGAAGTCGAGCAGGTATTCGTATGCGGCGAGTTCCCGGACGTGCGCGCGCTCACGGCGCCGTTGATCCACGCGCTCGACGTCGAGGTGGAGACGCTGGATTCGATGGAAGGGCTCGGGCCCGCGACGCCCGCCAGGTCGGCGGTTAACCTGCGGGATCGGGCAGGCGAACTGCGCGTGGCGTGGGCGGCGGCGGCGGATCGATCGCACGCGGTGAACCTGCTGCCGGTGGACGTGGCGGCGGGGCGCGACTCGTTGCAGCTCTATCGCCGCGTCGGCCTCGGGCTGGCGGCGTCGATCCTGCTGCTGGCGGTCCTCTACGGTCTCGCGCAGGCGTGGGCGGGCCGCGCGACATCGCGCGTCAACGCGCTGCGCCAGGACGTGGCGCGGCTCGAGCCGCAGTTGCAGCAGATGGAGCAGGCGCAGCGCGAACGGGCGCGCAATGTGGCGCGCGCGGCGATGCTCGAAGCGGCGGCCGCGCAGGGACCGCGCCTGTCACGCGTGCTCGAGGTGCTGGGCCGCAGCGTCGGCGAATCGGTGGTGCTCGATGGCGTCGCCGTCCGCTCCGATGGCGCCACGTGGCCGGTGGGTGTGAGGGGCCGTTCAGTCGCGCCCGACGCGGCGACCGCGCAGTCGGCGTTCAACCAGTTCCTGCGCCTCGCGTCGGCGTCGCCGTACCTGGGCCCGCCGCTGCGCGAACCGACGCTGCGCGTGCTGTCCGACCCCGCCGGGACGCTCGCTGAAGAAAGCGGAGCGGGCGGAATGGGCGTGGACCGCGTCGCGGGCGGCGTCGTCACGCGCCCGAGCGAGAACCTGGCGCCCTCGGCCCCCCCGGGCTCGGGGACCGGGACACGGGCCGGCGAGGCCGACCTCTACGGCGACGGCCGCGTGCGGCCGGTGGTGCGCGAGCAGAGGTGGAACATTCGGGACCTCTGGTGGTTCAATCCGCGCGTCATGCAGAACCGGACGTACCCGACGGCGGCACACGCCGATTGGGTGCGGCAGGGCCTGCCGTCCTTCGACGTCGAGCCAGGCTCCACGGCCCGCACGGCGGGCCCGAAACAGGCCGCCGAGCGCGGCCCGCAGAAGCCCCCGCTCAGCCTGCTCGATTTCGGCGTCCAGTTCGGGGTAAAGAAATGAACGTCCCCACGCTGCCTCGTGTGCCGCCGACCGCCCGGCGCGTGGTGCCGATCGTCGTGCCGATCGTCGTCTTCGCGCTGGGCCTGCTGTTCTTCGTGCAGCCGCCGCTGTCGGCGGCGTTTCGCGCGACCGCCGAGAGCGGGCCGCTCGAGTCGCGCGCCGACTCACTCCGCCGCCTCATCGCCTCGGCGAAGGACGTGGCCGACGAGCACGCCGCGGTGATGGCCGAGTTCGAACGGCGGGTGCCCGCCGAGGATCGCACGCCGGAGATCGTCGAGTTGCTCGCGCGTCTGGCGCTCGATCCGCCCGACACGACGCGCGCGCGGGGGCTGGTGATCGACACCGCGCCTCGCGTCAATCCCGACGAGAAGCCGGCCTCGGGCGGCCCGCAACTGGGCGGGCCACAGGCGCAGACCATATCGCTCGACCCGCGGTGGGGCCTGTTCCCCGTCGGGCTCATGTACACGCCCATCACGGTGTCGTTCGAGTGCAGCTACGATCGCCTGGGCCTCTTCCTGTGGCGGTTGCGCGATCTGCCGACGCTGGTGGAGGTGCGCGGCCTCGAGGTGACGCGCGCGCTGCCGCTGCTCAAGGTGAGGCTCGTCATCTTCGCGCTTCAGCGCACGGGCCGGGCGCCCGCATCGCCGGCCGCGGCCTCGCCGGCCGGGACCGGGCCTCGCGTGGCGAGCGCCGGCCTGGACGCGGCCTTCTCGATGCTCGCCGCCAGCCTCACGAAGGCGGCCGGCCCTGACGGGGCGACCCCATGGCCATGACGCTCGGCAAGCGCCACATGCAGATCGCGATCGTGGTGATGCTGGCGACGCTGGTGTGGAACGTGTACCGGTCCTACTGGGGGGGCAGCAGCACGACGGCGGCCGTGCAGGCGCCGCTGCTCGCCAGCGTGGGCCCGGTGCCGAGGGCGGACGCGCCGGCGGCCCGAGAGGTCGATCCGGCCACCATCGCTGCGCCCCCGACGGTCGATCTGCGCGCCGAGCCGGCGTGGCCGCGCGATCCGTTCCTGGCGCCCGGCGAGAGCCGCGACGCGGTCATCGCCGAGGCGGCGCCCGACCCGGCCGGTCCCGACCCGGTGGTGCGGTCCATTCTCTACTCGTCGGACAGGCGCCTGGCGCTGGTGGACAAGCGGGTCGTCAAGATCGGCGACGTGATCGCCGCCGGTACCATCACCGACATCCAGGCCAACGCCATCGTCCTGCGCGCGCCCGGCGGCGAGATCCGGCGCATCGAACTGTCGCGCATCGCGTCCGTTTCGCCGGCCGCCGAAGGAGTGACCAGGAGCAAATGAGGTGAGGTCCGACTCGGAGGCGCGGCCGGGGCCCGCGGCGACGCTGGAAGAGCCCGGGAAGTCCGCGGAGGCGCGGCACAACGTCACGCAGGTGACGCGGCTGAAACTGCTGCTGCTCCTGCCCCTGACGATGGCCGTGCTCGTGGCGGCGACCGGCTACTTCACCATGCAGATGACCGAACGGGTCTATCTGAACGCCATGGGACAGCCGCAGGCCTCGGGCGCGGTGCCGCTGCTCTCGGCCGATCCCAGGGCGACGCCGGCCCCGCAGTCGCGGGACTGGGCGGACTCGACGCGTGTCAGCCGGGGGTTCACGGGCCTGCGCGTGCAGGTCGGACTCATCGCGGTCATCGCGGCGGTGCTCGGCTTCGCCATGGCGCTGGGCGTCACCGCCCCGCTGCGGCAGGTCGCCAACCGATTGGAGGCGATGGCGTCGGGTGACCTGCAGGGGGCGCTCGACGTGAAATCGACGTCGGAGGTGGACTCGGTGGCCGGCGCGTTCAACGACGCGATCCGCGCCGTCAACCGGTACATCTTCCAGAGCATGACCGGCGCGGTCATCACGCTCGACACCAAGGGGATCGTGATCGGGTCGAGCCCGGCCGCAGAGGTGGTCCTGGGCTACCACGAGGAGGAACTGGTCGGCCGGCGCTTCAGCACGATCTTCGCGCCGACGCCCGAGAGCCGGCAGGCGCTGCTCGCGATGGAGCAGGCCATCGCGCGCCGCAAGCCGATCTCGATGGAGGACGTCGTCGTCGCGGCGAAGGACGGCCGGCCGATGCGGATCGGCGTGAACGTGTCGTACCTGCGTCCGCCCGCGGGCTCGGCCGATGCGACGATCATCGGCGTGATGATCGCGTTCAAGGACCTGACCGAGATTCGCCGCCTGCGCGAACGGCTGCAGCAGGCCGACCAGTTGGTGGCGCTCGGCACGTTGACGGCCGGCGTCGCGCACGAGCTGCGCAACCCGCTCGCGTCGCTCCAGGGCCTGGTGGAACTGCTCGGCCGCGACTTCGCGGAAGATGACCCGAAGCGCCGGTACGTGAAGACGATGCTCGACGCGATCGACCGGCTCAATCGGCTGGTCGAGGACCTGCTCCTGCTGTCGTCCCCGGGCGCGCCCACCACCGATCCGGTGGACCTGAACTCGGTGGCGCGCGACATGGTGATGTTCGCGCGGCTCGGTCTCGGCGAGAAGCAGATCGCGCTGACGTCCATCGAAGGGCCGGCGCCGGTGACGGTGCTCGGCAGCCAGGCGAGGCTCGGGCAGGCGCTGACCAACATCGTGCTGAACGCGGTGCAGGCGACGCCGACCGGCGGGTCGGTGACGGTGACGACGTCGGTCGCCGAACAGCAGGCGATCTGGCGCATCCACAACACCGGGTCGCACATCGCGCCGGAGCAGATGAAGAAGCTGTTCGTGCCCTTCTTCACGACGAAATCGGGGGGCACGGGGCTGGGGCTGGCCATCGCGCGCCAGATCGTGACGGCGCACGGCGGTCGCATCGAGGTGGAGAGTGACCAGGGCACTGGAACGACGTTCGTGATCGACCTGCCGCTGGCGCACGCGGGCGCGCAGGCGGCGGTGGTGCCGGCGGAGGTGACGGGCGAGGCGCTGCCGGCGTAGGCGCGTGCCGAGCGAGACCCGCACGCTCCTGCCGGGAGCGTGTCCAAGTAATCACCGACACGCTCCCGGTCATGCCGACTTCGTCGGCGGGCGCGCAGAACACGTCAGGAAATCCCGCGCGACGCGCGGCTACCAGGAGCCCGTCCGGGTTGCTCGACGGGCTCCCAGCGAAGCGTTGCCTCAAACCGCCTGGCACGACGGCGGTTCACGCCGCTTCGCCGGGAGCCTTGCTAGCTGGCCCCGCGAAACGCGGGGCGACGACATCTTCCAGGGTCGACCAGACCAACGACCACTTGGCCCCGAAGGGGCCCAAGACAGATTCCAGGGCGGTCGCGTGGGGCTTGCTTCAATCGTCACGCGTCCGGCCCTGGAAGACGTCTAGGGGCGAAGAGGCATGCTGCAGATTCTGGTAGTAGACGACGACGAACAGATGCAGTTCTTCCTGAGGGAAGCGCTGCTGAGGCAGGGGTACGGCGTCGTGGTGCGCTCGACGGCCGAGGACGCGCTCGACACGCTGCGCGCCGGTCGGTTCGACCTCGTGCTGCTCGACGTGCGCCTGCCGGGCATGAGCGGCCTCGTCGCGGTCGAGAGCGTGCTGAAGATCGACCCGCAGATCCCGATCATCGTGATGACGGCGCACGGCTCGCGCGACGGGGCCATCGAGGCCATCCGGCGCGGCGCGTACGACTACTTCACCAAGCCGTTCCGCCTGGAGGAGATGGAGATCGTCATCCGCCGCGCGCTGGAGAAGCGCCGGTTGCTGGGCGAGATCGAACGCCTGCGATCGGAGCTGGCCAGCGGCGCCCGCGGGCGGATGATCGGGACCAGCCTGGCGATGGGCGTCGTCTTCCACCTGATCGAGCGCGTGGCGCCGACCGATTCGACGGTGCTGATCCTGGGCGAGAGCGGCACCGGCAAGGAACTGATCGCCGAGAACGTGCACCAGCAGTCCCCGCGGCGCGACCGGCCGTTCATCAAGCTGAACTGCGCGGCGATCCCGGAAGCGCTCCTGGAGTCGGAGCTGTTCGGCCACGAGAAGGGCGCGTTCACCGGCGCGCTGACGCGCAAGCCTGGCAAGTTCGAGCTGGCCGATGGCGGCACGCTGCTGCTCGACGAGATCGGCGACATGTCGTTGACCACGCAGTCGAAGATCCTGCGCGTGCTGCAGGAGCGCGAGTTCGAGCGCGTGGGCGGCACGGTGACGGTGCGCGTGGACGTGCGCATCATCGCGTCCACCAACAAGGAACTGTCGCGCGCGGTCAAGGAAGGCCGGTTCCGCGACGACCTCTACTTCCGCCTGAACGTCGTCACGATCCACGTGCCGCCGCTGCGCGAGCGGCGCGAGGAGATCCCGGACATGGTGACCCACTTCCTCAACGAGGCCAACCTGCGGCTGGGACGCGCGGTGAAGCGCGTGTCGCCGGACGCGATGGCGGCGCTCATGGAGTACGAGTGGCCGGGCAACGTGCGCGAGGTGAAGAACGCCATCGAGCGCGCCGTGGTCGTGACCGAGGGCGAGGTGGTGATGCTGGCGAGCCTGCCGCCGGTCCTCCAGGCGACTGCGGCGGGGCTGCGGGGCGCGGACGCCGAGCAGGTGGCCGCCTCTTCGTCGGCGTCGCTGGACGACCGCATGGCGCACCTCGAGCGGGCGTTCGTCATCGAGGCGCTGACACGCGCCGGCGGCGTGCAGGCCGCGGCGGCGAGGATCCTGGGCGTCACCGAGCGCAGCGTCTGGCACCTGGTGAAGAAGCACCGGATCGACGTGGAGAAAATCAAGGAACGGGCCACCCCGGCGGAGGCGTAGGAAAGAGGGCTTAGCCCTCAAGACTCAGGGCTTACGGCCTGTCGGGCTGAAGGCCAGAGGCCGTGAGCCCGGTGGCCCCGAGCCCAGGTGGCCTTGAGCCTTAAGCCTTGAGCCCTAAGCCTTAAGCCAGGTGGCACGTGTAACAACCATGAGAATAGGCGAGAACCTCGTCGCGAGGGGCGTCCTGACGCCCGAGCAGCTGGAACGCGCGCTCGACGAGCAGCGCGAGAGCGGCCGCCTGCTCGGCGACGTGCTCCTCAGCCTCGACTTCGTCAGCGAAGAGGCGCTGGCGCGCTCCCTCGCCGAGGCTGCGGGCATCCCCTACCTCGACACCGACCCGCAGGCGGATTCCACCCTGGCCGGCGTCGTCCCCGAGGAGTTCGCCCGCCAGCACGGACTCGCTCCGTACTTCATCGAGAGCCACGTCCTGCACATCGCGCAGGTGAACCCCTTCGACGTGCTGGCGCCCGACGAGCTGCAGCGGATGACCGGTTTCGTGGTGCGCGCCGCCTGCGTGAGCCGCTCGCGCGCCGCCCGGCTGATCGACCGCCTCTACGGCCTGCGCGACGAGATGGCGCTGCTGGTCTTCGCCGGCATGGCGCAGATCGCGCGCCTGGACACGACCGAGGTGTCGCCCGAGGACGCGCCCGTCGTGAAGCTGATCGACCTGATGATCAACCGCGCCGTGGCGCTCAACGCGACCGACCTGCACATCGAGCCCGAGGAGCGCGTCGTGCGCATGCGCTACCGAGTGGACGGCGTGCTGATCCCCGGCGACAGTCTCCCGAAGGAGCTGCACCCGGCGATCGTCAGCCGCATCAAGGTCATCGCGGGCCTCGACATCGCCGAGCAGCGGCTGCCGCAGGACGGCCGCATCACCCACCCGGTGGACGGGCGGACCATCGACCTGCGCGTCTCGACGTTCCCGACGACGTACGGCGAGAAGGTGGCGCTCCGCCTGCTCGAGAAGGAAAGGCTGGTCCGGGGCCTCGAGGATCTCGGCTTCACCCGGAAGAACCTGGCGCTCTTCCGCGACCTGCTCAGCAAGTCGCGCGGCATCATCCTCGTCACCGGACCGACCGGCGCGGGCAAGACGACGACGCTCTACTCGGCGCTGTCGTACCTGGGCGGCCGCGAGAAGAACATCCTGACGGTCGA